>Ga0209345_10000941_pt1 | contig 37290 bp, 55 predicted proteins | sample Cruoilmetagenom7_FD_187294 | JGI IMG/M metagenome (GOLD analysis project Ga0209345, IMG submission 187294) | Oil polluted marine microbial communities from Coal Oil Point, Santa Barbara, California, USA - Sample 7 (SPAdes) (version 2) | ecosystem: Environmental > Aquatic > Marine > Oil seeps ...
GGAATTAATGAGAGTGTTTGATTGGAGAGATTTGATGAGTGGAGTTCGGATCGGGGTGATGGTTGCACTGGTTTTGGTACTTGCTGTCCCCGCCTATGGCGTTGGGCCTGGGGTGGATTTTGGTGATCGTGGTGCGGCGGGGATGACGGCGTCGGCGCGTGGTGATCGGGTGCCTAGCGCGAAGCCTAGGGTTTTAAATATTGATGATTTTGGGGCGGTTGAGGGTGGGTCGATCAATAGCCGGGCTGCGATTCAGGCGGCAATAGATACGGCATCTGCGAATGGTGGTTTAACAGTTCATGTTCCTGCCGGTTTGTACCGTGTTGCGGGCAAGATTCATATGCGGTCTGGCGTGACTCTTGAGGGGGTCGGGGATGAGTCGGTTCTGTGGGCGAGTGGCGATTGGGATCTGCTTTGGTTTGAGGGGACCGCGAAGAACCCTGTGCGAGATACCGCGGTACGTCGGATCCATCTGAAGGGGCCTGGGACTCAATCGACGAATTTTTCAACACTGATCGCGATGCGCGAGTATGTGGTTGGTTCTGTGATTGACAACTGTTTGCTCACTGACTCTGGGTATGACGCTTGGCATGCGCTCCGGGAGGTGTCGGATGTTCAGGTGACCAACAATCGTGTTCGTGATTGCTTTGACGATGGATTAAATCCTGGTGGGTGGTCGGGCGGGCTAGGGACACATGATATTTTGATCCGAGGGAACACGATCGAGAACGTTGTGAATGACGGGATTCATCTGAGCTTTGGTTCCTACAACATCACGACTGTTGACAATACCATTATTGGTTCGGGGACCGGGATAGGTCTTAAAAACACCGCCAATGGTGTTGTTGAAGGCAATACAATAATCGGATGTGGGACGGGCATTTTAACGGTTGCCGGCCGATCTGCTGGGATGGATATTCTGAACAACCGGATAGAACAGTCAGCAACCAGTGGGATTCATTTCACTGGATACAGATCAACACTGGTGGGGAATGTTGTGTTGGATTCTGGGGTGCACGGGATTTTCGTGGACAGTGCTAGTGGGCGCAGTGTTGGTTTGTTGGTTCAATCAAATGTTGTTGAGCGATCATTCTTTGATGGCATTCGGATTGATATGGAATGTGGATTTGTCTTTGAGAACACTGTGCGGGATTCTGGGGGGTTGTCGATTCACGATTATCAGAGGTATAACCGTGTGATTTTCAATGATGTCGACGGGAGTATTCTCAACTTTGCGGGCGATACCAACTGTGATCAATCGATTGATGATTTGGATCTGGATGTGATTTTGAGGTGGTGGGGAAAGTGTGTTGACCCTGATGGATTGTTCTGCGATGCGGATGTGAATGGGGACGGGATGGTTGATCAGGGGGATCTTGACATCGTGAGGCAGAACTTGGGGCGTTGAGTGCTGTGGGTCAGAAAGGTGATGGTTGTGGATTCCGGCGGTGCCGGTTTTTTTATGGGATGAGGGCGCGGGGTGGAAGTTGAGTATTATGGACAAGATTGTCTATTATGATTGTCATAGCTGGTGATGGGTGATAGTTTGGGGAAAGGGTGATGAGTTCTTTGTGAGTTCCTTGGATGTGTGAGGTTGCTGATGGGTTGCGGCGAGAAAGAGCTTGATCAGGAGCCGAGGCGGGCTCGGGAGTATGGGCCTTGGAGGGCGGGGGTGTTGATTGGGGTGTATGTGCTGATGGGGCTGCACATTGCTCATTGGAAGATCAATGGGACGACGCTTGCGCCGCTTGAACTCAACGAGGTGATGTACACGCTTGAGCTTGGGATTTTGACGGCGGGGTTTATATTGATGTTGGTGGCGATGGTGTCGGTGCTTGTGGTGGGGCGGTTTTTTTGTTCTTGGGGGTGTCACATACTGGCGCTTCAAGATCTGAGTGCATGGTTGCTTGGGAAGGTGGGGATCCGTCCCAAGCCGGTGCGGATGCGGTCATTGGTATTGGTGCCATTGGGGGCGATGTTGTATATGTTTGCTTGGCCTCAGGTTGAGCGGTTGATTTCTGGGCGTCCGATGCCTGCGATGCACATCACGACGGACGAGAGCGGGTGGGCTTCGTTTTTGACGGATGATTTTTGGCGGAACCTGCCTGGGGTTGGGGTGATGCTGTTTACATTCTTTGTGGTGGGTTTTGTGATTATTTATCTGCTTGGGTCGCGTTCGTTCTGTAAGTATGCGTGCCCTTACGGGGCTTTGTTTTCGCTTGGGGATCGGCTTGCGCCTGGGAAGATTGTGGCTCGCAGGGATGGTGATGGGGGAAGGGTGGATTGTTCGTCGTGCGGAATTTGCACAGCGAAGTGTTCGTCTGGGATTCAGGTACATCAGGAGCTGACGATCTACGGGAAGGTTGTTGATCCATCGTGTTTGAAGGATCTGGACTGTATTTCGAGTTGTCCGGAGGGGAAGATTGGGTTTGGGTTTACGATGCCTGCGTTCTTTACATCGTTGAAGAAGGGCGATGGGATCAAGCGGCCTCGGTATGATTTCACGCTTTGGGAAGAGGCGGTGTTGGTTGGGGTGTTCTTTGTGGTGCTGTTTGTGTATCGGGGGTTGTATGGTCTTGTGCCGTTTCTTTGCACGCTTGCGCTTGGGGTGATTGGTGGGTATGCGGTGGTGACTTGTCTGCGGTTGTGGTGGATGCCTCATGTTCGGCTTAATAAGTTTCAGCTCAAGATCAAGGGGAAGGTTTCGAAATCGGGGTTGGTGTTTGCGTTGCTTGTGGTGAGCGGTGTTGCACTGACAGCGCACAGTAGTGTGATTCGGTATCACGAGTATGCCGGCTGGAAAGCGGCGGGGCTAGTTGAGCATACTGAGGGGATTGATCAGCGCGAAGATGGGGTGGAGGCGGCGTTGTTGCATCTTTTGATTACGAAGCGGTGGGGGTTGTATGTTGGCGATGAGCTGACTGAGAAGCTGGGGGAGCTTGAGATTATGGCGGCGCAGTCGATAGCACGGAGCGGGGATGCTGCGGGTGCGCTGGCTCGGTTTGAGGAGCTTGCGGCTTTGTATCCGGAGATTGCGCTTGTGCGGTACAACATCGGGGTGTTGCTTGCGATGGACGGGCGGTACGACGAGGCGATTACGGCGTATGACCAGTCGCTTGAGCTTGATCAGATGCATGTGGATTCGTGGAACAATGTGGGGTATTTGCTGGCGATGAAGGAGCAGTACCAGCAGGCGGAGTACTGCTTCCGGGCGGCGATCGAGCGGGATCCGGGGATGGCGCACGCGCATTACAACCTGGCGCGGTTGTTGGTGTACTCGGGGACGCCTGAGGAGGTGGAGTATCACCTTGGGCGGGCGGCGGAGCTTGATCCTGCGGCGTATGGGCAGAGCGCGTTCAGGCCATAAAAAATCACGCGTTGGAGCGTGACCAAGGACTGTAATTTTTAAAGTCCTTACTTTGGGGGTGGGGTGTTAGCCGGCGGTGATGTATTGTCGCATTGTTTTGACTTCGATGGTGAGGTCTGCGTTGGAGGCGGCGTTGAGGTCACCGATGGAGATCATGCCTACGAGCTCGTCGTTGTTGGTGACGGGGATGTGTCGGATTTTGCAGTCGCTCATCAGGTGTCGTGCCTCGGTGAGGGATGTTTCTGGGGTGCAATGGATGACATCTTTGGTCATAGAGTTGGTGACGGTGGTTGTAGCAGGGTCGAGTTGTGCGGTGACGACTCTGGTGAGGATGTCTCGTTCGGTGATGATGCCTGCGATTTTGTTGAAGGTGTCGGTGACGATGAGTGAGCCGACATGGTGCTCGTTCATGAGTCTGGCCGCGTCCAGGGTGGAGGCGGATTGTGTGATGGTGTGGACGCGTTCGATTCGGCTGTTGCCGTGATCGCCTTCGTTCCAGTGTTCTTTGTTTGCGAGTAGTTGTGCGACGGTGTTCATGCCCGATTCCTTCCGGCCCCCAAAGTTAAGAAGATGATGTATTGGCCACGGGATGGGGGGTGCGGGTGGCCTTATGGTGAGTACCGTATTTTATTATGCATATTTTGGGGTGAATTGGAAGGGCAAAATGGGGTGGTGTTTGGGGTGTGGGGGGTATTTTGTAGGTGAATTGGGGAGAATTTCGGAGAATTCTTTTGTAAGATAGCCGAATTCTTGAGGTGCTTCACGAAGAAATATTGCGAGCAACCGGGTTGAAATTGCGTGCGTATCTGATTTGCCCAGCGGTATCTGTGGGATCAATTCCGGTGCTTTTGGGCAGTGAGGCGGGGGTTGGCGCGCTATTGTTGGGGCTGACTGGGCTTGGATTAGTCTGGGTATAGATAGACTCTCGGCTTGACCCTTTGAGTGGGTTCGGGGCCGTGCTTTTAAAGAACCGGAGCGGATGACCTATGGCGAAGATGTTTTACACACTTGAAGAAGCGGCGGCCAAGCTTGGGATGAGCACTGATGAGGTTCAGGCTTTGGTTGAGTCCGGGCAGTTGCAGGAGTTCCGGGACCGGGACAATCTGATGTTTAAAGTCGACCAGGTCGATCTGCTTGGTGGGGATGATGATGACGATCTTGATTCGATCACGCTTGCTGATACATCGCTCGGCGGGACCGGGGCTGGGGAATCTGGGATTGATCCGATTTCGCTGGCGGCTTCTGCGAGTGCGAGTGCACTGGCGCTTGAGGCGTCTGGTGATGCGACTGGGGTTTCGATCTTTGATGCTGAGGACGATGACGACGCGGACTCGAACGCTGAGACTTTGGTCTCTGGCGGCGGGCTTGGCGGGATGGCTCTTGGTGGATCCGGGACGGGGATTGGTGGGTCCGGGTTTGGGATGGACGCGGGTGCGAGTGGGTCTGGTCTAGCGCAGCTTGCGTTTGAGCCTGACGATACTTCGCTTGGCGGGAATCTATTGGATGACCTTGCTTCGGATTCTCAGGGCGGTGCATCTGCGATTGGTGGGAGTGCATTGGGTGCATCAGCGGTTGGTGCTCCTGCGGGGAGCGCATTGTTTGAGGGTGCTGAATCGACACCGAGCTCGTTTGCACCACAGAACGCTTCGATGTCTATGGCGATGCCGATGGGCGAGGCGTATGACGGTGCTGCGTCTGGGTTGTTTGGCGGGATCGCGCTTGGTTCACTGCTTGTATTGATGCTTGCGATGGGTGTGATGATCTTGGGCTTGAGCGGCGGGTCTGACTCGGTGCTTGGGGGCGTTGATCAGAACATGCTGTACATGGTGATGGGCGGCTCGTTTGGGCTGATGCTCGTGCTTGGCGGTATCGGTTGGGCGATGCTTCGGAAGAGCTGAGTTGTTGATTGAGAATGAATATTGAAGCCTCGGCGTTTGCCGGGGCTTTTTTTGTGATGGTTTGCGGGGGGCGGGGTTTGGGGGGTGGGGTTCCTAGGATAGGGCATGGTGTATCTGGATCACAATGCGACGACGCGGCCTACGGCTGGGGTAGTTGAGGCGGCAACGCGGGCGATGGTTGAAGGGTGGGGGAACCCTTCGAGTGTGCACCGGTTTGGTCAGGAGGCGAAGCATTCTGTTGAGGTTGCTCGGGGGCGGGTTGCCAAGTTGCTCGGGGTGAAAGGTGGCGGGCGGGGGATTGTGTTTACGGGGAGCGGGAGCGAAGCGATCGCGCTTGGGATCGGTGGGGTGATGTCGGCGATGAAGGCGACGGGGAAACGGGTTGTGGTGACGAGCAGCGTTGAGCACTCGGCGGTGCGGGGTGTGTGTGCTCAGTTGGAGAATGATGGTGAGATTGAAGTGCGGACTGTTGGGGTTGATGGGGATGGGGTGATTGATTTTGACGAACTTTCTGCGATGCTCGATCAACCAAGCGAACACTTTGGGGGGGTGGGGTTGTTGAGTATTCAGTGGGTGAACAACGAGACGGGTGTTGTGCAGGATGTTGGTGCGATCGGGGAGATGTGTAGGGAGCGGGGGGTTGTGTTTCATTGTGATGCGACGCAGTGGGTTGGGAAGATGGAAACTTGTGTGGAGGGGAGTGATCCGTCTGCAGGGTCTTTTATAGATGTGTTGACTTGTTCGCCTCATAAGTTTCATGGGGTGAAGGGGGTTGGGGTATTGTGGGCTCGATCGGATTCGGCGCGGCGTGTTCGGATGGTGCCGATGGTGGCTGGATCGCAAGAGCTTGGTCGACGGGGTGGGACTGAGGGGGTGCCTGCGATTGTTGGTGCTGGGGTTGCGGCGCAGGAAGCGTGGGAGTGGTTGATGCTTGGGGATGAAGATCGGGCGCGGTTGTCGGGGATGCGGGACCGGTTGGAGGGGGCGATTGTTGAGCGGTGTTCTGAGATGATGGGAGAACAAGTGATCGTCAATGGCGGGGGGGCACACTTTGGGGGGAGGATGTGGAATGTGACCAATCTTGGATTCCCGGGGCTTGGGGGGGAGGCGTTGTTGCTTGCGATGTCGGAGCGGGGGTTGTGTGCTTCGGGCGGGGCGGCGTGTGCGTCTGGATCGCTTGAGGCGTCGGAGGTTTTGATCGCGATGGGGGTAGATCAGCGGGTCGGGCGTGGGTCGGTGCGGCTGAGCATGTCGCGGGAGACTACAGAGGCGGAGATCGATGAGGGGATCGAGATTGTGTGCGCGGCGGTGGAGGTTGTGGGGAGGTCGATGGTGTGATGAGCGGGCGCGATGAACAGAAACAGATTGATGAGCACGGCGGGGAGATCAAGAAGTATGATCCGCTGACTCGCTTGCGCGGGTTCCGGGTGTGGCCTGGGCGGGCGCGGGGGATCGGTGATGATTGCGATGGGTTGATGCGGTCGCTGACTCGGGTGAGCAAGGAGCAGGCGGCGGTCGGGGCCGCTTGGGAGACGGCGGCGCCTGATGAGTTGCGTGATCTTGGATGGGTGATGGGGATTTCGGGTGGGCGGTTGGAGATTGGAATCGAGAATGCGGGGGCTCGGCACAAGGTGGATCGGTGGCTTCGGTCGGGCGGGCTTGAGATGATTCGTGAGCTTGCTAAGGTTCGGATTAAGTCTGTGGTGCTCCGGATTGGGGAAAAAGGCTGAGGGTGTTGGGGTCTCTGGTAGGTGAATGGGTGGGAGAAGCGCAGAAATGATGTGAAGATGGGTAATCTTTGGAGAGATTTTGGGAGTGTTTGTGCGTTTGGATATTTTTGATGTCTTTGGCTTTGACACGGGGGAGAAATTATGGGAGTATGTTGCGTCGGCGTCGTGGCCGACAGGGTTTTGTGATCGACTGATTCATTCCCTTGCTGCTGTCCTTTGGGGCAGTGGGGTCTTGCTTAGCGTTTTTCTCTTACGCTGGGTCTGATGGGAATGTGATTGCGGTCAGAAAATAGACTTGGGCGTTTTGAGAACAGATCCTCCTCTGTGATCGACGCTCGGGACAAGAGCAGCATTCTTCGTGGGATGCTGCTTTTTTTATGGACCGAAGACACTACTGCGCTGAAGACAGCGAGTAGTGGCACCCGGATTATGTTCGGCGTGCTTGTTGGTGGATGGACCAGTAGTGGTTGAAGCTGGATTCGAAGGTGAATGATTTCATGTGCTCGATGCCTGCGGCTCCCATTGCGGCGCGGCGGGGTGGATCAAGCGCGAGGTCCACGATGGCGTCGGTCCATTGCTTTGGGTCTTCGATGGGAAGGACGAGGCCGGTTTGTTGCTTTGATGGGTCGTGGAGAATGACTTCCTTTGGGCCGCCTTGGTCGGTTGCTATGACGGGGATTCCGGAGGCTTGGGATTCCATGACGACTTGTCCGAGGGTGTCGGTGGTGGAGGGGAAGGCAAATATGTCGGAGGATGCGTAGAGGGTGGCGAGTTCTTGTTTGTGTTTGAATCCGAGGAAGTGGGCGTCTTGGTTCTCAAGCCTTGACTGCATTTCTTTGCGGTATGGGCCGTCTCCGATGATGACGAGTTGGGCTTGTTGTCCTTTTGTTTCGATGCGTTGTTTGATTGAGGGCCAGTATTGTGTGAGGACGGGGAGGTTTTTCTCGGTGGAGATGCGGCCGCAGAAGATTACTTTGATGCCTTGGGTTGGGACGCTGTTGGATTTCCAGATGGTTGGGTCTTTGAAGGATGGGGAAAACTGTGTGTTGTCGAATCCTGGGGTGAGGCGATGGATTCGGTTTGGTTTGATGCCGAGGTGTTCGAGTCGGTTGGCGTAGTCGGTTGAGCGGGTGAGGACGGTTGCGAACTGTTTGTAGAAGGTGCGCATGGTGATGCGGGTGCCTAGGGACATGAGGGAGGAGCCGAAGAGTTTGTCGATGTAGGCGGGGAAGTCTGTGTGGTAGAGCCCGACGATGGGGACGGCCATGAGTTTGGCGGCGATGAGTCCGACGGTGCCTACTGGTCCCGGGGTTGAGATGTGGATGACATTTGGGCGGTGGTCCTCTGCGGCGCGGAGCATGGTGAGGAATGGCGGGATGGCGAGGTCGAGGGTGTCGTATCCCGGCATGGGGCGGGCGTAGATGGGGGTGAAGTTTTTGATGTTGGGTGTGTCTGGAACTTCTAAACGCGTTGAGGTGTAGACGGTGAGGTCGTGGTTTGATTTGAGTGCAGTGGCGGCGGTGTTTTGGATGAAACGGCAGACGCCGTTGATGTCGGCGAGGGTGTCGGTGAACTTGAGGACTCTGGTGGGCGGGGGCATGGTTTGTGAGGGTATGCCGGGGTTGGTGTTGGATTGGATTTAGTATGAGATGGATGGTGATTTATGGAGGTAGGTGTTGTCGGTGAGTTGTTTGAGGAGGAACTCGGCGACATGGGGGCGGGAGATTTGTGCCTTTGTTTTTGTATCGGCGCTGGTGAAGCCGTGTCTGTAGGTGGCGGGGGATGAGGCGAGGGTGTCTTTGGTGAATGCGCCGGGGCGGATGATGGTCCAGTCGAGGTTGCTTTGCCTGATGCTCTGTTCTTGGAGTGCATGGTCTGCAAATAGGCGGCGCATGAAGAGGGGGGCGATGAGGTATTTGTATTTGGCGGGGAGGAGTTGGTGGCTGTCGGCGGTGCCCATTGATGAGAGGCAGATGAGGCGGGTGACTCCGGTGGTGTTCATGGCGTTGATGATATTTTTGGTGCCTATAGATCGGAGTTTATCGTTGTTGAGGAGGGGCATGCCGAGGGCGCAGATGACGGCGTCTTGGCCTTTGGTGGCGCGTTCGACGGCGGAGAGATCATGGATGTCGCCTTTGCAGGGGTTGAGGTGATCGTGGGATTTGGTGAGTTTGGAGGGGTCGCGGGTGAATGCGGTGACGGTGTGGCCTTGGTCGAGGGCTTGGTTGATGAGGTGTTGGCCGACGCTGCCTGTTGAGCCGAAGAGTGCGATGTTCATGGGGAGTCTTTCTTGGTCAGGAATCCGGAGTGCTTTACACGGTGTAAAGTGGATATCGGTTAAAGATACCCTATACTTGACACGATGTCAAGCGGAGATGTAAAAACTCGTGTCCGGATTCTTGATGCCACCTGGAAGTTGATGGAGAAGCAACGGGGGCAGGGGGTCCGTATGGGCGATATCGCGAAGGAGGCGGGGGTTTCTCGGCAGGCGGTGTATTTGCACTTTGAGTCGCGCGTTGAGCTGATGCGGGCGACGACCAAGCATGTGGATGAGGCGTTGGGGCTCGACGACCGGATTGCGCATGTGAAGAAGGCGGCGGACGCGAGGGAGGCGTTGGTGCGGTTTGTTGAGATGTGGGGGAACTACATGCCTGAGATTTATGGGCTGGCGAAGGCGCTGCTTGCTGTGCGAGACACGGATGAGGCTGCAGCGGGGGCGTGGGATGAGTGCATGAGTTGCTTGCGGGTCGCGGGTGGCGAGATCATCGATGCTCTTATTGGGGAGGGGGCATTGAGTGTTGAACTGGAGAGGGAAGAGGCGGGGGCGTTGCTTTGGACGATGCTATCAATCCAGAACTGGGAGCAGTTGACTGTGGAGTGTGGGTGGAGCCAGAGGGCGTATGTTGAGCGGATGACAGGGATGCTCAGGCGGGTTTTGATCGGCTGATACGCATGGTGGTTTGTTTCCTTGGTCGATGGTGGAGCTATGAAAAAGCCCCGCGTCGGGGGGATCGACACGGGGCATGAGCGGGCTTACCCGGACTACGCGGCGGCTCGGCACTGCCGCGTGTTGTGGGACGCCGGGGGTGTGTAGCCCGCTGGGACTCGTACTGAATATGGTAAATGGGGATGGGTTTGTCGCGTGGGTTGAGTGATTGAAGTTGGACTGGTGGTGGGTGTGTCCGGGTTGGTCTGGTTGGGGGGTTTGGGGGGGAGCGGGTTGTGGTTTGCAGAATTAAAAAGACCCACGGGAGCCGCGGGTCTTTTGAAGGAACTGATTAGATTCGCCCAGATGGTGGCGATCTGTGGTAGTGGTGTTTAGTAGGGTTTGATGTTGTTGTGGAGGCGTGATGGGCGGTTGAGGTGGAGGATGGTGTCCATGTCGTTGTGGATGGAGCGGAGATCGGTGTCGACAACGTAGGCGTGGGTGTTTGCTCGGTCGCTTGCACGGCGTGCGAGCGTGTGCATCGCGGGGGAGGGGTTTGCACGGATGGAGCCGACATTTCCGGCGTGTTTTGTTGATGAACCTGAGCACGCAGTGAGGGTGAGGAGGGCGGCCGAGAGAAGGATTGTGGCGGCGGCTTTGGTGGATGAGTTTTTCATATGAGGGGGGTCCCTTTGTTTGATGGAATGTGACGGGGTCACGATAGCGCGGAGTATGCGGGTTTATCAACTATACGGGCGTTTCGGGGGTGATGTTTCCTGATGGTGGATAGAGAGTTGTGTCCTTTGGGTGGTTATCCATTAATTGTCCTGAATTGTCCTGGATTGACATGGAAGAGGCTTGTGTTGGCGATTGGATGTGGTAGGTTTTGGGTGACGACGCGTCGTTGCTGGCAGGGGTTAAATTCAATCCCTTTGAACCTCTGATAGGGGGCCGAGGCTATTCCGGGCGAAGATCATGCCTCCATTGAGTGGACGATCGGGATTCGGGCTGAGGCACCCACCTTGATATCAGGGCTTTGGATGCTACTGCTGGCTACGGCGCGTCGTTTTTCTATTTTTTGGTGGTTGGTAGGCTGGTGGGGCATTTTTTGAGTGATTGGCGTGTGTGTGGGCGCAGGTAAGACTCAAACCTGGGTGTTAATGACTAGATTGTGTGCGAATTAGTGAAGGCTAGGGGTGGGTGGGCCGATTAACGTCGAATCGTTTACAGCAGTGCGGGATCGATGTGCATACAGGAGCCATCTATGAAAGGTGTAGTCTTTACAGGGTTTGTTGACATGGTTGAGGAGGGGTTCGGGATCGAGATGGTTGACTACCTGATCGATGAAACGAAACCGCCTTCGGGTGGGGCATATACGGCGACTGGGACTTACAGCCATCATGAGTTGGTGGCGATGGTGATCAAGCTTGGAGAGAAGACTGGGACACCTGTGTCTGAGTTGATCCGATCGTTTGGGAATCACCTGTTTGGCCTGTTTAAGGCGAACTATCCGGCGTTCTTTTTGGAGAATACCGATGGGTGGAGCTTCCTTAAATCTGTGGATTCGTATATTCATGTGGAGGTGAGAAAGCTGTATCCAGACGCGGAGCTTCCCCGGTTTGAGTGTCGAGATTTAGAGGGTGGCGGGTTGGAGATGGTGTACAACTCGGCGCGGTGCTTTGAAGAGCTTGCGTTGGGGATGATCGAGGGGTGCATGGAGCACTTTGGGCATGCTGTGGATATCAAGATGATCCCAATTGAGGGCGAGGGTGGCGGGACGGTGTTCCGGATTCTCCCTGCGGTATGCAAGGAAGGATGAGGGGTTGATGATGGATCAGCCAGAGCATGTAAGCCGGAGGGCGTTTGATCGTGAGCGTCGCGCGCGTCACGATGCCGAGGACATGCTGGAGAACAAGGCTCTTGAGCTTTGGGAGACCAACCAGCAACTCGCGGCGATGAACGAGGTGCTGGAGGTGCGTGTGGCTGAGCGTACGGCGGAGTTCGAGAAGGCAACGAAAGATGCGATGGAAGCGTCGCGTGCGAAATCTAGATTTTTGGCGAATATGTCGCATGAGTTGCGGACGCCTTTGACTGCGATCCTTGGGTATACGGATGTGCTGCTTTGTGGTGGTGGGGACGCGGAGGCGGAGCGGTCGCAGCTTGAGACGATTCATCGGAACGGTGAGCATCTGCTCGGATTGATTAATGATATTCTTGATATGGCAAAGATTGAGGTAGGCAAGATGAGTGTTGAGCATGTGAAGATGGATCCGGTGGCATTGATTGAATCGGTTCGGGAGATGATGGAGCATTATGCGGGGGAGAGTGGTATTGATTTGGGTGTTGAGTATTCGGGGGAAATTCCGAGGGTGATATTTAGTGATCCGATGCGTGTTCGGCAGGTGCTGATCAATCTGGTTGGTAATGCGGTGAAGTTTACTGAGCGGGGCTGGGTTCGGATTCGGGTTTCATTTGATGCTGATGATGGGCGGCTGTGTATTGCGGTGGCGGATTCAGGGATCGGGATGGACGGGGAGCAGGTAGAGAAGGTGTTTGGGAGCTTTACACAGGCGGACGCGTCGACGGTGCGCCGGTTTGGGGGGACGGGTCTGGGGTTGCATATTGCCAAGAGGCTGGCGGGGTTGCTCGATGGGGATCTTGAGGTTGAGTCTGAGGTGGGTAAGGGGTCGGTCTTTACATTGCGGGTTGGTGCGGGGGATGTGTGGGGTGTGGTGATGCAGGGGCCTGAAGTGATTGAGGCGCGGATTGCTGCGGAGAAGGAGGCTGAGTTGCTGGATGAATCAGGGGAGGAAGCTGCTGTGCTTGATGGGGTTTCAGTTTTGCTTGTTGAGGATGGGCTTGACAATCAGCGGCTGATCCGGCACATGCTGAGCAAGGCTGGGGCGGGGGTTGAGATCCTTGAGAACGGGCGGCTTGCTGTGGATCATCTGATTGATGAGGGCGGGGCGGGGAAGTATCAGTTGGTGTTGATGGATATGCAGATGCCTGTGCTTGATGGGTACGAGGCGACGCGAGAACTTCGTGAGCGGGGGGTGCGGATCCCGGTTGTGGCGCTTACGGCCAATGCGATGAGTCATGATCGCGAGTTGTGTTTGGAGGCGGGGTGTGACGATTATGCGACCAAGCCGATCGATCGGGCGCAGTTGATTTCGATGTGTTCTCGATGGGGGAAACGGGGCGAGTCGATGGCGGCTTAGGGGGTTGATTTTGGGGGGAGCGGGGCTGCCGGGGTGGCAGGGATGGGGTTTTTGGCAGGGATATTTGGGTCTGGGGGTGGTTTTAGCTTCGATAGGCATGTAATTGGGTTGGCGCGCAGATTGCAACTTGTGTGTTGACTCGCGTTTGTGCGGGTGCTTTGAAGGAGGATCTTCACATGATGGACCGTATGACCAGTTTGGCACAGCAGGCGCTTGCGTCGGCACAGCAGTTGGCTCTTGGGGCTTCGCACCCGGAGGTTGGATCGTTGCATGTGTTGTCTTCTTTGATAGAGGATGATGGCGGGCCTGGGGGCGCGATCTTGAAGAAGATTGGGAGCGACGTTGGTCGCGTGCGGGCGATGCTTGGTTCTGAGATTGATCGTCTTCCTACGACGAGTTCGGGGGCGGGGGCGAGCGGCCGGGAGATTATGGAGATTCTTGGGAAGGCGGACGCGAGCGCGAAGGCGATGGGGGATTCGTTTGTGTCGTGCGAGCATCTGTTGGTTGCGCTGACGCAGGTGTCGGGCGCGGCGCGGGAGCTTTTAAAGATCAATGGGGTGGAGACGAAAGAAGTTGAATCGGCCATCGCGACGATCCGCAAGGCGTCGGGGGTTGAGAATATTACCGATGCGGGGGGGGAGGCCTCGTTTGAGGCGTTGTCGAAGTACTCGATTGATCTGACGGAGCTGGCGTCATCGGGCAAGCTTGATCCGGTGATTGGGCGGGACGAGGAGATCCGTCGGTGCATGCAGGTGCTTTCACGCCGGACTAAGAATAACCCGGTGCTGATTGGTGAGCCTGGGGTTGGGAAGACGGCGATCGCGGAAGGCTTGGCGCTGCGGATCGTGCATGGGGATTGTCCGGAGGGGATGAAGGACAAGCGGATCATGGCTCTCGATGTCGGGCAGTTACTGGCTGGAGCGAAGTATCGCGGGGAGTTTGAGGATCGGTTGAAATCGGTCTTGCGCGAGATCGAGGCGAGCGATGGGCGGGTGATTCTGTTTATTGATGAGTTGCACACGATTCTTGGGGCTGGTGCTGCGGAGGGCGCGGTGAGCGCTGGGAACTTGCTCAAGCCAGCATTAGCAAGAGGTGGATTGCGGTGCATCGGGGCGACGACGCTTGATGAGTATCGGAAGCATATCGAGAAGGACGCGGCGTTTGAGCGGCGGTTCCAGAAGGTGCTCGTTGGAGCACCGAGTGTTGAAGAAACGGTTGCGATTCTGCGCGGACTCAAAGAGCGGTACGAGACGCATCATGGGGTACGGATTCTGGATAGTGCGATCTTGGCGGCGGCTTCGTTGTCGGATCGGTACATCACGGATCGGTTCTTACCTGACAAGGCGATTGATCTGATTGACGAGGCGGCTAGTGCGCTCAAGATGGAGATCGAGTCGATGCCTATGGAGCTTGACGAGCTTCGGCGGAAGATCATGCAGCTTGAGATCGAGCGTGAAGCATTGAAGCTCGAAGAGTCATCTGAGATGAGTGCTGGCGAAGTGACGCGGGTGGAAGGGGAACTTGCGGGATTGCGGGAACGGAACAATGCGCTGACGGCTCGGTGGGAAGAAGAGAAGCAGGACCTTGATGTTGCTCGGGCGATCAAGAATGAGATCGAGCAGAAGAAGATCGATCTTGATCGTGCTCAGCGGGTTGGGGATTTAGAAGCCGCGGCTCGGATTCAGTATGGGGAGTTGATTGAACTCGGTAAGCAGCTCGAAGAAGCGGAGCGGGTGATTGATGCTCGGCAGAACACGGGCGATGTGCTGATTAAGGAAGAGGTTGATCCTGAAGCGGTTGCGCAGATTGTTGGGCGGTGGACGGGGATTCCTGTTTCTAAGCTGATTGAGTCTGAGCGTGACAAGCTGGTGACTATGGAGACGCACCTTGTTGAGCGGGTTGTTGGTCAGGACGAGGCGCTGCGTGCGGTGAGTGATGCTGTTCGGCGCTCGCGTGCTGGATTGGGCGATCCGACGAAGCCGATCGGGAGTTTCTTGTTCCTTGGGCCTACGGGTGTTGGGAAGACGGAAACTTGCAAGGCGCTGGCGGAGTTCTTGTTTGATACCGAGGACGCGTTGGTGCGGATTGATATGAGCGAGTACATGGAGAAGCACGCGGTGTCGCGGATGATCGGTTCGCCTCCGGGGTATGTTGGGTATGAGGAGGGGGGGGCGCTTACGGAGGCTGTGAGACGGCGGCCGTACTCGGTGATTCTGTTTGATGAGATCGAGAAGGCGCACCCGGATGTGTTCAATGTGTTGCTGCAGGTGCTTGATGACGGGCGGCTGACTGACGGACAGGGGCGGACGGTTGATTTCAAGAACACGCTTGTGGTGATGACGAGTAATATTGGTTCGCAGAAGATTCTTGAGATGGCCGAGCATGGGTCTGAGGATTGGGAGATCGAGGCGGCGGTGCGGGATCTGATCCGACGCGGGCCTGGTGCGGATCTTGATGCGAAGGGATTGACGCCTGATCTTGAGAGCGGGCGGATGAACGCGAACCTGAATGTTGGGATGCGTGAGCAGTTTTTCCGGCCTGAGCTTCTGAACCGGATTGATGAGACCGTTGTGTTCCATCAGCTTGGCAAGGAAACCTTGCGAGGGATCGCCCGGATCTTGTTTGGTGGGCTTGAGGCGCGGCTTGGGGATCGGGGGGTCGGTCTTGAGCTTACTGACAGTGCGTTTGAGCGGTTGATTGCTGAGGGGTACGACCCGGCGTACGGGGCGAGGCCTCTGGCGCGGACGATCCAGCGGCAGATCGAGAACCCGCTGGCGACGAAGATTCTGAGCGGCGAGTTTGAGCGCGGGGACCGGATTGTTGTTGATGATTCGGGGAGCGGGTTCAGCTTTGTTAAGGGTGAATCGGAGCATGCGGCTCAGTAGGGGTTCAGGGCTGTTCTCTACAAACAACACAGGCCCGGCATTGCGCCGGGCCTGTGTTGTATAGATGAGGATGTGTTTAGCGGCGACGGCGTGTGGCGAGGGCGCCTGAGAGGGCGAGGAGTGCGGCGGAGGATGGGGCTGGTACGGACCAGACGATGTCGTCGAAGGCTGAGATGTCGGCTTGGGGAGTGCCGTTGAATGTGTTGACTGGGATATTGACGCGGACCATATCGAAGTCGAAATCGGTTGTGACGCCGATAAACTGAGCGAACCAGTCTACATTGGATCCGATGAACATGTCGCCGGCGAGTTGGCCGTTGTTGTAGAGGGTGAGGTTGAGTCCGCCTGCACCTGCTCCGGGCTGGAATCCTGAGATGTCGAAGCCGAATGCCGAGACTGCTGATCCAACTGAGAACTCGACGGTGTAGGAGCCGGTGTCGCCGAAGTCGCCGAATCTCATGTACTTTCGGCCTCCTGGTGTGGTGTTGGAGAGTACAAATCCGTCTGGGTCACCTGCTTCGATGGAGGTCAGTACTGATCCTGCGAAGAGGTTGACACCGAGGCCGGAGTCGAAGGTGGTTGGTGGGGCAAACTCGCCTAGGGCTTCTGATTCGAAGTCTTCGATCTGGAGCGCTCCGGTGTTGTTGTTGAAGAGTGTGCGGTCTTGGTAGACGGTCGTTCCTCCTGCGTTTGCTATAGATGAAGCGAGTGATGTGGACATGGCTGCGGCTGCGATAATTTTGGTTGGTTTGTACATCTGTTTCCCTTTTTTGATATCTGTCTAATTTGGCGCGAGCAAAAGAAGCGGCACTGCAATAAGTTGTCATAGTTCAAAGCGGGGGATTGTGGGATCAAGGGACACTGATTCGAAGTTTTTATAGTTCCTCCGTTGGACATAGCATCATTTCATGGATTTCAGTCTTCGGAACGGGCCCGTCGAGCGTGTGGTGATCAGCAGGGATATTGGTCTTGGGCGTTGATAACGGGGTCTGCTGCTCTGTAGAGGGGGTTGTTGATGGTGGTTTTGTAGAATTTAAAGATTCAATATTGGAAATCGTTGGAGATGTTTGCAACCGGGGGTTTTGGGGTGCGTATCTTTGGGCGTGGCCCATTCGGGTCGGATCTGATTTGCGTTTGCCGCCGGTATGTTTGTTCGGTGTAGATCAGAGATTGAATGAAGACATTTGGATGGTTGTGGTGCTCGGGCACGCTGTATGTGTGTTGGTGTGTCTGGATGAGTGTTGCGGCGATTATTGTGTGATCGGTTCTTCGGAAGAGGGATTGGTCATTTCATCCGGCTCCGGGTGGGTAGGACTTCTCGGAGTTTCCCTGTGATGCTTGGCGCGTGTGTGCGGTTTCTTAAGCGTCGTGTCATGGGTGATTAATCTAAGTGTGCGTGTGCCGCCTGGGGAGAGTCGGCACCCTGCTTAGAACAGAGCGGCTGGTTGGATGACCGCCCGCTCTACTGGCCCGGTTGGGAATGTCCCCCTCAACCGGGCCTTCTTTATTTTTGGAGGGGACTGGGGATTAGCCATTCGGCACTGGGGAAGAGGAAGAGGGGGAGAAGACCCTCACCCCTGCCCTCTCCCCGAGGGAGAGGGAGGAAGAATGAGAAGATTGGAGGGCGTAGGGTTGGGTATGGGTGAGCGGTTGTTCTATAGAAAGAGGCATCGGGTGAAGGGCTCTGATGAGTTCGCGGCGGTGTTCGCGTTCAAGGTGCGCAAATCTCGCGGGGCGATGACGGTGTTTGCGATGCCCAATGGATTGGGTGAGCATCGGCTGGGGTTATCGGTTGGGCGGAAGGTGGGCAACGCTGTTGTTCGGGGGAAGGTGAAGCGGATGATCCGTGAGGCGTTCCGGCATGAGCGGGAGAATGTGCCGATGGGGGCTGATGGGTGCGGGTATGACCTTGTGGTGGCGGTGCGGAGGCATGAGCCGGTGGGGCTTGATGTGTGGCGGGAGTGGTTTGCGGGCGCGGCGAGGGCGGCGGTTCGGGTGGTTGAGAAGCGGGGGGAGAGTGGTGGCGTGGATGAGAAGTAAGGGTGCAGAAGTTTCGATCGGGCTGGCGGCTTCGTCGCGTGTGGAGTCTTCGGTTGGTTGGTGGGGTCGGTTGGGGAATGTGCCGTTTCTTTTGGTGATCCGGGTCTATCGTGTGGTGTTGTCTCCTGTTGTTGGTGGGCAGTGCCGATTTGAGCCGACTTGTTCTCGGTATGCTGCTGAGGCGTATCGGCTCCATGGACCGATCAGCGGGACACGGATGACGGCGGGACGGATATGTCGGTGTCACCCGTGGAATTCGGGTGGGTTTGATCCGGTACGGATTCCGGAAGATGAAGGTCAGGGCCCTGATGGGGGCGTTCAGGAAGGTGAAACGGATGGCTCGACTGCCGGCGGCACAGAGGCGTGAACAGTTGCTCGATGTAGCGGCACAGTTGTTCTCTAGTAAGGGATACGCGGGGGCGACGACTGCGCAGATCGCAAAAGAGGCGGGGGTGACCGAGCCGATCATCTACAGGCACTTTAAGAGCAAGCGCGATCTGTTTGTTGCGCTCATCGAGCGGACCGGTCGGCAGACGCTTGAGCAGTGGGAGGCGGACCTGGGGAAGTCGGAGAACCCGGCGATCCGGCTGGCGCGGTTGCTTGGCGAGAACCCGATGGTGTCGAACGATGGTCAGATTGGCTACCGGGTGATGCTGCAGTCGGTTTCTGAGATTGATGACGAGCTGATCCACGCGGCGGTGTCGAACCATATGACGGCGCTGCACGCGTTTATCTCTAAAGAGATCGTGCGGGCTCAGGAGAATGAGTCGGTGGATAACCGGTTTAGTGCGGATGTGCTGAGTTGGGTGCTGGTCAATATCGGTATGGGCTATGGCGTGCTTGAGGCGATGGGGGTGCCTGGGCATGGTCGCGATGAAGATGGGGTCTCTGTGCGCGAGGTCTTGGCGCGGGTGCTTGTTGGGCCTGGGCTCAAGCGGGGCGGGGACTAGGACCGCGAAGATACCGGTGCGGTTTGTGAGAGATTATTTGTAGAGCTGGTGAGGAGGTCGAGCATGGACTCGACTTGTTTGCGTTGGATGAGCATGGTTTGGGTGGTCGCTTGCTCGAGGATCTGGGAGCGGACGAGCTTGGCGGATTCGATGGCGAAGTCGGTGTCTTCGATATCTGAGAGGGCTTCGGAGGTGTTGGTGAGTTCGGACTGGAGTACGCGGGATTCAGAATCGATCGCGTTGATGCGGTTGCCGATGGCTCCGCGGCGGCCGGTGACTTTGCTTGCGGCTTGCTCTGCGAGGTCCTGGGCGGCTTCGGGGTTTGTTTCCAAGAGATTTGGAAGATCGGCGAGGCTCATCTCGACCATTTTGGGGTCGCCGGTTTCGGGGTCTGTGGTTTCGACCATGATGGAGCCGAGGGCGGAGGATTTAAATCCTGCGAGGATGTTTGAGCCTTGGAAGGTTGCTGAGCCTGCGATCTGATCGATGGCGGCGATGATCGAGTTCGCTTTGTCTTTGTTGGCGTCTTGCTCTTCTTGTGGGGTTGTGGCGGTGCTGGCTGATGAGACCGTCAGTTCGTTGAGTTCGATGAGGAGATCGGAGAGGACGGAGAGGCCGCCTTCTTGGGCGCCGAGGTAGGAGGATTCTCGCTGGAAGCTGGTGAGGCGGCGTTCTAGGGAGAGTTTGGAAGCGTGGAGTTTGGTAGAGACAACGAGTCCTGAGGGGTCGTCTGAAGCGCGGTTGATTTGTTTGCCTGTGGAGAGTCGCTGGAGGGACTGGGCGATGTCGGCTCGGTGCTGATTGAGGCGGGGGATACCAAAGGTCAGGTTTGAGAGGCCATAGATGGACATGAAAGAGATATCGGATGATAAATGGGCGCCACTGAAGTATGTTTGTATATAAGAAGTTATGATTGTTGATATGCGGAGGTGAGTTTGATGAGTGCTGATTCTGATTGGGATTTGGGTGAAGGGCTGGATCCGGAGGGACCGAGCGGGGCTGATTTGGACCGGTTTGGGGATGAGTTGATGCGTTGCAAGCGGTGCGGTGCTCAGATGTATGACCAGGCAACGGTGTGTCTTGAGTGCGGGGAGTATGTGGTGGAGGGTGAGAAAACGCTGTCGGTTTGGATGATTTTAGGTGTTGTGGGGTTGGTGGTGTTGTTTTTGGTTGTGGTGATGTAGGGCTTGTGTGGTGATGAGTTGGGTTGGATTGGGCGATTGGGCATCCAATTGGGGATGGGGTGCGTATAGAGTAGTGGGGATACGCTGTGATCGAGTGGTTTGGCTATGGGCTGAGCGGCGCGGTTGTGGTGCTTGTAGGCGGGTCTTTGAGTAAGAAACTGGAGTGCAGGGTATGGCCGATCGTAATAAGAGCTTGGTGTGTGGTGTTGGCGAGGATTTCCGTGATGGGTTTAGTCTCGTGGAAATGCTTTTGGTGATTGCGATCATCGGGTTGCTGATCTCGCTGCTGCTGCCCGCGTTGTCGGGGGCTCGCCAGTCTGCGATGAAAGTGAGCACGCAGTCGATGATGGCGGATCTGACATCCGCGGCCCAGCGGTTTGGGAATGACAATGCGGGGCGGAATCCGGGTTATTTTTCGGAGGCCTTGATGGGGCATACGAATAACTTGACTGTGGGGATGTCGGCGATGGAGAACGCGATGCTCGATCTTGGTGGATCGGCGGCGGTGCTGGCGCGTGCCGATGACGTGAACGCTCCTTCGGTGAATCCTTCGGAAGGGATAATTGAGATCGGGCCTTCGGTTAATTCGGAGGACCGTGTGATTGTGAATATCAATCTGATCGGTTCGACCGGTGCGTATTACACGCCTGATACGAAATCGTTTATTGCTGCTGGTCATGGGGATGACGGGCAGGTGGGTTCGCCTGGGGGCGAGCGGTTGAGTGATCAGATCGGGACGATGACGGTGGGGCAGGTTCTGATGCCTGACGTGCTTGATGCGTGGGGGAATCCGATGCTTGCGTGGTCACAGGATCAAACCGCTCGCGGATCGATCTTGGTACAAGATGGTGATGGTGGCACACCTGAAAATGTATATACCCAGTTTGTGCGGGTGAGCAGTGATGGGGCTGGGAATCCGGGCGAGACATCAGGGCCGGCTTGGTTTTATCTGGCGTCGAACGCGGCGTTTTTAGAGGCCGAGGAATATGGTGGCGGTGGTATTAATATGGCGGGTGATCCTGATGATGGGTCTACGAGCGTGATCGGTGGGGGCTTTGATGATCTCGATCGTGTGCGGAGTTTGGCGGCGGTGCTCGCGTCTCCCTCTTCGTTCTTGCTCGATCCTGCGATCGATGGGTTGAATAATGCGGAGTACAGAGATGTATTCCCGACCGCTCCTCGCGGGCGGTTCATGGTGCAGTCTGCTGGGAGTGACGGGATTTTCCTGAATAACTCGAGTGATGGCTGGGCTTCGAGCGGGAATGTCACGGGCGGGGAATACCTTGATTTCGGGAATAACTATATTTCTCAGAGGCAAGATCGGAACACGGATGATACCGGCGCGTTTACCAATATCGATTTGTTTGAGTCGTTCGACGACCTGCTGATCGGCACCAAGTAGCCCCCCAAAGTTAATCCCTCTCAAGGCAAAGCTTGCCCCGATTTAAAGCCTTCCTGTAAGCGAGCTCTTCAGAGCAAATCCTCCAATGCGCGGTCCCTATTGCGTAGTCGTGATCTTCACTTTGGGGGGTGAGGGGTGGTTTGTGGTGGGGAAGTCGGATAGGGTGGGTGTATGACACAGATGCAACAGTTTGACGGGACCGAACATATCACCATGTACAACGAGCCTGAGCGGACGAGTATCGCCGCGATTTTGGGGCTGGTGTGTTCTTGTATTGGGTGCTGCGGCGGGCTTACGGCGATCCCCGGGGTCTTTCTTTCGATCTTTGGGATCGTTGGGATCTCGAGGTCCAAGGGGCGGATCGGCGGGATGGGCTTTGCGATCGCGGGGCTGCTTGTTGGTCTGCTGACACTGGCGATTTGGGGCGGCATTCTGGGGGCGTCGGTCTTCGGGCTCAACTGGATGGAGAAGAGTGCGGCTGCGCCGACGGCGCAGGTGCTGCGTGATATCGAATCCGGTGATTATGCCGCGGCGCGGGCGGGGCTTGGGCTACCGGCGGCTGGTGTGTCAGATGAGATGTTTGCCGAGTTTGCTCAAGGGTACATGAGTGGGCTTGGTCCGGTGATTTCTGAGACACACGGTGTCACGGAAATGTTCCAGGGGTACGGGGTTGTTGGTGAGCAGATTCAGAGATACAACGGTCGTCCGAACTACATCCCGATGCCGATGAAGTTTGGGAATGGGATGGGCTTGGTGGTAATCGAGATCGATCCGAATCAGGCGAATGCTGGTTCGATAGCTCCGGTCCGGGTCATTGTGATTGATGTGGATGGAAATGAGACTGTGCTTCCGCCTTGGGACTGGGTGAATCCGAATCCGGCTGTTGATGTTCCTGATGTGGAGATCGAGGATTTCACCGGCGACGCGGGTGATGAGCCTGTAGACGACCCGATGGATGGGCCTTGAATTTGTGGATGTATCAAACTGATCGGGGCTTTCTTTGAATCAGCAGGTCGGGAAACTTGGGTGTGAGTCTGATGACGGGATTGACCGCGAGGGCGTTGAGCCTGTGGTTCGCTGCCGGGGGGTGGTGAAGAAGTTTGACGGGGTGACGGTGCTTGAGAGCATTGATCTTGATGTGTATCCGGGCGAGACGATGGTGGTGATGGGGGGGTCTGGGTCCGGCAAATCTACGCTGCTGCGCTGCATGATCGGGACGCACCAGGTTGACGGGGGGTCGATCGAGTTGTTCGGGCAGGACATCTGCGGGCTCGACGAGGAGGGGCTCAACGAGGTGCGGAAGAAGTTCGGGATCCTGTTTCAATCGGGGGCTTTGTTTAACTCGATGACGCTTGCCGAGAATGTGGCGTTGCCGTTGCGGGAACATACGGAGCTGGATCAGGAGATTATTGATATCCAGGTGAAGATCAAGCTTGAGCTTGTTGGGCTGCGGGAGCACGCCGACAAGTTCCCGGCTCAGATATCTGGCGGGATGAAGAAGCGTGCGGGGCTTGCGCGGGCTCTTGCGCTTGATCCGAAGATCTTGTTTTACGATGAGCCCAGCGCGGGGCTTGATCCGGTGACGAGTGCTCAGATTGATCAGTTGATGATGGCGCTTTCCAAGCAGCTCGGGGTGACGAGTGTGGTGGTGACCCACGAGATGGATTCGGCCTTCACGATCGCGGATCGGATGGCGATGCTTGATCGGGGGCGGATGCTGTGTGTAAATCAGCGTAAATGGTTTGAGCATCTGCGGGATCTTGATGATGAGCAGACCAAGGCGGTGGACGAGGACAGGCAGCTTGTGCGTCAGTTTTTGCGAGGGGCTCCTGATGGGCCGTTATCTGCAAGGCGTGATGAGCAGGGGTATTCAGAGGATTTGTTTGGGATGACGATGGACCGGGTGACGCGGACGCCGAGTGTGGAGCCGACGCGGGGCTGAATGTTGTATGATATTGATCGGCGGCTTTGATTGGTTTGTCGGTGTCTCGGAGGTTAATGGCTATGAGCATGCGTGCGGTGAATCAGAACAATGTGCTGGCGGGGAGCTTTGTGATCGGCGGGATTTTGCTGGCGGTCGTTTTCTCCTTTATATTGGGTGATCTTGCGGGGAAGTTTGGGGAGAAGAAATCGTATGTGGTGCGGTTCCCGACGAGTGTTGGGGTGATGGGGCTTGAGGCGGGCGCGGAGGTGACCTTTGCGGGATTGTCTGTGGGGAATGTTGTTTCGGTGGGGATGCATTACCAAGATGATGCAGCGTCGGGGGCGCGTGTTCCTGATGCGATGGATGTGGAGATTGTTCTTGAGTCTGGTTTGATGTTGTTTGAGGATGCGATCGCGGATTTGTCGCCTCCGATTCTGGGGGGGGTCTCGAGGATCAATATCGCATCGGCGGGGACCGGGGCGGTTGATGGGAGCGGGGGGCGAGAGGTTTTTGCAACAGATCCTGGCGGGGTGCTCGATGAGGGCGAGGTGCTGATGGGGCGGTTTGCGCCGTCGATCCTGACACAGATGGGTCTTGGTGCTGAGGAAGCGAAGAAAATCAAGGACACGATCGCGACTTTGCCTGAGTTGACAGACAAGGTGAATGAGACAGCGGAGAATGTGAAAGAGACTTCTGCGAGTGTCCGCCGGATGACTGAGGAGCTCGAACCAAACTTTAGTAGCGGCGTTGATGACGGGAAGACGACGATGGCCAATATCCGTGAGTTCTCCGAGAAGTTAAATGGGGACGATGGGTGGGGGGACAAGATTGATGTTGTGGTGGCGGATGTGAAGGACGCGTCTGGGAAGATCGGCCCTGCGATTGATGATGCGCGGGAAACGATGGCGTCGGTTCGCGGGACTGTTGATGAGAACCGTGAGAAGGTCGGTCGGATCCTGGACAATGTAGAGCAGTCCACCGAACGGATCCGGTTTGAGACGATCGATAAGGCTAATGAGTTGCTTGCTGACGGGGCGCTGGCGCTTGGTTCGGCGAAGGAGACGCTCGGTGAGGTTCAGGGGCTGGTTGCTGAGAACCGTACGGAAATCTCGGCAACGCTGGTCAATGCGAGGCAGCTGAGTCTGCAGGGGAAGTTGTTCCTTGAGGAGATCCGATCGCAGCCTTGGCGGTTGCTTAATAAGCCATCAAAGAAGGATTTGCGGCGTGAGCCAATGTACGAGGCGGCACGGACCTACGCGGGTGCGGTTGCAGAGTTGCGGGTGGCGAGTGAGTCGCTTGATACGGCGGTGCGGATGTCGGGGAACGATAACAAGACGGGCGGGGACGAGTTTGCTGCTGAGTTGTTGCGGCTGGCGTCGGTTGTGGAGCAGGCGTACGGTCGGTATGAGCAGGCCGAGCGGGGGTTGCTTGGGTTGCTTGCGGAGTCGCCATGAATCGGAAGGATGACGGGGGGTCGCATGTTGATGAACTGATGGGGCTGGTGATCGGGGCGGTGGGTGTGCTTTGTGTTTGGCTTGGCGGCGCGGTCGGGACGGTTGGAGCTGGGGGCGTTGGCCAGGGATTCGGTGGCTGGGTGAGCGATACTGATGGAGAGCTCCGCTGGTTTGATGGCGGGGGATGGTTTGGAACCGGCAGCGAGGTCTATGAGGAGTACCGGGAGGACCCGTTTCATGGGGATGAGTTTCCTGGTAAGCGGGTGGTGATGTTGGTGCATGGGCTCGATGAGCCTGGGGGGATCTGGGATGAGGTGGCGCCGGAGCTTGATGACTGGGGGTATCAGGTGGTTCGGTTTGATTATCCGAATGATCAGGCGGTGGTGCTGAGCGCTGAAGGGCTGGTCAATGCAGTGGGCCGGCTATCTGGTATTGGGGTTGAGCATGTGGATATCGTGGCGCACTCGATGGGGGGGCTTGTGTCGCGCGAGGCGTTGACGAATCTTGAGATGGGGGCGTCGAGCGGGAAGATCGCGGGTGTGCTGATCGGGCGTTTGATTCTTGTGGGGACTCCCAACGAGGGTTCTGCTTGGGCGCGGATGCGGGGGGTGGCTGAGGTTCGGGAGCATGTGCAGCGGTGGATGGCATCGGATGACATGGATCTTTCGATTCTTGGGAGTTTGGGCGAGGATGGGGACGGGCAGGCGGGGATTGATTTGTTGCCTGGGTCTGATTTTTTGGTGGCGCTGAACTCTCGGCCGATGCCCGAGTCTGTTGAGGTGACCTGTATCGTGGGGCGGGTGGTTGATCCGGCGCAGACGAGAGGGATGGGGGCGGTGGATACAGCTGCCGAGGCGTTGGGTGATGGTGTGGTGTCGGTGGAATCGGCGTCGCTCGATGGATGCGCGGATGTGGTGCTGTTTGTGGCGAATCACCGGAGTTTAATCAGGACTATTGAGGCCGAGGAGGGGTGGCGGGCGATGATGGGATTTGAGCGGGCGGCTCGGCCTGAGGGGATCAGAATCATTCTGGATAGATTGGAATCGGATGACCAATAGCCCAAACAAAAAATTACATATTCCTTACGAAAGCCGACTATTCTTGGGTGGGATGTGGTATCTTTGAGGGGTGGCACAGCGACGGCATCATTATGAGCGGGCCTTTGAGGGGTATCTGCGGGAGCAGCGGCTGCCATATGTGGCTGTTAATGAGGCCAAGAGGGCGCTTTTGCCCGCGGGGGCCAAACTGGTGATGGAGGGGGGCGGTGGCGACAGTGGGGGTGGGGGGGCTGAGGAGTCGGGGGCGATCAAGAACTTTGACTTTGTGGTGTACGGGGAGATTGGGGGGGATGGGGAACAGGCTGAGAACTTGCTGGTTGAAGTCAAAGGACGGAGGCTACCCAGATTACGGCGGGCTGATGGGAGCCCTGCCAAGGCGAGGCTGGAGTCTTGGGTGACGATGGGCGATGTGGAGGCCCTCAAGGTTTGGGAGGGGCTGTTTGGGGCGGGGTATGAGGCGGTGTTCGTGTTTGTGTATTGGTGCGATGATGTGCCTCCCGATGGGTTGTTCGCGGAGGTGTTTGAGTTTCAGGGGCGGTGGTACACGGTACGGGCGGTGACACTGGCGGATTATGAGGCCAATATGAAGGTGCGGTCTCCCAAGTGGAGGACGGTGAACCTCTCGAGCGGGGACTTTGAGCGGGTCTGGAGGGGTTTTTGTCCGGGTGGGGTTTTCAGTGCGGTTTGATTGATGGGGGCGGGGTGTGTAGCGTACAGGCATGATGCAAGCAGTACACCAACGGATTTCGTCTCTTTATGGTTGGATAGTTGTGGGGGTGATGTCGGTGATGAGTTCACCGGTGTGGGCTCAGGTTGAGGGGCTCAAGCCTCCCAAGACCAAGGATGCACCCAGTTCGCCGAAGTTCTTGATGATGGGTGTGATCATTGTGCTGCTGGCGGTGACGGTAGTTGTGGTGACCCTCAAGGCTAAACGCGGACACCAGGATTGAATCAGGATTGACCCTGAGATTGGGATGAATCCGGCGGGGTTTGGGTGCGGATAGTGATTGGAATGCGGCGTTGCGACGATTGGGTTGTGCGGTGCTGGACGAGGCTTTGAACACGCAAAGGGGATTTGCAATGGACAGATTTGAATTTAAAAGCGGATCGCGTGCTGATCGGTTTGGGATGACGGGTCGGATGATGACTCGGATGAATCTGGTTTTGGCTGGGGGGGTTGTTGTGCTGGCAGTTGTGGGGATGGCTGGGGCTCAGGCGACCGAGGCAAGGCGGGTCGGGGGGCAATACACCTGCGTGGGCGGCCAGACACTCGGGGGGTACACCAATGTGATCTATGTGCTTGATTCAGCGAACCGTGAGATGGTGGCGCTGCGTTGGAACGACGCGACCAAGCAACTCGAAGGGGCGGGCTACCGTGACCTGGTCGAAGATATCACCAAGGAGAACGACCGATGAACCCCTCCAAAGTGAAGATTACGGAATTGGATCGTGTTGGGGGTTCGGGGTCACTTGCTGATCGTCGGATCGGTTCGAGTCCTTGGGCGACCATTGTATTGCTGATGCTTGTGGTGTTTATGCTGTCGCGGGTTGTTGGGTTGATGGATAGCCCGGCGCTGGCGGAGATGGCTGTGAGCGAGAATGGGTACACGATGATGACCACCAACGGGGGGACTGATGAGATTCTGGTGCTGGTCGATTCGCGTGAGGAGTCAATTCTGGTCTACCGGGTGACTGCTGGCGGGCAGGTGGGTGCTCATGGCGGCGGGTCGATGGAGTTGCTTGAGCGGGAGTCTTTGAGCGGAGTCTTTACGCGGGCGCGGGCGCAGGCGATTGGCGGGCCCTAAAGTCTTGCCGTGAGTATTGAGCCGCTACCACAGTTTGAAGAGGATCTTGCTTCTTATCTTAAGGAGAAGGAGGATCGTGACGCGTACGAGCGGCTCAATGCGCCGTCGTCTATCGTGGTGCGGTTTGGGTACTCGATGATGGTTGGGGAGTTTCCGTACAGCGGGGAGGTTAAACCGGGTTGCGGGAGCAAGCTGGTTGTGAAGACCCAGCGGGGGACTGAGATTGGGGAGATGCTGACGAGTACTTGTGCGAACTCTGGGTGTTCCAAGAGTGTGAGCCGCAAGGAGATGCTTGGGTATATCGAGAACTCTGGGGGGCGGAAGTATCCTTTCTTTGAGCAGGGGCAGGTGCTTCGGGTTGCTGAGAAGAGAGACATGGACGAGGCGGCTCGGCTTGAGCAGTCCAAGCACGGGATGCGGACGGTTGTTCGTGGGAAGCTGAAATCGCACGGGCTCGATATGCGGCTTGTGGAAGTTGAGCCTCTGCTTGGGGGCGAGCGGGTGATGGTGTACTTCTCTAGCGATGAGCGGGTGGACTTCAGGGAACTCGTTAAGGAACTTCAGGTTGAGTTTAAAACGCGGGTGGAGCTTGTGCAGGTGGGGTCGCGGGATGAGGCGCGGATCGTTGCTGATTATGAGCGGTGCGGTCAGTACTGCTGTTGCAAGAATTTTTTGAAGGTCTTGAAGCCGATCAGTATGAAGAGCGCCAAGGTTCAGAAGGCGACGCTTGATCCGCTGAAGATCTCGGGCCGGTGCGGGCGGCTGATGTGCTGCTTGCGGTATGAGGACGAGACTTATGACGAGCTCCGCAAGAACCTGCCGCACCGCAAGAGCCGGGTGGGAACGCCTGAGGGCGACGGGATGGTGCTTGATTCCCAGATTCTGACACAGTTGTCAAAGATCCGGCTCGATGACGGGACGATTGTTGCGGTGGCGATTGAAGAGTTGACATCGCCTGTGCTTGCCAAGGCTCCTGAGCCGGGCGAGCGGGTGGTTCGCAAGGAACCTCGACGGGAGCTGCGGAATGAGCCTCGGAAGGATTCGAGGAATGAATCGCGGCGTGATGGCGGTGGGGGTGAGAATGCTCGTGACGGGGATAAACCTCGGCGGCGGAGGCGGCGGTCGGGTGAGAAGAGTGCTACGACCCCCCAAAGCTCACAAAGGCCCCCAGAAGTTGGTGCTGGTCAGGGTGGGGGTGATGCGGTTGTAGAGGGTGGTGAGGGCACCAAGCCTAAGAAGCGTCGGCGTCGTCAGGGGAGCAAGAGGCCTCGTCCGACTGAGGCGGAGCGTGCGGCGCGTGCTGAGAAGGCTCAGCAGGGTGGCGGGGAATCGAAATCTGCAGATGGCGGCGGGGCTGGCAGTGGCGAGGGTGGGGCTAAGAAGAAGCGTCGTCGCCGTAGGCGGCGTGGTGGTGGTGGTTCCAGTGGTGAGGGTAGTGGGGGCGGCACTGGCGGCGAGTCCGGTGGTGGTTCGGGCGGGGAATGATTTTTGAACGCTGGGGTGCTTAGGGGCGTATTGTTGGGCAATGAGTACACCAACAGCCAGCGGATCGGGTTCGAGCACGCACCATAAACCGGTAGGGATCAAGGAGACGATCACGAGTCTGGTGATTGCGTTTATGCTTGCGTTTATTTTTCGTGGGTTTGTCGTTGAGGGGTTTCAGATCCCGACGGGTTCGATGGCACCGACGCTGCTTGGGAAGAACATCACACACAGCAGTCCGCACAATGGGTACAGCTGGACGACTGGGCCTTGGGACATGATGGGGCGGAGCCGGGTGCCAGCGAAGATGCAGGGGGTGAGCAGCCCGCTGCGTGTGACGGATCCGATGACGGGGCTTGATCTCAATGAGAGCAACCGGAAGCTGTCTTCTGGGGACCGGGTATTTGTGCTCAAGTATCTGCCGGTGTTGCATGAGCCTGAGCGGTGGGATGTGGTGGTGTTTAAGAATCCGGGGACGCACGAGAACTACATCAAGCGGCTTGTTGGCTTGCCTGGCGAGCAGCTCGCGTTTGTTGACGGAGATTTGTTTGCGCGTAAGTTTGTTGAGGGACAAACCGCGACGAGTGGTTGGGACGCGTGGGCGGCTGGGGACTGGGAGGTTGCGCGCAAGAGCGAGCGGATCCAGCGGGTGATGTTTCAGGATGTTTCTGATTCTCGGTATGTTCCGGTGAAGGTTGATCCGGGGTACCGGTCGCCTTGGGATGCTGGTGGGAGCGGCTGGGAGGGCGTTTTGAGTGCTTCGGAGTTTGTGTATTCGGGGTCTGGGGATACATCGCTTGTGTGGAACGGGAGCAAGCCGATCACGGATAGAAACTCGTACAACCAGCTTGTGAATGGGTTTAGTTTGTGGGCCGATCCGAATGATCGAGGGATGGTGGGTCACCGGCCATTTTATGTTTCGGACATTGCGCTTTCGGCGGATATCGAGATGGGGGGTGCTTCGATTGTTGCGATGCCTTTGATTTCGGCTCGCGGGCATGAGTTCCGTGCGGTGGTTGATGCGGGTGCGGGGACGGCGGCTGTTGAGATGCGGGTTGATGTTGAGGGGGAGGCGTGGGCTACTCTGGATTCGGGGTCGTTCGGAAAGACGAGCGGCGGGGATATTGTCGGGGTGGAGTTCTGGCATGTGGACCAGGCGTTGTGGTTGTTTGTTGATGGGAAACTTGTGTGCGGGGGGAGTGAGAAGGGCGGGTATTCGATGTCGCCGCTGGAGCGGGCTGTGGCGGCGACGGGGATGAGCCGAGAGGATCTTGAGGTGTACGGGGAGCGTCCTAAGATTGAAGATGAGGAGGAAGAATCTAGTGCGGACTGGACTGAAAGAGCTGGGGTACTCTCACGATCAGAGTTCTACCGGGAGCCAACAGTGGCGTGGGGCTTTCAAGGGGGTGGGTTTACGCTGCACAACATTCGCGTGCGGCGGGACATTAGTTACATGAACATGGCCAGAAGTCCGACTCGCGGGGGGCATCCTGATTTTTTCCCAACTTTGACGGGCGAAGAGTACTTCATGTGCGGGGACAACTCGGCGCGGTCGTTGGATTCGCGGTTGTGGACGGAGGGTTCGATTGTGCCTTGGGTGGAGGAGTTGATTGATGATCGTGTGGGGATGGTGAATCGTGACTTGGTGGTGGGGAAGGCGTTTGTGGTGTACTGGCCGAGCATGCTCAAGGAGGGTGTGGTGCCTGCGCCGGATGTTGGGCGGGTGCGTTGGATCTGGTAGTGCTTCTTTAGCTCAGGATGATGTCGATTGATCCGAGCAGTCCGATGAGCAGTGAGATGATGCCGTTGAGTGTGAAGAAGGCCATGGGGATGCCGGCCTTTCCGCGTTTGGCAAGGATGAAGTGCTCGTAGATCAGCAGGGCGGCGGTCAGGGCGATTGCTATAGCAAACAGGGTGTTGAGTTGGGGGGCTTGCTGGTGCGCGTAGATAAGGGCGGCGAGGGCGCCTGCGTGGAAGAGGCGTGCGATCCAGATGGCGGATTTCCATCCGAACTTTGCGGGGATGGAGTTGAGGTTTGCTTTGCGGTCATGGTCGAGGTCTTGGAGTGCGTAGATGATGTCGAAGCCTGCGACCCAGAGGAGGACCATTGCGGCCAGAGAGAATACTGCGGGGGAATCGAAAAGAAGCTGCGGATTGACGGCGATGGCGGCGGCGATGGGGGAGGCGGCGAGCGCTCCGCCTAGGAAGATATGGCAGAGGAATGTGAAGCGTTTGGTGAAGGAGTAGAACCCGATCCAGACAAGGACGGGGGCGGCGAGTTGGGTGGGGAGCCAGTTGTCGTAGAAGAATCCGAAGCCGGCGGTGGTGACGATGAATGCGGTTGCTGTGGCGGTGAGCAGGAGGAAGCCGTCGCGTTTGGAGAGTGATCCTGAGGCGAAGGCGCGGCGTTTGGTGCGATCGTTTTCGGCGTCGAGGTCCGCGTCTGCAACGCGGTTGACGAGCATGGCCCAGGTGCGGGCGAGGACCATCGAGAGGATGATGAGGGTGAGGGTGCCTGGTAGGTCGTTGAAATCGATTCGGTTTTCTGTGGTTGTTCGCGGGGCGACAAGGAATGTGGCGAGGATGGCGAAGGGGAGGGCGAAAACGGAGTGGGCGAGCTTGATGTCGGCCAGCGCGAGTGCGAGGCGGCGCGTCCAGGGGAGCGGGGCTTGGATGGGATGGTTGTTGGTCACTGGGTGTTGAGCGTTTTTGTGAGTTGTTGGAGGGCGATCAAGGTTTGCTCTGAGGTGTGGTGTTCGATGCCCTCGGCGTCGATCTGGGCTTGTGATTCGTCGACCCCCAGGGCGAGGAGGAAGGCGAGGATGATCTCGTGGCGGGCTTGGGATTGTTGGGCCATCGCCTTGCCTGAATCAGTGAGGTGGATGGGTTTGCGGGCGTCTTTGGTGACGAGGCCCTCGCGGGAGAGGCGGTCGATGATGCGGGTGACGGTGACATGGGAGACTCCCATGCACTGGGCGAGTGCGCCGACGCGGGCGGTGCCTTGGTGTTCGATGAGCTGCGCGATGGCTTCGACATAGTCCTCGGCGGTTTCGTCGCGGTGGGCGTCGCGGGTCTTAGCGAAGCGCGATGATTGGGTGATGTCGGGCTTTGGTGGTGTGGTCACTTGGGAATCCTGCCGGGGTTGGCATGGATTGTAGGTGCTATTTTGGGGGGCAGAGGTGATCGAGGGCGTGCTGGGTTGTTGGGAAGGGGGAATCGGTGATGCGGAGGGTTTTTTCGGGATTGGTGTGACCCGAGGCGACCTCGACAGCGGTGGGTTTGATGTCGAGTGCCTTTGCGATGAGGGTGCAGATTGCTTTGTTGGCTTTACCGGCTTCGGGGGCGGCGGCGATGCGGACTTTGAGGCGATCGCCGAGCATGCCTGTGATTTTGCTGGAGGATGCGCCGGGGACGGCTTTGATTGGGAGGAAGATTTCTGGCACTGGGGTTCTTCGTCGCGGGAAGGAGATGGGGGTTATTCGCAGGCGTTGTTGTAGGCGTCGATGAAATCAAAGACATCTGAGTTGTCGATGAAGCCGTCTTGGTTGAAGTCGGCGGTTGGATTGTTAGCGTGGTAGGCGCTGACGAAGGTGCTGATGTCGAAAAAGTCGAAAGCCGCATCATTGTTGTAGTCAACGGGATGAAAGGCGTGGACGGTGATTTCTTGATTGGCGTCTAGGTTGTTGAGGGTGGTTGATGAGCCGTCGGCCCATTCAATATGGAGTTCGTCGACGGTGAGATTGTCGGACATACCGATGTGGGTGATGATCTGCGATTGTGAGAGGTAAGAGGCGTTGTTGTGGACGGCGTGGAGCTGGGTTTGACCGTTAATGGTGGCGAGGATTTTGGTGCCGTAGCCGTTGGGCGCGAGGCATGGGTGTGCCCCGGTGTCGAGTCTTACTCGGAGGGAGTTTGAGAAGCCGTCTTCTATGGCGATGTCGTTGCGGTAGAAGCGGAGTGGGCCTTGGTTGTCGATGAAGATGAGGTCGAGGTCGCCGTCTTTATCGTGATCGAGGGTGACGAGTCCGCGGCCGTTGATGTTGAAGAGGAGTCCTGCGGAGATGGGCTGGTCGGAGAAGTTTCCTGAACCGTCGTTGTCCCAGAAGCGGGTGGTGGCGTTTGGCCATCCGGGCCAGCCGTTGGTTGCGATGATGTCTGGGTCGAGGTCGTTGTCAAAGTCACCTGCGACGACTCCCCAGCCCCAGCCGTTGTCTTGTACGGCTCTGGCGGCGGCTTGGTCGTGGTAGATGGGGTCACCGAGTGCGTCGATGGACTCGCACATGTAGAGCGTGTTTCCGCGGGATTCGTTGGCGACATAGATGTTTGTTTGGAACCAGTCGAGGAGGCCGTCTTGGTTGTAATCTGCGATGGCGGCGCCCATGCCATTGAAGTCTGCGTTGATGTTTGATTTGTTTGTTGTGGTGCGGAAGGTTGCGCGGCCGTTTTTGTTGGTGCCGTTGTTGACGAAGATTTCAGAGGTGGTGAAGTCTGCGGTGAGGAGGATCTCTGGGTAGCGGTCCCCGGTGACATCGACGATGTGTGGGGTGAATCCTCGGATAATTTCTTGCCGGTCTGGTGCCGACAAGGATTCGGTGGTGATGTCAACGAAGGAGTTGGTGCCGGTCTGCATGAACTGGTTTTCGAAGAGGCGGTTTCCGGAGTCGTGGAACATCCATGTGGCGACGAAGAGGTCGAGGTCGCCGTCGAGGTCGATGTCTCCGAAGGCGGGGGTCATGCCTCCCGAGATGTCGAGGACTTGGTTCACACCTGCTTGTTCAGCGATGTCGGTGAAGGAGAAGTTGCCTGATTGGTCTGGGCCTGAGTTGAGGTAGAGTTTGCACTGTCCGGGTTGGGCGTTTCCGAATCCGGGGTTGCCGTGGGAGACGACGAAGATTTCTGGGTAGCCGTCGTTGTTGATGTCGGCGGCGGTGGTGCCCATCGCGAGGATGAGATCATCAACGCCCCATTGGGCTGCTTGGTCGGTGAAGGTGCCGTCTTGGTTGTTGATGTAGAGCTTGTTTGGCGCGATCCCGAGTGAGGGGATGAAAAGGTCTGGGTAGGTGTCGTTGTTGAAGTCTGCGACGCAGATACCCCCTGTCATTCGATGCATCTGACCTGGGTAGCCTTCGGCGGTGACTGATTCTGCGGAGATGCCGACCTGAGAGGTGGCAAGGATGAACTTCGGAGGGGTAGCTTGAGCGGGCATCGCGGCCGAAGCGGCTGCGAGTAGTGCGATGGAGTAGCGATGGAGCCCGGAGCGGCTCTGGGTGATCGTAGGGGGGTTTGTCATGCCTATAGAATGACGCGTAAACGGCTGAAATCAAGGGAAATGGGGGTGGATTGGGGGGGAAATCTTTGGGTGGTCAGGTGGGTAGGTTTTCGGACGATGAAATAGGGGTTTTTTGGCTGCTGGGGCGGCGGCTGCGGGGGCGGGTAGAGATTGCCGTGGAGGTGCCTCGTGCTGCATCGAGGTCGCGGATTGGGCCGAGTTTGATGCGTTCGAAGGCGGCTTTGGCGTTGTCTTTGGAGTATTCGGTGCCGATGAAGTTTCGGTTCATCGCGGTGGCGACGACGGCGGTGGTGCCTGATCCAAGGAAGGGATCGAGGACGGTGTCGCCCTCGTTTGAGGTTGAGGCGATGACGCGGTGGAGGTAGGTTTCGGGGAGCTGGTTGTCGTGTTGTGGGCGGCGTTCTTTGTTGTTGCCTTGGATGCGACCGAGGTGCTTGCCGTACCAGACATCCATGGGGAGGCGGAGTCCGGCGGGCATGCCGTCGCGTTTGGACTCGGTGCGGGCGTCGGAGTACACGGCTCTTCGGTCGGATTCTTCGAGGATTGGGTCGGGGTTCCAGGTGCGGTTGTTGGGGTCCTTGGCGAAGTAGAGGGCGTGGACCTTTGAGTTGATGAAGCGGGATTTGGTATTTTGTCCGAAGCGGTAGTGCCAGATGCACCAGTTGATCATGGTGAGGTGGCGGGTCTTGAGGTGGACGACAATCTCGGCGGCCCAGTCGTCGGGGATATTGACCCAGACGGCACCTGTTGGCTTGAGGGAGTCGATGCAGAGATCGAGCCAGTCGTAGGTGAAGGATTTGTATTCTTCTGCGGACATGGCGCTGTCGTCCCAGACCTTGTTTGATTTTGTGTTTGGGGTTTCGTGCTTGTTGTAGTCGCGGTTCCAGTTGAAGGGTGGGTCGGCGAAGACGAGGTCTACGGACTGGCTTTGGACCTCTGGGATTTTGGGGAGTTGGGTGCGGCAGTCGCCTATCCAGACCTTGGCAGTCGCAGCGTTGTCGAGGGTGATGGAATGGGTTGGATTGGATGGGGGCATTGGTTGTAGTGTATTCAGTTTTTGTCGTCGCGCCACTGCCAGGCGGATTGAATCATGTCGTAGCCTGCGGGGTCGTGGGCTTTGAGCTGGTCGCGGGTGAAGGGGTAGAAATCGTTGAAGCCGAAGAAAGACTCGGTGAGCTCGGCGAAGTATTCGGTTTCGTTGTTCATGGCGTAGTGGGCGCGGGGGGTGCCCGAGATGTGATCGACGAGGTCGTAGGTGCCTGATGCTTTGGCTTGTTCGTAGGGTTTGGTGACGAGGGGGTTGTTGTAGCCGAGGGTTGTGTGTTGGTAGGCGTGGGCGAGTTCGTGGAGGATCATGCTGGGTTGGCCGGTGTTGACCCAGTTGACGAAGTTGATGGTGTTGGCGATCTCGACGCCTGTGGCTTTGTCGGTGTTGTAGTGGTTGTCTGCGAGCCATTGGGCGTCGGGGTGGTAGCAGGCGCAGGGGAAGCCGGGGTTGTTGTGCTCGATCCAGATGTGGGTGTTGCGGAGTGTTGCGTGGGTAGATTTGGGGGTTTGGGCGATGGTTTTTTTGAGTTGTTGGCGGAGGAGTTTGAGGGCGGGATCGGTGGTGGATGGATTGGCGATGGCGGCTTGTGAGATGTGGACGCTGAAGCCTTCGATTTGTTGGATGGTGTATTGGTCGGTGGTTTCGTGGATGAAGGTTGGGTTCGATGGCGATTCGGCGTGTTGCATTGTTGCACAAGATGCAAGAATGGCAGGGGCGAGCAGGAGGGCGATTGAGCGGGTTGTTCGGGTTGGTTGGGGCATGCGGATGGGTTCAGGCAGTGATATGTGCTAGTCTACTACATCATGAGTGATGGCGCAAGTGAATCTGGGGCTTTGGATCTGTCGGTGATGATCCCATGCAGGAACAATGTGCGGACGATCGGGCGGGTGCTTGAGTCTGTCCGGGGATTGTGCTCGCAGTTGGTGGTGATTGATTCGGGGTCGGACGACGGGACGCTGGAGCTTGTTGAGGCTTGCAGGGAGTGGTGTGAGGTTGTTTTGGTGCAGACGCATTGGCGGGGGTTTGTAGCAACCAAGTCAATGGGGCTTGAGGCGTGCAGCCGCAAATACGCTTTGTGGTTGGATTCGGATGAGCCTGTGAGTTCTGAAATGGCGGAGTCTGTTCGGCGACTGCTTACAGAAGTGGTTGGGGACGGGGTGGATGCGGCCAAAGTGCGGCGGGTGGTGGAGTACAAAGGGAAGCTGCTGATGCACTCATGGCAGCCCGAGTGGCGGCTGCGGCTGGTGAAGATGGATCTGGTACGCGATGGGCGGGCGCGGTTTGCGGGGATTGATCCGCATGATTATTTAGAGGTTGAAGATGGGATCAGCGTGGCGTCGCTTGACGGGGTGCTGGTGCATGATTCGTTTGAAACTTTTTCAGAGCATCTAGGGAATCAGTTGCGGCTGTCACAGACGAGCGCTGAGTCGCTTTATGCGATGGGGGAGCGGGGGAGTGTTTGGAAGATTGTGAGCTCGCCTGTCGGGGCGTTTTTGAAGCAGGTGGTGGTCAAGGGGTGCTGGCGGGATGGGTATGCGGGGTGGCTGGCGGCGTCTACGAGCGCGGCGGGGGCGCTGATGAAGCATGTGGTGCTGTATGAGTTGGGGCGCGGGGATTCGCGGTGAAACC
>Ga0209345_10000942_pt1 | contig 37243 bp, 28 predicted proteins | sample Cruoilmetagenom7_FD_187294 | JGI IMG/M metagenome (GOLD analysis project Ga0209345, IMG submission 187294) | Oil polluted marine microbial communities from Coal Oil Point, Santa Barbara, California, USA - Sample 7 (SPAdes) (version 2) | ecosystem: Environmental > Aquatic > Marine > Oil seeps ...
CTTCTAAAACCCAGTCAAAATTATCAATAGGTTGATGACAATGTATTCCGAAAAGTAATGATGTTTTCATAAGTAAAACCTTTTTTTTAGATATTGTATAATATTCTACTTAAGTAACATATCAATTATAAAAAAGTTTATAATAAAATCAATTTTGTAATTAATCAGTAATTAATAATTTGTAAGATAGAAAAAATGGTTTAATGAAAAAATAACCCCACTAAAGAGATTGTAATAATAAATGTGAAAATAAAATATTGTGCCATATTATTTTTGAAAAGATTTGTGTTACAACGTATCTTGTGTATTTATAGCTACACAAGATATATTTATAATCATTTTTAGTTTTTAGTCCAAGGATTCATAATACTATATTTTAAAATGCTTTAAAGCATACATATAAGAGTTTCTTTCATAAGCAGCTGGATTGTCAGTATGATTTAAAGAGATACTCCCTCTCATTTGATTGATTGATTCATACTCATTTTCTTCCATCCATTTTTCCATTTTGAAAAGAATATTTTGTAGGTATTTTTCACCTTTTTCTAATAAAATTGAAGCAATAGCTACGCTATTAGCACCACTCATCATAGCTTTTAAAACATCTTTTCCTGATCTTATACCTGTATTTACGCAAAGGTCAGCTTCAATATTGTTGAAAAGAATTGCACACCATCGTAGAGATTCACTTTTATCTTGTGATGTTGAAAGGTGAGCTTTTTGTGTTGCACTTAATGTATGTAAATCTATATCCACATTAATTGGATTGTCAAAAAGTGTTAAACCATTTGCCCCCGCTTCAACAAATTGTTTTGCCATATTTGCAGGATTTGTAAAGTATGAATTCATCTTTACATTTAAAGGGATAGAGATATGTTGTCTTAAGTTTTTTATTGTATCTACATACATCTTTTCTACTTCACTTCCACTCATATCTATAGAAGTTGGAATATAAGTGATATTAAGTTCCAAGGCATCTGCCCCAGCTTGTTGTAATTTTGAACCATACTTTATCCACCCAGCATTACTCACACCATTTAAACTTGCAATTATAGGAACATCTGTAGATTTTTTCATCTCACTTAAAAATTCTAAATAGTGTTCACTATCTAGATTATCAAACTGCATATCAGATGGAAAATAATCTAAAGCTTCAGCAAAACTATCATTTTCTTTATACAAAAAATGATTTAATACTTTTTGTTCATGATTGACTTGTTCTTCAAAGAGTGAATGAAGAACAATAGCAGCAATTCCATTGTCTTCTAATCGCTTGATACCACCTAAACTATTTGTAATAGGTGATGCTGAAGCTATTATTGGATTTTTTAGATTAAAGCCTAAATAGTTTGTTGTTAAATCAATCATTGTTTACCCCTTTATTTTCAAATTGATGTTGTAAATTTTCATATCTATGAAACAATGTTTGAGCTGTTTTTGAAGCAGTTTCAAGATAACTTAAAGCAGCTTCTTTATCCATCTTTTCAACCATTTTAAATCGTGTTTCATTGTACATAAAATCTTTTACATTTAGTTTTGGAGCTTTGTAGTCTAAAATCATAGGATTTTCTCCATTTTTTTGAAGTTGAGGATTAAACCTAAAAATAGGCCATAATCCACACTCGACTGCTTTTTTCTGTTGCTCCATCCCATATCGTAAATCATATCCATGAGCTACACAATGAGAGTATGCAATGATAATAGAAGGTCCATCATATTGTTCCGCTTCAATAAATGCTTTTACAGTAGCTTTGTCATTTGCACCAATAGCCACTTTTGCTACATAAACATTTTCATAATTTATAGCCATAGAAGCTAAATCTTTTGGCATACTAGCTTTTCCATTAGCTGCAAACTTAGCAACAGCACCTGTCATAGTGGCTTTAGATTGTTGTCCTCCAGTGTTTGAATATACTTGTGTATCAAGTACTAATATATTTACATTTTTTCCACTTGCTAGTACATGATCTAATCCACCATAACCTATATCATAGGCCCAGCCATCTCCACCCATAATCCATACAGATTTTTTTACAAGATAGTCAGCTATGTTTTCTAGTTCTTTTACAGTATTATCATCAGAAATAGTTTTCAAAATCTCTTGAAGTTGTGCCACTCTTTTTCGTTGAGCATTTATATCTATCTCTGTTTTTTGTTCAGCATTTAAAATCTCATCTACGAGTGTTTTATCAAGTTTAGGTTTTAGTTGTGTTAAGAGTGTTTTGGCTTTTAAGGTGTGACTATCAACTGAGAGTCTAAAACCCAGTCCAAATTCTGCATTATCTTCAAAGAGTGAGTTTGACCAAGCAGGTCCTCTTCCCTTTGCATCTTTTTTCCATGGAGTAGTAGGTAAATTTCCACCATAAATAGAGCTACACCCTGTAGCATTTGCTACGAGCATTCTATCTCCAAAAAGTTGTGAGGTGAGTTTTACATAAGGTGTTTCTCCACATCCTGGACATGCACCACTAAACTCAAACAATGGTTCTAAAAATTGTGATTCTTTTACATTTGAGTGGTCAAGTTGTTCTCTTGGCACATTTGGTAAAGAGAGGAAATAATCCCATTGTTTCATCCCTTCTTCTCGTAAAGGAAGTTGCGGTTGCATATTGATAGCTTTGAGATTTGTCTGAGATTTATTTTTAGCAGGACACACCTCTACACATAATTCACAACCAGTACAATCTTCAACAGCAATAGTGATATTAAAAACATCATTTTCTCCAAATTTTTTCCCCTTAGCTTTTTTGAATAGAAAGCTTTCTGGAGCATCTTGAACTAAAGTTTTATCAAACACTTTTGAACGGATAACAGAGTGTGGACATGATAAAACACATTTATTACACTGAATACAAGTATTTGGATCCCATACAGGTACCTCTTGGGCTATATTTCTTTTTTCGTATTGAGTTGTTCCTGTTGGCCAAGTACCATCAGCAGGTATATCTGATACTGGGATATCATCACCTTTGTATTGAGTGATTTTACCAATAACATTAGAGATAAAAGGGGTTAAATCTCCTTTGAGTACACTTTTTAGTTCAATAGTACTTGAAACTTGTGATGGAACTTCCACCTCAAAAAGATTTTCCAAACTATTATCAACAGCAGCATAATTCATCTTCACAATAGATTCCCCTTTTTTACCATAAGTTTTATGGATAGAATCTTTGATTTTACCTATTGCTTCCTCTTTTGGAAGTATCCCACTTATTGCAAAAAAACAAGTTTGCATCACTGTGTTGATTCTTGAACCCATATTGCTTTTTTTAGCTACACTATAGGCATCTATTGCATAAAATTTAAGTTTTTTGTCTATTATTTGTTTTTGTGTTGCTTTTGGTAATCTATCCCAAATCTCCTCTTTTTTATATGGAGTGTTGAGTAAAAATGTAGCTCCTTCTTTAGCAATATCTAATAAATCTAACTTTTCTAAAAAGACTGCTTGATGTACACCAACAAAGTCTGCTTTTTGAATCAAATAACTCGATTTAATCTCTTTTGGTCCAAATCTTAAATGGGAAGTTGTCATAGAACCAGATTTTTTAGAATCATATACAAAATATCCTTGTGCATAGTTATCTGTTTCCATCCCTATAATTTTAATAGAGTTTTTGTTTGCCCCAACTGTCCCATCACTTCCAAGTCCATAAAAGACAGCTTCATATTGGTCACTATTTTTCATAATAAGATTTTTGTCATACTCTAAACTTGTATTTGTCACATCATCATTGATACCTATTGTAAAGTTATTTTTAGGAAGTGGTTTTTCTAACTCATCAAAAATAGTTTTTATCATACTTGGAGTAAACTCTTTAGATGAAATCCCATATCTTCCACCTATAATTTTTGGCATTGGAAATGAAATCTTTTCTTGTGACTCAAAAAGTGAAGTTACAACATCGTGATAGAGTGGTTCCCCTATGCTTCCTGCTTCTTTTGTTCTGTCTAAGACTGCTATTGCTTTTACTGTTTTTGGTAAACTTGCTATAAACTCCTTTATACCAAATGGAAGTGCTAATCTTACTTTTATCATCCCAACTTTTTCTTTATCTTTTGTAAGATGTTCAATAGTTTCATCAACAACACTTGCCCCTGAACCCATCACTACAATAACTTTTGTAGCATCAACAGCTCCTACATAATCAAACAGTTTGTAACTTCTCCCTGTTAAAGTAGCAAATTTATCCATCTGTTCTTGGAGGATTTTTGGAGTTTTCTCATAATATTTGTTTACAGTTTCTCTCCCTTGAAAATATACATCAGGGTTTTGACTTGTACCTCTCAAAATAGGTTTATCAGGTGTCATTCCTCTTTGTCTATGTGCATTTACAAGTTCTATATTAATCATTTGTTTTAAAATATCTTCAGGCAAAACTTCAATTTTATTTACTTCATGGGAAGTTCTAAAACCATCAAAAAAATGTAAAAAAGGGATTCTTGATTGGAGCGTTGCTGCTTGAGAAATAAGAGCAAAATCATGGGCTTCTTGTACACTGTTTGATGCCATTAATGCAAACCCTGTTTGTCTTACTCCCATCACATCTTGATGATCTCCAAAGATAGATAACCCTTGTGCTGCTAAACTTCTAGTTGCAACATGAAAAACTGTAGATGTTAACTCCCCTGCAATTTTATACATATTGGGTATCATAAGAAGTAAACCTTGTGAAGCTGTAAAAGTTGTGGTTAAACTTCCACCTTGCAAAGCACCGTGAACAGCACCGCTCACTCCCCCTTCACTTTGCATCTCATATACTTTAGGGATAGTTCCAAAAATATTTTTTTCATGTTTTGCACTGTAAAGGTCGCTTAGTTCTCCCATTGGTGATGAGGGAGTGATTGGATAGATTGCTATTACTTCATTGATTTTGTGGGCGACTAAAGCTACTGCTTCATTACCATCGATTGTTTTAAACTCTTTACTCATAGAAAAATCCTCGTAATGATATTAGGAAAAGTATTATAAAGAGTTATTGTTACATTTTAATTACATTTTGATAAATAAATTGACTATTTTTACCTCTTATTTTACTTTATATTCAAGCCTTTTTGTAAAAAAACTTCCTAAAGATATTCTACAACTAATTTACTTAAGAGTTAAACTAGAAAATGATTTGTTAAATAATTTAAAAGTAGGAAAAAAAATATTAGTTATTCTTATAAAGAAGTTTTGCTCCTTGGAGTGAACCTTCATTTAGTTCTGAAATGGTAATTGTTAAACTATCTCTTTGAAATGAACTTTTAGAAAATTGCTCTTCTAAAAAATTTTTAATATTTTCATTTTTTCCAACGCTTCCACCTAAAACAAGATGGTTAAAATCAAAAAGATTTATAGAGGTATGAAAAGCGTGAGTAAGAGCTAAATAAAAGTTATCTATAATTATTCTAGCTTTGTAGTTATCTAGTTTTTCTAGTAAATCAATTCTCTGGTGCTTTGTATCAATATTGAAATACTCACACCATTTAATAATCCCACTACCGCTAGCATAAAGTTCCAAACAATCATCTCTTCCACAGCCACATTTAAAAGGAGATTTTTTAAAAGGGATGTGACCTAATTCCCCACTTTTATTATTTGCACCAGTTACTAAACTATTATTATCAATAAAAGCACTGCCAAAACCTGTTCCTATATAAAAAACAGCAAGAGAGCTTACTTGTAAATAATCGTGTTCTGCTAATGCTGCACAATTTAAATCATTGTCAATATTGAGTGTAATATTGTATTTTTCTTTAATATATTTTTTCACATAAAAGTTTTGTGTATGTGCATTTGGAGAAGATAATATTTGCCCATTTTGTACTTGACCAGCAAAAGATATACCTATGAAAGATATATCTGAATGTTTTTGTATTATCTTATCAAGGAATTTTTTTAGGTCTACCTTATCACTTTTGAGTGTTTTAATTTTAGAATCGTTCATTTGATATCTAAAATTTGTACCACCAAAATCAATATAAAGATTCATTTTTATGACTTGTAAAGCTCAATATACTCTTTTGATGATTGTTTCCAAGAGTGATCAACTTTCATATTGTGTTTTGAAATTTGCTTAAATTTTTTATAATTTCCATATAAAGACAAAGCTTTTGCAATAGCATGCATAAACCAAAAGATATTATGCTCTTCATAGGTGATACCTATACCCATATATTCTTTTATTTGATTATAATCAATATCTGTAAAATCTGCAACTGTATCTCTTAACCCACCAGTTTTAGCAACTATTGGTAAAGTTCCATATTTCATACAAATCATTTGATTTAATCCGCAAGGTTCAAATAAAGAAGGCATCACTAAAAAATCAGCTCCAGCATACATCTTTCTAGCAAAACTTTCATCATATCCAACTTTAATATAAACATTTGGATAACTCACAGAGATATTGTTAAATACAGTATTATAATGCTCTTCTCCACTTCCAAGAACGATAAAGTTTGCTTCAAAATCTTTAAAAAAGTTGAAGTTTTCAATTAAAAGGTCAATCCCTTTTTGATGTGTAAATCTTCCAATAAATACAAAAAGTGGTTTATCACACTCAACAAATCCCACTTCTTTTAGAAGTTTCTGCTTGTTGATATCCTTTTTTTCATAATTTTTTGTGCTAAAATTTTTATATATTATATCATCTTTTTTAGGATCAAATACATCATAACTGATGCCATTTAAAATCCCTTGTAGTTTATAGTTATTAACTCTTAATACATCATCTAAGTCATTTCCAAATAGTGGTGTTTGTATCTCTGCTGCATAAGTTGGACTTACAGTTGTAATATGATCACTATAATATATTCCAGCTTTTAAGAAATTTACTTGATCATGGTATTCTAAGGATTCTGGTCTAAAACACTCTTTCCAGTCTATATCAAGTGTTTTCATTGTGTCTTTATGAAATACTCCTTGATATGCCAGATTATGAATAGTTAACACAATTTTTTGGCTTAAGTTATATTTTGTTTTTGCTAGGAGTGCTATAAGGGAAGTTTGCCAATCATTAAGATGAATGACATCAATCTCTAGGTTCATATGTAACATCACTTCAATACAAGCGTAACTAAAAAGTCCAAATCGTAAAGCGTTATCTCCAAAATCTCCAAAATCATCAAAATACAATCCAGTTCTATCGCATAAAATTGGATTATAAATAAAAAGTTCATATTTATTAGTTTTATTTACAAAAATATCAAACTGATGAGTAACACCTTCTAAAATATAGTCAAATGTTAAATCTGTATACTCTATATTGAATTTTTTTCTATCTACTGTTTGATATAAAGGAAGAAGAGTATAAACTTTTTCTTTTTTTCGTAAAGCTTCAGGTAAACTTTGTGCTACATCAGCTAAACCACCTGTTTTTGCGTATGGATACATCTCACTTGTACAAAATAATATTTTCATTTTTTCCCTTTATTATTAACTTTCTTTTAAAATTTCTGCTGCTGTTTCTGGCAAAAATGTATTTACCATTATATCTGTATCTAGTTCAAATCCAGCAATTTTATAAAGCCTTGGTAATATTTCTATATGAAAGCGGTTTGGATTTGTAGCCGATTGTATATCTCCATTTTTAATTAACATATTAAAATCAGGTGTTCCTAATGCACCGTTTAGTTTTGAAAAACAAAAATGGATAATTTCACTTAGTGAATAAATATCAATATCAGTAAAATCAAGAATAGACTTTAACTCTTTTGTTGCAATGATACTTATTTCAAATGGGTATCTTGAAGCATAAGGACAGTAAGCTATAAAAGAGCTATTTTCAAATAAAATAGTTTTTTTAAAGTTTTTTTCATCAACAATTAAATCATCAAAAAAATCTCGTTCAGTATCTTCTTTGTATTGTTTATAATATTTTAGTGCTTTATTTATAGTTTTTGGTACAAATGGAGTTGCAATAAGTTGTGAGTGTGAGTGTTGCAATGTCGCACCACTATTTTCTCCACAGTTTTTAAATACTGAAAAATATTTAATTCTTATATCTTTTTTTAAATCTTTTAATCTTATTTTTATGATTGAAAAATAATCAAAAAATTCATCAGTAGTAAATTCAAACATTTGTTTTGTATGACTTGGAGTTTCTATAATAATTTCATGAGCACCAAAGCCTCTTTTAATTTCAAAATTACCACTTTTGTAAGATTTTGGTTTAGTATCAATAGAAAGTGCATTGTAAAGGTTTGGTACTATTCTACATCTCCACTCTTTCTCATTACCAATTCTTGCTAATTCATTTGGTGTTTTATTTTCATTTCCTAATTCAAAAGGACAACTTTGTATACTTTGAACTGAACTTTTCTTTAGTGTATTAAATTTTGTTGGTCTTTTTGCCCTATTTGGTGCAAATAATACCCAATGTTGAGTGAGTTTGTTATATCTAAATTCTGACATTTATTCCCTTATATATACCAATTATTTAAATCTAAATCTTCTATTTCTATAGTAAAATCTCCATACAACGGAAATGCTTGAAGGGTTAGATTATTATCAATAATAAAAAATTTAAAATCAATTTTTCTACCAGTTATAATATTTTTTTGTAAAATTTCTAATTCAATATTATTGTTTACATTATATGCAAAAAGAGTAATATCCTCTTTGATAATAGTTTGTGTTGTTTTTTCTAGTTCTAAATTAAATTCATTGTTATCAATAACAATTTTTAAAATAGCACTTTTAGGAACTTTTTTAAAATTACCATCAAAAAAAATATAAAGTTTTTCTTTACAATATCCATATCGAATATGTTTGACAATACTTTTAGTAGAGTCCATCACTGAAAATTCTTTTTTAGTATTTATAACTCCAGAGTTTAGCCATTCAAAATAATCACTTTTAACTCCATCAATTTTTGGATAAATAAAATTTATAGGTTTTGTGTGAAACTCATTTTTTAAATGAGTTTGAATAATAGGGGTAAGTATTTTTTGTGGTACTTTTATATTAAGATATTGATAAATATTTATAAGGTGTTTTCTAAAAAGTTCATCAAACTCTTTTGCTTGTATAGTAAAATGATCATCTCCATACCACCAAAACCAATCACTTCCAAGTGCTATCATAAACTCTTTTTCAATTAATTTTAAACTATTTTCATCAAGAGTTTCTTTTTGTTTGTCAAACTCTTTTTTTGTAATATCTAAAAGTTCCCATGCTTTGTTTTTCTCATCACTTCCAATCCAAATATCAAAGTTCCCATTTATCCAACTTCCACTTGCTAACTTGGATATATTTACCGTTTGAATCTCTGTATCATTTGTAATATTATCCATAGTAACTGTTTCTAGCCAAGGTGTATTTTCAAAAAGCTTATAAAGTTCATTGAAAAAATCCCAACCATTATTTGGAAAAAATTCCCAAGCATTTTCCCCATCAAGTATTACATTGACTAAAGGTGAAAAATCGCAATTATCATAGATGTTTTTTAAATGTTTTACAAACTCAAGGGCAGCTATTTTTGAATCTTTTTGACTATAATCAAACCCAATAGCATCACTTAAATGATGGTCTCTAAATCGTACTTGAATATCCCCACTTGTTGTACATAAATTATAGTTTTTATAGATATTTGTTTTAGTAGTATTAGAAAGAGTTTTAAAAAGTATCTCTTCATCTGTACAAAACCATTGAAGATTGTTTTTTCTAAAAAGTTCAGCAGTTTTAAAACTTACACTTCCCTCAGCTGGCCAAAAACCAGATGGTTTTTTCCCAAATAGTTTTTCAAAATAATTTATAGCATTTTGGGTATTTTTTATTCCAAATTCTTTAAAATTTGTTTCCATATTTGGTAAGATTACATTTGCTTTTACCTCTTTTGCACTTTGTATATCAAGAAGTAAAGGGGTAATAGGATGAAAATATGGAGTTGTAGAAAGTGTTATTTTGCCACTTCTCTCTAACTCTTTATAAAAATTCAAAATAGTTGGTAAAAAAAGAATAAGTTCTTCAAGAAGTGTTTGTTTTTCTTTTTGTGTAAAATATTGTCCTTTTTTCAAAAGTGATTTTACTACATCATTATTTTGTCGTAAATAATTTCCACACCATGAGAGTAAAAATAATACTTGTAAATCAAGTAATTCATTATGTGAAAAATCCAAGATTGTATTGTGAATGTTATATCTTAAATAGAATTCATAATATCTTTTAAGAGGTTTTATCATGTTTTTTTCATTTGATAAAAAAAGATAACTTTGTAGATACTCAATCTCATTTTTACTTAAAAGTTCAATATCTTTTTTTAAAATCAAAAGAAGAGTATCTTGGGCATAATTTTGAGTATAAGACTCTATTTGTACAATTAAAGAGGGTACTAGATTATAAGTAGCTTTAATTGTATTAAATTTTGAAGCATACCATGGAATATCATAATAATCTTTAATTGCATGTAAAAAAACCCACGGCATAAGAGTAGTATTTGCTTTATCGTCTTTATAATATGGTTGATGCATATGCCATACAAAGGCAAGCTTTAGTTTTTTACTCATTTATCCAAGTCTCGATTTTTTCTTGATATTTCCAAAATATTTTACTAGCATTTTTTTCATCATCTGCTTGAATATAGATATTTAAAAAATCTGTATATTCATCTGGTACCATTAAAATCCATTCGTCATTACTTATCCAAATCTTTACACCATCTATTGAACTTGTTTTTTTATTTTTGCCATCTTCTAGGAATTTTCTCATCATTTTCCCTTTAAATTGACTTGGACAAGCTACATTTTCACCTTTATAAGTAAAATATGGAAGTTTTGCAATTATTTTAGAAAGTTTTTTTCCAGATTTTTGAAATAGTTCTAATATTTTAAAACTAGAGAAAATTGCATCACGATTTAAACCAAATTCACTAAATGCAAAATGCCCATCTGTTGTTGCTATTAAATCATATTCTTTTAAATCATCAGCTTTTAGATTATTTAACTTACCTCTTGTTATATCTAAGTTTTTGTACTCAATACAATCAGGAGCCCAAGCAGGTAAAAATATTTTTAATCTTTTTTCACTTGTAAAATCTAATAAACATAACACAACAAGTAAAGTGACATAATCATATACAAGTTCCCCTTCATCATCAATGATTTGAAATTTTTGTCCATTTGGATAGATTAAAAAACCACAATCTAAATTCATAGCTTTGACTATATTCATCATATCTTTTTGAGATTTGGTTACACTCGTAGCAATTTTTGATAAACTTTTATCATCAAAATAACCATTAAGTAATATATTTTCAACTCCAAGATGATTCATAATTTTTGGATAGACATCAGCAGTTAAACCAAACATCATATCAGTTGCTATTTTTAAACTATTATTTTTAAATATATTATGGTCTAGCTTTTCAATAACTGTTTCAATATATTTATTTTTTATATTCTCTTTTTTATAGATTTCACCTATTTCAGTATAATTTACTCGTCTAAAGTTTTCTCTAAAAAAGATTCGTTCAATAGATTTTGCTAACTTTGAATCTATTGCCAATCCTTCACTTGTATACAATATAATTTCAGTATTTGCAGTATCTTCTACTGATTGTCTAAAGTGAACACCTGCTGCTATCTCATCATTATTTGCTAAACAATGTCTCATAACATTTGATGGAACACTTTCTATATCTACAGCATCAATTCCTGTTGAGAGAATACCAGATAAAAATGCTCTTTTTAACATTCTTGAACTTTTGTGATAATCTCTTGAGATATATACTTTACTTCCAGTTGTTAAAATAGAACCAAATGATTCTGCTAGTTTTACACTAATTTCAGCGGAGAGTTCAATATTTGTTCTTCCAATTACTTTTCCATCTTCAAAGATATAAGATTTGTATTTATTTCCCCAGATTACATTATTGCTTAATACGGAATTAGCGTCAATAATTTTATCAGGCCATATCATGATATCTTTTTCAAAACTAACTTTTTTTCCAATTTCACAATGCTCAGCCATAATAACACCAAAGTTTGCTTTTATTTCATCTTTAATGATATTATCATTACAAATAACACTATTATTTAAAATTGTTTTTTGTCCTATTGACACATTGTCCCAAAAAATACTATTTGAAATTTCAGAGTGTTTTTTTATTTTACCATTAGCACCTATTGATACATTGCTAAGAGTTACACCTTCTGCTATTTTAGTGTTTTTCCCAATAACTACAGTACCATTTATTCGTATTTTTTCATGAAGAGTTGCCCCAGCTTCTATATAAGCTATACCATTTTCATATTTTACTTTTTCACCTTTATAAGGAAGTGTGATAAGTCCTTTAAAAATATCATCATATACTTCTCTATAACTTTGTGGATTTCCAACATCTCTCCAGTATCCTTCACAACTATAACCCCACAATGGAATATCATTGCTCATAAGTGTAGGAAACAAATCTTTTGCAAAATCAAAATTTTCACCATGTGGAATATAATTTAAAATTTCAGGTTCAATTATATAAATTCCTGTATTAATGGTATCACTAAATACTTCACCCCAACTAGGTTTTTCTAAAAATTTCTCTATTCTATCATCTTTATTTGCAATTACTACACCAAATTGGAGTGGATTTTCTACAGAAGTTAGAGTGATAGTAAGTTGCGATTTTTTCTTTTCATGAAACTTTTTAATCTTTTTAAAATCAAAGTCAGTAACTAAATCACCACTTACAATTATAAAAGTTTCATCAAGAAACTCTCTAGCAAAAGCAACAGCACCAGCAGTCCCGTAGTCATCATCAGGTTGTACATAAGTTATTTTTACACCAAGATTACTACCATCACCAAAATGTTCTTTGATGATTTCTGGTTTAAAATAAAGTAATACAGCCATCTCTTTAATACCAAGTTCATCTCGAAGCTTGATAATAATATGTTCCATCATAGGTCTATTTAAAATTGGTAACATCGGTTTTGGCATCGAGTTCGTTAGAGGTTGTATTCTTGTACCAAATCCACCTGCTAAAATTATTGCTTTCATTATCTCTCCTATCTTTTCTTAATCTATATGCTTATTATATTCTTTTTTTTGTAACATAATGTTAATCCACTTTCCATGCCTGACATATGCTAAAAAGTTGTCTATTTTTTTGAAATAGTGTGTGCATTTGTCCTAAGATATTTTTAAGTATTTTCACCGTGTCTATTACATAAGGACCTTTATTTAACATAACACAATCAGCTCTTTGTGCAATCGCTGCATCTGTAACTTCTGCCCTGCTTGGAAGGTTGTTTTTCATTTGACTTTCAAGTATTTGAGTTGCATAAATAACAGGGGTATGTGAAGCTTCACAAATATTTAAAATCTCTTCTTGAATATAAGGAAGATTGTCAAATCCAACCTCTATGGCTAAATCACCTCGTGCAATCATTAACGCATGATTTTCCCACTCTAAAAGTGTTTCTAAAATAAGTGGAAAATTTTTTAATGCAGTTTTAGTCTCTATTTTTGGAGCTATTGCAATATGTTGGTCATTTTTAGTTTTTAACATATTTTGTAGTTTTTTGATATCTTCACTTGTTTGAGCAAATGAAAGACCAATAATATCGGCAAATCCTATTATATCTTCAAAATTTTTTTCATCTGTTGGAGTTATTGCATCAATTTTTAAATCAGTACTTGGGAAGTTAATCCCTTTTTCCTCTTTTAATGAAGTTCCATTTTCTTTCGCTAAAAACACTTCACATACTAAACCGAGTTTATTTATTTGAGTAACTTTACAACCAATTTTGCCATCATCAATGTAAATATCATCACCTATTTTCACATAAGGGAATATCTCTTTGTTTGAACAACCAATGATTGCGTTGTAAACTTCATTTTCATAAGAATAGTCAGTAGAACCTAAAATATTTTGATGTGTGATAATAATTTTATCTTTTTTAAAAAGTTTTATCTTTTGTGGAAGTTTTTCTATATTATAAAAACAGCTAAGATATTTGTGGTTTTTATTTTTAATTTCTATTGTTGAGTTTTCATAGATTGTAATTTTTTTATTTGCATCTATAAAAATTCTCTCATCTTCTCTAATGATATTGTAAGATTGTTGATAATCTCTTTCAAAATCATCAATTTTTACTTTGGGATTAGTTTTACATACTTGAAAAAAATCATCACTTACTACAAGGATAGCTTGGATTGAATTGGATCTGCTTTTTTCATATTTTTTTGTAAATTTTCCCCTATTTGAAGCAGAGACTATCTCTACTCTTTGTGGATTTCTCCATGAACCTATTTTAAATGGTGTAAAAACTTTTTTTATTGATTGTGTTCTATTTTTAGGACCAGCTAAATCTACATATATCTTAGTATCTTTATTTTGTTTAAAGCTTTCTTTTTTGATATAAGAAGCCATCTTATTCCAAGTAACTGCTGAATCGTGTGCAGTATTTATTCTAAATACAGAAGTTCCATTTGCTATAAGTTTACTTATAAGTTCTGGTGAAGTAGAAGCTTCACTTGGAAGTGTTACCATCACTTTTGTTTTAAAACTTAAGTCTGATTTTCCAAATACTTCACTATTTTTTAACATAATATTTTTAGCATCATCATAGTTTAAAACATCTAAATCATTTTGTGTTTGTTCATAAGGTATATGTAATAATTTTGATAAGATTAGAATATCTTGATTAATAGAATTTATAACACAACTTTGAGCTCGACCAAGAGAAGATAATCCTAAGTTAGCTAAGTTGTTTTGCAACTCTCTTAAATCTAAAGAACGTAGTTTGATATAAGCTTGCAAGTTTTGTATACTTTGATTTGAGTTATTTTGATCTATACTTGATAAAAGTTCTTCTTTTAATTCTACTAGTTGAGAATAGGTTGTTTCTATTATTTTAGATTCCATTATTTTATATATCCTATTTTGTCATAGCAAGTGCCATATCTAATAAACTTTGTTTAATAGCATATTTACTACTATTGACATAGTCAATAGTTACAAACTCAAACTTCCTATCTTTATGAACTATCACTAGACCTTCCTTAGAGTTTTCATTGATCAATTTATCTACTGCATAGGTTACAAATTCTACAGCCATAAGTCTATCATAGACAGTTGGGTTTCCACCTCTTTGTACATGCCCTAAAATAGTAGCACGAGTTTCAATACCTACATCGTGTTCTAGCCACTTTACAAGTTCTTGAGTTTTATTCGTTCCTTCAGCTACAATAGTTACAATATATTTTCTTCCTAATTTGATTTGATTTTTAAGTTTTTTCCCTAACGAATCTAAATTAGTTTCAAGTTCTGGAATTACACAAACTTCAGCACCACAAGTAATAGCAGAAATAAGTGCTAAATATCCACAATCTCTTCCCATAGTTTCAATAACACATCCTCTTTTAAAAGAAGCAGAAGTATCTCTTATTGCATCAGTGGCACCACGAATAATATTTAAAGCAGTATCAACACCAAGACAATAATCAGTTCCAAAAATATCATTATCAATTGTTGATGGAATACCAACAAAAGGTATATTAAAATCTTTATAAAATTGATTTAAAGCTCGAAAAGAACCATCTCCACCTAGGATAATAATTTTATCAATACCATGTGATTGCAAGTTTTCAAATGCCTGTTTTCTATACTCATATTCAAAAAACCTTTTTGAACGAGAAGAGCGTAAAAAAGTTCCACCCTCATGCATAATACCAGCTACATCTTCATGAGTAGCAGCTTTGATATCTCCATCAATAAGCCCTTCTAATCCATCATAGATAATATAAGGTTGAACATCGTGATTAAAACAATGATCAACAAAGTGTTTAATGGCAGGGTTCATCCCTGCACAATCTCCACCTGAAGTTAATATAGCTATCGACATAGTCTATTTAGTTCCAACAAATTTAACCATATCAACAAGTCTTGAACTATATCCCCACTCATTATCATACCAAGCAAGAACTTTTACAGTTTTACCATCAACTACACTTGTCATATCAGGTATAAATGTAGAACTATAACTACTTCCTATAAAATCACTTGAAACTCTTTTATCATTATCTATTTCTAATAACCCTTTGAATTTATTTTGACTAGCTTTGTTCATAGCTTCATTAATTTGTTCTTTTGTAACTTCTGTGTTTAAGTTTACTGTTAAATCTACGACTGAAACATCAGCAGTTGGAACTCTCATAGCATAACCGTTAAGTTTCCCTTTTAGATTTGGCATAACTAATGCAATAGCTTTTGCAGCACCAGTTGTAGTTGGTATCATATTAATAGCAGCAGCTCTTGCTCTTCTTTTATCTTTGCTATGCTTTACATCTAAAATATTTTGATCATTTGTATATGAGTGGATAGTTGTCATAAGACCATTTACTATTCCAAATTCATTATCTAAAACTTTACAAATAGGAGCTAAACAGTTTGTTGTACAAGAAGCATTAGAGATTATCTTTTCACCTTTGTAATCATCTGTATTGATATTAAGTACATAAGTTGGAGTATCATCTTTTGCAGGTGCTGACATAACTACTTTTTCTACACCATCTTTTAAATACGCTTTACATTTTTGGGTTGTTAAAAATGCACCAGTACATTCAATAACAACTTTTGCTCCACAAGCACCAAAACCTAACTCTTCAGGGTTTCTTGTAGAGAACACTTTTACATTTTTCCCATTTATTTTCATAGTGGCATCATCAACAATCTCGGCATCAATGCCTTTATGAATTGAATCATATTTTAATAAATATTGTAACATATCCATATCAGCTGTTGAGTTTATCGCTACTAATTCTAAATCATCTCTTTGTGTAACTATCTTTGTTACGATCAGACCAATTCTTCCTGTTCCGTTGATTGCGACTTTTAATGCCATGTGTAAATCCTTCATTTAATTTTATAGTGAGATTGTAAAACAGTTTTATTTCTGTTTGATTACATATTGTACACTATATTTGTTATGTAATCAAATTGTATCTTGAAATACCTATACTTTTGTATAACTAATAAATAAAGGGTAAAATTTCATGGGACTATTAAGTATTGTAAAAAGTGGTGTGGTAACTGGTGATGATGTAAAAAAGGTTTTTGATTATGCAAAAGAGAATAATTTTGCTATTCCTGCAATTAATGTAATCGGAAGTGAATCAATTAACGCAGTTCTTGAAGCTGCTAGTAAAGTAAAATCACCAGTGATAATTCAATTTAGTAATGGTGGAGCTAAATTTAATAGTGGTAATATTGATAGTGTGGAAGCTGATGTAATTGGTGCAATTGCGGGGGCTAAACATATATACGAAGTAGCAAAGTATTATAAAGTTCCAGTAATAGTACACACAGACCATGCATCTAAAAAATTATTACCTTGGATAGATGGACTTCTTGATGCGAGCGAAAAACATTTTCATACTACTGGAAAAACACTTTTTTCATCACATATGTTAGATTTAAGTGAAGAAAGTTTAGAAAATAATATAGAAATATCTTCAAAATATTTAAAAAGAATGTCAAAATTGGGTATGACTTTAGAAATTGAATTAGGTATAACTGGAGGAGAGGAAGATGGTGTTGATAATAGCCAAGCAGATAGTAATGCTTTGTATACTCAACCAAGTGAGATATGCTATGCGTATAATGAGTTATCAAAAATTTCTTCAAATTTTACAATAGCTGCAAGCTTTGGAAATGTTCATGGAGTATATAAACCTGGGAATGTAAAACTAAGACCACAAATTTTAGATGATAGTCAAAAATATGTAAAAGATACTCTAGGAACAGAGACTAAGCCAGTAAACTTTGTATTTCATGGTGGAAGTGGAAGTGCTGTAAGTGATATAAAAGATGCAATTAGTTTTGGTGTAGTGAAAATGAATCTTGATACAGATATGCAGTGGGCATTTTGGGATGGTGTAAGAGCTTATGAAAAAGAGAATCATGAATATCTACAAACACAAATAGGAAATCCACAAGGGGAAGAAATACCAAATAAAAAGTATTATGACCCACGAAAATGGTTAAGAGCAGGGCAGGAAAGTATGGTAAAAAGAGCAGCACAAGCTTTTGAAGACTTAAATTGTACAAATAGATTATAGGAGAATTAAAATGAGTGGAATAATTACAGATATAAATGCATTAGAGATATTGGACAGTCGCGGGAACCCAACTGTACGAGTTTATGTAGAGTTGGAGTGTGGTATTGTTTCATCTGCTTCTGTTCCAAGTGGAGCAAGTACAGGTGAAAATGAAGCAATAGAATTAAGAGATGGTGACATGAAAAGATACGGTGGAAAAGGTGTCCTTAAAGCTGTTTCAAATGTACAAGATATTATAGCACCAGAGTTAATAGGTATGAATGTATTAGAACAAAGTGATATAGACTTTGCTATGATTGAACTAGATGGCACACCAAATAAATCAAACCTTGGAGCAAATGCAATTTTAGGTGTATCAATGGCTGTTGCAAAAGCTGGAGCTATGTATAGTGATATGCCATTATATAGATATCTAGGTGGAAGTAATGCTAGAAGAATACCAGTACCTTGTATGAATATCTTAAACGGTGGAAGTCATGCTGATAATAGTGTTGATATTCAAGAGTTTATGGTTGTACCACATGGAGCTCCTACTTTTGCTGAAGGGTTACGATACGCTACTGAAACATTTCATGAGTTAAAAAAACTTTTAAATACTAAAGGGAAAGCTACAAGTGTTGGAGATGAAGGTGGTTTTGCACCAAACCTTGATAGCAATGAAGAAGCTATGGAACTTATAGTTGAAGCTATAAAAAATGCTGGATATAAACCAGGTGTTGATATAAGTTTAGCTCTTGATAGTGCAGCTAGTGAATTTTTGGCTCTTAATAGTTCAAATGTATATGATTTAAAATGGTCAAAAGCTGGAATAAAAACAAGTGATGAGATGATAGAGATGGCAAAAGAATGGTGTGAAAAATATCCTATAATCTCTTGGGAAGACCCACTAGGTGAAAATGATTGGGAAGGATTTTTGAAGTTCACAAAAGAGTTTGGTGAAAAAATAGAAATAGTTGGAGATGACTTATTTGTAACAAATACAAAATATGTGGTAAGAGGGATCGAAGAAAAAAGTGCAAACTCTGTTTTAATTAAATTAAATCAAATAGGAACAGTAACTGAAACTATAGATACTATTAGAATGTGTAAAGATGTAGGTTGGAGAACATTTATTTCACATCGTTCTGGAGAAACAGGGGATACTTTTATAGCAGATTTTGCAGTGGCATTTGATGCTGGACATATCAAAACAGGTTCTGCAAGTAGAGGTGAAAGGATAGAAAAGTATAATAGACTTTTAGAGATAGAAGCACAACTTGGAGCATCAGCTCAATACTTTTGGAAATAGGATAAATAAAAATGAGAAAAACAAAAATAGTAGTCACACTAGGACCTGCAACAGATAGTTTAAAAATCATAGAAAAGCTTATTAAAAAAGGGGTAAATGTTTTTAGACTAAACTTTTCTCATGCGACTCATGAATATCATCAAGAGGTTGCACAAAAAATACGAAAAGCTTCACAAAATGTGAATAAAGAAGTAGCAATATTGCAAGATATAGCAGGTCCAAAGATACGAATATCTCATTTAAAAAAACCAATAGAGTTAAAAGCTGGGGATATCTTAACACTTACTAAAAATAGAGTTGATGAAGATAAAAAAATAGTAAGTTTGAGTTATCCTATGATTATAGATAGCCTTAAAGTAGAGGAGCCTGTATATTTTTCAGATGGAACAATACGGGCAAAAGTAGTAGAAAAAAATACAGATGAGGTAAAATGTGAAATCATCGTTGCACAAACACTTCAATCAAAAAAAGGGATGAATCTTCCTAAGTCGCAACTCAATATTAAATCAATCACTCAAAAAGATAAAGATGACTTAGCTTTTGGTGCAACAATTGGAGTTGATATTGTGGCATTATCTTTTGTAAGTAATAAAGAAGATATCCAAGATGCAAAAAATATATTAGAACAACATAACTCAAATCCACTTATTTTTGCAAAAATAGAAAAAAAAGAGGCTATAAAAAATATCAAATCTATTTTAAAAGCAGCAGATGGAATTATGGTAGCACGTGGAGATTTAGGGGTAGAGTTAGGTTTGAAAAAAGTGCCACTTATTCAAAAGAAGATTATATCCCTTGCTTTAAAGATGGGGAAACCAACTATAACTGCAACTCAAATGTTGACTTCAATGATAAACTCACATTATCCTACACGTGCTGAGATATCTGATATAGCAAATGCTGTTTTAGATGGAAGTGATGCTGTGATGTTAAGTGATGAAACAACAATTGGAAAATATCCATTGAGTGCTGTAGAGGTATTGTATGAAACAATTGTAGAGACAGAAAAAGCATACCCATATTATCAAGATACAGATCATGTTTCAAATAACGATTCAATTGCAGCAGCTGTAACAACCTTGGCAAAAAATATTAAACCAGATGCCCTTATAGTATTTACAAGAGCTGGAAGAAGTGCTATATCTATGGCAAAGTTTAGACCAAAGTCAAAAATACTTGCAAGTAGCTATGATTCAAAAACCTTGCGAAAACTTCAAGTTGTATGGGGAATAGAAGGTATCTATCTTTCACATAAACTAAACGATGCAGATGAACTTATCAAAAGCTTTTTAAACTGGGCATTAAAGAAAAAATATATAAATAAAAACAAAAAATATGTCTTAACAATAGGATCTCCTATCAATGTAAAACATTCAACTAATGATATTCGAATTTTAGAAAAAGAGAGTATAGAATATATTTTAGGTAAATAATTTTTTACTAAGTATTATTGATGTATTATTAAAATTATAATTTTAATAATATAGGAGATAAGGATGAAAAAAATAATTATAGGGTTATCAGTTCTTAGTGTTTTAGCGTTTGCTAATCAAGATGTAAAAGAAACTGCAAAAAAAAGTATGATGATGTTGGGTTCTACTTTAAAAGGTGAATTAAAAGCTAAATTCAAAGAAGATCCATCTGGAATGGCTGCGATTGATTATTGTTCATTACAAGCACAAGTTATTACTAATGATATAAATAAAAAATTAGATGCTGGTGTAAGTGTAAGAAGAACAGCTTTAAAATATAGAAACGATGCAAATGAACCAACTCTACAAGATATAGAAGTTATGCAAAAATTTCAAAAAGATATTGAAGTTGGAAAAAAGAGTGCAAAAACTATGATGAAAATAGTTGAAGATGATAAAAAAACTTATGTATATAAAGCAATAGCTGTTGGAAAACCATGTTTAAAATGTCATGGAGATATGGCAAAAATGGATAAAAACATCTTAGGTAAAATTAATGAAAAATTTCCTTATGATAGAGCTATAAATTTTGCTTTAGGTGATTTTAGAGGGGCTATAGTAGTTGAGATAAACAAATAAATCTACTTTTTAAAAGTAGATTTAACTCTTGCTATCTCATCTTTTGAACCAAAATATATAGGTGTTTTTTGATGTAAAGATGGAGATTTTATATCTAAAATTCTTTTCTTCCCATCTATAGCTTCACCATTTGCAAGTTCGATTATAAATGAGATAGGAAATGCTTCAAAGATAACTTCTAAAGTTCCATCTTCATTTGATGGCGTTGATGGACTTGAATAAATCCCACCTTTTTTAAATAAGATTTGATGAGTATCAAGACAAAGTGAGTTACTTACTCTTAGACGGTAACCTTCATTGAAAAAGCTATCTAATAAAGCTTTATGTTCAGTACTAAACTCATTTGCTTTTCCAGCTGTTGAGTTTATTTTTCCACAACTTTTTAACTCCAATGGATCTTGTTGGATAAATTCTCCATGTTCATTTGAAAAGTATTTTACCCCTTCACTTTTTGAAGCAAATACAAGTTGGAATGTTGGTCCATAAGTGATATAAATAGCAGCTTTTAGATTATCTGCTTCAAACTCATTTTCATAGATACCAAAAATGCTTCCAAGAGAAAAGTTTAAATCAAGAAGTTCAATATTATCAATAGCCACACAACTTACGAGATATTTTCCTTTTTCATTGATACTGCAAAATTGTTTTTTTTTACGTCCAATAATACCTTTTACACTTTTGAGGTATTCAAATTCAGTTTCAATCACTTTCAAACAATATTCATTGATATCTGCATGTATCTGCTCTTCTGATTTTGTTTCAGATGTGAAATTATTATAATTTATAAAAACATTTTTTTCAATTTGGTTTGCAATATTTGTTATTGCATTATAAACTTCTATCATTTATATTTGCCTTTTTTTCTAATATTATGCCATTATAACTAAAAGAGCCTTGCAACAATTTTTTGTGCATCACTTTGGATAGTTTGTAAGTGTTCACTACTAATAAAACTTTCTGCATAAATTTTATAAACATCTTCAGTTCCAGACGGTCTTAATGCACACCAACCATTTTTTGTATTGATTTTAAGTCCACCTATTTTAGCACCATTTGAAGCTGTTGTTAAAATTGAAGTTATCTCTTCACCAGCTAAAGTTGTAGCTTCTATATCACCACTCGAAAGATTTTTAAGAATATTTTTTTGTTCTACATTTGCTGGAGCATCAATTCTAGCATAGATTGGTTGACCATGTTTTTGAGTAAGTGTTTCATAATAAACACCAGGATTATTTTTAGTTTTTGCTAAAATTTCTACTGAAAGTAAATTTAATATAATGCCATCTTTATCAGTAGTCCAAGGTTTTTTATCAAATTGTAAAAAACTAGCACCAGCACTCTCTTCACCACCAAAGAAAATCTGACCATCAATAAGTGGTTTTACAAACCATTTAAAACCAACTGGTGTTTCAAAAAGTTTTTTATTATTATCAAGGGCAACTCTATCTATCATAGAGCTACTTACAAGAGTTTTCCCTATCCCTAAGCCATCAAATGCTCTATTTTTAGATAAATAATCAATAGCAACACTTAAGTAGTGATTTGGATTTAAAAGTCCGTGAGTTTTTGTAACTATACCATGTCTATCAAAATCTGTATCATTTCCAAAAGCTATATCAAATTTATCTTTGTATTCAATAAGTCCTGCCATTGCATAAGGACTTGAACAGTCCATTCGTATTTTTCCATCTTTATCACAATGCATAAATGAAAATGTAAAATCAACAGAGTCATTAAACGTAGTGATATTAAGATTATATTCATGTGCTATTGCTTCATAATATTTTAATCCACTTCCTCCCATACAATCAGCACCTATTTTTAGATTTGCTTGTTGAATAATATCCATATCAATAACATTTTTTAAATTTTTTACATAGGGTGTCATAAAATTATATGCTTTTAGGCATTCTTGTTTTATTGCTTCTTTAAAATCAAGATAAATAACACCTTGTAAATCATTTTTTAGATACTCGTTTGCTTTATCTTGTATCCAATTTGTGATATCAACATCAGCAGGTCCTCCATCTATTCCATTGTATTTAAATCCACCATCACATGGAGGATTATGAGAAGGTGTTATAACTATACCATCACTACCAAGTTTATTTAAAATAGCATGTGATATTACAGGTGTTGGTGTATATTCAAAATTTTCAGCATAACATACTTCCACATCATTTGCAGATAATACTTGAAGAGCTGTTTTATGTGCTGGTGTTGATAAGGCGTGAGTATCCATACCTATAAATAAAGTTCCTGTAATATTATGTACTTTTCTATAATCCACAACAGCTTGAGTTACAGCCAAAATATGTGCTTCATTAAAACTATTTTTAAGACTACTTCCTCTATGTCCAGAAGTTCCAAAAGCTATTTTTTGTGAGTCATCTTTAATATTTGGATAGTTTGTGTAGTAACAACTGATAAGTTCAGCAATATTTTCTAAAATCTCTTTTGGTGCAATTTTTCCAGCATTTTTATCAATCATTTTAAGCCTTTGAATATATATAATTTGTATTATATCTATAAATTGTTAAGAAAATAAAAAAAGGTAACTTCTCAAGACAAGTTACCTTTAAATTTAGGGGTTACAATAATTTTAGAGATTAATGTTTTTTAGATAAATCTTCTAAAGTTAATTTTGTTCTTTTAGCAACAGAATTTCTAATAGCTTTTCTTGTAGCATCTGGAAGAGCAATTAATCCAATCTCACCTAAAATACCATTGTTACCAATCATATCTTCAGATATAAACATCTCGATATATTTAGCCATTGCAGGTACATTTTTAGAGTGAGAGTTTTTCACATAGAAAAATAAACTTCTAGCAATTGGATATTTATGTGATGCAATTGTATCTGGTGTTGGTAAGAAACCATCTATTTTAGCACCTCTAACTTTATCTTCATTTTCCATTAAAAATGAATATCCAAATATACCTATTGCTTCTTTATTTTTATTTAATTTAGAAACGATTAAATTGTCATTTTCACCACTTGGAACATATGCACCATCTGTTCTAATTTGAGAATATTTTTTATATTTTTTATTTGCTTTTTTATCTGCTTTATAAAGATTAGTATAAACATTCATTTTTTTGAAAGTACCTTGAAGTACCATCTCTTCAAATGCATCTCTTGTTCCAGAAGATTTTGGAGGACCATATACTATAATATCTCTGTTTGGTAAAGTTGCATCTATATCAGACCATTTTTTGTAAGGATTTGCAATAAGTTTTTTACCATCTTTACTTGGCACTTCAGCAGCTGTTGCAAGTGCAAGTTGTTTTTTACTTAAAGACATTGCTTTATTTGATTTACTTTGTGCAATTGCAATACCATCATAACCAATAACAGCTTCTGTTATATCAGTTACACCATTTTGTTCACACATTTTGAATTCTTTTGTTTTCATTCTTCTTGAAGCATTTGTAATATCTGGAGTATTTAAACCATTTCCAGCACAGAATAGTTTCATACCACCACCTGAACCAGTTGATTCAACAACAGGAGTTGGGAAAGATGTAGTAGCACCTAATTCTTCAGCAACTGATGAAGAAAATGGATAAACAGTTGATGAACCAACTATTTTGATTTGGTCTCTAGCACTAAGAGAGATAGTTAAAGCAGAAGCTGCTAATAGAGCAATTGCAGTTTTTTTCATTGTCATTTTGAAAGTCCTTTTGTTTTTTTTCAGTAGAATTATAAAGGACAATGATTACTATTTGGTTACAACTTTTATAATCTTTATTAAGTTATAATCAAAAAAATTTATTAGGGCAGCTATATGAGAGTAATAGAGATATTTAAAGAGATAACAAAAATACCAAGATGTAGTGGTACATTTGAACCATTTATTAATTATACAAAAGAGTTTGCATTATTAAATCATTATGTATGTAAAGTAGATAGTGCAAACAATATATTATGTTATAAAGAAAATAGTAAGATAAATTTATGTCTACAATCTCATTATGATATGGTATGTTTAGAAGATGGGAAAATTCCTACAATCATAGAAGAAGATGGATATTTAAAAGCAAAAGATTCAACACTAGGAGCTGATAATGGAATAGGGTGTTCTTATATGTTAGCTTTGATGGAAGAAGGTGCTTGTATAGAGTTACTTTTTACAAGTGATGAAGAGGTGGGACTCATTGGAGCAAATAATATTGAGTTTGAACTTCAAGCTTCAAAAATGTTAAATCTTGATAGTGAAGATGAAGGGGAAATATGTATAGGCTGTGCAGGTGGAGTTGATATTTTTGGAATAAATAACAATGGAGAATATCTTAAAAATAAAGATAAAAAAGAGTTGTATGAGATAACTATAAATAATCTTGATGGTGGACATAGTGGAGTAGATATAGATAAAAATATCCCAAATGCACTCAAACTAATAGCAAAAACTATTAAAGAGTGTGATGCAGATTTGCTTGATATAAGTGGAGGTGAGAGAATAAACTCTATCCCTAAATCAGCACGTGCAATAATAGTATCTAAAGATATTCCACAAGAAACCCATCCAAATATGAAAATAGTAAAAGTAAATACTCCAACACAACATTATAAAAAACTTGACGAAAATATTATTAACTTTTTATATACATTTTCAAACGGTGTTAGAGGGTATGATAAAGAATTAGGGGTGGTATTAAGTTCAATTAATCTAGCGATTATTGAAAACTCAATTGATGGTTTAAAAATAAGTTTGAGTGCGAGAAGTATGGATAATGAACAATTAAAAATTATTAAAGATGAAACAATAGTAGCATTAAAAGTATTTGGATTTGAAGTAAGCACCAATGGAAAATATCCAGCTTGGAAACCAGTGCATAGTGACTTTACTAGTGAAGTTTTAAGCATATATAAAGAGGTGGTACCAGAAGCTACTTTAAATGCAATCCATGCAGGACTAGAGTGTGCAATATTTAAAAATAAATATCCTAAATTAGATGTTTGTTCTATTGGACCAAATATCTATTTCCCCCATTCACACAGAGAAGAGTGTGAGATAAGTTCTGTAATAAAATTATATGATGTTATCCAAAAGATTGTAGGAATTTGAGAGTTTTAAATATGAAGTTAATAAGTTGCACTTCTATTTGTATATTCTAAAGTAAGTTTAATACCTTTTTTGAATTTTTCTTGTTCAAAAGGTTTCACAATCCACGAAGTTGCTCCAGCTTCTCTTCCTTTTTGTTTCATATCATTTCCTCTTTCTGTTGTAAGAACCATGATAGGGGTAGTCATATAATCAAATTTGTCTCTAATTCGTCTGATAAGTTCAAATCCGTCCATTCGTGGCATATTAATATCTACTATAAAAAAATCAAATTCTTCTTCTGAAGCCTCTATTCTTTCTAGGGCATCAACCCCATCTTCAGCTGTTTCAAAATCGTTATATCCTGATGCATAAAGTGTTTGTGACACTAAGTCTCTGATTGTTGATGAATCATCTACTGCTAATATTTTCATGTTATACCTATCTTTATTATTTCGTAAAATTATAGAACAATAAGGTACTATAAATCATTTTTAATCTAACTTAAATTATTGTTGTTTTGCCTCTTTTTCAACTTCTTCAAGAAATCTTTGAAGAAGTTTATCTGTTGGGAGTTTTTCAATTATTTCCCCCTTTTTAATAATAAGACCACTTCCTTTCCCATAAGCAATTGCCACATCAGCACTTTTAGCTTCTCCTAAAGCATTTACAACACAACCCATTACGGACACATTTAAAGGTGTTTTGATATGTTTTGTAGCAATTTCTACTTCTTTTACTGCACTTACTAAATCAGCTTCAATTCGTCCACAAGTTGGGCAAGAGATGATATTTAGTCCCTCTTTTGCAATTCCTGCATCTTTTAAAATTGCACGACCCACTTCAATCTCTTTTTCTAACTCTCCAGTCATAGAAACTCTCAAAGTATCGCCAATTCCATCAAGTAATAAAGCCCCAAGAGCGATAGAAGATTTAACTGTACTATGAAACTGGGTTCCAGCTTCTGTAACACCGAGATGAAAAGGATAGTTGTTTAATGGTCGTAACATTCGATATGCTTCTACTGTTCTTTGCACATCACTAGCTTTTAATGATATTTTGATATCTGTAAAGTCTAAGTCCTCAAGAAATTTTATATTGTAGAGTGCTGATTCAACCATTCCACGTGCTGTTTGTCCATACTTGTCTTCAAATTGAGATTCCAATGAACCACAGTTTACTCCAATACGAACGGGCAAATTTCTTTCTTTACAAGCTTTGATAATCTCTTTTATTCTTGATTTTTCACCAATATTTCCAGGATTAAATCGGATACAATCGACAACTTTGGCAGCTTCAAGGGCAAGTTTATAATTAAAATGTATATCTGCAACAATTGGCAAACTAGTTTGCTCTTTTATAGCTTTTAATGCATTTGCAGCTTCCATATCAGGAACTGCTAAACGAACTATATCAGCTCCTGCAAAATGAAGTTGTCTTATTTGTTCAACAGTTGCGTTTATATCACTTGTTTTTGTAAATGTCATTGATTGTACACTTATTGGAGCATCACCACCAATAGCCACATCCCCAACAAATATTTTTTTTGTTTTGTATCTTTTTATCATTTGGAAATTTTATCTAATTAATATTAAAAAACATATATTAAATAAATAGTAAAATATTTTGTAAGAAAATTATTATTTTTAGATTCTCTTAGTTGTTTTTGGATATAATCTTGAAAATTTAAGGTAGCTAATTAGGAAAGTTTTGGAAAATATTAATTTGTTTGATATCATTGTTTTATCGTTAGTAGTAATACTTGGGCTAAAAGGTCTTTTTAAGGGATTTACTAAAGAGTTATTTGGACTTGTTGGTATAGTAGGTGGAGTTTTTATAGCTTCAAGGCTTGCTAAAAATACAGGTGAAATAGTCAATGGAATTATCCCAATTGATAATGAAAGTACAATATTACTTGTAGGTTTTATAGTTACTTTAGTAATCTTTTGGATTATTGCATATATCTTAGGGGTAGTATTAGAAAAAGTATTTAGTGCTAGCGGGTTAGGTATTTTTGATAGAATTTTTGGGTTTTTGTTTGGTGCTGGAAAAATATTTTTATTATTTTCAATTATTGCTTATGCAACATCTCAAGTAAAAATGATAAATGACAACTTACAACCAAAACTAAAAGATAGCACTGTCTTTCCATTATTAACAGAAACTGGAAGTTATATTATTAAACTAGACACAACAGATATACAAAAAGAAGTTTCAAAAACATTTGATAGTGTAGTTGAGTCTGCAAAAGATTCTTTGGAAGAATTATCAAAAGAAGAATTAGAAAAAAAAGCAACTGAATTAAAAGAACAATTGCAGGAAACAACAAATGGAAATTAATAATACCGTATTAGAAGATTTAAAAGTTGTTTTAAAAGATAAAGGGATGAAATACACAGAACAAAGAGCTATAATACTTCAAATACTTTTAAATATAGATGATCACCTCAATGCTGAAGAGGTACATAAAATTGTAAAAGAAAAATATCCTGAACAAAATATAGGGATAGCTACAGTTTATAGAACATTAAATTTTTTAGAAGATGTGAAACTTATCTCCTCAATCTCTTTTGGAAAAGAAGGAAAAAAATATGAAGGTAATGTTAAAAGAGAACATCATGACCATATTATTTGTACATCATGTGGCAAGATAGTTGAGTTTATTGATCAAAGTATTGAAAAAAGGCAAGAAGAGATTGCTTCAGAAAATGGATTTAAAATTACAGATCATACTATGCAAATATTTGGTATTTGTGAAGATTGTCAAAAGAACTAAATAGTTAAAAGGAAAGTAAAAAATTGTTTGAAAATAAATACATACAACAAAGAATAGAAAAAGCAAATGTTTTAAGAGAGTCTGGATTTAATCCATACTGTAATAAATCAGATCGAAATACAACAATAGAAAAGTATATAAATGTAAATACAGATATAGAGCAAAAAGAAGATAAAAGAGATGAAAATAGAATCTATACAGTTGCTGGTAGAATAAAGTTTTTCAGACTTATGGGAAAAGCTACTTTTCTTAAAATAGAAGATGAAAGTGGTATGCTTCAAATCTATGTAACAAGAGATAACCTTCCAGAAGGTTTTTATAATAACGTATTTAAAAAAACTGTTGAAGTTGGAGATATAGTTGAAGTTGTAGGATTTCCATTTATTACAGGAAAAGGGGAATTGTCTCTTCATACAAATGCTTTTAAAATATTGACAAAAGCTATTAGTCCGTTACCTGAAAAATATCATGGAATTCAAGATAAAGAACTTCGATATAGACAAAGATACCTTGACCTTATTATGAATAGTGAAGTGAAAAAAACTTTTCATATAAGAAGTAAAGTGATAAGTTTAACGAGAAGATTTTTTGAAGATAAAGGGTTCTTAGAAGTAGAAACTCCTATGATGCACCCAATTGCAGGTGGAGCAAATGCAAAACCATTTACAACACATCACAATGCACTTGGAGTTGACAGATTTTTAAGAATTGCTCCAGAGTTATATCTAAAAAGACTTATCGTTGGTGGATTTGAAGCAGTATTTGAGATCAATAGAAACTTTAGAAATGAAGGAATGGATGCTACACATAATCCTGAGTTTACTTCTATTGAATTTTATTGGGCATACAAAACATATAAAGATTTAATTGATATTACAAAAGAATATTTTGAGTATTTATTTGATCATTTAAATTTACCTACAATTTTACCTTATGGTGAGCTTGAAGTTGATTTTTCAAAATTTAGTGAGATTCCACTTATAACTTCACTTACTGATATTGGTGGAGTCCCAGCTGATGTTGCAATTGATAAAGAAAAAGCAATTGCATACTTAAAAAAAGACAATGTAGATGTAAATGAAGCTATGAATTTAGGACAACTTCAAGGTGAAATGTTTGATGAATATGTTGAAGATAAACTTATTAATCCTACATTTATTACAGAGTATCCAGTTGAAATTTCTCCACTAGCTAGAAGAAATGATGAAAATACACATCTTACAGATAGATTTGAGTTATTTATAGCAGGAAAAGAGATAGCAAATGCCTTTAGTGAGTTAAATGATCCACTTGATCAATTAGAAAGATTTGAAGGGCAGATGATTGCAAAAGATAGTGGTGATGATGAAGCACATGAAATGGATGCAGATTTTGTAAATGCATTATCGTATGGAATGGCTCCAACGGCAGGTCAAGGTATAGGGATAGATAGATTAGTGATGATGCTTACAAATCAACACAGTATTCGAGATGTACTTTTATTTCCAGCTATGAAACCAATAACACAAGAGATTGATTTACATGCTGATAGTGAAGAAAAATAAAAATAAAATAAAATAAAATTAAGAAAAAGGAAATAGTATGAGTTTTTTAAAAAGTGATGATTTGGCAGTTGCAGATGCAGAAGTATTTGCAATAGTGGAGAATGAATTAAAGAGACAAACAAATCATCTTGAGATGATAGCATCTGAGAATTTTACATCTCCTGCAGTTATGCAAGCTATGGGTTCAGTTTTTACAAATAAATATGCTGAAGGATACCCATACAAAAGATATTATGGTGGATGTGAATTTGCAGATCAAGTTGAACAACTAGCAATAGATAGAGCTTGTGAAATTTTTGGTTGTAAATATGTGAATGTACAACCACACTCAGGGTCTCAAGCAAATGGTGCTGTTTATGCAGCACTTTTAAAAGCAGGTGATAAAATCCTTGGTATGGATTTAAGTCATGGTGGACATTTAACTCATGGTAGTAAACCATCATTTTCAGGAAAGAACTATAGTGCATTTTATTATGGTGTAGAGATGGATGGTCGAATGAACTATGATAAAATTATGGATATAGCAAAAGCTGTACAACCAAAAATTATCGTTTGTGGTGCAAGTGCTTATGCAAGAGAGATTGACTTTAAAAAATTTAGAGAAATAGCTGATGCAGTTGGTGCTTTACTTTTTGCAGATATTGCACATATTGCTGGACTTGTTGCTGCTGGTGAGCATATCTCTCCGTTCCCTTATGCTGATATAGTTACAACTACTACACATAAAACACTAAGAGGACCAAGAGGTGGTATGATTATGTGTGATGATGAGGATATTGCAAAAAAAATAAATAGTGCAATTTTCCCAGGATTACAAGGTGGACCACTTGTTCATGTAATTGCTGCTAAAGCAGTTGCATTTAAAGAGATTTTAGATCCATCATGGAAAGAATATGCAAAACAAGTAAAAGCAAATGCTAAAGTACTTGCTGAAGTATTAGTAAAAAGAGGATATGATTTAGTAAGTGATGGAACTGATAATCATCTGGTACTTGTGAGCTTTTTAAATAAAGACTTTAGTGGTAAAGATGCAGATGCAGCATTAGGAAATGCAGGTATTACAGTAAATAAAAATACAGTTCCAGGTGAAACAAGAAGTCCATTTATAACTTCAGGTATAAGAATAGGAAGTCCAGCTTTAACAGCAAGAGGAATGAAAGAAAAAGAGTTTGATTTGATTGCAAACAAAATTGCTGATGTTTTAGATGATATTACAAATGTACAATTACAACAAACAGTAAAAAAAGAGTTAGAAACGTTAGCTAAAAACTTTGTGGTTTATACACAATCAACTTATTAATAATTTAAAATATTAATAATACAAAAGGGGGAAGTTATGGAAGTAGATGGAAAAGAATTTTTAAGAAATGTTAGTCTAGAACAAGATAAAGAGAGATTAATACAAGAACAAAGAAAACTTGAAGCATTAAAAAGAGAGTCTGTAATGAAAAGGAGTACTAGTACTTCTGCGGAAGAATCTGCTTATGTAAATCTATCTTCAAAAGATAATAACCCTTATAAAGAAGAGGAAAATGTTATAGAAGACTTAATGCTAGAACCAGAAGATCCAGCACGAAATAAAAAAAGATATATACTCTTAGGTATAGGTTTAATTTTGGTTTTTATTATAACAATATTAGTTATAAGACTTGTATCAAATCATGATACAAAAGAGAAAATGGAGAATTTAAATCCAGAAACAAAAGAGCTTGTTACAGATAAAATATTAGATAAAATTGATACAAATGAAGAGTATCAAAAAGTGATTGATAACAAAGAAGCTATGGCGGAAATGAATAAGTTAGATCAAACAAAACAAAATAATCTTAATGAAATAGTTATTCCTAATGAAACAGCACAAGACACCTCTTTAGTAATTGATAAACCAAAAACAATACAACCTCCAAAAAGAGATCTTTTTGGACTTACAAAACAGCAAACAGAGCAGCCTAAAGAGATAGTTGAAGTTATAAAGCCAGAATCTAAAAAGGTGATAGAGAAAAAAGCAGTTGCCAAAAAAGTAGTAGAGAAAAAAATAACAAAACCAACCTCAGTAAAATCTTTAGTTGCTACAACATCACTTACGACAAAAAGTACAAATGTATCTGGATATTATATTCAAATTGGAGCTTTCACAAAAGAACCATCAGCGACTTTATTAAAAGATATTTCTAAAAAAGGATATAACTATAACGTACATAAAATGACAATCAAAGGTACAGTATATAATAAAGTTCTAATAGGTGCATATCCTACAAAAGATGTAGCATTAAGAGATTTAGATAAAGTTAAAAAAGATTTTAATAACAAAAATGCATATATCTTAAAGTTTTAAGGTATAACAGTTGATAAATTTTTATAATAAAACTCTATTTTTAGATCAATTTACCCCTGTATCAATATATCAAAAAGTAAAAGAGATTTTCCCTTGTGAAATAACTTTTCTTTTTGAATCAGTTGTTAATAGTAATGATGGTAATTTTAGTTATATTTTTGTAGGTGATAGAGAAAGAGTTTGGCATAAAAATGGCAAGAGCTTCTATAAAAATGAAGATGGAGAAGTTCAAGAAATAGATAAAAATCCATTTGTTTTTTTAAAAAATTATTATAAAAACTTAGATAAAAAACTTTATCATGATAAAGGTAAAGAATTAGGTATAGGGCTTATTGATGGTTTTATCGGAAATATGGGTTATGACATGGTTGCTACATTTGAGCCAACTTTGCAAAAATCTATGGATGGATTAAAAGATGAATTTGATATTGCTGATTGTGACCTGATTCGTCCTAAAATGGTTTTAGTCTATTCTCATAAAACTTCACAACTTACAATGATAACTTCTATGGAAAGTATGAGTTGTTATATAGAACAAGTAGAAGATACCTTAGAAAAAAGTTTTGAATATACACCACTAAAAAAAGTTGAGCTTCTCGATGAAGGAAGTTTTGCCCATACCAAAGAAGATTTTTTTGAGATGATTGCAGCATCAAAAGAGATGATACGAAGTGGTGATGTTTTTCAAATACTTATGACTAATCGTTATACACGAAAAGCAAAAGTAGATACGCTTAGTTTCTATAGAGCATTAAGAAGTAAAAATCCTAGTCCATATCTTTTTTTACTAGAGTATGAAAATTTTACAATTGCAGGAAGTAGTCCCGAAGTGATGGTAAAATTGACTGATGATAGAATACTGTTAAGACCAATAGCAGGTACAAGAAAAAGAGGAAAAACAGCATCAAAAGACTTTGAGATGGAACAGGAACTTATCAGTGATCCAAAAGAGATTGCAGAACATGTAATGCTTATAGATCTAGGAAGAAATGATGTGGGAAGAGTAGCAAAAGTCGGAACGGTGAAAGTTACAGATAAGATGAGAGTTGAAAAATATTCTCATGTTATGCATCTCGTTTCTGATGTGGAAGCTATCATTGATGAAAAATACGATATGTTTGATTTATTTGCAGCAACTTTTACAGCTGGTACTATGACGGGTGCTCCAAAAATAAGAGCTATGGAACTAATAGCAAAATTTGAAAAACTCAAAAGAAGTTTTTATAGTGGTAGTGTGGCATATTTTGGTTTTGATGGGAATATGGATAGTGCTATTACTATACGAACAACTATGATAAAAGATGATATGGTTGTATTTCAAGCAGGAGCAGGTGTTGTTGCTGATAGTATTCCAGAATTAGAATTTTTAGAAGTAAATAATAAACTTGCAGCAAATATAACTACTCTTGAAGATTTAAGTAAAATAGAATCATAATAAAGGATAATTTTGAATAATATTACAGTAGCACACTCGCCAGATGCAGATGATATTTTTATGTACTATGCTATTAAGTTTGGTTGGGTTACATTAAAAGATACAAATTTTGATAACTTAGCACTTGATATAGAAACATTAAATCAAGCTACAATTAAAGGTAAATATGATATTTGTGCGATTAGTTTTGCCCTTTATCCTTTTGTAAAAGATGATTTTGCTCTTTTAAAAACAGCAGTGAGTTTTGGTAATGGTTATGGTCCAAAGTTAGTAAAACTCAAAGGAAAAAAACTTAAACGAAATTTTAAAATAGCTCTTAGTGGGAAATACACTACAAATGCACTTTTATTTAAGATAAAATATCCAGAAGCTCGTATAACATATATGAACTTTTTAGAAATAGAGCAAGCAGTACTTGATGGTACAGTAGATGCTGGAGCTTTAATTCATGAGTCAATTTTAACGTATGATGATAAATTAGAGGTTGAAGCAGAACTTTGGGATATTTGGCAAGAGTTAGCAGGAGCTGAATTGCCTTTACCTTTAGGTGGTATGTGTTTAAGAAGAAGTATCCCTTTAAATAAAGCAATAGACTATGAAAATACTTTGATAAAAGCTGTACGAGTAGCAAATGATAATAAACTATTATTATCAAAAATGCTTTTAGAAAGAGATCTTATAAGAGTAGATTATGATACATTGCAAACATACTTAGGATTGTATGCAAATGATGATTCTATAGAACTATCCGCTTTACAATATAAAGCACTTGATAAACTATATAGTTTAGGATTTGAACATGGTTTTTATGATAGTTTGATTAAATCAGAAGATTATCTAATTCCAAGTGAATATAAAGAGTTACGAAACTCTTAATATTTCACTTTATAATCTTTTTTTCTTATAATTATTATTTATTTTATATTTTTCTTATTAACTCTTTATTAATCTTTTCTTGCTAAACTTTTTGTCAAATATTCTTATAAAAAAAGGGGAAAGTAATGGAAAAGAAAAGTTTTAAAATATTAAGTATTATCTTTATAGTATTTTTAACATTAACAAATTTAAATGGTGCAGGAAAAGTAACTGGTGGAAGTGACCATGCTATGCCTGATTGGTTCAAACAAAGTTTTCTTGATATGAGTGAAGATGTTGAAGAGGCAAAAGATGAAAATAAACATGTAATACTCTTTATGAGTTTGAAATTTTGTCCATACTGTACAAAAATGCTCAAAGAAAATTTTGAAGAGAGTGCAAAACTAAAGCCATATATTCAAGACAACTTTGATGTGATTGCTATAGATATAAAAGGAAGTAAAGAGATAGCTATCAACGAAGATACAACAATGACAGAAATAGAGTACGCAAAATATTTAAAAGTACAATATACTCCAACTATACTTTTTCTTAATCAAGATAATAAAATAGTAGTAAGAGTCAATGGATACAGATCAAGTGAAAATTTCAAATATATTTTAGACTATGTAAAAAACAAAGAGTATAAAAATATGACTCTTACACAGTATATAGAAAAAGTAAAAAATAAAACTTTATATACATTAATAGATAATCCAATGTTTAAAGATATAAAAGATTTATCAAAAATAACTACCCCTTTAGCAGTTATCTTTGAAGATGGAAGTTGTACACAATGCAATTATCTACACAATACAACACTTAAAAATAAAGATGTGATAGAAGAGCTATCAAAAGTTACAGTTGTAAGATATGATGCAACCTCTGAAGAAAAGATTATCACACCTGATGGAAAAACAACCACACCAAAACAGTGGGCAAAAGATATGGTACTAGATTATAGACCAGGGATTGTTCTTTTTGATAAGAAAAAAGAGATAGTACGAATAGATGCTTTATTATATAGTTTTCATTTTAAAGAGTTATTTAGATTTGTAAGTGGTGGTTATTATACTAAGTTTCATACGTTTTTAGATTATTTAAAACCTAGACAAGATGAGCTTTTAAATCAAGGGATTGATATAGATATTTCTGATAAATAAGTTTATAATTTGAGAAAAAGAAAAAAGGGATTGATTATCAATCCCTTTTTTTATTGTAGTATAGAATAAAGTTTATTGTTTTGTTGCATTATAAACACCTTGATTATTACCTACATTAAAGGTTCCTGCAGTAGTATTGAAGTTATCATAAAAACTCCCTTGAAGTTTATTTGATGGAGTTTGCATGTTCTGAATAGTATATGATGAACCATTAGTAGTGTACTCTCCAGCCATAGTAAATCCTGTCGAATCATTAATTTGAGCATCTACTTGAACACTATTTACTCCAAAATCAAAATCTAAAGTTATAGTTGAATGGATGGGATTTATTATTGTTTCTCCTGTAATACCTAGTATATATCCACTATAAGAAGCACTACCACTAAGTGAAGAGATATCTGAAACTATATTATTTCCTGTTATCCAAGCTTTTTCAGCTACATATTCACCAGCTAATTCTCCTGTACTACTCCAAAATCCCCATTTAAAATCATTATTATATTCATTTATAGATAATAGTGTACCTTCTCCTAATTTTGCAGTAATCGTCTCATCTGTAATATACGAGAATGATAAGTCAAGGTCATAAGGAAACATACTACTTGCTGTGGATAGTGTTATATGGTGTAGAGTATTTATATCTGAATTGATTAACTCATCTGTTTTATCATCAGCCTTAATTTTATTGACAGTTTCAGTAACTAACTCTTCACT
>Ga0209345_10000943_pt1 | contig 37232 bp, 35 predicted proteins | sample Cruoilmetagenom7_FD_187294 | JGI IMG/M metagenome (GOLD analysis project Ga0209345, IMG submission 187294) | Oil polluted marine microbial communities from Coal Oil Point, Santa Barbara, California, USA - Sample 7 (SPAdes) (version 2) | ecosystem: Environmental > Aquatic > Marine > Oil seeps ...
CCGCCAAGCACCTTGTGGATGGGCGCGATGTGGTCGCGAGCGAGCAGGCAGAGGTGACCTATATTCACATGATGCTGGACCAGCATGAGGTGATCTATGCCGATGGCGCCGCCACCGAAAGCTTTCATGCGGGCGATATCGGGATATCGGCGATCTCGGATCAGTCGCGCGAGGAAATATTCAGCATTTTCCCCGAGTTGCGTGCCAATCCGAATGCATATGGCCGGACCGCGCGGCCCTGCCTCAAGCGGCATGAGGCACGGCTTTTGCGCCCGGCACCGGTGTCTTTGGCAGCCTGAGCAGAGCGGCGCAAATGTGGCGTTGCGGCCGCGGGGTGCCGCAGTGCCGCCCAATTCGTGCCGATCTCGGCGGATAACAGAAACCTAACCAATCAGGGCTAGGCTTGCGCGATCTCATGCCACCGCCCCGAGTTTCAAATTGTTCGGGCCATATGCCTTAGGATAACATCTGGAGAAATCATTTATGCCAATCGGGTATCACGTCAGCCTCGGGAACCAAAACCTTGAGACAGGCGATGCGATTTCGGCAGCGCAATCCACCTTCAACGAGGTCGAGAACATCATCTGCTTCACCCCCGGCGCGCGCATCCTGACCCAGTTTGGCGAACGGGCGATCGAACAGCTGCACCTTGGCGACATGGTGGTGACGCGCGATCACGGTCTTCAGCCGATCCGCTGGATCGGACAGCGTTCGGTGCCGGGCATTGGCGATTTTGCCCCGATCTCGGTTGCCTCAAGTGTGATGCAGGGCAGCCGCGACGAATTGCTTGTCTCACCGCAACACCGGATCCTGTTCACCGGCTATCGCGCCGAGCTTTTGTTTGGCGAAAGCGAGGTTCTGGTGGCGGCCAAGCACTTGGTCAATGACCGCGATGTGCGCATCTGCCCCTGCGACGAGGTGACCTATATCCACATCATGTTCGATGGCCATGAGGTGATTTATGCCGAAGGGATCGCAACCGAGAGCTTTCACGCGAGCGATACGGCGCTGAACGCCGTAATCACCGCCGCCCGAGAGGAGCTTTTCGCGATATTCCCTGAATTGCGCAGCGCACCGGGGCGCCATCGCGAGACCGCACGCCATTGCCTGAAACGTCACGAGGCCCAGCTCTTGCGTGATGAAACATCGAACGACCCGATGGTCTGAACCGGCTCTGCGGCAGCCGAGGCCAAAAGGATCAGGCAGATTTCAAAACCGGCGTCGCCTGCCCCGCCGCCCAGGCCCGCACCGCATCGCCAAAGGCGGAAAACAACGGCCGGCTGACCGGATCATTGGCGGCGTTCCATTCGGGATGCCATTGCACCGACAGGGTAAAGCCCGGCGCGCCCTCGACATAGAGTGCCTCGGGCGTGCCATCGGGCGCATAGCCGTCAATCACGATGTCCTGGCCCGGGCGCACAATGCCCTGCCCGTGCAACGTATTGGTCATCACCGTTTCGGCCCCCATCAGGCGGTGAAACACCCCGCCCGGCGTGAACCGCACACAATGGCGCAAGGCAAACTGTTCCGCCATGGTGCCATCGGGGGGCATGCGATGATTGTCACGCCCCGCAAGATCACGAATTTCGGGGTGCAGGCTTCCGCCGAGGGCCACGTTCACCTCTTGAAAGCCGCGGCAGATGCCAAAGAACGGCTGCCCCCGTTCAAGGCAAGCGCGCACCAGCGGCAGGGTGATCGCATCGCGCGCACGATCAAACGCGCCATGCGCCTCGGTCGCCTCTTCGCCATATTCCTCAGGGTGAACATTGGGCCGCCCGCCGGTCAGCAAAAACCCATCACAGGCCTCAAGCAGTTCCGCCACGCTGACAAAGCGCGGATCAGAGGGCACGATAAGCGGCATACATCCCGCAACATCAGCCACAGCAGAGGAATTCATAGTGCCACCCGCATGCATCGGATAGCGACTTTCAATCACATATTCATTGCCAATAATGCCGACGATCGGGCGTTTCATAGCTGTCCTGTGCCTGCCTGTTCAGTCCCACGTATTTCAGTTGAATATAACGTCAAATTGAATAATAAAACATCAAAGCACGCACATGAAACCCTGCGCTTTCGCAGAACCGCACAGAATTCATGCACCGGTTGTTCACCTTACCCTGCCAGAGTTTGGATTGTGGGCGGCGCGAAACGGGTATGGCGGGTGACGATCCGCGCGGTCTCGGCGTCTGATTCATGGGCGCGGCGCAGGCCCAGTGCCGCCGCCGTCGGGGAAACGTCGCTTGCCACATGCGCCGGGTGATCACAGACCCGCAAATCGCGCTTGAACCAACAGATGACCGGCCTTTCCATATCCCCGGAGATAGCGGGATTGCCGCCAAGGGAAAGCCCCCCATTGCAGGCCCGCGCGCCACGCCCTAGGGTCGCGGCCAACGCCCCGCCCTTCAAGGAGATGCACGCGATGAAAGATGCCGCCCCGCAAGCTGTTTACCTCTCGGATTATACCCCCCCCGCCTATCTGGTGGACGAGGTGCATCTGACCTTTCGCCTCGCGCCAGAGACGACCCGCGTGATCAGCAAGATCAGGTTTCGCCCCAACCCCGAGGCGCAAAACCGCGACTTTTTCCTGCATGGCGAGGGGCTCAGCCTGGTGTCTGCGATGATCGACGGGGCCGCGATTACGCCCGAGATCACACCCGAGGGCCTGCGCGCGGTTGTGCCGGATGCCCCCTTTACATTTCAGGCCGAGGTCGAAATCAACCCCGCCGCCAACACCGCCCTTGAAGGGCTTTATATGTCCAACGGCATGTATTGCACCCAATGCGAGGCCGAAGGTTTTCGCAAGATCACCTATTACCCCGACCGCCCCGATGTGATGAGCGTGTTTACCGTCCGCATCGAGGGCGATGCGCCGGTGATGCTATCGAATGGCGATGTTGTTGCACAGGGGGATGGCTTTGCCGAATGGCATGATCCCTGGCCGAAACCGGCCTATCTTTTCGCGCTTGTCGCGGGCGATCTGATCAATCACCCGGATCGTTTTACCACCCGGTCGGGCCGCGATGTCGAACTCAACATCTGGGTGCGCCCCGGCGATGAGGGTAAATGCGCCTTCGGGATGGAGGCGCTCAAAAAGTCGATGGCTTGGGATGAAGAGGTTTACGGGCGCGAATATGATCTAGATATCTTCAATATCGTTGCGGTGGACGACTTCAACATGGGGGCGATGGAAAACAAGGGCTTGAACATCTTCAACTCGTCCTGCGTCTTATCCACCGCCGAGACCTCGACAGATGCGAATTTCGAACGTATCGAAGCGATCATCGCGCATGAGTATTTCCACAACTGGACCGGCAACCGGATCACCTGTCGCGACTGGTTTCAGCTTTGCCTGAAAGAGGGGCTGACGGTCTATCGCGATTCCGAATTCACCTCTGACATGCGCTCGGCCCCGGTCAAGCGGATCTCGGATGTGATCGACCTGCGCGCGCGGCAATTCCGCGAGGATAACGGCCCGCTGGCACATCCGGTGCGCCCTGCAAGCTTTGTCGAGATCAACAATTTCTATACCGCCACGGTCTATGAAAAAGGCGCCGAGCTTATCGGGATGCTCAAGCGGCTGGTGGGCGATGCAGCCTACAGAAAGGCGCTCGATCTCTATTTCGAGCGTCACGACGGACAGGCCTGTACCATCGAGGATTGGCTGACCGTGTTCGAAAATGTAACGGGCCGTGATCTGGCACAGTTCAAACGCTGGTATGAAGAGGCCGGCACGCCACGCCTCAAAGTAAGTGATGAGTTCAAGGATGGCACCTATACCCTTCATTTTGAACAACAAACCCCACCAACGCCGGGGCAGGAGGTGAAACAACCGCGCGTTATTCCGATTGCCGTGGGCCTGCTTGGTGCCAATGGCGATGAGGTACAGGCCACCCGTGTTCTTGAGATGACACAGGCCGCGCAGAGTTTTTCATTTGATGGATTAGCTGCGCGCCCTATCCCTTCGATTTTGCGTGATTTCTCTGCGCCCGTGATTCTGGAACGTGACACGGACAATGCCGAGCGCGCCTTTCTTCTGGCGCATGACACCGACCCCTTCAATAAATGGGAGGCCGGGCGCGCCCTCGCCCGTGACGGGTTGATTGCGATGATCCGTGAGGGCGCGGCACCGGATCCGGCCTATCTGGATGCGGTGCAAATGATGGCGCGCGACGAGGCTCTTGATCCGGCGTTTCGCGCCCTTGCGCTTGGCCTGCCGAGCGAGGACGAGCTGGCCCAATCCCTTTTTGAAATGGGCGTCACACCCGACCCGCAAGCCATCTGGCAGGCGCTGGAGCGGCTGCGCAACACCCGCGCCAAACAGATCGAAGACCTGGCGCGCGACCTATATACCGCGCATCAGGTCACCGTGCCTTATCGCCCCGACGCGGAACAGTCCGGCGCGCGCGCGCTTGCAAACGCCGCGCTGGCAATGATCTCGCGCGTTGATGGCGGGGCCCTGGCGGCACAGCAATTCGACAGCGCCGACAATATGACCCAGCAACTGGCGGCATGGTCCTGTCTTTTGCAGGCGGGAGCCGGTGATGCGGCGACAAAAGCGTTCTATGATCAATGGCAACAGGATCGGCTTGTAATCGACAAATGGTTCAGCTTGCAGATCGTGCATGCCAGCCCCGAGCACACCGCCGAGGCTGCAAGCCGTCTGGCCAATCATGCCGATTTCAACATCCGCAACCCCAATCGCTTTCGCGCCACCTTCGGGGCGATGGTCATGTCACCGGCGGGGTTCCACCATGCCTCGGGCAAGGGCTATCGGGTGTTGGCGGATTGGCTGATCAGGCTTGACCCGCTCAATCCGCAAACCACCGCGCGCATGTGCTCGGCGTTTGAGACATGGCGGCGCTATGACGACACGCGCCAGACGCTGATCAAGGCAGAGCTTGACCGGATTCTCGCCACGCCGGGGCTGAGCCGGGATACCACAGAGATGGTGACACGCATCCGCGGCGTCTGAGCGGGCATTTTCTTTGCTAAGAAAATGGTCAGAAAATTCGGCGAATTTTCTGGGGCTAGTCCGCGACCTGCGCAAGCCGGGCCGGGCGCATGCGGGGGCGAACGGAAGAGAGCGGTTTGCAATAGCTTTGTGCGCGGGTCCAACCTTGCATGTCCCGGCGCTTTCTGGCGTTGTGCAACGGCCCCCAATCGGCGGCCACGCCGCGCATGCCTTCAGACACGACCCCGTCGCGCAGCACGGTATGTGCCATGATCCGCACCGCACAGGACAGGTTTGCCGGCCCGTCCCGCAATGCCTCGCCCGATCCTGCGCGGCATTTATAGCCGCGCGCGGTGGCCGGCAGAATCTGCAACAGGCCGTACCACCGCCCCCCGCCGCCCACGGCACGCGGGTTATAGGTACTTTCATGTTTGGCAAGTGCCGACAAGAACCCCACCCAGAACGCCCGGCGGCTGGCATCGCTGGCCTGCGGATAGGCCGGGCACCAGGTCGCGATGTCGCGTGGCACGACCGCTGTCAGCGCCGCGCCATGGCCTTTGAGCGCCGACAAGGCGGTGCGTGTCAAAAGCGGCGCATCGGCGCGATGTTCCCATCTTGTGCGCGGAATATTGCCGTCACGTGCAGGCGGAGACAGGGGGGAAACGCCGCCTGCGCGTTCTTCAGCGAGGCTGGAGAGCGGAAAAATCGCAATAAAAACAAAAGGCAGCAGCTTTTTCATTTGGCGAGTGTGCCCTGAGTCGCCCGCCAAAGCAACGCGAAGGTGATACCCGCAAATTCCCTGCCTTCACCCAAGGGCTGCCCTCTTTTGGTCGAAAAGCGGCGTCAGGGTGTGGTGGAGCAGCACGCCGGAGACGCCATGCCTTTTGAACCGATCGCAGAACCAGACAACACGACCCCGGACCAACACAGGCGCAAGGGCCGTGACGGTCGTCGCCTGCCGGATTTTCTGGGGCTGTTGCGCCGCAAGCCGCAGACCGATCTTGACAGCCTGACCAAGCGTATTCTTTTACCCTCCCTGCCGGTCACGGATGAGGAAATGGCCCGCGCCACCCATCAGGACAAAGGTCAAAAGCTGGCCCGCCAGGAAATGTGGGAAGACTTGGCCCGCCTGATTGAATATGGCGACGAGGCGCGTCTGCGCACGCCGGGCGGCGAGAATGCCACGATGCTTTTGGCTTACGGCGCGCGCGCCGATGTGGTCGCGGCGGCCGAAGATTCCCTGCATGACGGGGTTGCGCCCGACAGTGCAGGTATTGACGCGCTGGAAGAAATGCTTGCCGAATTTCCTGACAGCTATGCCTGTGCGCTGATCGTGGCGCTGACTCATATCGACATCGGCTGGGCCTGGCGGGCCACGGCAACAGAGCGGACCATGATCGAGCATGAGGCGGAATTTCACCTGCATTTCAAGCGCGCCGATGATATTCTCGGGCCGTTCGACGGGGTCGATCTTGATGCGCCATCCTTGGCCGCGGCGCAATGTGCGCTTTTGGCGGGTCGTCAGAAACCGCGCCTTCGGGTGGCCGATGACTATGAAAAGCTGATCGACCTTGACCCCGATAGCCCGCGCCACATGCGTGCCCTTGGCGAGGTGCTTTTGCCCGCGCGCTATGGCAGTTACGAGATGCTTGACCTTGAGGCGCGCCGCACCGCCGCGCGCACTGGCGAGGTATGGGGCACGGGTGGCTATGCCTGGGTTTACCTTGATGCACTGGCGCTTGATCCCGGTGCGCTTGAGCGGCTGGATTGCGAGTTTTTCATCGACGGGCTGCGCGATATCGTGGCGCGCAAACGCGATCAGCATGTGATCAATCAGCTTTCTGCCTTTTGCGGCATCGTGATGACCCCACGCAGCGGCAAGGCGCGCCTGCCCTCGGGGGCCGAGGCGGCGCGCGCGCGCATTCATGATTGCCTTGACTGGCTATTGGAAAATCACCTTCAGGAATTGCACCCGCTGATCTGGTCGCAGACTCTGCTCAAGCCGGGGCTTACCCCTGCCCTGCCCTCGCGGCGGGCCTTGGTGGCCAAGGGGCGACAGACCGCGCTTCGGGTTATCGCCCGGCGTTTTGCCGAGGATATCGAAGACGGAAGCTCGATCGCGTTTTCAAGTTCCGGGATGTATCGCCTGCCGGCCCTCTGAGCGGCCCCACCCGGATTTGCGAAGCTCGCTTGGGCTGGCGCCATAGTGGCGCCGCATCGCGCGGGCCATGGCAGCGGGGGACTCATAGCCACAGCGCAGGGAGATTTCGGCAATGCCAAGGCTGGTGCCCTCAAGCATCTTGCGCGCCGAAGACAGGCGCAAATGTCGATAGACTGTGCCCGGCGGCGCGCCCAGCCCTGCGCGAAACCGACGGTCAAGCGTGCGCGCCTGACACGACAGGCGGCGCGCCAGATCGGCCTGCGACAAAGGCCGCTCAAGCGTGTCGCGCATCACCGTCAGCGCCCGGCGCACAAGCGCATCGCCCACCGCCTGCCCCTCGCGGGTCGGGCTGAGCGGCGGGTCGCCATGGATGAACATCGCCTCGATATCAAGACGCACCGAAAGGCCAAGGCGATCCGCAATAAGCCCCAGCGTCAGATCAAGCGCCGACATCGCCCCGGCGCAGGTCATGTATGGTCCATCGCTCAGAACCCGCGCCCGCGCCACCTCGATATCGAGAAACCGCTCGGTGAAGGCGTCAAGCAGATCCCAATGCACCGTGGCGCGCCGCCCGTTCAGCAAACCGGCCGAGGCCAAAAGCCAGGGCGCCGCATCCAGCCCGACCACGGTTTTCGCCTTTGTCACCGCAGCGCGCAGGGCACGGCGCGTGTCGGCGGTATCCAGCGCGGTGTGCTCATAGCTTGCCAGAACGAAAAGATAATCGCAGGCGTCCAGCGATTTAAGCGGCCTATGCGGCACCACCTGCATGCCCGAGGACGAGAGCACCGGCTCGCCTGTACGAGTCAGAATCTGCCAGTCAAAGCTCTGCCGCCGCGTCAGGGTATTGGCGGCGCGCAGTGGCTCCAGACAATTGGCAAGGCACAGGTTTGAGAACTGATCGAAGATCAGGAAGGCGATGCTGACCGGCGTCTCCGATGATTTTGTCCATTTAGGCATTATTTTTGTCTTTTACGGCAAGATAGAGAGCAGCACCAGCGCGTTAGGCTAGCCCTGAACACCATCCCCGGAGGAGCCCCCATGCCGCTTACCATGAACCGCGAGGTTTTCATCACCTGTGCCGTCACCGGATCGGGGGGCACGCAAGACAAAAGCCCGCATGTGCCGCGCTCGCCCCAGCAGATCGCCGATAGTGCGATTGCGGCGGCAAAGGCCGGGGCGGCCGTGGTGCATTGCCATGTCCGCGACCCTGAAACCGGCGCGCCAAGCCGGGATCTTGGCCTGTTTCGCGAGGTCACCGACCGGATCCGCGACAGCGCCACCGACGTGGTGTTGAACCTGACCGCCGGAATGGGCGGCGATATCGTGTTTGGCGGCATTGAGAACCCGCTGCCGCCCAAAGTGGTCGGCACCGACATGGCGGGCGCCACCGAGAGAGTGGCGCATGTGGCCGACTGCCTGCCGGAAATCTGCACGCTCGATTGCGGTACGATGAACTTCGCCGAGGCCGATTACGTCATGACCAACACGCCGGGCATGCTTCAGGCCATGGGCCGGATGATGACAGAGCTAGGCGTCAAGCCCGAGATCGAGGCCTTTGACACCGGCCACCTCTGGTATGCCAAACAGCTTGTGGCAGATGGCATTCTGGAACCTGACGCGCTTGTTCAGCTGTGCATGGGGGTGCCATGGGGCGCGCCGGATGACCTCAATACCTTCATGGCGATGGTAAACAATGTGCCGGACAACTGGACGTTTTCGGCCTTTGGCTTGGGGCGCAACCAGATGCCCTATGTGGCGGCAAGCGTTCTGGCCGGGGGTAATGTGCGCGTCGGGCTTGAGGATAACCTGATGCTCGATCGCGGCGTTCTGGCGACCAATGCGCAATTGGTCGAGCGCGCCGTCGGGATCATCGAGAACCTCGGCGCGCGGGTGATTGGCCCGCAAGAGGTACGTGACAAGCTGCGCCTGACCAAACAGGCCCCGCGCGGATGAGCATGCGCGTGTTGATCACCGGCGGCGCATCGGGAATCGGGCTTGGCCTTGCCAAACGCTTTGCGGCGCGCGGTGACCGGGTGGCGATTTGCGATGCCGATGGTGATGCGGTGGCGCGGGTCAGGGCCGAGTACCCTGATTTCATCGCAACACGGGCCAATGTTACCGATGAGGCCGAGATGTTGGCCTTTTTCGGCGATGTCGAACGCGCATGGGGCGGGGTCGATGTGGTCTGTGCCAATGCCGGTACGGGCGGCCCTGCGGGGCGGATCGAGGATCTCGATTATGACGCTTGGCGCGCCTGTCTTGACGTGAACCTCTCGGGCACCTTTCTGACCTGTCGTTGGGCGGCGCGTGTGATGCGCGCGCAAGGGGCGGGCCTGATCCTGATCACAAGCTCGACGGCGGGCTTGTTCGGTTATCCCCTGCGCGCGCCCTATGCGGCGGCAAAATGGGGGCTGGTGGGGCTGACCAAGACCTTGGCGATGGAGCTTGGCCCCGTCGGCGTGCGCGTCAATGCGATTGCGCCCGGCGCGGTCGAAGGCGACCGAATGGACCGCGTTGTCGCCATGGAAGCGGCAGCGGGCGGCAAACCCGAGAACGAGGTGCGCGCGCAATATGTCAAGGGCGTCAGCCTGCGCTCCTGGGTCAATGTCGATGATCTGGCGGACATGGCGCTGTTCCTGGCCTCGCCTGCGGCCAGCAAGATCTCGGGGCAAATTCTGGCGGTGGACGGGCATACGGAAACCCTTGTGCCATGAGGATTTGGTGGTCTTTGGCATGTGTCGCGCTGATATCGGCCTGCGCGGCGCCCAAGGCCCCGACCGGCCTGTATCGCGACACCCAAACGCCGCTCACCTATACCACCCGGAGCGATGCCAACCGGCTTGCGGGCGACTGGCATGTGCGCGGCCATTATCCCGGCGACGAGGCGCTCTTGACGGTGAGCTATCTGCGCAGCAGGCATGGCCAGGAGGCGTTTAAACTGATCACGCGTCACTGCGCGGACAATGGCGCGTGCACCGATATTGCCGCCCTCTGGCGCGCCAAGGCGCTTGGCCCCAACCGCTGGCGTCTTGCAGATCCCCAAGGCGGCAAAACTCGCGATTTATGGGTGATCTGGGTCGATGAAGGCTACCGCACCGCCGCCATCGGCGCGCCGGATGGCGGCTATGGCTGGGTGCTTGGCCGGCGCGCGACCGGTGGCGCGGACCGGATTACCGCCGCGCGCGAAATTCTGGATTTCAACGGATATGCTATCGGCGCAATGATCCTGCGCTAACGGGAGTGGAGTGATGACGAAAACAGCAGCGATTATCGGCGGTGGCGTGATTGGCGGCGGATGGGCCGCGCGGTTCCTGCTCAATGGCTGGGATGTGCGGGTGTTCGACCCCGACCCCGAGGCCGAGCGCAAGATCAACGAGGTGCTGGGCAATGCCCGCCACGCCTTGCCGATGCTTTATGACATTGCCCTGCCGCGCGACGGCCGCCTGAGTTTTCACGACACCATGTCCGAGGCGGTGGCAGGGGCCAGCTGGATTCAGGAAAGCGTGCCTGAACGTCTCGATCTCAAGCGCAAGGTCTATCAGACGTTACAGGAACATTGCGACGCGGGCGCGATCATCGGCTCGTCGACCTCTGGGTTCAAGCCGTCGGAATTGCAGGGCTGCGCCACGCGCCCCGAACAGATCGTGGTGACGCATCCGTTCAACCCGGTCTATCTCTTGCCGCTGATCGAGCTTGTCACCACCGGGAAAAACAGCGCCGATCTGGTGGCCCGCGCACAAGATACCCTGACCGCGCTTGGCCTCTATCCCCTTCATGTCAAAAAGGAAATCGACGCCCATATCGCCGATCGTTTTCTTGAGGCCGTCTGGCGCGAGGCGCTCTGGCTTATCAAGGACGGGATTGCCACCACCGAGGAGATCGACAATGCGATCCGCTATGGCTTTGGCCTTCGCTGGGGACAGATGGGCCTGTTTGAAACCTACCGCGTCGCCGGCGGCGAGGCCGGGATGAAGCATTTCATTGATCAGTTCGGCCCCTGCCTCTCTTGGCCCTGGACCAAGCTGATGGATGTGCCCGAGCTGACCGATGAGCTGGCCCAGATGATCGCCGATCAATCCGATGCGCAATCGGGGCACCTGAGCATTCGAGAGCTTGAGCGCAAGCGCGACAACAATCTGATCGCGATGATGCGCGCCCTGCGCCAACAGGGCAACGCCGCCGGGCGGCTGATCAACGCGCATCAGGTGACCTTCCGCCCCGTGCTAAGCGATGACCCGCCGATCATCAGCGCGCGCCGCGTCATCCCCGCCGATTGGACCGACTATAATGGGCATATGAACGAGGGCCGCTATGGCCAGCTCTTTAGCGATGCCGCCGATGCGGTGATGACCCATGTTGGCGCCGATGCCGCCTATATCGAAGCCGGCAACAGCTATTTCACCGCCGAGACCACGATCAAATTTCTGGCCGAGGCGCAGGCCGGTGAGCATGTCATCGTCGAAACCCGCGTGACCGAAGGGTCGGGCAAAAAACTACGCTGTTATCACGAGATGAAGCGCGAAAACGATGGCGAGCTTCTGGCCACATCGGATCAGTTCATGCTGCATGTGAACCTCGAAACGCGCAAGTCGTGCGATCCCCTGCCCGAGGTTCTGGCCCGGGTCGAGGCGCTGGCCACCCTGCACAAGGAAGAGTGACATGAATTTCGGATTGACCGACGAACAGGAAATGATCGTCTCGACGGTGCGCAGCTTTGTCGAGAACGAGATCTACCCGCATGAGGCCGAGGTCGAACGCAGCGGCGAGGTGCCGCCCGAGGTGGCGCAGGCGATCAAACAAAAGACGATTGATCTGGGGTTTTACGCCTGCAACTTCCCCGAAGAGGTGGGCGGCGCGGGTCTCAACCACCTTGAATTTGCCCTGGTCGAGCGCGAGCTCGGGCGCGGGGCGATGGCGCTCAACCATTTCTTCGGGCGCCCGCAGAATATCCTGATGGCCTGTGAGGGGGAACAGCGTGAACGCTACCTGCTTCCAGCGGTGCGCGGCGAACGGATGGATGCGCTTGCCATGACTGAACCGGGCGCCGGATCGGATGTGCGCGGCATGACCTGCGCGGCGCGGCGCGACGGCGGCGATTGGGTGCTCAATGGCACCAAGCACTTCATAAGCGGCGCAGATCACGCTGATTTTCTTATCGTTTTCGTCGCCACCGGAGAGGATGACACGCCGCGCGGCCCCAAAAAACGCATCACCACCTTTCTGGTTGATCGCGGCACGCCCGGCTTTACCATCCGCGACGGTTACAAGTCGGTCAGCCACCGAGGGTACAAAAACTGCATTCTTGAATTCGATGATTGCCGCCTGCCCGATGCGCAGGTGTTGGGTGAGGTCGATGGCGGTTTTGCGGTGATGAACGAATGGCTTTACGCCACCCGGATCACCGTTGCGACCATGAGCGTCGGGCGCGCGCGGCGCTGTTTCGATTATGCGCTCAATTATGCCGCCGAACGCAAACAATTCGGCCAGCAGATTGGCAAGTTCCAGGGGGTCAGCTTCCAGATCGCCGATATGATCACGGAAATTGACGCAGCCGACCTGCTGACCCTGAACGCCGCCTGGCGGTTGGATCAGGGCCTGCCGACGAACCGTGAAATCGCCTCGGCCAAAGTCTATGCCAGTGAAATGCTGGCGCGGGTTACCGATGCCACATTGCAAATCTATGGCGGCATGGGGCTGATGGATGATTTCCCCATTGAGCGGTTCTGGCGCGATGCGCGGGTTGAACGGATCTGGGACGGAACAAGCGAAATTCAACGCCACATCATCAGCCGCGACCTGCTTCGCCCCTTGGGAGCCTGAGGCGATGACAGGCCAAAAGAGTTTCAATGCCTCCGGCGGGGATATTTTCAGCCAGAAGAAACAAGGAATTATTAACCTTCTTGCGTCAATCTGCACCCACGGTACAGGCGGGGACGCCGATGACCGTGCCAGGAGAAGCACCCTTGCGTGTTTCACGGAACGGGGAAGAGGCAACATCCCTTCCCCGTTTCTTCTGGCGCCAAATATCCCCGCCGGAGGCCCAAATCTCTTCAGGGGCGAGGCCCGATATGCGTGATCTCTCTCGGCTCTTGCGCCCGGCCTCTATTGCGGTCGTGGGTGGTGGCGCTTGGTGCGCCTCGGTGGTCGAGCAGTGCGGCAAGATCGGCTACGACGGCCCGGTCTGGCCGGTTCACCCCGTGCGCGACGAAATCGCAGGGCGTGCGGCCTTTGCCAGTCTTGATGATCTGCCCGGCGTGCCGGATGCGGTCTTTATCGGCGTCAATCGCGAGACCACGTTAGATGTGGTGGCACGCCTCTCGGCAATGGGTGCCGGTGGCGCGGTCTGTTTTGCCAGCGGCTTTCGCGAGATGCAGGCCGAGACCGGCGACGGGGATGCCTTGCAGGCCCGGTTGCTGGAGGCGGCAGGCGCGATGCCGATCCTCGGGCCCAATTGCTATGGCTACATCAACTATCTTGACGGCGCACTTTTATGGCCGGATCAGCACGGCGGGCAGCGGGTAGAGAGTGGTGTCGCGATCCTGACGCAAAGTTCCAACATCGCCATCAATCTCAGCATGCAGACGCGCGGCTTGCCGATTGCCTATCTGATGACCGCGGGTAACCAGGCGCAACTCGGTCTCGCGCAACTGGGTCGCGCACTTTTGGCCGATAGCCGCGTGACCGCTCTTGGGCTGCATGTCGAGGGTATCGGCGATCTCGCCGCCTTCGAAACACTGGCCCAAGAGGCGCGCGCACTTGGGAAACCCATCGTTGCCCTGAAGGCCGGCAAGTCGGAGCAGGCGCGCGCAGCGGCGATTTCCCATACTGCGTCGCTCGCCGGGTCAGACGCAGGCGCACGCGCCCTCTTGGCGCGCCTCGGCGTGGCGCAGGTCGAGGGCCTGCCTGCCTTGCTTGAGACGCTCAAGCTCTTGCATTTGGCCGGGCCGCTCCCGTCAAACCGGATCGTGTCGCTCTCCTGTTCGGGGGGTGAGGCCAGCCTGATGGCCGATAGTGCCGTAGGCCGGGATCTCGTCTTTCCAGCGCTTGATGCGTCGCAGATCGATGGTCTGCGCGCCGCGCTTGGCCCACGCGTGGCATTGGCCAACCCTTTGGATTACCATACCTTTATCTGGGGTGACGTGGCGCGCATGACTGATACATTCGCGGCAATGTTGATGGGTGATGTGGCAATGGGCTGCGTTATTGTTGATTTTCCGCGGCCTGATCGCTGTGATCCATCCGCCTGGGATTGCGTGATTGAGGCGGGCGCCGCCGCCCGTGCCCGTGCAAACAAGCCGCTCGCGATTTTGTCCACCCTGCCCGAGACCCTGCCGGAAGCGGTCATCGCAGGGTGTCTTGCCGCCGGGTTGATCCCGCTGGTCGACCTCGGCGAGGGGCTTACCGCAATCGCGCTTGCTGCCCGTCTGGGGCGGCGGCACGATATGCCCGAACCGATACTGCCCCCCGGCGCGCCGATAGATCTTTACATGCTGTCCGAGGCCGAGGCCAAGCAGGCCCTGGCCGGGTTTGGCCTCTCTGTGCCCGCATCACGCCTCGCCGCCACACCGCAACAAGCCGCGCATGCCGCCGGAATGGTCGGCTTTCCTGTTGTGCTGAAAGGTCAGGGCCTCGCGCATAAATCCGAGGCCGATTTGGTCGCGCTCAACCTCACAGATGCTGCGGCAGTGGCCAACGCCGCGGCCGCCATGGACAGCTCTGGTTTCCTGATCGAAGCCATGGTCACCGGTGGGGTGGTCGAGCTTTTGGTCGGTGTGCTGCGTGACCCCGCGCATGGCTTTGTTCTTACGCTTGCGGCTGGCGGGATCCTCACCGAGGTAATGGCCGACAGCCAGTCCTTGCTGCTGCCCGTTCAGGAAACCGACATATCCGACGCCCTGAAACGATTGCGCATTGCCCCCCTGCTGGCGGGGTATCGCGGCAAACCGGGGGTGGATATCGCCGCCATTGCACAGGCGGTCATGGCGGTGCAGGCCTACGTCATTGCCAATGCGATGCGCCTTGATGAAATTGAGATCAACCCATTGATCTGTGGCGAAACTTTCGCCATTGCCGCAGATGCCCTGATCAGGATCGGAGAAGATGAATGACCCAAAGCTCAGTGAAAACCGAACGTCGCGGCGCCGTACTTGAGGTGACACTCGACCGCCCCAAGGCCAATGCAATTGACCTTGAAACCAGCCGCATCTTAGGCGAGGTCTTTCGCGACTTTCGCGACGATCCTGACCTGCGCGTGGCACTTCTCACCGGGGCGGGCGAGAAGTTCTTTTGCCCCGGCTGGGATCTCAAGGCAGCGGCGGATGGCGATGCGGTGGATGGCGATTACGGCGTTGGCGGCTTTGGCGGCTTGCAGGAGTTGCGCGACCTCAACAAGCCTGTGATCGCCGCCGTCAACGGAATTTGCTGTGGTGGCGGGCTCGAATTGGCGCTCTCGGCCGATATCATTCTGGCGGCGGATCATGCCAGCTTTGCCTTGCCCGAAATCCGCTCTGGCACGGTGGCGGATGCCGCCAGCATCAAGCTGCCCAAGCGCATCCCCTATCATATCGCGATGGAAATGCTTCTGACCGGCCGCTGGCTTGATGCCGAAGAGGCCGCCCGCTGGGGCATCGTCAATCATCTCTATCCAGCCGACCGGCTTATGGCCGAGGCGCGCGCAATGGCCGATCAACTGGCCTCCGGCCCGCCTCTGGTCTACGCCGCCATCAAGGATATTGTGCGTGAGGCCGAGGCGCTGCGGTTTCAGGATGCCATGAACCGGATCACCAAACGTCAACTGGCGACGGTAGATACGCTCTACGCCTCGGAGGATCAGCTTGAAGGCGCGCGCGCCTTTGCTGAAAAACGCGATCCGGTCTGGAAAGGCAAATAGAGCCCACCGTTTCTTCTGGCCTTAAATATCCCGGGGGAATCGCCGCTTTGCGGCGATGGGGGCGGCGCCCCCTGCCCGCCTTCAGGCGAAAATCTGCGTGGCATGCTCTTGCATGTAAATCCGAAGCCAGGGGGTATACTGCGCCGGATGCGTCAGGAGCTCTTCACGCAGCGTATTCAGGTCGGTCCAGCGGGTTTCCATCACCTCTTCGGGGTTCGGATCAAGGGCGATGCGCCCCGGCACCCGCGCCACAAAGATATCCACGACCTCATGCTCGACAAGCCCGCCGCCCACATCGGCACGGTATTCCACACGGTCGCGATGGGACAGGCTCAGCCCGGTGATTCCGAGCTCCTCGCGCAGACGCCGATGGGCACAGGTTTGCGCGTCTTCGCCCCAATTGGGATGCGTGCAGCAGGTATTCGCCCAAAGGCCAGGAGTGTGGTATTTGCCTAGTGCACGGCGCTGGATCAAAAGATCATCGCCCGCCATCACAAAAACCGACACCGCCTTGTGGCGCAACCCACGTTGATGCGCCTCAAGCTTCTCAACGGCCACAAGATCACCGTCCACCCATGTTGGAATACGCGGGGTCATGCCATGGCCCCAAGCACAATCCGCGTCGTCTGTGCGAGGGTATTCAAACCGCAATTGATAGGCGCCAGTGGGTGAGCGCGCACAATTTTCTTGTTCATATCGGTCCCGGATGTCAGGCATCACATGTCGGTATCATGACCCAGAACCACGAACCAGAGGTGGTCGTGAAATTTCGATCCAACACTCAAGGTGGACCGACGTATGGCCTTGGCGACCTGCATCGCCGGATCTGGCGCGTTTTAGTAACACCTCGGGTGCTCGGTTACCCTGCGGGGGTCTGAATTCCCTATGATGAAAGCGGAATGCGGATATGGAAAGTTGTGCCAACGCCAAGACAACTTTCATATGAAATGGCGCCATCCATGCGTTCGATCAGAAGTTTGGCTATATGCATCCCAAGACCAGACCCTCCGGGTGCCCGTGACGACGAGTTTTCGACCTGATCGAATCGTCCGAAAACTTGATGCTCGGCGTTTTCCGGAATACCAATGCCGCTATCCTTAATGGACAATCTCAGCTTTGCACCAGTCACATGGGCAAAGCATTCGACCTCCCCACCTTCCGGCGAGAATTTGACAGCATTCGAGATTACATTCCCGACGACCTGTTTTAAACGATCGGAGTCCGCACGTATTTTTCTGTTTACGTCATCGGAGGTGACGCTAAGGCAAACCCTGGCACTCGCGGCTTGCACTTGGTATTCCTCCACTGTCTCACGCAAGAATACGTCTGCGTCCAGGTCCTGAAAACTAAGATTGATTGTATCTAGATTGAGCTTTTGGAGTTCGAGAACGTCGTCAATGAGTTTTAGCAGTCGGACGCTATTCCTCTGGGCTATGTTCAGTAAGTTCTTGACAGGTTCGCTGACGTCACCAGCAAAACCATGGAGCGCTAAATCCAGCCCCCCTTTCACAGATGTCATGGGCGTGCGCAATTCGTGGCTGATCATGGCAAGAAACTGTGACTTCGCGCGGTTGGCCGCCTCCGCATGAGACAGAGCTTCGCGCAAGGCCTCGGCCGAACGTTCTCTTTCCGTGATATCGACCAGTGACACTGTCCAGCCGAGAAGGTTTCTTTTCGTCTGGATAGGGCTCGTAATTCGAAGAGCGCGCGGATCGTAGATACGGCCTTTGAATGCAATCGGTTCCTTACAGGAAAATTCACCAGTTTCCGCGAAACGGCTCAATCTTGGACCAATAGTTTCCAGATCATCAAGTGCTTCGCCACGCTTCGGCGCCTTCGCCCCGAACAAAGCTTTAGCCGCCGCATTTGCCCCGCCAAACCGACCCTCTGCATCAATAATGATCACCGGATCATGTATGGCATAAAATAGGAGGTCGCGCCCCTGGGTTTCTGTATCCATCATCGAGTTGTTCATGAGCAGCCAACTGAAGGCGATGAGTGCGACAGCGAACATAAAGGGGGTAGGATCGAACCCGAAAACAGTAACGCCCCAGCCGACATATGCCACATTGGCGACCAACGGACCGACCGTAACGATGGTCAATACACTCAAGAAAATCCGGATGTTTTTCTCGGCTTTCAAGAAAGCATAGACGAGAACGCCCAGGGCGCTTAGTACGAAAACGTATAGCCCAGCGGCAACTATATAAAACAGAGGCCCATGATCAAAAACGACGAACGCCCGGGAACCGTCATTCACCAGATGCGTGCCCGTACCATAAAGCAGGTGGGTCTGGTCATTTGTTATAGCTATGATGCTCACAATGACCGGCAGGACAACATAAAGCAGAAGACGGACTGGTTTGCGAACTTGATTGGTGTTCATCGTATAATCAAAAATGAAGAAAGCCCAAGCGATTGGTACCAATGTTATTCCGGGCCAGGCCGCCAGAGACCATCCCACCTTGCAAGGCAATCCCTCTGAGGCCAAATCGAACCCGACAGCGAGAAGCCACCAAAGCATTGCTACGAATGTCAGAATAAAGGCGGGTTTACCGGCAAAACGATTTTTCCGTGCAACCCAGACGATTACAAGAGCACAGATCGCCCATAATGTAGCTACAACGCCAGACGCAGCGGTGAATTCCAAATTCGTCAGGCAGATCATTGGCTACTCTTATTAAGTTAGCGTCTTGATCCTTGTAGCTATCAAATGCGGGAGGCACAAAGGTTCCTAACACGATTGCGAGACATTTTTGCGCCTCTCTCTAAGCTACCCCCCATTTGCTGGGCTGATCTTGTCTCGGTTTGGGTCCGGCAGCTGATATCTTTGCAGCGAAACGCCACCTTGACCGTCAGGGCATGGCTTACGGTTTGATCGAGATCGCACCTGTTTGCAGCATTCCCGAGGCCAGATATCCGCCATCCACTGGCAATGTGTGCCCGTTCACATAGCGCGCCTGTCTGGAGGCCGGAAAAACAATGGCAAAGGCGGTATCGACCGGTGATTGGTCCTGCACATTTATTGGCACTGCCAAAGCTTCGCCGCCGGCATCGGTAATGGTCGTGATCGTCTGCTCGATCGTGGCCCTGTCGATATCCGCGACCCCCACCGGCACGCCCATTCTGGCCAGCATCAATGCCGTGGCACGGCCAGTTCCAGAACCGCCACCGGTAATCATGGCAGCGCCTTTTTCGAATACAAACATCGGATTTCCCTTTATTATCGGGCTACGAAGACATGATCCGGGGTAGCCAAGTGATTATCGCCGGGAATGCAAAAAGGATCGCAATCGTGACAATTTCCATCAGGACAAACCAGGACGCCCCTTTGAAAATTTCGGGCAATGGCGTTTCCCGGTCGATTCCTGCAATGACATAAACGTTCAGCCCGACAGGTGGTGTGATCAACCCAATCTCGCACATCTTGACCGTTAGGATGCCAAACCAGATCGGATCGAAGCCCAACGATTGCACCGCCGGGAACATGATCGGGATCGTGATCGCCATCATCGAGAACGCATCGAGGAACATGCCCATTGGCACGAAGACTATCAGCAGCATCGCAACGATCAGATAGGGTTGCAGGCCGGATTGAACGACCGCCTCCGCCAGTTGGTTGGGCACCTGGATCAGCGTCAGGAAATAGCTGAAGATAGCGGCACCGATCATTGTGAACAGGATCATCACCGTCGTGTCGATGGTCGAACGGAAACTTTCGACGATCCGGCCCATCAGGCCGGGCCAACTTGCACGATGAGTGAGCAGCATGAGGAATGCGACGAAAGCCCCCAACGCGCCCGCTTCGGTCGGGGTGACGAGTCCCAGATATATCCCCCCCATGACCACCAGAAAAAGCACGGCCACCTGCCATGCCTTGCCGGTTTCGCGGATGGCAACCCCCCAGGGTGCGCGCGGCGATACCGCATTGCGCGCCGCGCCGCGCCGTGCGATGAAATAGATGCCGATCATGAATACGACCATCGTAAGCAGGCCGGGCAGGAAGCCCGCGATCAACATCTTACCTGCCGAGGTTTCGGTCAGCGCGGCATAAAAGATCAACAAGACACTGGGCGGAATGAGAACCCCCAGAACCCCACCCGCCGCCACCGCCCCGGCCGACAGGCTGCCAGCATATCCGGCTTTTTTCATTTCCGGAATCGCCACCGAACCAACAGTCGCGGCCGTCGCCACGCTGGAGCCGGATGTCGCGGCAAAACCCGCGCTGGTCAGGATCGCCGCCATCGCCAGTCCGCCCGGCAGATGCCCGACCCATCGGCTGGCCACGTCAAACAGTTTCTTGCCGACTTGGGCGTGTTGCGCAAAGCTGCCCATGAGGATGAACAACGGAATAATGGTCAGGGTGTAGACCGCAGTTGTCGAATAGGAAATCGACTTGAGCCGGGTCATCAGAAAGTGCAGATCTTCGACCATGATGATCCCCGCTGCGCCCGACAGGGCCAGTGCGGCAAAGACCGGCGTGCCAAAAGCCATCAGCAAAAAGATCATTGCCACGGCGATATACGGGGCGAGATTGGGATCCATCGTTTTTCCTTAGGTCAAGTGGGGCCGGTTCCGGCGCGAGCTTGCTTGCCCGGCTCACCGAATAGGAACGTCTGGATGGAATGGATCGCCATCTGAATGCAGGCGAACCACAGGCCGGTCGCCATGCTGGCTTTGGTCCACCAGATCGGGATCTTGACATACCCCCAGCGAAATTCGCGGATTGAAATGGAATAGATCGCTTCGTTCGTCGCCGGAATGGCCAACAACAGCAGCCCCAGTGCGCCAAGGCCCCAGCCAATACCGACAACCCAGACCCGGACGGGTCGGGATAGTTTGTCGGTCAGCACGGTCACGCGGATATGCGCATCATCCCGTTGTGTCCAACCCGCTCCGAAAAACACGATCATCACCAAAGCAAGTTCGGTGAACTCGAACACGCCGGAAATCGGGCTGCCGGTTATGGCGCGGGTAATTATGTCCAACGTGATTCCAAACATCAAAAAAGCAAGAAACAGCATGGCGACCGCACCCAGCACGTCGGACACCAATTTAAGGATCCTGTTCATAAACTGCATTATCCAGTCCTTCGCTTGGTGCGATCGCCACTATCCATCAGGACGCTTGGCTGATCTCATAGGGACGCTTCAGCGTGCCCTTTGCGTCGTATTTGGCAATGGCATCGTCGATCAGAGATTGCATTTTTTCGCCATCGATGCCCGCTTGTTTGGCCGGACCGTCCAACCATGCATTGACCTGTGCAGGCTGCACAAGGTCTTTGGCCATGGCCTTCTGATCGTCCGGGATAGTGTGCAGCGTCACGCCCTCTGACTCGGCGATCTTGACGTATTTCGCCAGAACCTCCTCGTAGATGGCGCTGAACTTGCCGCCATAGATTTCGTCTACGATACCGTCAGAAACCTTGCGCACATCCTCGGGCAATCCGTCATAGACCTGCTTGTTCATGATCGTGGTAGCAGGCGCGTGCGGGCCGTCGCCGATATCATAGAATTCCGGGGCGGTTTCGTGCAGTTTGTAGGCGATTGCGGTTACGAAATCAAAACCATAGACCCCGTCGAGAATACCGCGCTCCAGTGCCTGATAGACCTCTGGGGCTGCCATCGGGATCGCGGTGCCGCCAAGTGCCTCAACCACATCGGCGGATACCCCATAGGCGCGGATGCGTTTGCCTTTGATATCTTCGATGGAATTGATGGGTTCGCGCAGGATCATCGGCGCATAGTTCCAATTGGTCCAGTACAACACCTTCGAGCGATGGCGTTCTTCCCATTCGGCGCGCAGGGGATCAAACTGCTCATAAATATCTCGGCAGACCTGTTGCAGCGCATCGGCGCGGTTCATACGGAAATACCATTCCAGACCGCGCGTCACCGGCAGTTCGGCCTGATAATAACCGGGCGAGATCAAGGTCATTTCCGACGTGCCGTCACGCGAGGCGGCAAGGTGCTCGCCGACCTTGTTGAGCGATCCCGACCAGTATTGGCGGATATTCACTTCACCCTCGGTGCGCTTTCCCAGTTCGTCGAGATACCAACGGTCGATCCAGGACGGGCCGGCAGTTTCGGACACATAGCTGTCAAACTTCAACGATGTTTTCGCCAGCACAAGTGACGGCGTTCCCATGATAAAAGCCCCCGACGCGGCGGCGGCGCCCGACTTGATAAATGTTCTGCGTTTCATGTCTCTCTCCCTTTATTGGGCCCCCTAATTTCGGGATTGGCCCTGTTGTTCCTGCAGGCTCATGCCGACTGCTCACCTCCGAAGTTGAGCGGCACGTTCCCGCAGACTGGTTTTCAGGACTTTCCCGTAGCTATTCTTGGGCAAGTCCAGCTCAAAATAATAGTGTTTTGGCTTCTTGAACGAGGCCATCCGGCTCTTGCACCAGTTATCGAGTTCTGCGGCGTCGCAGGATGCTCCCTCGCGCAGTACGACAAAGGCGATCACGTCTTCACCCCATTCTGCACTCGGCATTCCAATCACGGAAACCTCGAAAACCTGATCATGGGCCAAAAGCGTTTCTTCGACCTCGCGGGGATAGATGTTGGTACCGCCGGAAATGATGACATCCTTGGAGCGGTCGGTCAGGGTCACAAACCCGTCCGGATCCATCGACCCCATATCGCCGGTGCGAAGCCAGCCGTCCACGATCGTGTCGGCGGTGGCCTCAGGATTGCGCCAATAGCCTTTCATCAGCGTATCACCTGCGAGCACAATCTCGCCCACCTCACCGATAGGCACGTCGCGCATTTTCTCGTCCGCCACACGCACCATGACGCCGGCCTGTGCAAATCCGACCGAAACCCGCCGCGCACTAGCATTTGGATGCGTTCTATCGGCCACCAGATTGCGTGGTAGCACGGTGATCGTCATCGGGCTTTCACCCTGACCGTAGATCTGAACGAAACGCGGGCCAAAGCGGCTGAGCGCCTCATCAATATCGGACAGATACATCGGACCACCGCCATAGATGATCGTCTTGATGCCGGTGCCGTCATACCCGGTTTCGGTGGCATGGGCGATCTGGCGCTTGACCATGGTGGGCGCGGCGAAGAACACGAGATTACCAAGATCCTGCGCCAGCCCGGCAATTTCTGCGGGGTCGAACCCACAGGAGCGTGGTATGACATGACAGCCCCCTGCCCTCAGGATCGGAAAATGATACAATCCCGCGCCGTGCGACATCGGCGCGGCGTAAAGCGAATTATCCTTTGCCGATACAGCATCCACATCCATTGCATAGGCCAGTGACATTGCCATGAGATTGCGATGGGTTGCCATGACCCCTTTGGGGCGGCCGGTCGTGCCGGAGGTGTAGAACAACCATGCGACATCGTCGACGGCTGTATCAACGGGGGGCGTCATCGACGCGTCATCCTTCGCGGCCTTGACAAGACCGCAATCATGCATACCACATTCGACGCACTCACCTTTGAGATCGCCCGCATCAGGATAAATCTCGCCGGTTTCGGTGATCGCGACCTTGGCGCCGGCATTGCCGATGATCCACGCGGCCTCACGCGGATGTAATTTGTGATTGATAGGTACGACGACCGCGCCGATCCAGAGCGCCGCGTGAAGAATTTCCAGATATTCCGGGCAGTTGTGCATGAAAAGTGCAACCCGGTCACCTCTGTCGACCTTGAGCACCTCAGCCAGATAGCGCCCCATTCCCGCACTGCGCCTTGCGAAGTCGCCATAGGTCGCGTGCAACTCTGTGCCGAACCGGATCGCCGGTGCATCCGGACAGGCCCGCGCAGTTTGATAGAGCCAGCTTGCGATGTTCATTGCGACTCAGCCCTTTCGCGCTTCGAGAATTGATGCATAGTTTGCCACCGCCGATCCACCCATGTTGAAGACCAGTCCCAGAGCGGCGCCTGATTTCTGCATATCTCCGGCCTGATCCGTCAATTGCCGATAGGCCAGTGCATGCATGGAGACGCCGGTGGCGCCGACCGGATGTCCCTTGGCCTTGAGACCACCGGACAGGTTCACCGGAAGGGCCCCGTCGCGGTAGACTGTCCCATCTTCGATCGCGCGTGCCCCTTGCCCTTTCGGCGTTAGCCCCATGGCCTCATAGGTCAGCAATTCGGCAATGGTGAAGCAGTCATGAACTTCAGCAAAATCGATATCAGAAAGCGTCACGCCAGCGGTTTCGAACGCTTCGGCAAATGCCCGCTCCGGGCCCTCAAAAGCCAGGAAATCGCGGCGCGCCATTGGCAGGAAATCACTCACATGCACAGCAGCGCGGATGCTGACAGATTTCGGGAAGTTTGCAGCATTTTCGTCGGTCGTCAGCACCAGCGCGGCGGCACCATCAGTCACCAGCGAACAATCGGTCAGTCGCAGTGGCGGCGCGATCTCAGGGTTGGAGTTGGACACCGTGTTGCAATGCTCAAAGGTAAACTCCTTGTGCATATGGGCCAGCGGATTGGCCATCGCATTGGTGTGGTTCTTGACCGCGATCCGCGCCATCGCATCCAGCGGGCTGGCATGGCGTGCCTCGTAGTCGCGGGCCGCCACGCCGAACACCTGCGGAAAGCTCAGCGCTGCCTCGACTGGATCGTTCTGATAGCCTGCACCGGCCAATGCCTTGGTCACTTCGAGCGTCGTACGGCTGGTCATTTTCTCGGCCCCTACGATCAGCACCGTGCGCGCCTTGCCCGCTTGAATCGCATTTATCCCCGCATGGATCGCCGCCGACCCTGAAGCACAAGCGTTTTCCGCGCGCATCCCCGGCTTGAAGCGCAATTGCGGATAGGCCTGATGGATCAACGAGGATGCAAATCCGTCAGACACCATACCCGAGTTGAAATGCCCTAGAAACACGGCGTCGATAGCGGCGGGATCAATGTCGGCTTCCTCGACTGCCTCGCGCGTCGCCGCGACGATCAGATCTTCGAGGTTTTCCTGCAACCGGCCGAATTTAGTGTGGCCGCTACCTACGATGGAAATTCCAGTGCTCATGTCGCTCTCCCCAGGTTATCAGGCCAAAATAACACTGAAACCGTATGGCGCTATTGGTAGAATCACGTATTGTGGTACGTGGCTATACGTAAATCCCCAAGTGGTGAAATATTCATGACTGACACATCGACACCGCAAAAGGCCGCAATGCTCGGCTTTCTGGAATCTCCGGTGGCGCAAATCGTCGTGCGCCATCGCCGTATCATTGAAGCAAACAAAGCCATCGAACGTCTGTTCGGTTACAGCCGTGACGAATTGGCAAATCGATCGGTGCAGAGGCTTTATCCCACAACTGCCGATTTCACCCAGATCGGTGAAAAATGCGAAACGCGCATGCGTGCGACTGGCGATAGCTATTATGAAGATGAACGCTTCATGCAAACCTGTGATAAGAAGATTTTCTGGGTGCGCGCCAAGGGAATGACCCTGACGCCCAAGGATCCCTTCGCCCTGATGATCTGGAGCTTTGAACAGATCACCAGCAAATCCTATCGCTCCGTAAATCTCAGCCCACGCGAACGCGAGGTGACGCACCATTTGGTCAATGGCAGCACATCGCGTGAAATCGGCGTAGCTCTGGGGATCTCTCACCGTACTGTCGAGGTGCATCGTGCCCGCCTCATGCGAAAGTTCAACGTCAAAAATACTGCCGCATTGGTTTCTGAAATAGTACACGCAGTGTGAAAATATGGTTTGAATACAGGTTTTAAAGCGGCAGGCTTGAACTTTGAGATGCTCATCTTGTCTGATTTGTGTTTCATACGATTGCGCCTGTGAACCCTGTGCGATTTCGCGCCAAACGCACATAGCAAACGACCTCACTCCCCGGAAACTGGTCGATGTCATTTCGTGGCGGGGCCGTTGGAGTAAATTGGCTATCGGGTCGTGGATGGAAACCGACCAGATGCGCGACACGCCCAGTACGGTGCTATTCGGCGCGAAGGGGAGACCGGACATTGGATGACCTCTGATCACAATGACGTAGAAATGCCTACCGTGGAATCATGCTTTGCGATAGGAACAGGAGGCATTGGCCGGTGGTGCCTAACCTAAAAAAGTATCCTCAGCGCCCGGCGCTGGACAGATAAGAAATACGACCATGTCGTCTCACCGTCTTCTCCTTACCAAAGCTCGCCGGCACCCTTTGGTGCCGCGTGTGCCTGTCTGCCGTGTTCTGTTGACTGCACGAGTTCCTGAATGACCAGGGGGTCTATTTTTGCGGCGGTGGCAGCCATTTTATTGTCCTTGCTCCTGCATGCTCTGGGGTTGAGTTTCACCTCAAGCGAAAATCGGCCATCATCGAGCGAAAACACTGCATCTTATCTTGCTGATGCAGACGGCACATTCGAGGATTTCGCCGACACCCCGGCAGAACCTGCGGCGCCAGAAGAAGCCTCGGCTCCTGATCCCCCGAGCGTGACATCGCCTGAACAGGTGATCGAAGAAACCCCAACCTCCCAAGCGCTGGTGGCGTCTGACAATCCCCAGAACGTCATCTCACCTGACACTGGGGAGGTCGAGGTACTTGAACCAGACACCGCTGAGCCGTCCGAAAGCGATGTCCCCGCGCCCGAAACGGCAGAGCGCTCGGGTGGTGAAGATGATGATCTGGCCGATCTGGCGATATCGCAACCGGTTGAACCCGAGACCGAACCCGACGCAGCGGAGGGGGCACCGGATGCAACTGATGCTCAGGCCAGCGAGGTGGCGCCCGTGTCAGCCACCGAGACTGTTTCGCCTGTTGTTCCCGCACCCACCCCGTCACCAAGCGCCGCAATCATCCCTGAACCCGAAGTGCTGGAGCCTGTGCAGCCGGAGATAACGGTTACCTCCGCGCCAGATGACCCCGAGGTTCTGAGCGCCGAGGACAGCGAAAATCTATCACGCTTGGCTGTGACAAGGTCACTGCGCCCTCCGAAAGAACGGCCATCCGTGGCAGCAGGCCAACCCAATGGCACGCAGCCGCGAAGCACGCGAACACGGCGTTCGACCGGCGCTATCGAGTCGCCTCTGACCGCCTATAAACGTACCGGCGTTGATCCGTTTGCCTCTCGCAGCGGCGGTGCCCGATCTGGAACGACTGGATTTAGCGGGGCCCGCAATCCTGGCAACTCGAGCACGACCAATTACGTTGGTCGGGTCCTGGTTCAGCTTAATCGTGCCCCGGTCGTCTACCCTTCGGCGCATGGAACGGCTCAGGTGTCCTTTGAGATCAACCCCGACGGCACGGTGGCCTGGGTCAATATACTTAACAGCACAGGGTCGGGGGATATCGGACGCGCCGCCAGCGCTCAGGTCAGAAGCGCGGCGCCCTTCCCGCGTCCTCCAGACGGCACCAGCCAAAGGCTGGCCTTTCTGTACCGGAACAGGTGAGCGCATGAACTGATCCACACACCTCCGGGGTGCCTGATGTAGCGCCGTCGCCAACCGCCTCTGACCGTTATGGGCGATTTTTGTCGGGCGGCTCGTTGGGTCACGGGCCCAAATTTGAAATGTAAAACGCAGCGCTTCTGACATAAACAGGCGCGGTGCCAGCAGATAAGGAATATGCAGATGAAGACGATCCGATTGGCGGCTGTGGCGATCACTGCCAGCCTCGCCTTTGCCACCGGAACCCTGGCACAGGACAAAGAGCTGGGCGTGGCTGTCACGATTGAATTGAATGCTGTGAAATCCAATGAGGGGGGCTGTACGCTGACCTTTCTGGTGACGAACGGGCACGCCAGCCAGATTGAAAAGGTGGTCTATGAAACCGTCCTGTTTGACAGCGCGGGACAGGTTGACCGACTGACCCTTTTTGATTTCGGCACCTTACCCCCGGGTCGCCCGCGCGTGCGTCAGTTTTCCGTTCCGGGGATCGCTTGCGACGCCTTGAGTCAGGTGCTGATAAACGGCGCCCATACCTGCGAGGCGCCAGATCTGGCCGATGGTGCCTGCGAGACCGGTTTGATCCTGAAAACACGCACCAAGATTGAGGTGATGGGATGACCCGGATTTTGGAAAGCCTGCGCCAAACGGCTGATCTTGGGGGGCCGGTCGTGATGATATTGCTGGTTGTCTCGGTCGTTACCTTGGCAACCATCCTCTACAAACTATGGCAGTTTTCTGCGGCCGGAGTGGGGCGGCATCGCGCGTTGAAAGACTCGGTTGCCGCCTGGGATCAAGGCGACCGCAGCGCCGCTGTGAGCGCCTTGAAGACATCCAAAAGCTACCTCGCGCCTGTGGTTGAAATGGCCTTTGGCGCAGGACCGGAGGACGCCAAACGACTGGAGGCAGAAGCCGAGGTGAGGTTTGCCCGGCTGGAAGGCGGGTTTCGTCTGCTGGACAGCGTCGCACAGCTTGCCCCGCTTCTGGGTCTTTTTGGCACGGTTCTGGGTATGATTGAGGCGTTCCAATCATTGCAAGATGCAGGGTCACAGGTCGATCCATCGCTTCTGGCGGGTGGCATCTGGGTGGCCCTTTTGACCACCGCCGTAGGCCTTGCAGTGGCGATGCCCACGGCCATGGTGCTGAGCTGGTTTGAGGGGCGGATGGACGCGGAGCGCGTGACCGCCGGGCGGGCGATCGCCTCTGTCCTGCATCCTCAGGGTCGTCGCGGCCCCGTCGCACACACCTTCGCAGAGCCAACCCATGCGTAAGCAAACCCGGCGTCGGCGCTTGTCGATGACGTCGCTGATTGACGTCATCTTCCTTTTGCTGTTGTTTTTCATGCTCTCTTCAACCTTCTCGCGATTTTCCGAGGTTGAACTGTCCACCGCCCGTGCGGGCGCGACTGGCAGCAGCGACGTCAAGAAGAGCTTTCTCCAACTGGGCGAAACCTCTCTGCGCGTGAACGGTCAGGATGTTGTGCTGGGGGCGCTACCGGACAGATTTGCCGACATGTCCCCTGAGGCCGAGACCCTGCAAGTGATCGTCAGCCTGCGGGACGATGTGACGGCGCAAAGATTGACCGACGTTCTTGTCATTCTTCGCGGCATTGACCGGCTCAGCATAAGCGTGTTGGGGTCGTAATGCGGAAACGAATACATAGGTCGCGGGTCGAGCCCACAATTGCATTGATCAATGTTGTCTTTCTGATGCTTGTCTTCTTCATGGTCGCGGGCACCCTTTCACAACCGCTGGATAAGGATCTCAGACTTGTTCGCACCTCTGATCTTGAAGGCCGCGCGCCCCCCGATACGCTTGTCGTGCACCCCGACGGCAGGCTGGCATACCGGGGCAAGGCCATCGCCTCTCCGCAGGCGTTCTATGCCGCGCGCCCGGAAGATGAACGCGAAGTAGTTCGGATCGTGCCGGATGCAGCGCTGCCTGCAACCACCTTGGTAAATCTGGCACGGGACTTCCGCACTCTAGGGGCCTCTCGCGTGGTAATCGTTACGCGAAGAGGGCTGGAATGATCGGCATGACCGATAGGCCGCATAGGCGAATGTATCGTCCCGGTGACCTGCGGCGGCCAACAGCTTCAGAAATCCGTCGGCGCACCCCCCTCGGCCTTGCGGCGCTCGACAAAGGCCGCAAGCTCCTCGCGAATGCTGTCCTCCATTGGCGGAGCTTCAAAACTGGCGATGATGTCCTGATAGACCTGATGCGCGCGCGCCGGGGTCCAGACGGCGCCTGCGGCCTCCCATGCCTCGAAGTTGCGCCAATCGCTCAGGAAGGGCTGATAGAACGCGGTGGTATAGCGATCCTGAGTGTGCTGAATGCCAAAGAAATGCCCCTGATCGCCCACTTCGCGAATGGCCTCAATGGCAATGTCGTCAACACCTGTAGCGGTGAGCATCGGGTCCATATAGCGCTCGATATGTTGAAGAATTTCGCAATCCATCACGAATTTCTCAGGGCTGGCGATCAGGCCGCCCTCAAGCCAACCAGCCGCGTGATAGACCATGTGCGCGCCCGATTGCACCGCCGACCACAGGCTGTTCGAGGTTTCCCAAATTGCCTGACCATCGGGCACATTAGCGGCGCAAACACCGCTTGCGCGCATCGGCAACCTGTAGAACCGCGCCATTTGCCCGGTCATCTGGGTGGCGCGCATATATTCGGGCGTACCAAAGGCGGGCGAGCCTGATTTCATGTCGACATTGCTGGTGAAGGTGCCGATCGCACAGCACGCGCCGGGGCGGACAAGCTGGGCCAGAACCACCGCGCAGAGCGCCTCGGCCAGCGATTGCGCCACCGCGCCCGCCATGGTCACCGGGGCCATCGCGCCGGCAAGGGTAAAGGGCGTCACCACAAGCCCCTGATTGCGCCGTGCCAGCCGCATCCAGCCATCCAGCATCGGAAAGTCATGCTTGAGCGGCGAGGTCGAGTTGATGTTGGTGTACATCCGGGGCGTTTCCTCGAATTCCTCATGGCTCAGCCCGCCCGCGATGCGCACCATTTCCATCACGTCCTCGACGCGTTCCTTTCCAAGACAATAGGCATGCGCCACCTTGTCGGTCAGCGTCAGCTTGTCATAAAGCACATCGAGATGGCGGATGCTGGCGTGGATGTCCTGCGGCTCGACCGGATAGCCGCCGACGAAATGCACACAGTTGAAATACTGGCTCAGCATAAGAAGATGCTGACACATCTCGCGGGTGCCGGTCACCTTGCGGCCGATCTTCATATCCCAATAACTGGGCGGCGAAGACACATTGCCGAAATTGAGGTGCCGCCCGCCAATCGTCAGCTTGTGATCGGGGTTGCGTGGCGTGATCGTCCATTGCTCGGGGGCTTTGGCGATCATCTCCATCACGAAATCACGGCCCATGCGGACGTTTTCACCCTCAATGGTACAGCCGCCCGAGGCGCGCAGGATCTCGACCGCTTCGGGGTTCAGAAAGGTGATGCCGATCTCTTCGAGAATGCGCATCGCGCCGTTGTGGATGGCCTCGACCCCGGTAGCGTCCAGCGGTTCGGTCGGGCGGTCGGTATTGATCGGCGGGTTCCAGGGCATCTGTTCGATAACCGCGCTGCCGCGCCGCGCCACACTGCCCGCGCGCCCGCCGCTGCGTGTTCTGCGTTTGAGGTCTTCGGCCATATCCGCTCTCCCGATGCTCGCCTGATTTGACGAAACACCGCTCTTTGACGCGTTACATGCCGCTTTGCGACTCATCTTGTCGTTTTTTCTTTTTATGAAATCACGTTTGCCCGCGCCCTGCCCGCTTTGTCACGCGTCGCCCGGTGAACCAGAGGTAAATCGCGAGGCTCACCACCACCACAGCGCCCCCCATGAGCATGAGCGGCGTCGGCGCCTCGCCGATCCCAAGCCAGACCCAGATCGGCCCCAGAACGGTTTCAAGCAACAACAAGAGGCTGACATTCGAGGCATGGGTATAGCGCGAGGCCAGTGACAGCGAGAAGAAGGACACCGGCAGGATCACCAGACCGCAGATCGCAATTGCCCAGATCTGGCCCTGCATCATGGCGGTGCTTCCGGTGATCATCGCGCCAGTGGCCCCGGCGATCAGCGCGCCAAGGCCGATCACCAAAAGGATCGGGATTTGCGGCTGGGCGCGCAGGATGACAAAGTTCATCACCAGAACCAATGCCACGCCAAGTCCCGCCAAAGCCCCCAGAAACGCGTTGCGATCAAACCCTGCCTGCGCGCGCTCGCCGCCAAAGACCGCCAGGGCGATGCCCGCCATCACCGCTATGATCGTGACCCATGTGGCCGGGCGCGTCGGTTCCTTGAGGATCAGACGGGCGAAAAGCGCGGCAAAGACCGGCACCGTCGCCACCGAAAACAGCACGACCGAGACCGGCGCATGGGCGATGCCAAGGCTGAACAACGTGGCATTGAAATATTGGCAGGCAAGGATCACGATGCCGTAGCCACTGGCCAGCACCGCAAGATCGCGGCGCTTCGTCCTGCTTGTCAGCACCCAGAGCGCCAGCATCACCACACCCATCAAGAGCCCGCGCCAGCCGACCATTTGATAGCCGCCCATGCCCGAGAGCCGCATGAACAGGGCATCCGGCGTCAGGGTCAGCGCGCCGAACATGGCCAGGAGCAGACCAAACAGCGGGTGGCGCGTCATCCCGCAAGCCAGCCGGGGATATGTCCGATATCGGGCAGAACCGCATCCGCCAGCGGCGCAAGCTCGGCCTCTTGCGCGGGGCCGGTCAGCACACCGATGGTCTGCATCCCCGCCGCGCGCCCGGCCATGAGATCATGCGTGCTGTCGCCAACCATCGCGATCCGGGCCGGATCAAGCGCCATGGCGGTGGCAAAGGCCAGAAGCGGTGCAGGCGAGGGTTTTTGCCCGTGGCCGGAATCAAACCCGGCGATGAAATGGAAATGCTCGATCACACCAGCGGCCCCAAGATGCGCGCGCGCACCGTGTTCTGTGTCATTGGTCATCACCCCAAGCCGCAGCCCGGTCAGCGCCAGCCCGTCAAGAAAGGGGGCAAGCGGCACGGCAGGGGCAAGCGGCGCGCGGGCCGCAGAGTGCATCAAATAGACTTCGATCTCTTCCACCGCGCGCCGTGGCAGGGCGCGCGCCAGACATTCGGCCGCCTCGCGATTGGTGCCCGCAATGATCGGGCTGCCGGGGCGAAACCGGCGCCGCGCAAGATCGTAATCGGCCGCCGCCGCAAGCCGGTCCATCAGGGCCGTGTCGCCCCCGGCCAGATCACGGATCACCCCATAGGCCCAGACGCTCCAGGTGGCGTGAAAATCGAAAAGCGTGCCGTCCTTGTCAAACAGGATGCCATCGACCCGGCGGCTTGGCGCGGCGCCGTTCATGTCCAGTTGATCTGTTCGGCGCCGGGCAAAACCACGCGCGCCATCATCGGGCTTTCATAGCTCAGGCCCTGGGTATCGCAGAACTCTACCACCCAGGCGTCGTCCATCATTAAGAAGTCCAAAACCGCACCGAGAAACTCCGGCTCGGTGGCACGCGCGCGCAGGTCGGCTTCGGACGCGCCACTTGCCCCCAAAAACACCGGCAAAAGCTCGTCATGCCCGGCCAGCCAGGCCAAAGCCTGCAATGCGATCGTCTCGGCGGATTCTTGCTGCATGTTCATCTCGGTTAATTTTTTGAAAGGTTTTCTTAACTTCTGACATGGATAGTCGAGCATGTAAAAAGGGCAAGTCAGAAAGGCGCAGTGCCATGTCAGATAAAGTTCTGATTGTCGATGATCTGGCCACCAACAGGATCGTCCTAAAGGTCAAACTGTCGGCGGCCCATTACGAGGTGGTTCAGGCCACTTCGGCCTCCGAGGCATTGGCGATAGCCGCCAGCACCCGGCCTGACCTGATACTGGCCAGTGCCCATCTGTCGGGCATGGCCGCCGCCGATTTTGTGGCCGGGTTGCGCAAGATCAAGCCATTGAGCACCACCCCGATCATCCTGCTTCAAACCCATTCCTGTGCCCACGACCGGCACGCGGCCCTGCGCGCCGGGGCGGATGATATCCTGACCAAACCCGTGCAGGAGGCAGTCTTGCTTGCGCGGCTGCGCAACCTTTTGCGCCAGCACCACAACAGTTACGATCTGACACGGCAACCGGGGGGCGGCCATTTCTTTGGGTTTGCCGAAGCTCAGCGCGAATTTCAAATCCCCGGTCGCATCGCCATTGTCGCGCGCTCCAAGCCGGAGGCGCTGGCGCTACAGGGGATGATGTCGCACTCTTCGCAACATCAATTCAGCGCCTATGGCACCGATCAGGCCATGCCTATCGTCTCGACCCAACAAATCCCGGATGTCTATCTGTTGCGCTTTGGCCAGGCCGATGCAGAAGAGGGCCTGCGCCTTCTGGCCGAACTCAAGGCGGCGCAGCTCACCCATAGCTGCCCGGTGATCGCACTTCTGGACAAGAACACCATCTCGCTTGCCGTAACCCTGTTGGACATGGGCGCAAACGATGTGATTATCGGCTTGGCGGATCGCGAAGAGCTTGCGCTTCGGATGGCCAACCAGTTGCGCCACAAACGCAACAGCGAGCAGATGCGCGCCCAGCTTTTGTCGGGCCTTCAGGCAGCTGTGGTCGATCCGCTGACCGGGGCCTATAATCGCCGCTATGCGCTGCCATTCCTGAAGCAACTTATTGAGGATACGCACCAAAGCGAGGAAAGCTTTGCCGTGATGGTGGCCGATCTGGATTTTTTCAAACAGGTGAACGACCGCTTTGGACATGCCGCAGGGGACAGGGTTCTTTGCGCCGTTACCACTCAACTTCGCGCGCATCTGCGCGAGGGTGACATGCTGGCGCGGATTGGCGGTGAGGAGTTTCTTATTATCACCCCCGGCACCAACCGGTTTCGCGCCCAGCAGACCGCAGACCGGCTCTGTCAGATGATCCACCAGACGCCGATCGCCGTGCCGGGAACAAGCGCGCCGCTTCATGTCACCATCAGCATTGGCGTGACCATGGCCCGGCACAATTCCGGCTGTGAGGCTCATACCGTTGACCTGTTGCTTGATCAGGCAGATCGCGCACTTTACCTGGCCAAGGCGCAGGGGCGCAACAAGGTGACCTTTTGCGCCCGCTCGGCGGCCTGAGGCGGGTGACTAACCGGCCTTGTCCTGACGAAAGGCACGCGGCGACTGCCCCCAGACCTCGATAAAGGCGCGGGTAAAGGCGCTTCGGCTGGTAAACCCCACCATCTGGGCGATGCGTTTCACAGGGTCGCGCCGCTCACTCAAAAGCTGTGCAGCCCGCGCCAGGCGCAGCGCGCGCAAAAACCCCATCGGCGCGCGGCCATATGACATCTGAAACCGCGCGGCAAAGCGGGATCGGCTCATGCCTGCGACCTCGGCAAGCCCCTCCAGAGAATGGGCCGCGCCCGGATCATCCAGCATCGTGCGCAGGCTGCGCCATAGCCCCGGATCGGCCAGAGCACCGACCCAGAGAACCGCAGGGTCGCCCGCGTCCAGCCGCTGGCGCAGCATCTCGATCACGCATTGCAACAACAGCGCCCGGATCATCGCCCGTCGCCCGGTGCGCGGTTGCGTCACCTCGCCGACCAGGGCGTTGATCGCCTGCGCCGCGCCGGGCGCATCCGACAGATCAAGCAGCAGCGGCACGCGCATCAGATCGACAAGCCCATGGGTGTCACGCAAGCCAAGGCTAACCGTCGAACAGAGCACCACCATATTTCCGCTGCCCTCGCCGCGCGCGACATGCTGGTCAAGATCAAGCCCCGCAGGCTGGCAGACCGGCAACCCCACCTGTCCGCCGCCATGATTGCACAACGAATGGTGCAGACTTGAGGGCACAAGCACCAGCCGCCCCGGCACCAGATCAATCGGCGGCAAGGACTGAAAGCGAAGCTGCCCCTGACCGCCGAGCACATAGTGCAGCGTCGCACCGGGCACGCGCCCAAGCCCAAGCGTGCAGGCCCCTTCAAGCGCGCAAATGGCAAAGGGATCGGCCTCTATGTCAAGCTCGCTCAGGATAAGGTCATGCGGGTCAGGGGCCGGGTTTGGATTGGTCATATACATGGGGGTATCTTGCCATGGTTTGGCGAAACTGGCACCAAAACTAATCGTGAAGCCACGCTTTCGGGACGCAAAGGCACATCGAACCTGCCATCTTCAGGCTTGTGAAACCACAGTTCAAAAGGATGGAACGATGTGCAATTGCCACGATCACGATCATGACAATGACCCCAAATTCACCCGCCGCCAGGCCCTGACCGGCACCGCCGCCCTGGGCGCGGCCACCGCAACCACCTTTGCCGCAGGCGCCGCCGAGGCGCAGACCACCGCCCCCTATGCGCCCCCCGCAGAACCGGCCCTGCCGCCAAGCGACATGGTGCTTGATCTGGCGCGCACCGCGCTTGTGGTCACCGATCCGCAAATCGACTTTCTGTCGCCCGACGGGGTAACCTGGGGCGTGGTCGGCGAAAGTGTGACGCGCAATAACACGGTCGAGAACATCGGCCGCCTGTTTCGCGCGGCCAAGGCCAAGGGGCTCACCGTGGCGATCTCGCCGCATTATTACTATCCCACCGATCACGGCTGGAAATTCGAGGGCGCGCTTGAAAAACTGATGCACAAGATCGGCATGTTTGATCGCAAAGGCCCGCTTACCCTCGACGGGTTCGAGGGGTCCGGCGCCGATTATATGCCTGAATACAAAGACTATATTCATGACGGTAAAACCATCATCTGTTCGCCGCACAAGGTTTATGGCCCCGAGACCAATGACATGGTCCTGCAACTGCGCAAGCGCGGTATTGATCAGGTGATCCTTGCGGGCATGTCGGCCAACCTCTGCACCGAAAGCCATATGCGCGAGTTGCTCGAACAGGGGTTTGAGGTGGCTGTGGTCTCTGACGGCACCGCCGCCGCGATGCTGCCCGAGGGCGACGGATATCTCGCCGCGCTTACCAACTTTCGCTACATGGCCAATGCGCTCTGGACCACCGACGAGGTTGTCGAAAAGCTGGGCTGACCCGGCCCGGCCCGGCGCGCCCGCCTTCGGGGATGAGGGCGGCGCGCCTTTTGCCTGCATCTCAACCGGGGTGCAGGCATTTTCATTTCCGCCAAACCGTCGTAACACTTTTTCAAACATCACATTTGGCAAGGGCTTCACATGACTGAGACGATGATCGGCGTAATTGGCGGCTCGGGCCTCTATGAAATCGACGGGCTGGCCGATGCCACCTGGCAGGCGGTTGAAACCCCTTGGGGCGCACCCTCGGATCAGATCCTGACAGGCATGCTGGATGGCGTCAAAATGGCGTTTTTGCCGCGTCACGGGCGCGGTCATGTGCATTCGCCCACCACGGTGCCCTACCGCGCCAATATCGACGCGCTCAAACGTCTTGGCGTCACCGACGTGATCAGCGTTTCGGCCTGTGGCTCGTTTCGCGACAACATGGCACCGGGTGATTTCGTCATCGTTGATCAGTTCATCGACCGCACCTTCGCGCGCGAGAAATCCTTCTTTGGCGCCGGATGCGTGGCACATGTCAGCGTGGCGCATCCGACCTGCCCGCGCCTTGGCGAGGCCTGCGACGCGGCGGCGCGCGCGGCCGGTATCACCGTGCACAGGGGCGGCACCTATCTCGCCATGGAAGGCCCGCAGTTTTCCACACTGGCGGAATCGAAAATGTACCGCGAGGTCTGGGGCTGTGATGTGATCGGCATGACCAATATGCCCGAGGCCAAGCTCGCCCGCGAGGCAGAGCTTTGCTATGCCAGCGTGGCGATGATCACCGATTACGATAGCTGGCACCCCGATCACGGCGAGGTCGATGTGACCGCCATCATCGCCACCCTGATGGGCAACGCCGACAAGGG
>Ga0209345_10000944_pt1 | contig 37221 bp, 31 predicted proteins | sample Cruoilmetagenom7_FD_187294 | JGI IMG/M metagenome (GOLD analysis project Ga0209345, IMG submission 187294) | Oil polluted marine microbial communities from Coal Oil Point, Santa Barbara, California, USA - Sample 7 (SPAdes) (version 2) | ecosystem: Environmental > Aquatic > Marine > Oil seeps ...
GGCAACAAGGATGCCTTTGTCATTCCCACCATGGGGTAGTTCTCTCCCCTGACGGCCTCATCTATTTGGGTGGGGCCGTCCTTTCATTTTAGACATTTGCTATATGACCCAATTTTCCCTGACTGTAGACCAGCTTTCCATTCAGGAAATGGCGCAGAAATTTACCGCTGATGCCATTACGCCCTTGGCCGCCGAATGGGATGAAAAACACATCTTCCCGCGCGACACGATCAAACAGGCGGCGGAACTGGGCTTTGGCTGGATCTACGTATCCGAGGAATCTGGCGGCATCGGTCTCGGCCGGCTGGAGCGCGCGATCATCATGGAAGCGATGGCCTACGGCTGTCCCTCGATCAGCCCCTTTATCTCGATCCACAATATGGCATCCTGGATGATCGATACATTCGGAGCACAGGCGGTGAAGGACAAATATCTGCCCGACCTTGTGCCCATGGACAAAATCTCCAGTTACTGTTTGACCGAAGCCGGAGCAGGATCGGATGCCGCCTCGCTGAAGACCAAGGCGGTGCGCGATGGTGACGATTATATCGTCAACGGTTCCAAGCAATTCATTTCGGGTGGTGGCGAAAAAGAGATTTACGTCACCATGACCCGCACCTCCGATGATGGGGCCAAGGGTGTCACGTGTCTGGTGATCGAAAAGGACATGGAGGGCGAGAGCTTCGGCGTAAACGAGAAGAAACTGGGCTGGCATTCGCAGCCCACCGCGCAGGTCAATTTCGACAATGTCCGCGTTCCCGCCGAGAACCGGGTTGGCGATGAAGGCGAGGGCTTTCGTATCGCGATGGCCGGACTTGACGGCGGTCGGCTCAATATCGGCGCCTGTTCACTGGGCGGTGCGCAGCGCTGCCTCGACGAAGCGGTTAACTACACCAAGGAACGCAAGAAATTCGGCAAGGCGATCAGCGATTTCCAGAATACCAGTTCATGCTCGCCGATATGGCAACCGATCTCGAAGCTTCGCGGGCGCTGCTTTATCTTGCAGCGGCCAAGGTCACCGAAGGGGCTCCGGACGAAACCAAATTTGCCCCGTTGGCCAAGCGTCTGGCGCGATCTGCGGGTCAACAGCATTTTAGAGGGAGCCAATCAGGTCATGCGGATGAACGTTTCGCGAGAACTGCTCCGCCAATAGGGAAAACATGACAGAAGATCTTATCATCAGAAAAACCGGTCGAGTTGGCCATATCAGCCTGAACCGGCCCAAAGTGATTCATTCGCTCAACCTCGACATGTGTCTGGGGATGATTGACGCATTTCCTTCTTTGACAATCACTGGAGACTAAAATGAAAATCGGATTTATCGGCCTCGGCAATATGGGCGGCGGCATGGCGGCCAATCTGGCGAAAGCGGGGCATGAGGTCCATGCCTTTGACCTGTCCGGCGAAGCGCTGGCGCGAGCCGGTGAGGCAGGCTGTCATCCCGTCAGCGATGCGGCCGAAGCCGTGAAAAACATGGAAGCAGTGGTGACCATGCTCCCCGCCGGCACCCATGTCCGCAAGGTCTATGAATATGAGATCGTCATCAACGCCAATCCCGGCACTTTGGTGATCGATTGCTCGACCATCGACGTCGACAGTGCGCGTGATGTTGCCACAATGGCGGATACCAAGGGCCTGATCCCCGTGGATGCGCCGGTATCCGGCGGCATCGCGGCGGCCAATGGCGGTACCTTGACCTTCATGGTCGGTGGCAGCGACGAAGGCTTCAAACGCGCCGAACCGATCCTGTCTGACATGGGCAAGGCGGTAATCTATGCTGGCGGCAATGGTGCGGGACAGGCGGCGAAAATCTGCAACAACATGCTGCTCGGCGCCTCGATGATCGCAACCTGCGAGACGTTCAAGATGGCCGAGAAACTCGGCCTCGATCTGCAGACATTTTACGATATCTCCTCGAAAGCTTCGGGACAGAACTGGTCGATTACCAGCTATTGCCCGGTGCCCAGCGTAGGCCCGCAAAGCCCGGCAGACAACGGTTATGAAGGTGGTTTCGTCGCTGCTCTGATGCTTAAGGATCTGCGTCTGGCGATGGAAGCGGCGCAAAGCGCCGGAGCAGAAGTGCCCATGGGCGCTGAAGCCGCGAAACTCTACGAGCAATATGTCGAGACACAGGGGCATGGCGGCAAGGATTTTTCCAGTATCATCGCCATGCTTGGTAAAAAGTAAGCTAGGTTGTTTACAACAGGTTGGGCCGCGCATTCCTTCAATGCACCGGCTTCGCGGCGCAGGTCCTTTACTTCATCGCTGGTTGCGGCACGGGCCGTATCGCCAGCAAGCCGTTCGTTTGCCAGCCTCCATGAACTCCTTCGACCAAGTGTATAATACAGGCTCTGCGCTATGCCCTCCTTGCGGCATAGCTCGGCGATGCTGTCATCACCGCGCAGTGATCGTGCTCGCCCATCCCCCAGATGGGCTGCGCTCTTATATCCAGCACGATGCGTATCTTGTCCTCTGCAGAGAAATGCTGGCGGGTCGCACGGCGTATGTCCTTGACCACCCGCTCGGCGGGCTTTTTTGCGCTGGAGTGTTTTGGTTTCATGCTTCGTTCCTTCGTCACTACGATGAAACCAAAACACTCTTTAAATCACAACATCAATTTGGTGACATAGGTGCTGACGGGGAACAATTTACACTAGTCCGATTCTACGTCGGCTGCGCGCCCAATAATAGTCGTTGCCCAGCTTGAACTATCTGCCCGCAAGCAGACATCGGTGCACTTAATTTACTCGCGCGCGGAAGCGGATTGCTTAGCGGAAGGGATAGCTTGCTCTATCTGCATCCGAATATAAAATTCTCGCGGGAATGGTGCAGCAGGTCGGCTGGGTTCTTTCACGCGATCAGTTGCTCCGCCGGATTGGCCAACAGGCGCTGGAATCAGGTAGCCGGGCGATTGACAGCCATATCTAGAATATCCCCCGCAAGATCGGCAATTTTGAGGCGAAGTCCGATGACGTCGTATCGATTTGCGGGGCGTGTTACCACTTTTTTGGTGACCAGAATCGCGTGGTCATTCGCTAATTCCTAAAAATTGCCTGGCGGGGGTTTTTGCGTGTTTAGCGCGCCTGATGTAAAATATAACGCCGCCAATTGGAAACGCCGCTAACAGAAAAAGCCATTGTTCAAATCTCGCAGAGGCTTTCTTTGTTTTCTCACCCACAGATTTTTCCGAACGGGCTGCGGTAGGTTTAAAAAATTCATGCACTTGGGATTTCGGGGTAAGGATGGCAACTTCCTGTGTATCATCCAATGTAGCACGCACCGCCATTTGCCCTTCACCTTCGCGCGTCCCGAACAGGTCGGTGCTTACCACAGGGTTGCGCGGGATCTCATCAAATCGGACTTGGTACAAGACCACCACATAGTCGACGGCGGTTTCCGACGGTATTACCAATAGCATGGTGTCGGTTCCGACCTTGCCGCCATTTGTGACGGCGAAGCGATAAGCAAATTGTCGTTCGATCACATTTTCATGCGTCTGAATTTCTTCTTTGGAGAGCAGACCGTCGCCATTATCGTCGACACCTGCCAGTTCTGAGGCCGGGACAGCCGCCACGAAACTGGCAGTTTCATCCACAATCTTCATCGTTGCGTGTTGTTTGGGCACCAGATGCGCCTGTGCCATTGCCGGTAACAGCAGCAGGATGACAGTCAGAATCGCTCGTATGGTCATTGCGGCCTGCGTCCCCCGCCGCGCTCACCCCGCCCGCCACGCTTTCTACCTTCCCCGCGTTGACCGCTCGCTTTCCGCGCCTCGGGCTGACTGTCAATCGAGCCCTTCACGCAACGCTGGATGTAGGGATAGGCGTCGGTCGCGTAATAGTGATAAATGCCTTGGGGGAATTCTGGAGTGACACCGAACCGTCCGTTGCATTGATCGAGATCACCTAATCCTTCTGCATATTCCCAGTCCTGCGTGAATACACCCATCGGCACAATAGCAACTGATGGCCGTCCAGAATCGGGGACTTGCTTAATGCGGTAGCTCGGGCGCATCAGTTTGAGTTGACCTAGCATCATGCTGGCCCCCGGATATCCATAGCGTGCATAGACCGGGAAGCCGTCAGCGGCCCAACCGATCATGGCCATTTCTTCGCCCGCCTTCGCTTTAGCCGAGAGCATGTTATTGGGTATGCCGTGATAGTGATAGGCACCGGTCGGTTGCACATGACCGTTGTTCATATCTTCGCCAAAATCGAAAATATCCTGGCCCAACACGTCGATATTCCATCTTTCGCTACCGCCGGCCTCCAGCGGGCATTGCCTAACTTCTGTAATATCATCGCCGCAGCTGCCGCCGCTATCAGGAACAAATTTGACACCGTTCAGCCCCATGACCGGTTCCTTCACCCGTCCGCCCGGACCGGAATAAGCAACCGGCAACGTGGTAACTGTGAAGCGGACCACTTGTTCGGAAATCCTGCTCGGACTAGCCGGATCGGGATATTGGCCAACGATATGGTCCGGCACACCATTGGCAGTCAAAAGCCGTTGCCCTCTGTCGCATGTCCACTTGGCCGTGCTGGCCAGACCTGTCTGTTCGTTGCGCGCGCTCACTGCATATGCGCACATAATGCCTGCCGTATAAGCCTGAGTGGAAGAAATTTGCGATCCAGAATTTGATTCTCCGATCGGAAGCCCGCTACCTTGACGATCGCCACCGAAACCGCTTTTGGACACACAGGCAAGAGGCCTCCCCTGCGGTGCCCGGCAGGAACCGGATATGGTAGTGCCATTATCATTGCTGATACTACAACTTTGTTCCGCCTGTTTGGCGGTGCATGCCTCTAGCATCGCCTCGGTTGGCCCCTGACCTCCATCAGGCAAGCCGCCACCCAAGCCGCGTTGCGCATTAGTCTGCGTTGCGCCAACAACAGTGAGCGTTGCGGTAGCGCCTAAAGTCGCTGCCCAAAGCATTGTTCGATTCGCCGGTGTCATCTCGCCTCTCAGTCCTTTTCGTTTACATCTTTGCTAATGGTTGGTTTCGCAGGTTGGACAGTGCCACGCCGACAAAACTCGAATGCAGGATTTCTGATCATCCGTGCGGCACTCAAAAGGAAAGCCCCGCCTGCGCTCCTAAAAGAATAATTTTCTGAAGGTCAGCGAAACCGAGCGTCCTTTCGGATCGAGCAAATCTGGTTGATAGGCGATGGGAGTCGCTCCGGTTCCATCACGTATTTTAGGTCTCGAATCGAATATGTTGTCAAATTCAAGCGAAAGCCGCGAGCCGCGCAAGAATGGAACGTCTTCAACCAGTTTGCGCTGCAAACTGAAATCGACAAAAAAGCGCAAATCGACTGTGGTTTGCGGAGAGAAGAACAGGTCATCGGGCGAGCCAGCCGAATTGGTCCTATCGACCAAAACCTTGGTTCCCGATACCCATGTAATATTTGATCGCACGCCGAAGCCGTCTTTGCTGAAACCGAGCTGTCCCTCAATTTCATGACGTGGCTGGCCACCGCTGTTGCCGGTGGCTGAACCGTTTAACAGATCCAGCTCGGGGACGCCATTCGCAACTGTGATGCGGTCTTCGAGCCGCCAGTTGTGATAGAGGCCAAACTGAATACGGCTACCCTGCGCGCCGCCGCCACGCCCCCCCCTGCCGCCGCCTGCGCGTCCAGCGCCGCCTCCGCGTGCCCCTTCGCCGCGTTCGCGGTTGCCGCGAACCTCTTCGGTGATTTGTTCTCGCGTTGCCTGCCCGGCCTCACCTTCGTTGGGGGTCTGGTTCGTATCGGACGAAGCTGCATCATCAGCCGCCGAATTCTGCTGGCTCGCTTCCTCCCTGCGCAATTCGCGGGCATATTCTCTTTCTCTACGCCGGTCATCACTTAAGTCGTCAGCCGCTTGATCAAGCGAGTGCGAGAAATTTATGCCCCAGCGTAATTCCTTCCGGCTCGATTTCTCAAAATTGAGTGGCCTTGCATCAATTTGTAAAAGGCGCCCATCTTGATCTCTGACAAAGCGGTTCGGGAATGCCTGTTCGATTTCAGCGGTCACAACAGGAAAAGAAGCAACCGGGTTGTCGATCTTGCTGTCGGTATAATTGGCGGTAAATGAAAGGTCGATATACTCGAAAGGATTGGCCGTTAGTCCCAGTTTTATGACCCGCCGGTCGTCGGGAGTCAGCAATGGATTGCCGCCAGTAACCTGAGTAATTTCTACAGACTCGCTGTTCACAAAATCAATCACGCGGACATTGGGTGTCGCGATCTGCGGATTCCCTAACTGCTCAATGGACGGCGCACCTTCTTCACGCGTGAACGATGCTATGAAACGCAGCTGGTCCATTGGTTGCCAACTGAGCCCGCCGCCATAAGTAAATAGCGTTCCGGCATCAGACAGTTCATCGACGGCGACATTGCCGTTAAGTGTCAGCTTGCCGAGTGCTCCCAGAACGTCGGCCTTTTCATCCGCGATTGGCAAGTCAAAATTGGCTTGCAGCGATCCTGTAGTCCGTGAAAGGCTTGATGCGCTTGAAACATTGTTCCGGTCAAACTGGCTGTCGATATGCTGATAGCGCGCGCCAGCCTTGATGGTTGTATTGACCTCACCGGCGGGAAGCATGAACAGACTGCCGCCAATTGTTCCTTCGCCTTTCAAATCTTCGGTATTGGAATAGCTTCTGTCGTCAGACCCCCATCCGAGAAGAGACGTGTTGATCGGAGCAAAGGGATTTACGGCAGGATCGTTTGCCGCAATCAATGTCTCGAGTGCCGACTGGTCGAGCGAGCGCTGGGTGAGTGTTTTATTTTCGCCATGAGCGTAATTGCCGGTAAAGTTCCAGCGCCACTCACCGATATTGCCAAGCAGGTTCACCGCCGCCTCGAACGAGCGGTTTTCAGAATTGCGGGTAAGCGGACCAAGGCCGTCAACCTGCCTCAGGACCAGGACGTCATTGGAGAACGGCGAAAACGGATTATCAGCACCGACCAGCAGCGTGCTGCTCGGCAGCCCCAGCAAACTTTCGCTATCATTGGCCGTAAAGCCTATATTCCCGCTGATGACAGTCGTGCCGGAAAGTGGCCTCGCGATCGACGCGCCGAGCGAAAGGCTTTCCGTTTTCGGTATAAGTGTCCGGAAACCCGTATCGTCACCGGCTACGGGTTGGTTTGCGTTGGCGACAAAATCACTCAGCGCTGGCGCGCCGAGTTGCGCGTTAGCAGGCAGCGGCGCGATGGTTACAGGAGTGCCTGCAAGTACCGACAACCCGGGATCGATCTCGGCACCGCTTACCGGGGAAGTAATATTTCCGGGAATTGCAAAAAGATTGTCCGGATTGCGGGAGATAATATCCCGCTCGCTTTCGAGAAGACTGCTCGATCTGCTATATTCCGCATCGAAACTGAGCCTGTTTTCCTGTCTTATGGTAAGATAGTTGACCGATGCTTTCTGGTCATTCTGCCCGCCCTGCGTCACCATACCGCCGTTAAGTTCCGCTGTTATCGCATTGAAGCGCGGCCGTAAGACAAAATTGACGACTTTCTGGTTAGCCGAGTATCCATATTTGAGTGCGACCTCTTCCGGCAGAACATCGATGCGTATAACCGCCTCTGGCGGGTAGCTGCGGATCTCCCGAAAGCTGCCTATCCGGCGGCCGTTTACCAGAATGACCGGGCCTTCATCACCGCGTCCTTGTCCGCTTGTTGTTTGCGGTGCTATTTCCGCCAGAACGTCTGATAGGGTGGAGACACCAAGCGCCCGGATCTGGCGGGTATCATATTGTACCTCTGGCTCGATGTCACCGATCACCGCCCCAGTCTCGACCGGGTTTGTTACTCCGGTCACCACTATGACGTCACCGTAGATTTCGTCTTCCATTTCCTCGGGCGTTAGATCGTCATTATTCGGGCTTTGATCCTCAATCGGGTTGGGCTGCGTCTCGCTTTGAGGTTCGCCATTTTGTTGTTCGGCGCCAAACGCATTGGACGATATCGAAAGTGAAATAGCAGTGGCGAGTGCCCAACATGAGGTCTGCATTTTTTGTTCCCTTGTATATTATTTGATTTTGTTGACGCACATGCGTTCAAATTAAATAGAATTGCACCCGATCAGCAGGTTCGCTGTCCGGGTGCAAAATCGTGATTTTGTTTATTTTATAGCGTTGGCAATAACGGCGCCGATCAGTCCGCCCGTAATTGCGACCAAGACCGCATCATTTCCTGACTGCACCCACTGATGACCACGTGGCGGTTCGTAGAGGTGATATGTTTTAGGGTTTTTGATGACGCGGTAATTTGCAGCATAGCGTTGGTCAAATTTCTGGCCCTTAGCCCAGCGATGCTGCTGCTTATATTTGGGCTTTGCTTTCGAGGCCTTCTTTTCGACATTATGCTTTGGGGCTGCATTGGCTGAAGTTGTCGCGAGGGGAGCGAGTGCCATAGTTGTGGCGGCTACAACCATCAAAAAATTTCTCATCATGTTACTCCTTTTCCGATTACCTTGTTGGCGTGAGAAAAGAGATAGCGTGGTAATGTCGCAGAGTTTTGTCAGATATGATGTTTTTTGTATTAAATTGTCGCAACATTATATGCTTGCTAATTTCAGCAACACAACGAGCTACGCGCATAGGCTTTTATATATTCAAAATGGTCACTACGGGGTTGTCATCGACAATTTTTTCACAAGCAGACGTTCTGCTATCGGCCCTATTCTGTTGAAAAACTGGGGTGCAGGGACGACATCGCCACTGTGTCGATAGCGGACGAGTGGCCTCCCCGTCCCGTTCAGGCGGGCGCCAAGGCTGGCATTGGCTGCAACTTGGCGAGTTTTCTGAGGTTCTGAGCCGCTGCGGCGAGGTGGAACTCGTCTTTTGCTCCGTTGGGACCGCGCAGGCGCAAGCGGTCCAGCTTCAGTATTCGTTGGAGGTGCGCGAACAACATCTCGACCTTCTTCCGCTGCCGGCGTGACACGAGATAGGCGTCGGTGGTGGCGATACCGGTCAGATCAACGAACCGGTCGATGGAACGCAACAGGTGATCCTGCTGCACATAATCCTCAATGCGGAAGCTGTAAAACAGCGCCTCCTGCATCACCGTCCGCCCGCCCATCATCAGCACATCTCTTGATACCGAAGATTACTGAATCAGGAGCTCAAGCCGGATGCAAGCAGAGTTTTTCAACAGAATAGACCCAATTTCTGACGATCACTTTTCTGAATCCGACTGTCATCTTGCCGTCCAAGAGCCTGGAACAAGCGAGGCGTATCGTCTCTTCTGGTCACTTGTCGCGCCCAGGGTCAGAAGCATAAGCGAGAACGGCGTATGCTGCCCTTTGCCTGATGAGGCAAGAACTGAACACGGGCTTGCAGAAGGTAGATGTCGGCATCACCGCTCAGCGTCTCATGAAACCAAGTAGCCAACGGTTTCGACTTTACCGATGCTCTATTGGTCGTGGGCGCGGCGCAACCATTCCAGAAATTGAGAGAATGGCGGATTGACGAACGCTGTCCTGCCAGATCATTCGTCAATCAGACCATCGCCGCCTTCGTCTAGTATGATACGACGACCGGCAATAACCGGACTAAGACGGTGCGCGCGGGGATCAAGATCGATCGCACTAAAGCCCTGATATATGCTTACCATAAAATCAGCAGGCGTGAATCGGCTGTCCCGGTCTTTCTTGTCGCCCTAGCCCCAATAAGCCCGTTCCGGCGCGCGGCGTTTCGCATTCCCGTCACCCAGATCGAGACCGGTGCGCTATGAGGGCCGGTCCAGCGATAGCCAACGTTTCATACGTCGGTTGCGCTGCTGTTCGGACAGCGTGCTGCCGGGTCCGATGCCAATTAAACAAAATTCCAGAGCGTCCATGACAGCATTTAACATCTTTACCGAACCGATCCCTTTCTCCAAACACATAATCACCTACGCATTGGTGCCAACCCGATCTGCGAGCATTTTCTGGGTCCAGGCCTTGTCGCGTCTGGTGGCACTTAGATCGTCGGTATGTATGTGATATCTCCTACTATCATATTTTTGACGAAAAGAATGGGGGTATTCGACCAGAGTGTTCCGACCCCGTGGGGCATTGGCACCCTCCAAGTGCGTCGGTTGACGTCCGAACCTCGCAAGGGCAACCTTTACTAAGATTGGGTTCAAAGCAGACGATCTACTCCCGGCCCAATTGCAGGCATCCATATTTACAACTGATGTTAGGCTGAAAATTCGACAGAGCCTACATCATTTGAGCAAATCAGTCAAAATCTCCCAATGATTTGAGTGCCCATTATTATCCCGTCGGGCGCACCATTTTTCTCTGGGGATGAGACAAGCCTAAACTCTGAAAGGGGTAGGGCGACGTGGGCGGTTCGAAGTCCCTTTTCACGATCAGACGTCAATTCATTTGCGCAGAGTTTCTGGGTGTATGCCAGAAATTTACTCGCCCCTGAGCCTAAGCGGATTGTCGCTTCCCAGTCCACCGCCGAGGGCAACGAATAGCGTCGCGCGATTCTGCAGCCAGGCGCGCTCGGTAGCGAGCAGCTGTTGGCGGGCACTGAACAGATTTCGCTCGGCATCGAGAACTTCGAGATAATCGGCCACGCCCTCACGATAGCGTAGGCGTGCGATGTGGGCGATGCGTTCCTGTGCGGTCACGGCACGTTGCAAAGTTTTGACCTGCTCGGCCAGCCAGCGCCGCCCGGCCAGCGCGTCCGAAATCTCGCGAAAGGCCGTCTGCACGGTACGGTCGTAATTCGCCACCTGCTCCACTTCCAGGGCTTGGGCGAGGTCTAGATCGGCCTCACGTGCGCCCCAATCGAAAATGGGCAAAGTGATAGCTGGACCGAAGCTCCAACCAAAGCCGCCATCCGAAAACAGGTCGTCCAGACTGTCCGACGAAAAGCCAGCATCGCCAGTCAGCGAGATGGAAGGGAAGAACGCCGCCCGTGCGGCGCCGATATTGGCGCGGGCTGCACGCAGCTGTTCCTCGGCCGCGACGATATCTGGTCGTGAGAGGAGGACCTCCGACGGCAAGGATGCCTGCAACTGGCGATCGTCACCTTGCGCTGCCAGCGTCAATCCTTCCGGAAGAGTAGAAGGAATTGCGCCGCCCACCAATACAGCCAGCTGATTGCGTAGCCGCGCAAGGGCCAACTGCTTGCTTGCAAGTTGCTGTTCGGCCTGCGTCAGCAGCGTCTCGGACTGGCGATAGGGCAGCGCGGAGGTTACTCCATTATCGAGCCTCACTTTTGCCAGCCGCAGCCCTTCACGCCTGCTTTCAGCGGTGGCTTCTGCCAGCGCGATCTGTTCTTCGGTTTCGACAATCTCGAAATAGGTCGTCGCCGTTTCCGCAATCAGCGAGAGGTAGAAAGCCCGCTGCGCCGCGATTGTAGCAAGATATTCGGCGCGCGCCGCCTCGCTGAGGTTTGCGATTCGGCCCCAGAAATCCAGTTCGAAGACGCTGATGCCAACCCCGACGTCAAAGCGATTGAAAGTGATCGCATCGGGAGCGCCCTCCACATCGCCTGTATCGAGGGCGGGGTTGGCCGTAAGCGGCTGGCGGGTGCGAACTGCACTTGCATCAGCGACGATGCTTGGCAGGCGGCGACTGTCCTGAATACGGTAACGTGCCCGGGCCTGTTCGATCCGCGCGGTTGCCGCCATCAAATCGCGATTGTTTTCCAGCGCAAGGGCAACGAGATCCTGCAAGCGAGGGTCCAAAAACCATTCGCGATAGGAAAGCTGCGAAGCAATGACTGCCCCATCGGGCCGGTATTCAGGATCGAAAGTGGACGCGGTCGCTGGCACAGGGCGGACATGTTCGGGCGCCATACTGGCGCAACTTGCCAGCATTGTAGACGCGAAGGTCAAGGCAATAAGGCGCTTCATTGGTCAGGTTCCCCATTCGGGTGCGGTTTTGAATCGTCCGGTTTCGCTTCGTCCGAACTGGGCTCGTCGAGATGTCCGGCGGCGCTCGGCTGTTTGCGGCTAACATTTCTACGCACCAGCAGGTAGAGCATCGGGATAAGGAAGATACCGAAGATAGTGGTGGCAATCATGCCGCCCATCACCCCGCTGCCAACCGAGATGCGGCTGGCAGCACCCGCACCTGAAGCGAACACCAGCGGCACCATGCCCATGGTAAAGGCCAGTGAAGTCATGATGATCGGCCGCAGGCGCAGCCGAGCGGCGGCCTTGACAGCATCAATCCGGCGGAGACCGCGTTCTTCTTCCTCTATCGCAAATTCGACGATCAGGATGGCGTTTTTGGCCGCCAGCCCGATGATCGTGATCAGTCCGACGATGAAATAGACATCCGCCGAGAGACCGCGCAGCATCGAGAACAGAACCGCGCCCAGCACGCCGGTGGGAACAATCAGTAGAACCGCTAATGGCACCGCCCAGCTTTCGTAGAGAGCGGCTAGCACCAGAAAGACTACAATTACCGACAGGCCGAAAAGGAAACCAATCTGCCCGCCGGCCTGTTTTTCCTCGTAAGAGAGGCCAGTCCATTCATAGCCGATGCCTGGCGGCAATTGTTCGGCCATTTGCTCCATTTCGGCAATAGCGGTACCAGAAGATTCTCCAGGGGCCGCCGTTCCTGACAGCGTCATGGCGGGATAACCGTTATAGCGCGATAGGCTGGCTGGCGCGGCTGACCATCGCGCCGTAGCAAAGGCGCTGAATGGCACCATCTCGCCCTTGTCGTTGGGAATGCGCAAGGACATGATATCCTCCGGTTTCATCCGATAGGGAGCATCTGCCTGCACCAGCACCTGCAGTACACGCCCATCGCGGTTGAAGTCGTTGGCATAGGCCGAACCAAAAGTGATCGAAAGCCCGGTATTCACATTGGCCAGCGAAAGTCCAAGAGCACGTGCCTGGACCCGGTCGATCTCGACCTCGATCTCGGGGCTGGGCCCTTGGTCTTCGGGCCGCAGATTGGCAATGACCTGATTTTGCGACGCCGTGCCCAGCAACTGGTCGCGCGCAGCTGTCAGCGTCTCGCGTCCTACCCCGCCGCGATCCTGAAGCTTGAGGGTAAACCCGCTGGCCCGGCCAAGCGACTGGATGGCAGGCGGCTGGATAACGAAGGCATTGGCATCGTCGAGCTGCATGAAGTGGCCCATCGCCTCTTTCATCATTTCGGCTGCGCTGCTGCCTTCGCCGGTCCGTTCTTCCCAAGGTTTGAAGGCGCTGAACATCAAGACGTTATTCTGACCCCGTCCAAAGAAACTGAAACCGCGAATCACCACGAGATTATCAACTTCCTCGCGGTCCATCCAGTATCCGGTGATCGGTTTCAATGCCTCGTCGGTCCGCGCCTGTGTTGCGCCCGGCGGGGTCTGGACTGCGGTAATAAGGAAGCCCTGATCCTCGGTCGGCAGGAAGGCCGACGGTAGACGGGCGAACAGGAACACTGTCAGTACGACGAGTGTGACGAAGATTGCGAAGGCCCGCCATGGACGTGATAGGATGCGATCATTGGCGCGTCCGTATTTTTCCTGCATTCGCGCAAACCAGCGATCGAAACGGGCAAAGAAACGCGCCACTATTCCACGCGCGCGCGCTAGCAAACCACGCCAGCCTGGTTGCGCTTCCTCCTCCTCAGGGTCGCTGGCCGGTTCGTCGTCTTCGCCGTGGCCGTGATCCATCGGCTTGAGAAAGCTTGCACACAGCGCCGGAGTAAGCGTCAGGGCGAGGAAAGCCGAAAAGAAGATAGCTATAGCCAGCGTTACGGAGAACTGCCGATAGATTCCGCCGGTGGATCCGGGGAAAAACGCCATCGGCACGAACACGGCTATCAGCACCAGCGTGATGCCGATGATCGCGCCGGTGATCTGGCCCATTGCCTTGCGAGTGGCCTCGAGCGGCGGGAGCCCTTCCTCGCGCATGATACGTTCGACATTTTCGATGACCACTATGGCATCATCTACCAGGATACCGATGGCCAGAACCATGCCGAACAGCGACAGGACGTTGATTGAGAAACCGAACACCCACAATCCCAGACAGGCCCCGGCAAGTGCGATCGGCACGACCAAGGTCGGAATCAGTGTGGCGCGCCAGTTCTGCAGGAACAGGAACATGACCAGAAACACGAGGAACATTGCCTCGATCAGTGTTTTGACCACCTCGTCCACCGACGCTTCGACGAACGGGGTAGTGTCATAGGGAATCCGCCAGGTCACGTCTGGCGGTAAGCCTTTCCCGATCTCCTCCAACCGTTCGCGGACCCCGGCAGCCGTCGACATCGCATTGGCGCCAGTGGCGAGTTGGACCGCCATGCCTGCCATTGGCTGGCCGTTGAGTGTTGCGGACGTGGCGTAGGTTTGCGCGCCCAGTTCGACCCTCGCAACCTCGCCCAGCCGCACCACCGCTGCACCCGAATTGGCGCGCAGGATTATGTTCTCGAATTCCTCCACTGTGGTGAAGCGGCCCTCGGTGGAGATTGTGGCCGTAATCAGCTGCCCTTCGGACAGCGGCTGTGCGCCGATGGCACCGCCCGCCGTCTGGGCATTTTCCTCGCGGATCGCAGCTAGTACGGCCGCAGATGAGAGGTTGTAGGAAGCGAGCGCGTTGGGGTCGAGCCAGATGCGCATGGCATAGGGTGAGCCGAACAGCATCACATCGCCTACGCCCGGTACGCGGCGCAGTTCGTCGACAACCTGGTTGGAAGCGATATTGCCCAGATCTGTGGAACCCAGCTCGCCGCTGCGGGAAATCAGGGAGGCGATCAAAAGAAATCCCTCGTTCGCCTGGCGGACGGTAATTCCCTGACGGCGGACTTCCTCAGGTAAGCGCGCCTCGACCGTGCTCAGCCGGTTTTGCACCTCCGTTTGCGCAATATCAATGTCGGTGCCTGCCTCGAAAGTCAGCGTAATACTGGCCTGTCCTGCAGAGGTGCTGGTCGAGGACATATAGAGAAATCCGTCGACGCCATTGAGTTGCTGTTCAATCACCTGGGTGACGTTTTGTTCCAGCGTCTCGGCCCCGGCTCCGGGATAAACGACGCTGATCGTCAGCGACGGCGGAGCGACCTCCGGATATTGTTCGACCGGCAGCACGCGAAGGGCCAGTAGGCCCGCCAGAAGAATGGCTAGCGAAACCACCCAGGCGAAAATCGGTCTATCGATGAAAAAATGTGCCATATGCTAGCGAGCTCCACCGGAAGACTTGGCAGCGGGCATGGAGGTGGGCCGACGCCCGGTGGGCGTGTTGACTATCTTGACCGGAACACTAGGGCGGATTTTCTGAAGATTGCTGATAATCACCACATCACCTGGTTTCAGCCCGCTCTCGACGATCCATTTGCCATCGACCATGTCGCCAAGCTTGATTGGGCGGACCGCGGCCTGCCCCTCCTTGTTGACCACGAATACGGAACCGCCATCGTTGGTCAGTGTCACTGCCGGTTGGGGGATGGTAATCCCGTTCTGGATCGTCCCAGCATAAATTTTCGCCCGCACGAACTCGCCCGGAAGCAAGAGACGCGAGGGATTGCTGAATTCGGCGCGTAGCTCGACAGTCCCGGTCTGCTCATCGACCGAGAAATCAAGGAAATCGATATAGCCCCGAACAGGATATTCGGTCCCGTTGCCAAAGGTGAGGCGCACCTCCATCTGTTCGTCATCGTTCAGATCAATATCGCCTGAGGCGATGGCGCGGCGCAAGTCGATAACCTCGCTCGCGGCCTGGGCGAAGCTTACATAGACTGACGAAATCTGTTCGATGCGGGTCATCAGCGTACCTTCCGGCTGGCTGACGAACGCGCCTTCGGTCACCCGTGCGCGGCCCGCACGGCCGCTGATCGGCGCGCGCACCGTGGTATAACCAAGCTGCAGCGAGGACGCGTCCAACTGCGCCCGAATCTGCGCCACATTCGCCTCTGCCTCGCGCGACGCAGCGATCGCGGCGTCGTACTCTTGGCTACTAATGGCGTTTTCTTCGACCAGCGGGCGGTAGCGATCGACCACTGCCCGGGCATTGGCGGCCGTCGCCCGTGCGCGGGTAAGTGCAGCTTGGGTCTGGTTATAACTAGCGCGCAGCTCGCGCGGATCAATCCGGAAAAGCGGCTGTCCTACGCTGACAACTGTCCCCTCCTCGTAAAGCCGCTTTTGTACGATCCCGGTGACGCGTGCCCGCACCTCTGCCTCTCGTATCGGCTCAACCCTTCCGGGCAAGTCGATTATATTGGGAACGGTTTGGGTAACAACTTTTATCGTTTTCACCGGAATCGGCTTGGGCGCGGCTTCTTCCTCGGCCGAGGAACAGCCGGCGAGCAATAGGCTTGCGGCCAAGCTAACAAATATGAACTTCATGAGCAGGGGGCTTTCGATCAGCTTTTGTGCGGGTGCGAAGGTGTAATAACTATTACGCCCTTGTCACGCAACCCTTTTTCGTAGAAACCTTCTCTAATGATCGATAGTACCGAATGCCGCCCGTTGGACCGCCGCAGGCTCGCCATCGTCAGGGCCGCTCGAAATTTATTTGTTGAGCAAGGGTTCGAACGCACGACCCTTAGTGATATTGTCGATCGTGCTGGCGGTTCGCTCGCAACCGTCTACAAACTATTTGGCAATAAGGAAGGAATACTGGAGGTTGTCGTATTCGAGCAGGCGTCTTCTGGCACGGCGCTGGTCATCGAGGCAACAGAACAAGGCGGCACGCCGGCCCAGATCCTTCACCGCCTCTCGGAGAGCTTTCAGGTGCATTTCCTCAATCCGGAAATGGTCGCTCTGGTTCGTATTGTTATTGCGCGAAGCGTAAGCAATAAAGACTTCGCGCAGCGGTTCTTCGAACGTACAGCAACGCGCACGCACAATTCCCTTCGACAGATGTTTACGACTTGGCATGAAGACGGCATCGCGATGAGTGCCCCACCCGACATACTCGCCGAATTGTTCCTCGGCATGTTCGTCAGCGACGTCCACACCGAAGCGATCAGTCACAGCTTGAGAACGAATAAGAGCCGTACGCGGTTACACGCTAGGACAGAGTTCTTCATTGCTGGAGCGGGTTTGCTAGATTGAAGTTAATGCGAGCGTGACCGTTGATCGAGTGGAGGAGCGGTAATATTCGCGATCTGCAGTTCTAGATCTGTACTGCAAAAATAGCAAATTTTTTCAGATGTTTACGGCGGTTTGTGATGGACGAAAAACCCTATTCGCGGGACTTTTAACTTCGCCTTCTGTGAACGTGACATATCGAAAGAAGCTCACGCCATTGTCGTGATCGTCTGCCGGAACCGCCTGAGGGCGACAATGAAGAACGCAGCGCCTATCGCAGCGATGGCCAGGAACTGCGGCCATACAACGTCGAACCCGGCACCGCGGTAGAGAATCGCCTGGGCCATCTTCACAAAATGCGTGGTGGGCGCCGCAAGCATTACAGTCTGGACGAATTCGGGCATGCTCTCGCGCGGGGTCGCCCCGCCTGACAGCATTTGCAGCGGCAGAAGGACCAGCATCAGGAGCAGGCCGAACTGGGGCATGGAACGCGCGATCGTGCCCATGAATACGCCCATGGAGGTTGTGGCGAACAGATGCAGCCCGGCCCCCGTCAGAAAAAGCAGGGCAGAGCCTTCGACAGGAACAGCAAGAACGCCTTCGACCACTATTTTCAGGGCGAAGGCACAGGCCATCAGCACTACAAGGCTCATCGCCCACACCTTACTCGCCATGATTTCAAAAGGCGTGATCGGCATCACCAGCAGATGTTCGATAGTGCCATGTTCGCGCTCGCGGATCAGAGCCGCGCCGGTTAGGATGATGGAAAGCATGGTAACATTGTTGATGATTGCCATAAGCGAGCCGAACCAGCTCTGGGCCAGGGTGGGATTGAACCGTTGGCGCACGGCGAGCTCTATCGGCGGCGGCGGCCCGGCGCGCGTACCGCGGGTGAATTCAGCCACCTCGGCCTGAACGATCTGCTGGATATAACCGCCCCCACTAAATGCCTGACTCATGCGCGTTGCATCAACGTTGAGCTGTATCGTCGGGCGGCGCCCGGCCAGCACGTCGCGCTGGAAACCGGGCGGGATATCGAGCGCGAACGTAAAGTGGCCTGCATCCATGCCCCGGTCCACCTCGTCCAGGTCGACCATTGCCGGGCTGACGAAGTGGGGTGGATAGAACGCGCTCACGATGCGGCGGGAGAGCTGTGACTGATCTTCATCGGTGATGGCGATGGGGGCTTTATGCAGCGTTTCGGGCATGGCCGTACCCGAAACATAGATGCTGAACGAGAAGGCGTAGATGATCAGGATCATCATCATCGGATCACGCCACAGGCTGCGTAATTCTTTGATTCCAAGGCTATAGATATTGGCAGTTTTCGCGGCTCGGTCCATGGTTTACCGCTCCTGTTTGCGTAAAAATGCGACAGATATGCCAAGAATGACGGGATAGGTAATGAACAGGATCAGCAAAGGGCCCCATAGATCAAACAACCCCAGCCCCTTGGAGAAAACGCCTCGGCAGATGGTGACGAACCATGTTGCCGGAAACACGGTGCCAATCACCGCCCCTACCCCTTCCAGAGAGGAAATCGGATCAATCAGTCCGGAAAATTCCACCGTGGGCAGGATGGTGCCGATGGCGGTTGCGAACATCGCGGCGATCTGACTGCGCAGAAACACCGAAAATAGCAGACCCAGCGCGGTCGACGACAAGACATATAGAAGCGCGCCAAGTGTCATTACCGCGAAACTGCCGGTAATCGGTACGCCGAAGGCGGCCACGGCCAAGAAGACCAGCAGCAGATAATTGATCATGGCCAGCGCCACATAGGGCAGCTGCTTGCCTAGCAAAAATTCCACGCGGCTGATCGGCGTGACATAGAAATTGATGATCGAGCCCAGCTCTTTTTCGCGCACCACGCTGAGCGCTGTCAGCATGGCCGGAAACAGCATGAGAAGGATGGGAATTACCGCCGGCGCGATGGCCACAAGGCTTTCGACATCAGGATTATAGCGATAGCGAAGGGCAATATCAACCGGTCCGGGCTGAGGTCTGATCCCCAGTTCGCGTACCGCCATATCGCCCAGCCATTGGGCGTGCAGAGCTTGGACATAGCCTTGGGTTGTTTCCGCCCGCATCGGCATTGCACCGTCCACCCACACGGCAATCTCGGTTGTACTGCCACGCCGCAAATTGCGCGCGAAATTCGGTGGTATCTCGATCGCCACACTCAGTTCGCCAGAACGCATCCTGCGGTCTAGCTGGCCATAATCGGTGATCGGCGGGCGTTGGATAAAATAGCGCGAACCGGTGAGATTCAATATATAATTCTGGCTGGTTGTCGTTCCATCCCGATCAAGCACTGCGAAGGTCAGATCCTCCACATCCATGCTGATACCATAGCCCATGATGAACAGGAGGATTACGCTGCCGACCAATGCCAGCGTGGCGCGGATCGGGTCCCGCCGCAATTCCAGCCCCTCGCGCCAAGCATAGCTCATCATTCGCCGGTAGGTCAGCCATCCACCTGCCGGTCCTGCGCGATTCGCACCAGCGGTTAGCGATTCAGGCACCGCCTGCGAAGGGTCGGAATCAAGCTGGGCCGCATCGTCCTCGCTGGCCTCTTTCAGATAAGCAATAAAGGCTTCTTCCAGATTATCGCCGTTGCCGCGGCTTGCGGCGATGGCCTGCGGTGTGTCGCTGACCAGTACTTGGCCCGCATGCATCAGCGAAATGCGATCGCAGCGTTCCGCCTCGTTCATGAAGTGGGTAGATATAAAGATCGTCACCTTGTCGCGCCGCGACAGGTCGATCATCATCCGCCAGAACTGGTCCCGCGCGATCGGGTCCACGCCGGAGGTCGGTTCATCAAGGATCAGGATTTCCGGCTTGTGGATCATGGCCACCGCCAGACTGAGCCGCTGGCGCTGCCCCAGAGGTAGCGCGGCGGGCAGCTTTTCCATGATATCGGTGAGATCAAAACGCTGCGCCATCTCCATCACCCGATCAGGGATGTCGTCGGGGGGAAGGTGGAATAACCGGGCGTGCAACTCCAGATTCTGGCGCACGGTAAGCTCGGAATAGAGCGAGAAGGTCTGGCTCATATAGCCAACCCGGCGACGGATCTCTATGTCGTTATGACCGATTGATTTTCCGAACAGCCAAGCCTGTCCCTCGCTGGCCTGCAGAAGGCCAGTCAGCATCTTCATGGTTGTCGATTTTCCGCACCCGTTGGAGCCGAGAAATCCGAAAATCTCCCCCCTTTCGATCTCGAAATCGACGTGATCGACTGCAGTGAAATCGCCAAACCGCATGGTCAGGCTTTTCGCCTCGATCGCGATCTGCGCGTCGCTACCATCACTGCGCGGGGGAATCGTGACGGGCCTGTGACCTTCCCGGCGATCTTGCGGTAACAGGGCAATAAAGGCTTTCTCCAGCGCAGTCTCGCCGGTCCGCTCATAGAAATCCTTTGGTGTCCCATCGGCCAGAATCCGGCCCGCATCCATCGCGATCAGCCAGTCGAAGCGCGCAGCCTCTTCCATATAGGCCGTGGCGACGAGCACGCTCATATCAGGGCGGCGTGTTCGGATACGTTCGATCAGTTCCCAGAACTGCGCCCTTGAAAGCGGGTCCAGCCCGGTGGTGGGTTCGTCCAGCAAAAGAAAGTCGGGGTCATGGATCAGCGCGCAGCATAGCCCGAGCTTCTGCTTCATCCCGCCCGAAAGCTTGCCCGCGGGACGGTTGCGGAACGGGTCCAGCCCCGTACTTTCGGTCAGGTCGGCAATGCGGCGTTCGCGCTCCGCCGACGGCTGACCGAACAACCGTCCGAAAAAGTCCAGATTTTCCTCTACCGACAGCGTGGGATAAAGGTTTTTGCCAAGACCCTGCGGCATATAGGCAATGCGGGGGCAGGCCGCCGCGCGGTGCAGGCGGTCCGCCATATCGCCGCCCAGCACCTCGACCTCTCCCTGCTGAATGGCGCGGGCCCCTGCAAGGAGAGAAAATAGGCTGGATTTGCCTACCCCGTCCGGCCCGATCATCGCCACCATCCGCCTGGCGGGTATGGTGAGACCCACCTCCTCTAGCGCGGCGACCTCGCCATAATGCAGGCTTACTCCTGCAAGACGGGCAAGCGGTTCAGTGTGAGGACTTGTCATTTCGGGACATTGACCGCCAGCTCGTCAGGCCATGGGGTATCTTTGTCCACGCGCACATAGGCGACCCCCGGAAGACCGGTCTTGACCTGGGCCAGATTGCGCTGGAGCAGTTCAGGATCGATCTGCGCCCGCACCCTGAACATCAGCTTCTGCCTTTCATCCGCAGTTTCGACCGTCTTTGGTGTGAATTGGGCGACATCGGCGACGAAGCTTACCGTGGCGGGCACAACCATTTCGGGCGCGGCATCCAGCACGATGCGGACCTCCGTGCCTAGAGCGACCCGGCCAGCGACCGTTTCGGGCAGGAATAGAGTCATGTATACATCACCCAGATTGACGAGATTGAGTACCCGTCCGCCGCCGCCGATCACCTCACCGGGCTGCGCGACAAGATATTGCACCCGTCCATCAGTGGGGGAGCGTAGGGCGCTATCGCCAATTTCGGCATCAATGCGAGTCACCGTGGCGCGCGCGGCATCGACTTGCGAACGGGCTGCGCTGATTTGATTGCGCGCGGTTTCGATGGCGGCATCCACTGCTGCAAGTTGCGCTCGCGATGCCTCCACCGCTGCCGCCGCGCTTTCGGCCTGTGCGGCATTGTCGTCGCGTTCCTGAATCGAAGTGGCGCCCTCGCTAGCGAGCGTTGTCGATCGGGCCAGCCGCTTGCGCGCAGCGAGCAGCTCTGCCTCGCGCTGGCGGACCACGGCGCCGGCTGCGGCGCGATTACTCAATTGTTGGGCGACCTGGCTCTTGGCGATCTGTATCCCGTTGATCGCCTGCGCCAGCCGGGCTTCGGCCTCCGCCTTTTGCGCAAGCAGGGTTTCGGTATCCATCCGGGCGACGATCTGGCCCGCTTCGACAAATTCGCCCTCATCCACCAGGATCGTGTCGACCCGGCCAGGTATTTTTGCCGATACGTCGATCTCAACCGCTTCGATACGCCCGTTGCCGCTGACGATTCCATCGGGCAACTCGTCTCCATCGAGCATCTGCCAGCCGAAGTAGAGAGCAGCCAGCACGGCGGCGGCAATCGCGCCCCTGATCAGCCAGGTCTTGCGGGATGATGTCATTGCGGCTGCTCTCCGGTCTGTGGCGAGGTCATGCGGGCAGACGGTGTTTGGGCGGGAATGCCGCCGCCGAGCGCAGAGTAGAGCCCGACCCCTGCCGACTGATAGGCGCGCTGCAATCGCACCAGCACCTGTTCGGTTTCAAAAAGATCGCGCTGGGCATCGAGCACTTCGAGATAGGCCGAACGGCCATTGTCGAACCGCAGCTGTGCCAGTCGCGCACGTTCGCGCAGGGCATTCAGCGCACCGCGTGTCGTTTCGATCTGTTTCGCCAATTGCTCGCGCTGGACCAGCGCGTTTGACACATCGCGGAAGGCAATCTGCACCGTCCGCTCATAATCGGCCACTGCCTCTACCTGCCGCGCCCTTGCAAGATCAAGATTCGCCGCCAGCCGCCCGCCCTGGAACAGGGGCAGAGTGATGCTGGGGGTGAAGTTCCACGCCTCGCTGTCCGCCCCGAACAGGCCGTCCAGCTCGGTACTGGTGGTGCCAAAGGCGCCGGTCAGGCGGATATTGGGAAAGAACGCGGCGCGGGCCGCGCCAATATCGGCATTTGCCGCTCGCAACTGGTATTCCGCGGCAATGATATCCGGCCTTTGCACAAGCAGGTCGGAGGGCAATCCCGCAGGCAGCGCAATGGCAGACTGTGTCTCCATCAGGTCCAGCGGGCGTAGTGCGATGTTCAGCGGCCGTCCGACAAGCACGGCAAGAGCATTGTGATTGATTTGCCGTTCTTGTTCCAGCGCTTCGAAGGTGCTTTGCACTTGCGCCAGCAGGGTCTGAGCCTGAGTCACTTCCAACTTCGAACCGGACCCCACTTCATAGCGGCGGCGCATTATCCGCAACGCATCCTCGCGCGTCGCGATAGTACGCGATGCTAGCGCCAGCCGCCCCGTATATTCGCGTTCCAGCAGATAAAAACTGGCGACCTGCGCGATCAGGCCAGTGGCAACCGCACGCTTTCCTTCCTCGCTTGCCAAATACCGGTTGCGGGCTGCTTCGTTGAGATTACGCAGGCGGCCCCAAAAATCGATTTCCCAGCCCGCGCTTACCTGCGCGGTAACCTGCTCCACATCGTAACGCAGCGGTCCTGTTCCAGGCAATTCAATCAGTGATCTACCCCTTGTCCCTGTGCCAACTGCATTGAGGCTGGGATAAAGGCCGGAACCCTGGATGCGCCACGCTGCCCGCGCCTGCGCCACGCGAGCTGCAGCAATATGCATGTCGCGATTTTCTGCCAGCGCGGTTGAAATGAGCGCGCGCAAATCCTCGTCTTGAAAGAACTCATGCCAACCGATCTGCGCAATCGATTGCCCGGTCGGGTTCGATCGAGAATAGTCTTCCAGAATAGGGGCAGCCGGTCGTATGGATTGCGGAGCGAATGAGCAGCCTGAAAGCAGCAGCGATGGGACAATAGCAGTTGCGGCCAGCACGCCGCCACGCTTCGACGCCGAAGGGGCGAGCCGTTTCGAGCAATAACTATCTGGACTGCCGCTTTTGTCGGCTCGAAAGCTTACCATCCGTATTCCGCCAACCCTCCGCAATAAAGTTCTTTCAATTTGACAGTATCGTTACCATTTTTCCGCCGTGGTATCCGTAGTTTCCCTGATTGCTTGTGATTTTAATTTCCGCCCACCATCCACGCTATCAGATCACCGATCCGTTGCCCAACTTTGATGACGGGTAGGCGCGCTTCCATCTGTAGAAGCTGGCCCGGCCAACGCCAAAATAGCGACATGTCCTATCTTCTCTGCGTGCTGCAATATCCGCAATTTACGCTGTACTTCGCGTTCTTCATCCTTCCTCATCAATACATCTCCTTCCTGCGTCAGGAATTTACAGAAGATGTCTCGCGAGTCCCTACATATTTACAATTGCAGTTAGCGTTCGTGGAAGCTTTTCCAAAAAGAAAGAACGCTCCTGAGAGCTACGACAAAGGCCAATGGTTGATCAAGCATCAGGTGGTGGCGGGCTTCCGGTATGGCTATTATCGGGATGTCGTTTCCACCCATCTCGCGGATGTAATCGGCAGAATCCTGTGAGAAGAGCAGGCTGTTACCGCCGTGCACGATTGCTTTGCGGCCCGGCGCTTGCACCAGGCGCTTACCCATGTTCAGCCACTCCTCGGGCCTATTGCTCCTCCGGAAGACCTCGGGCGAGAATTTCCACGTCCAACTGTCTCCTTCGTTTTTCAGGGAATGATACGCAATATAGTCAAGAAGAAATGGCTCCTCAACCGGTTGAGGCGGCGACAGGATATATCTCTCGCGTCCTGCTGCATAGCTGGGATAGTGCTTGTTGGGCTTGTCCGGATTTCCCGATCCCGGGCTGGCCCGATCCCTGCTCCAGTATTGTTCAAGCAATTCGGGACGCATGATCATGAGATCGCATACGACCAATCCCGCGAATGCATCGGGCGACTGGGTCACGGCTGTCAACGCGGCACCCGAACCGAAACTGTGCGCGATAATTGTTGGCTTGTGCCCATCAGCGAACAAGTCCAGCGCCTCGGCAATCTCGGTGAATTCCCGCCCACGGGCCGCTGTGTCGGCGGCACCGCGCATTTCGCTGTCACCCATGCCCGCCAGATCGAAGGCTACGACATCATAATCCTGGGCAAAGAAGGGGGCGATGAAGGCGAAGCACCGGGCGTGTGCAAGAAAGCCGTGTGTTATCAGCAATTTGGGCTTCTCGGAGCTGCCCCAGCGGAGATAGTGCACCTTGGCTCCGGCAATCTCTACATACGCTTCTTCGCGCGGCACTTTCAGTGCTGCTATGAACCATTCGGGTAGGTGCGAGCCGTCCCCGGCCCATAAGGGATCAATGTCAGCCGGGAGGTTGTTTACAGGGGTCATTTCTTTCATTGCGCGAAGGGTTCCTTGTTGGTGAATTTTTCGGTGGCGAAGCCGCGATAGGCATTTTGCGCTACGTCGTCGCATACGGCGGCATAGCCGGCCACGCTTGGGAAATTGATAAGCTGGCGCTTCTTGCCCGGGATGTTTGCACCCATGTACCAGGAGTCCGCTTCAGGAAAGAGTGTCATCGCACCAGCTTGGGCGACCATTTCGGTCCAGCCCTGTTCGGCCTGCGGTTCGGCATCGAAGAGCTTGATGTCGCTATCTCTCAGCCAAACCATGAAGTTGCAAATCCAGTCGCCTTGTATCTCAGCGCTCGTCGGGCCGTTCGCAAAACCTGATGGGCTTAGGGGACCGTACGAAAACAGCATATTGGGAAAGCCCGTCACGGACATGCCCAGATAGGCGCGCAAGCCATCGTCCCAGGCCTGTGCCAAACCGAGCCCGCCGCGCCCGGTTATATTCATGTCAATCAGTCCGCCGCGTCCGGCATCGAAGCCGGTCGCAAAGACGATGAGATCGCATTCGATTTCACCGGTGGCGGTTTCGATTGCGTTCGTCTTGATCCGGGCAATAGGTGTTTCCTTCAGATCGACGAGCGCAACATTTTCCTGCCCGAAAATCTCGTAAAAGTCCTGTTCGAGCGACGGCCTCTTCGTCCCAAAAGGATGGGGCGGCTCTGTTGGGGCAAGTCTTTCGGCGAGTGCAGGGTCGGCAATCCGTGCGCGGACCTTGTCACGCCAGAAATTATAGGCGTGGCGATTTGCTTGGCGGTTTGTGAGCAAGTCTGCGAAATTGTGGTACCAGAACCTTAGTCCGCCGCGTTGCCAGAGATATTCGAAATGCGCCGCGCGTTCATGCTCGTCCACGTCCAGCGCCGAGACTTCGAGCGACTGGCATTCAAACCCGCCGCTCGTCTGCTTGCGTTGATTGAAAATGTCGGGGTAATCTTGCTTTTCGTGCTGCTGTCTTTCGTTGGTTAAGGTCTCCTGTTGCATGGGCAGTGCCAGGATCGGCGTTCTCTGCAACAGCGTGAGATGCTCTGCTGATTTCGCGGCTTCCTGTGCCACCTGCACGCCGCTGGCCCCGGTGCCGATCACGGCGATCTTGCGGCCTTCCAGATCGATACCCTGTTGCGGCCAGCGCGCGGTGTGGCACCATTCGCCCGCGTAGTTTTCGAGGCCGGAAATATCGGGGATATATGGCTTCGAAGCGAAGCCGAGAGCGGGCAGGAGAAACCGCGTCGTCACGGTATCGCCGCCGCCCATCTGCAAATGCCAGATCGAATTGTCTTCATCGAACCGCGCGCTTTCGACATTCGTGCTCATACGCATCAGCGGCCACAGATCGAGCGTGTCGCAGACATGCGTGAAATAGGCGCGCAGCTCCTCCCAGCCGGGGAAACGCTCGCTCCAGGACCATGTTTGCCACACTTCCGGAAGGGAGAATTCGTAGAGCGGGACCTGCGAATCCACACGCGCACCGGGATAGCGGTTCCAGTACCAGATACCGCCCGGTTGGGCTGCGGCATCGACCAGCAGGACATTGAACCCTGCTTCACGCAATTTGTGCAGCAGGTAGATGCCACTGAAACCGGCACCGACGATTATCGCGTCGTGTTCTGGAGCGGCCATGTCGGTCACTTTGCCGCCTGACCGCCTTGAGCGATCTTTTTCGCCGTTGCGTAATCCGCTTTGCCGTTCGAGGCGCGCAGAGGTGTGTCGGTTGGATGGATTGCCTTGGGCGTCTTATATCCCGCCAGCTGCTGGCGGACGTGATCCTTTACAGCTTGCTCATCGAATCCGGCCTGCTTGTCGAGATGGACAACAGCGGTCACCGCCTGCCCCCATTTCTCGTCCGGCACGCCGACCACCAGCGCATCGGCGATGGCGGGGTGGGTCTTCAGCACCTCTTCGACTTCCTCAGGATAGACTTTTTCGCCAGCGGTGTTGATGCACACGCTGCCCCGGCCGAGCAGGATCAGGCTGCCATCGGATTCCACGCGGCACCAGTCGCCGGGGATGGAATAGCGTACGCCGTCAATGGTCTTGAAGGTCTTGGCAGATTTTTCAGGATCTTTGTAATAACCGAGCGGGATCGCACCCTTGCGGGCGATGAAACCGGGCACGCCGCTGCCCGGTTCGACCTTCTGATCGTTCTCGTCGAACACGTCGCAGAATTCGCCAATGCTGAATTTGGCGGTGTTGGTCCCGCCTTCCGCAGTGGTGACGGCGAGGCCATATCCAAGCCCTTCGGAGGCACCGAAACTGTCCATCAGGGCCACTTGCGGGATGTGCTTGCACAGGCCTTCCTTGACCTCTTTGCTCCACATCACGCCGGAAGAAACGATTGTTACAAGGCTGCTGGTATCCCAGCGGCCGGGATGTTCGTCGAGGGCGCGAAGCATCGGCTTGGCAAATGCGTCGCCCACGATGGCGATGCTTTCGACCTTATGCTTCTCGACCGTGTCCCACAATTCCTCGGCATCGAATGACGGGTCGGCAAGTGTAACGATTGCCCCGCCCGACATGAGCGTGCTGATCCCGGTGATGAAGCCGGTGCCGTGCATCAGCGGGCAGGAGGGGAGAGTTCGGCGGCCCGGCCCCTCGCTTTTGATCAGTGCGATGCTTTCCTCGTGCGACTGCGGCACGGGACCAAGCTTTTTTTGCGCATCAAGCTGGGCTTTGCGCATATCGTCGTGCTGCCACATCACGCCCTTGGGCATGCCGGTTGTGCCGCCGGTATAGATGAACAACAGGTCGTTTGGCGAACGCCCTATGTCCAATGGCGAGCCGTCCCCTTGCGCAGTGAGCTCTTCATAAGGAACGGCAAAAAAGGCAATCTCTGACGGATCGCCGATCTCGACAAAAGTGTGAACCTTCTCAAGCCGGTCTTTCAGTTCAAGGATGCAGTCTCGGAATTCGGCACTGTAGACAATCACCTCGCTGTCGGAATCGTCGAAAATATAGAACACTTCTTCGGGCACATAACGATAATTGATGTTCACGTGGGTGAGCCGCCCCTTGAAGCAAGCCGCCATCAGCTCGCCATATTCCGGGCGGTTGCGCATATAGAACGCCACCTTTGCCCCGTCGCCGGCACCGCGCTCGCGCAGATTGCGGGCGAGATTATTCGAACGGGACGACATTTCCGGCCATGTAACGATTCGGTCACCATGGATCAGCGCTGGCGCATCCTTCGGCATGGCCGGTTCAATAGCATCAAGAATGTCGCCAAGGTTCCAGTCGATCACTTTTCTATCTCCTCTCCGGGCCGGGCGGTGCTTGTTTCGCGCGCGTTCTCAGAGGCCATTAAATCATGCTGCATGGATCCAGCCCTGAAGCGTTGCCGCTTCTGCTCTCACCGCTTCCGGACCGCCTAGAATCTGACGGTCGAAACCGATCCGCTTGAACCAGTAATGTAGCCCTAGCAAGTCGGTGAAACCCATCCCGCCATGTACTTCGGTGGCCGTGCGCGCGACGAAACGATGCACTTCGCCGGTGTGCGATTTCGCATGGCACGCGGCGAGCGAGGCTTCGTCCGGCGCGGCATCGAACGCATGGGCCGCGTACCACACCAGCGAACGGCAGGGTTCGTGCCGGGCGGCCATTTCCGCGCACATATGTTTGACCGCCTGAAAGCTGCCAATGATCCGCCCGAACTGTTCGCGCTGTCCCGCATAATCGACCGCTTTTTCGATCATAGCCTGACCCGCCCCTATGCTGTCGGCCGCCAGAATCACCCGCCCCGCATCGCGCAGCCGTGCAGCAGTTGCTCCGCCATCGTCGGCCAGCGGTTCTGCCGCAACTTGCGCAAAGCGCAATTCACCGACGCTGCGGGTTCGGTCGATTGTGGTCAACGGGACTTTCTTCAGCCCTTCGGCATCGGCGGGCACGAGGTGCAGCCGCCCGGTCGCATCAGCCACAAGAAACGCACCAGCGTCAGCAAATTCGAGCGCGAATAACGCCGTACCATCCAGTTTTCCACCGTTGTTTGTTACGCCCGCGCCGTCGCGTGCTTCGATTGTCTCGGCAATGGCGACGGCGATCCGTGCTTCGCCGCTGACGATTTTTGGCAGCCACTCAGCCTGCTGCTGTTCATTACCTGCTTGGGCCAAGGCGATGGGTGCAAGCACATGGCTGGCGAGAAACGGTACCGGAGCGACCGCATAGGCAAGCTGTTCGGCCACCACGGCTGCATCAAGCAAGGTCATACCGAGGCCGTCATGTTGTTCAGGCACCATCATTCCCGTGATGCCCAGTTCGCTCAGTGCCGATTGCACCTTATCGCTGTAGGAAGCCTCGCCTTCCGCGCACTCACGCACATGATCGAGCGGGCAGGTGTCGGAAAGGCATCGCGCGACAGCATCGCGCAGCATTTTCTGGTCTTGCGAAAGTCCGAAATCCATCAGGCGGCTCCTTTTTTCCGTTCGGCCGATGCAGGCTTGGCCAGCTTGGGTTCGCGGGGCATATCGAGGCCGCGTTCTGCGATGATGTTCTTCTGGATTTGGGCGGTACCGCCGCCGATGATGAGGCCCAGCTGGAACATATAGTTCCATTGCCATGCGCCGCCTTCACGCTCGCGGGCGCTACCGTGATAAAGAATGCCGATTTCACCCATCGCATCAATCGCCAGAGCCGATATCTGATGCGCCAGCTCGCAGCTTTGCAGTTTGACGATCAACTTGGCCATGCCGCCGGGATCGCCCTTCAGATTGTCCGAAAGGATACGCATCCCGTTATATTTCATAGCCGCAACTTCGGCTTGAAGTGCCGCCAGCCGGTCCCGCAGCACGGCATTGTCGATTGCCCGGCCTTGACCGATGCGCTCTTCCTGCATTAGCTTGACCAGTGCGTGGAAGCGGTTTTCCAGCGCGTCAGGATCGCCTAGCATTCCGCGTTCGTGACCCAGTGTCGCATTTGCAACGAACCAGCCCTGACCGCGCTGGCCGACGATCTGGTCCATCGGCACCCGCACGTCGGTAAAGAATGTCTCGTTAAATTCGGCGTGACCGGTCATGGTCTTGAGCGGACGTACCTCGATCCCCGGCGTATCCATCGAAAAAATCAAATAGGAAATCCCGTCATGTTTGGGCGCGTCAGCTTCGGTCCTGACCAGGCAGAAAATCATATCCGCCTCCTTGGCCGTGCTGGTCCAGATCTTCTGGCCGTTGATCACGAAGTCGCGTTTATCGGCCTGCGCGCTGGTTTTCAGGCTGGCGAGATCCGAGCCCGCGCCCGGCTCTGAATAGCCTTGGCACCATACGACCTCGCCTTTCAGCGTTGGCTCGACCCACTGGCGTTTCTGTTTCTCGGTCCCCAACTCCAGCAGGGTCGGGACCAGCATCGATATGCCCTGATTGGCGAGACCTCCGGGAATGCCCGCGCGCGAGAATTCCTCGGCGATGATCCGCGATTTTAGAATGTCGGGTTCGGCCCCGTAGCCGCCATATTCCTTGGGGATCGTGCGCGCAGTATAACCATGTTCAATCAGCAGTTTCTGCCACTCGACCGCTTCGGTAGATGGGCGTGCGGCGCGGTCCTTTCCGGCTGGCGCACGGTCACCGTGGCTCTTGAGAAATTGTCGCACTTCCTCTCGGAAAGCATCATATTCGGGTCCGCATTCAAGATCCATGGCCAGCCTATCCTTTGCGTGGTCGGAATACCGGCAAGCGGAAATCCGTGCTTATTGTTTCGAAATCGAGTTCTACCGGCAGGTCCAGTTCCAACTTGTCGTGGTCGCAATCGACCAGTCGTGTCGCCATCCGAACGCCTTCATCCAGTTCGACAACCGCAGCGATGAACGGAATGTCTCCGGCAAAAGCCGGGTGCAGAGCCTGATGCGTGATTGTCCAGGAAAACAGCGTACCGTTGCCACTGCTTTGCTCCCACGAAAATTCGGGTGAGCCGCATTTCGCGCACATATAGCGGGGTAAGTGGCGGAAGGTACCGCATTCGCCGCAGCGCTGGAAATACAGATTGCCGTCTTGGCACCGATCCCAGAATTCCTGTTCTACAGGATCCTGTGGGCGCGGTAGCGGCTTGGCCGGCGCTTGCTGCGCCGAGGCACGCATTTTGGGCGGAATATCTTTCTTGTCGGTCATGCGTATCTCCGCAGGATCGCAATACTGCCGTCGCCAAGATCGCCCCAGCCGGTAACAAGCCCGGTCTGTGCGCCTTCGACCTGCCGCTCGCCGCAATCGTGGCGCAATTGTCGCACCGCCTCGATCACATGATTCAAGCCCCAGACATGCGCCTCGCTCAGCAGTCCGCCATGGGTGTTGATAGGGTAGCGCCCGCCCAGCTCGATCTGCCCGTCCGCAACGAATTCGCTCTGTCCGCCCGGCTCGCAATAGCCCAGCGCTTCAAGCTGCAACAGTACGACGTAAGTGAAGCAGTCATAGATCTGCAGGAAGTCCATGTCTTGGTGTTTAACACCCGCCATGTCGAAGGCGCGCGGGGCGGCATAGCTCAAACCAACCTTGAAAGGATCTGGCCGCGAAGGGATGTCGTCAGCAGGATAGGGGTGGCCTTCGGCAGCACCGGCAATGCTCACAGGAACATGCGGCATATCTTTCGCCCGGTCAATCCGCGAGACGACAACCGCGCAGGCGCCGTCGGTTTCCAGGCAGCAATCGTAAAGGCGGAAAGGTTCGGAAATCAACCGCGCCGAGTGATAGGTTTCCGCGTCCAACTCGCGCCCGTAGGTAAAAGCCTGCTGATTCATCTGCGCATGGCGGCGGCAGGCCAGCGCGACGGCCGCCATTGCATCAGGCCCGACCCCGTAAAGCTTCGAATGACGGGTCGCGAGCCAGGCATACATTTGCACCGGCAAAAACACGCCATAGGGAATGTAATAGCCTTTGATCGTGTTGGTCAGCGTTGTCATGTTCATCGGCCGCGTCGGAGGGGCGCCGGGCTTCGGCCTGAGTGCCGAATATCCGTTCCAGCCCAGCGTCACCAGCACATGGTCGCACAAGCCGCTGGCGATCGCCATGGCCGCGTTTTGCAGCGCCGTGGTCGGGCTTGCTCCGCCCATGTGCACTGTCGATGCGTAACGCAGTACGTCGATACCCAGATTAGCAGCCATTTCCTCCGATGAAGTGTAGATTGGAGGCGGCACCATCCCATCAATGTCGGACGGTTTCAGTCCGGCATCGGCGATGGCGCGGCGCGATGCCTCTAGCATCATGCCCACTGCGGTACTTTCGGCCCCTTTGACGAAAGCGGTTTCCCCGACGCCGGTAATGGCGGATTTATCGCTAAAACTCACAGGCGCAGCGCTACTCATGCCAGCATCTCGTTTGCCGGTGGGTCTGAAACCCGCGCTCCAGTTCCTGCAATGGCGATTCTTCCTTCACAGCAATATCTCCGATCCGGTTCATGAATATGATGTTGCGGCTGATAGCGCTTTTTCAGCCCCAGCGACGAGATCCTGCATGACCTTGAAGGCGGGACGGATCGCGTCGATTAGCCCGATTCCCTGGCCCGCAAAACCGGGAATGACGTCCTTGCGCCGTGCCTTGATGCCAGGAGCCATCATTGGGCCGAAAATCATCGACTGATAGGGCATGGGCAGTGGTTCCTTGCCTGCCTCAACCCAGGCATCGGCCCATCTGTTGCGAATCGTGCGCGCAGGCTTGCCGGTAAGAGAGCCGCTGACCACCGTGTCGGCATCGCCGCTCTCGGTGATCGCTTCTTTCTGGAAGTGTTCGATGCCCGCTTCCTCGGTCGCGAGAAACGCCGTACCGATCCACGCACTCTCTGCACCCATCATCATCGCAGCAGCAACGCCGCAACCATCTGAAATACCGCCGGCACCAAGCACGGGAACGCGGTCGCCCACTGCATCGACCACTTGCGGGATCAGTGAGATGGTGCCGGTCGGCGAGTTGTGACCACCGCCATCCTGACCTTGTGCCACAATCATGTCTATGCCCGAATTGACCACCTGCTCTGCATGCTTGACCTTGCCGATCACTGCCATGACCTTGGTTCCATTGGCATGCAGGCGGTCCATCCACGGTTCGGGAGTGCCCAAGCCCGCAGCATAGACTGGCACCTTTTCTTCGATCACCACTTCCATCTGCGCCTCAAAAAATTTCTTCGAGAACAGCTGTGGTGAGCCTTTCCCCATTTCGGGTGCTCCCGCCGCACGCATGGCAGCTGCGGCATCGACCTGCGGAAGCTCCTCGCGCTCCATAAAGTCTTGAGTGAATTGTTGGTATTCGCCCAGCAAGTCCACGGAGTTTTCGGGTGCGCCACCGCTTTGGGGGGCTGAGCCGCGCCTGACCGACGCGGGCAGCAGCGTATCGACGCCGAAAGCTTGTCGGTCAATTCGCGGGTCTGACGAATCCATTCGCGTAGCTGTTCGGGCGAACACGCCGCCGCGCCCAGCACACCCAGTCCGCCAGCATTCGATACCGCTGCGGCTAGCGCTGGAACGCTTGCGCCGCCCATACCGGCCAGAAGGATAGGATATTCGATCCCCAATATTTCGCAAACTCGGCTGTTCAGTGCCATTTTACTTTCGCTCCATTTGGTGCCGCCGGGCACGGTTGAGTGGTTGAAACTGCTAGATTGACCCCCATTTCACTCGTTGGGACACCAGTTCCGGGCTGCGTTCTGTAAGATAGGCTGCCGAGCCGGAGACGAGACGGCTCATCGCTTGCCGCGCAGCGCTCTCGTCGCCGGTTCGCACTGATTCGAGAACGCGGCGCAGAAATCTTAACTGAACCGCTCGTTCTTGCGCCGAATATCCCAGCGAATTCGAAAATTCGCGGGTCAGCAAATGCATCGCAGAGGTCAGCAGGCCGAAGAGCGGATTGCCGCTTGCCCAGCCAAGCAGGTCGTGAAAACGGCGATTCAAGTCCTCGAAATTATCGCTGGCTTCATTGCGCTCCAGTTCTTTGAAGCAATCAGCAAGTGCACTCAGATCGCCCGTTGTCGCGCGCTGCGCGGCATAGGCAGCGACATCGGGTGCAATCGCCTCGCGCAATTCCAGCAATCCGCGCAGGTCCGCTTCCATGAAATGCAGGATCAGCGACAGGCTGTTGGCGAAATCACCAGTCTGCGGGCGCGCCACCACTGGCCCGCCTCCCCGCCCAAGTTGCAGGTGGATCACGCCCTGGAGTTCCAGAAAGCGTAGGGCTTCGCGCAAGGTCGCACGGGCAACCTCATAGCGCGCCAGCATCTCGTCCTCCCTCGGCAACCGGTCGCCGGGAGAATGTGCCTCAGCCTCTATGTCCCGCACGATGTTCTGGGCAAGTGACAAGGCGCGCTTAGTTTTCTTCACTGTTTCGACCTGCAGCTGCATCGTTGCACCTTGTTCCTTCCTAAAATCTTATAATATTTAAGGGCCTCCAGCACTCACTGTCAATGGTATTTATCGATAGGCTGGGGCAGTAAGTGTAAAATATTATAAGGTTTCTTGACAAGAGTCGGCTTGGCCTTATGTTTTGTCAGATTAAGGCAGCATTGCCTGAGGGAAGGGAAGGCGGATATGAATATCCAGGCCACGGAAATGAATACTGCAGGCAAAATCGCCGCGATACCAATCGAAGAGATTGACGTCGCCCGGCCAAGCTTGTTCCAGAACGACACCATAGGATTGTTCTTTGACCGGCTGCGCGCGGAAGATCCGGTTCATTATTGCAGCGAAAGCTATGTCGGCCCTTACTGGTCGATCACCAAGTTCGACGACATCATGGCGGTTGATACCAACCACAAGGTGTTCTCATCCGAGGCCAAGCTTGGCGGTATCGCGATTCAGGATATGCACTCGGTTGAAGGCGGGCTTGAGCTCGAAATGTTCATCGCCATGGATCCGCCAAAGCACAATCAGCAACGCAAGGCCGTCACGCCTTCGGTGGCCCCTTCAAACCTTCAACTGCTGGAACCGGTAATCCGCGAGCGGGCGGGTGAAATACTCGACCAATTGCCGATCGGCGAGGAATTCGATTGGGTCGACAAGGTTTCAATCGAATTGACCACCATGACGCTCGCGACGCTGTTCGATTTTCCTTGGGAGGAACGGCGCAAGCTGACGCGCTGGTCGGATATTACAACGGCGGCACCGGAAACAGGCATCGTCGAATCCTATGAAGAGAGGCGCGAAGAGCTCATCGAATGCGCGATGCATTTCAAGGGGCTTTGGGAACAGCGCGTCAATGAAGAACCGAAGAACGACCTGATTTCCATGATGGCACATTCGCCAGCAACACAGGATATGCCTTTTCTGGAATTTCTGGGTAATCTTCTGCTGTTGATTGTGGGCGGCAACGACACCACGCGCAATTCGATCAGCGGCGGGGTCCTGGCGCTTGATCAGAACCCTGACGAATACCGCAAATTGGATGACGATCCTTCGCTGATCGGCAGCATGGTGCCGGAAATTATCCGGTGGCAGACCCCGCTGACCCATATGCGCCGCACCGCACTTGAAGATTGGGAGATAGGCGGCAAGCAGATCAAAAAGGGCGACAAGGTCGTGATGTGGTATCTCTCGGGTAATCGCGATGGCAGCGTCATCGACCGGCCGAATGAATTCATCATCGACCGGAAAAATCCGCGGCACCACCTCTCTTTCGGCTATGGAATCCATCGCTGTATGGGCAACAGGCTCGCGGAGCTTCAGCTGCGCATCATCTGGGAAGAAATTCACAAACGTTTCTCACGGGTTGAAGTGACCGGCGAGCCCGAGCGCCTGTTTTCGAATCTAGTGCGCGGAATCACCAAGCTTCCGGTGCGTTTGCACGCTCGTTGATTGTACGAACCGAAAAATTGCGGAGATGAGAATGGTTAAGGTAACGTTCGTCGCAAGCGATGGTGAACGACGCGAAGTTGAGATCGAGGAGGGCAAAACCGCGCGCGAGGCGGCCCTGTTCAACGATGTGTCCGGTATCGACGGTGATTGCGGTGGGGTATGCGCATGCGCGACATGTCACGTCCATGTCGATCCCGAATGGATCGATAAGGTGGGCCGGATAATGGAAGACGGTATGGAAGCCGATCTGCTTCAATTCGCCGAAGGCACAACCGAATATAGCCGGCTCGCGTGCCAGATCCCGATGAAACCCATGCTGGACGGGCTGGTACTCCACGTCCCCGAAGAGCAATATTAGCACGTCGCGAGAGAGAGCTCGCCTCAACCAGAAGAGATGCGGACCGGAAACAGGCGGCAGCGAACAAGCAGGCGATAAGCAGGATAATTTGCTTTTCCGTTCGGACAATCATTTCTGCGCTATGGATAATGCAACCGCGTCAGCCAACTGCCTCGCTGGCTATGCCGTAGCCGGCACTTTCCGGAATGGTCAGGAAATTCTTCCCGTCTCGCTGAACGATCTGCGGCAGGACAGCCTCGATCGCACGTGCCTCGGTGCAGGTGATGCAGTCCTGTGCGCTGTGTGCCTGCGCCAGCAGTTCCAGGTTCAGCCTGGTGGGAAAAATAATCGTTCGCTCTCCGGCTTCGCCCATCGCCAGGGCGCTGGCAGGTGATAGCCATTCGGCGTCCACGGTTTCATAGCCATCACAGGCTGCAATCAGCCGCTCTGGCGCGCGCGCAACGTAGAACCAGGTGTCGAAGCGCTTGTTCATGAAAGTGGGGGTGAACCAGCGCGCGAAATCGCTGAGCCCGTGCAGTCTCAGCCGCACATCTGCCTCGCGGACCACGTCCAGGAAAGACAGTTAAGACTTGCGGCTAGCGGGATCGCATGATCCTTCGAAGGCGCTGCCGTCCAGGTTGTCGGCAAGCAGAATGCCCGCTTCTTCGTAGCATTCGCGGATTGCTGCAATCCGTAGGGCGCGCTGCGTAGGGTCGAGCAAGCCCCAGCCATTGCAATGGTCCGGCCAATGTTCCGCATCATCGCCCGCCGCGGGTTTGCCGCCTGGAAATACCGATGCGCCTGACGCGAAATCGATCTGATGGTGGCGTTTTACCATCAGCACCTGGAATTCTGGTTTATCGCGCAGCAGCAACATGGTGGCCGCGGGAACGGGATCGAGGGGTTTCTGGCTGGTCACACTTCTTTCTCCGATTGATTCATCAATCTACATGCGTCGGCATCCTGAGGTGCGCATTGGCAAATGGTTCAATTCCATTTTCGGACCAATGCAATTAGTGCGAGCGTTAGGGTGATCGCGGCCAGAACCCACGACTGGTCTACCATCGGCGCAGAGGAAACAATCAGCGCGGCGACGACTGGCCCCTTAACCAACTGATTCTGCTGTGGC
>Ga0209345_10000945_pt1 | contig 37221 bp, 24 predicted proteins | sample Cruoilmetagenom7_FD_187294 | JGI IMG/M metagenome (GOLD analysis project Ga0209345, IMG submission 187294) | Oil polluted marine microbial communities from Coal Oil Point, Santa Barbara, California, USA - Sample 7 (SPAdes) (version 2) | ecosystem: Environmental > Aquatic > Marine > Oil seeps ...
ACTTCATATTCGAAATAACTATCAATGGTATTCATGGTATTATCACGGTTGATATCCTCAACATCGGGCTGCGATGTTGAACCTCTATCTGTATTAGACAATTCAACTGGTGAATTACCCTCAACTCCGTTATACCTAGCATATCTATTGACAATAGAACCTTCTGCTTGTAAGAAATATTGATAGTTATCTCTTGCAGGGTCATCACCAGAGAATTGATTAACTATCGAGTTAATAGTAGCATTTGGATCACTATTCTCATCACTATCTTTTTCACCATCATATCCAACATCTTGGTTGGTTCTTTCTTGCCCTTCAGTATCAAAAGCATAAATCAACGATTGACTTGTAGGTACTCTACCCCATTTTGTTTCTAAAGTATTTGTAGTACTTCCATCTTCAGGCAGGCCATTTTCATATTGCTTTCTTCCATCTTTTAATATATCTTCTGAAATATTACCTAGATTGAAAAATAACTTACCACTTCCTTCACTGTCATCATGAGCATAAGGATCCATTACCCAAAATTCAATAAACTCAACATTAGAACGCTCAAAATCTGTTGTAGTTAATTGTCTTGAAATTCCTGCAAAATTATCTTGAGGATCTGGCAATGTATTTTGATCTCCATCATTTAATGCGGCTGGATTAAAGTTATATGGACCACGCTCTCTTGGATTATACACTAAATCTAATGTAAATAATGCTTGTGTTTGTCCTTGAACAATATCTTGATTTGGAAATATTTCATCTCTAAAAACTCTACGTGTAAAAGGAGAGGAAAGATCTTCATCATTTATTCCACTTGGTCTTTGACTACTATAGAATATAGGATCAATAGTATACCAAGATAAATCAGCTCTTTTATAATTATATTCTAAACTATTATCGGTACTAAGTAATTCTCCACCAAAATTATGAGGTGTACTAGACAAGAACCAACTTTGTGGAGAACTAATATCTAATTCTGTTTGTGAAGCTTCAAAATCATCAACATATACCGTAGTCTTTCCTCCAAAATCTGAAACTTTAGGAGCTCCAGGAATTAAATAAGCAAACTCCCCACGTAAAGAAACATTAGATTCTACATCTGTATCTATATTCGGTAATTTATTTACTAAACGTGTTAAGAAAGGAACTTCTGTAGAATACGTTGTATTTAAACCTATAATAGTATTGTTTATAGGTTCTGCATTGTATGAAGATTTCTGAGTTAATGGACGCTCATTTAAATTTAAATAAGTTGCTCCAATTTGAAAATTCTCATTGAATTTATGCTCAACATTTAATCCCGTAAAACGTTTAGTTTGTTGACCAAATAATGTATTATTCTCTGTAGTAATATTAATTGGAGTATTTGAATTCTGTAAAGATGGATCTAAAATTTGAACCCTCCCTAATTGGTAATTTACGGTATAATCAACTCCTTCAACTAAAGTTCTACCTCCTGCTGTTACAGTAACAGAACCTTGAGGAACATTAAAAGCTCCAATTGAAATTCCATCGGCTCCAGTCGATTTATACGAACCTTTTAATTGAAATTTATTTTTATCACTATCTTCTTGTTCTGCTTGTGTTTTAGTAGAAGTATATAATGATCTGTATACATACTTCCTTTGGTTGGCATTATAATTACCTGAAATATCTGAATCACTATTATAATTCTCACTAATATTATCTCTTAATTTCTCAAATAAATGAGACCCAAAAGGTTCAATTGTTGTAAAAATAATACGTCCATTTTGAGAATCAACCGTAACTCCATCAATAAAATCGAAGAAACCATCTCCTTCTTGTTGCGGATCGTTATTAAAATTTAAACGATCTAAATTAAAAACTCTTAACAGTGTTGTGTTTGCAACATCTTCAGGTAGCTCTGTATCAGGAAAACCAACGCTTTCTGGTGCTTTAGATATATAGTTTAAAGGTGAAGGATCTGTATAAAGAATATTTAATCTGAAATCTTCACGTTCTAATTGAAAAGCACCTAAAGGGTAGATGTTTTTCATCATAATATCCCAAACAGGTTCCTGTACGTTTGTTATACTACTCTTAAGAAGTTTTACAACAAGATTTTGAGGAATTCCTTCAATCTGCTCATCTCCTTGATCTAGTGTACCACCTGTTGCATCTACACCATCATTAGAAAATTCTCCAACTTGATACACATTTCCATTTACAGTAAATTGAAATGAAACACCTAATATTTCATCATTGCTCAATCGTTGGTTTAATGAAATATATCCTAATTGTGTATTAAGCTCATATTCGTTTTGACGTAATTTTCTTGCATTTTCTAACCCAACATAATCAAGACCATCTCTTACTTGAACTCCACTAAAACCAGATTGAACAGTTGCAACATCTCTAATTAAAGGAGTCAACACACTTTGCACTGAAGAATTATCAATACCAAAAGGGTTAAAATCATTATTCGCATTATCTGGATATGCAGTACTTGCAGCATTAATAAATCCTCCTGGAGGTACTTGCAAACCAATATTATCTGTGTTAGATTCACCTATATCCTGAAGGGCTACAATATTTCTAACATTCTCAATATTATTATTTCTATTAGTTATCCAAACCTCTGCTCTTGTAATCTGAACATTTGAATTGATAAAAGGATATTGACCAAGGCTTTTATCATAATTATCTCTAAAATAATGCGCTAAGAAAAAGTGACGATTTTCGTCATAATCTAAAGCAAAAATATCGAACTCCGTTACAGTAGCACCACCTTGTGCAACTACAGAACGTGTTTCAGATTTTTGTTCAGAGAACACACCTGTAATCGTAGTTTTACCAAATTGCAATTGTGTTTTAACACCAAATAAACTTTGCGCTCCTTGTATTAAAGAACTATTTAAAGGCATACTTACATTACCCACTTCAATCTTCTGAATAATATCATCCTCTGTTGGCGTATATTCTAATTTTATTTGATTTTGGAAATCAAAGGTAGATTGTGTATCGTAATTAGCTGTTATTTGAAGTCGTTCACCAACTTTTCCCAGTAAACTTAAACTAATACGTTGATCAAAGTCAAAAGTTAGATTTTTTCTGTTTCTAGGTGAAAATGCTGGATTATCTTGCTTAGAGAATAAAATACCCAAATCCATTTCAACACTACCCTGAGGAATTACTTCAATGGTATTTCCACCAAAAATTGATTCAAAAAAGTTTGAATTGACATAAAATGTCGGTAATAAGTTTTTTTGCAATTCTTCTGCCCCTTCTTTTCTACCATCTGCAGCATCAATTTTTTCTTTGAAATAGGCTTTCATTTGTTCCTTACGAACTAACTCTTCATATTCATCTGGAGTTAATATTAAAGGATACGTAATTGTAAAACTACCAAGTGTTTTTGTATATATATAACGCTCCGTAATGGGGTCGTATGTATATAAATCTTGAATACTTTGAGGAGTTGGCAAATCCATTCTTCCCATTGAATATCCAGTACTAGTTGAGTCTTGTGCCTGAGTAATAGTTACACTACCCGTCATAATACTTAACACTAAAATGAGCTTAAAAAAGCTATGCTTGAAATCGTATTTTTTTGCGTTCAATTTTTACAAATTTTTTAAAGCCAGTTTTATAATTGTTTCTACAGAAGCCTGAGGGTCTTGTGAATAAATTTTATCACAAACTTTTTCAGCTTGTTTTCTAGCAAAACCTAATGTTTCCAAAGCAGATAACGCTTCATTTTTATTGGTATTGCTTGAAATGGCAGAAACATCTTCTAAACCGTACACTTTCAATATTTTATCTTTTAAATCCAATACTACACGTTGTGCAGTTTTTGAACCTATTCCTTTAACTGATTGTATGGTTGCTAAATCATTAGATGCTATAGCTTCCTTTACTTGTTCTGGGTTTAACGAAGATAACATTGTTCTTGCTATACTTGCCCCTACTCCAGATACTGATATCAACAACCTAAAAATTTCTCGCTCTACTATACTAGAAAATCCATATAATACATGCGCGTCTTCTCTAACTTGCAAATGTGTAAATAACTTTACATTTTCACTTGTGGGGATATGTGAAAATGTATGCAACGAGATATTAATAAAATACCCAATACCGTTACAGTCTATTATAACATCGGTAGGGTTTTTCTCAATCAATCTTCCCTGTATGTGGGTAATCATTGGCTATCTATGGTTGATGCCCCAAATATAATACAAAAATTACATCTGCCATCGTTGTAAATGCTAAATTCTTATGCTATATAACGTTACTTTCTTACTCTTTTTCCCTTTTTTCTTTTTGCTGAGCATCCACTACAGCAACTGCAGCTATGTTTACCATTTCCTCAACACTTGCTCCTAGCTGAAGAATATGAACAGGTTTGCGCATTCCCAACATAATTGGCCCTATAGAATCTACTCCATTTAATTCTTTTAAAAGCTTATAATTACTATTGGCTGAAACTAGGTTTGGAAAAATTAATGCATTTACTTTTTTTCCAGCTAATTTTGAAAAAGGGAAAGTTTTCTTCAACATTTTAGGGTTTAAAGCAAAATCTGTTTGCAACTCACCATCTACTATCATATCTGGGTTAGATTTATGAAGTAAAGCTACCGCATCTTTAATTTTTTTAGACTGCTCATGATTTGAAGAACCATAATTAGCATACGAAATCATTGCAATTACTGGATTTAAACCAAACATTTTCATTGTATAATTGGTCATCTGAGCAATCTTAGCTAATTCTTTTGCTGTTGGATCTATATTTATTGAAGTATCCGAAATAAACAATGGACCTCTTTTGGTTAACATTAAATTGGTTGTTGCTACTTTATTAACTCCCTCAAACTTACCAATGGTTTCTAAAACAGGTCTAATTACTGTTGGATAGGATCTAGAATAACCTGAAATCATAGCATCTGCATCACCTTCATTTACCATCATTGAAGCAAAATAATTACGTTCTCTCATTAATTTTTCAGCTTCATACAATGTAATTCCTTTTCGTCTTCTATTTACCCAATGTTTTTCAGCATAATATTTTAATTTATTAAGCTGTTCATCACTCTTTGGGTCAATAATTTCTACTTCTTCATCAAACTCAATTTCAAGCATTAACTCTTGAATAATTTCTCTTCTTCCTAATAAAATTGGAATACCAATACCTTCCTCATGTATTATTTGAGCAGCTTTTAAAACATCTAAATGATCTGCTTCAGCAAATACAATTTTTTTAGGGTGTTTTCTAGCTCTATTAAATAACATTCTAATGATCTTATTATCATTCCCCATTCTATCATATAACTCTTCTTCATAGATAGACCAATTTTTAACATCTTCTTTTGCTACACCACTTTTAATTGCGGCTTTTGCAACTGCTAATGGGATTGTTGCTATTAATCTTGGATCGAATGGCTTCGGAATAATATAGTCTTTTCCGAATGTTAATTTTGTTTCATCATAAGCTATATTCACTTGCTCTGGCACAGGTTCCTTTGCTAATTCAGATAAGGCAAGTACCGCTGCCATTTTCATTTCCTCATTAATTTTTGTTGCTCGAACATCTAATGCCCCCCTGAATATATAAGGAAAACCTAACACATTATTTACTTGATTAGGATAATCACTTCTACCCGTAGCCATGATAATATCATCCCGAGTTTTAATAGCTAACTCGTATTTAATTTCAGAATTAGGATTCGCCAAAGCAAAAACAATAGGATGATCATTCATGCTTAAAAGCATTTTTGGAGATACAATATCTGCAATCGAAAGTCCTACAAAAACGTCAACTCCCTTCATTGCATCTTCTAATGAATGGATACCTTTTGTAGTTGCAAATTCAGCTTTTTCTTCAGAAAGGGAAGACCTATCTTTTCGAATCACTCCTTTGCTATCGACCATGACAATATTTTCGGCTTTTGCCCCAAATGCTTTATACAGTCTTGTACAAGAAATGGCTGCAGCACCAGCTCCACTAATTACAAAAGTCACCTCTTCAATTTTTTTATCGACAATCTCTAACGCATTTAATAATGCAGCAGCAGAAATAATTGCAGTACCATGTTGGTCGTCATGCATAACTGGAATATCAAGCTCTTCTTTTAATCGAGTCTCAATCTCAAAAGCTTCAGGTGATTTTAAATCTTCTAGATTAATTCCTCCAAAAGTTGGAGCAATATTTTTTACAGTTGCAATAAATTCTTCTACATTATTGGTATTGACTTCTATATCGAACACATCTATATCAGCAAAAATCTTAAACAATAATGCTTTACCTTCCATCACAGGTTTTGATGCCTCAGGTCCAATATCACCAAGACCTAACACAGCAGTACCATTTGAAATAACAGCTACTAAATTTCCCTTATTTGTGTACTTATATACATTGTTGACATCCTTTCCTATTTCAAGACAAGGCTCAGCCACTCCAGGTGAATATGCTAAAGATAAATCTCTTTGTGTTGCATATTTCTTGGTGGGTACTACTTGAATTTTTCCTGGAATAGGTTTCGAGTGATACACTAGGGCTTCTCTACGTTTGCTTTGTTTACTCATAATCTTTAATCTGAAAAAAATGAATTACAAATTTACGGCAGTTGAATGAATGAATACAATTAATTGATATTTATCTGAAGTAAGTTAGAAATATTAACCTGAAGTTTATTTTTTTAAAAAATCAACATTCCTTTTTAAACCTGAAAATTTTGTTCTTTTCACAGCACTTTTTTGAAAAATATTACTAAAAACTTCTTGTGTAATTTCTTCCCAATTTTTTTTAGTCATAGAAAGTAATTCTGGTTTAGGATTAAATAATGGTTCTTTATGTGATTGACTAAAACGATTCCAAGGACATACATCTTGACAAATATCACATCCAAACATCCAATCTTCAAACTGTCCTTTTACTGAATTTGGTATTTCATTTTTTAACTCAATCGTAAAATATGAAATACATTTACTTCCATCAACTACATAAGGATCTACAATGGCATTGGTTGGACAGGCATCGATACAAGCTGTACAACTTCCACAGTGATCAGTTATTGGAGTATCGTATTCTAACTCTAAATCTATGATTAATTCGGCAATGAAATAAAACGAACCAACTTGTTTTGTAATTAAATTGCTATGTTTTCCAATCCAACCTAAACCACTTTTTGCGGCCCAAGCCTTATCTAGAACAGGTGCCGAATCTGTAAAAGCCCTTCCATGAACTTCACCTATTTCTTCCTCAATAAAACTTAAAAAATGTTTTAATTTATCTTTTATTACAAAATGATAGTCGGTTCCGTAGGCGTACTTTGAGATTTTATAGGAATCATCATTTTGAATTTCTTCTGGATAATAATTAAGCAATAATGAAACTACACTTTTTGAATCAGGCACTAATAAAGTAGGATCTAAACGCTTATCGAAATGATTCTCCATATAGGTCATTTCACCGTGCCTGTTTTTTTGCAACCAAGAAGTAAGTCGAGGTGCCTCTTCTTCCAAAAATTCAGCTTTACTAATTCCGCAAGACAAAAATCCAAGACGCTTAGCTTCAGATTTTATAAGTTGAGTATGTTTTGAAATAGAATTCACGAAAATTTATTATTAAAATTTTCTAAAACAATCCACCTTGAGTAGGTCCTTTTAATTTTCCCAAATGTTTATAGGCAGCTTCAGTTACTTCACGACCTCTAGGAGTTCGCATTATAAATCCTTGTTGAATTAAAAAAGGTTCATATACTCCCTCAATGGTTTCACTACTTTCAGAAACAGCTGTCGCTAACGTAGTAATTCCAACGGGGCCTCCTTTAAATTTTTCGATGATGGTTGTTAGAATTTTATTATCCATTTCATCTAAACCATGCGCATCTACATGAAGCGCTTCCAACGCATATTTAGCTATGGCAATGTCAATATTTCCATCACCCTTTATTTGAGCAAAATCACGAACTCTACGCAATAATGCATTTGCTATACGCGGTGTACCTCTACTTCTTCCAGCAATTTCAATTGCGGCTTCCATACTAATTGGCACATTTAAAATAGTAGCACTACGCTGTACAATTGTGGTTAATAATTCGGTTTTATAATATTGCAATCTTGAAGCAATTCCAAAACGGGCTCTCATTGGAGCTGTAAGTAACCCTGATCGAGTTGTTGCTCCAACTAAAGTAAACGGGTTTAAATTTATTTGAACTGAACGTGCATTTGGACCAGACTCAATCATGATATCAATCTTATAATCCTCCATTGCTGAATACAAATATTCCTCAACTATCGGACTTAAACGATGGATTTCGTCGATAAATAAAACGTCTCTTTCTTCAAGATTTGTTAACAGACCAGCTAAATCACCTGGTTTATCTAATACAGGTCCTGATGTCACTTTTACATGCACATCCAATTCGTTTGCAAGTATATAAGCCAAAGTAGTTTTTCCTAATCCAGGAGGACCATGAAATAATGTATGGTCAAGTGCTTCTTCTCTTTGGTTTGCAGCTTGAACAAAAATTTTCAAATTTTCTAAAACTTGATCTTGCCCTGTAAAATCATCAAAAGTGAGTGGGCGTAATTTACGTTCCATGTCTATTTCTTCTGGCGAAAAATTATCTGAATTAGGGTCAAGGTTTTCATTCATGCTTACTTTCCACGAATGTGGAAATCATTTTGGTTAACTATTCCCAAATATACAAATCGTAAAGTTATTTTACTTGCTGAAAATAAAAAAGCCCTCCAAAATATTGGAAGGCTTTTTTAATATTATGAGGATCCTGCCAATGCAGGAATATTTTAATGTCCTAATTCTTCTTCATTATCCTGAAGAGGCACGTGTTGCGGCACATAATCTTGTCCTGCAATTACATAATCATTTCCATCTTTATCTAACTTACTATAATCGTAAGGTCCACGATGTACTTCAGGAATTGGTCCATCCCAGTTACCGTGAATATGTTTTACTTCAGCAGTCCATTCTAAAGTCGTAGAATTCCAAGGATTTTTAGGTCCTTTTTTTCCATTGAAAATAGAATTTATAAAGTTATAAATAAAGAATAACTGTCCAAATGCTGCAAAGAATGCAAAGAAAGTAATTACCACGTTTACATCGGTTAAATCATCGAAGTAAGGGAAATTTGTGTTTGTATAATAACGTCTTGGCAATCCTGCCATTCCGATAAAGTGCATTGGGAAAAATACTCCATATGCTCCAATTGCTGTAATCCAGAAATGTAAATATCCTAATTTCTTATTCAACATTTTACCTTCAAACATTTTAGGGAACCAGTGATAAACACCAGCTAGTAAACCATACAATGCCGAAATACCCATTACTAAGTGGAAGTGAGCAACTACGAAGTAAGTATCATGAACATTAATATCAAGAGCACTATCTCCTAAAATAATTCCTGTTAAACCTCCTGAAATGAATGTTGAAACAAAACCAATTGAAAACAACATTGCTGTATTCATTTGTAAGTTTCCTCGCCACAATGTGGTGATCCAGTTAAACGCTTTTACAGCTGAAGGGATTGCAATTAATAAGGTTGTGAATGTAAATACAGAACCTAAGAATGGATTCATTCCAGACACAAACATATGGTGACCCCAAACGATTGTTGAAAGAAATGCAATTGCTAAAATAGAAGCAATCATTGCACGATAACCAAAAATTGGCTTACGTGAATTTGTTGCCATTATTTCAGAAACAAGTCCCATCGCTGGAAGAATTATAATATATACTTCTGGGTGCCCTAAAAACCAGAAAAGGTGTTCAAATAAAACTGGTGACCCACCTTGATTGTGTAATACTTCACCTGCAATATAAATATCTGAAAGGAAGAAAGAAGTTCCAAAACTTCTATCCATGATCAACATTAATGCAGCTGAAAGTAATACTGGGAAAGAAACCACACCAATAATTGCTGTTACAAAGAAAGACCAAATTGTTAATGGAAGTCTAGTCATAGACATTCCTTTTGTTCTTAAATTTAATACTGTAACAATATAATTTAATGATCCTAATAAAGAAGATGCAATAAATATTGCCATAGAGACTAACCAAAGAGTCATCCCTGTTCCTGCTCCTGGCATAGCCTGAGGCAATGCACTTAATGGTGGATAGATAGTCCAACCTACTGAAGCTGGTCCAGCCTCAACAAATAATGAAAGTACCATTATAATACTTGACAGGAAGAATAACCAATATGAAACCATATTAAGAAATCCTGAAGCCATATCACGTGCACCAATTTGAAGTGGAATTAACAAGTTACTAAATGTACCACTTAGTCCAGCTGTCAAAACAAAGAATACCATTATGGTTCCATGAATTGTAACTAAGGCTAAATACATATTAGGATCCATAACGCCGTCTTCAGCCCATTTTCCTAAAAATATTTCGTAAACAGTAAATTGTTTATCTGGCCACGCTAATTGCAATCTAAAAAGCAATGACATTGCAATACCAATAAATCCCATAAACAAACCTGTAATTAGGTATTGTTTAGAAATCATTTTATGATCTTGGCTAAAGATATATTTTGTTATAAATGTCTCTTTATGATGCCCATGATCATCATGATGATCTACTGCTAAGTCGTGTGAGTTTGCTGACATATCTCTAATTAACTGTTATTTATTTTTTTAAAGTTGATGCCACAGTTGCTTGTTGAGCTAACCATGCTTTATACTCTTTTTCTGTTTCTACTACAATTTTCATTTGCATATTGTAGTGATTATTTCCACATATTTTATTACAAAGTAATAAGTAATCAAATTCGTAGGTTTCTAAAGCTTCTTCTCCTTTTGCTTCTAAAGAAATACTTTTCTTCCTTCTAATTTCATTGATTTTTTCAACTTTAGCAATTACATCATCTTCCAAACGCATTTCTTCAGTTGTAACTGAAGGTGTAAATCCGAATTGAGTGATCATTCCTGGAACACAATTCATTTGTGCTCTAAAGTGAGGCATATATGCAGAGTGCAATACGTCTTGAGAACGCATTTTAAACAATACTTTTCTTCCAACTGGTAAATGCAATTCATTTACAATTTTATCATCTTGTGCATACGTATCTGAAACATCAACACCAAGTTGATTAGCTCCTTCAATTAGACGCACATTTGCTTTCCCTAATGTATTATCATTTCCAGCATATCTAGCTCTCCAATCGAATTGGTAAGCGTATAATTCAACAATTAATGGATCTTCATCTTCATCAACATACATAATATCTGTCCAAGTAAATAGACCGTAGATAATTAATCCAGCTAAAACAACTACAGGAATAATAGTCCATATAAATTCTAACTTATGGTTATCTACATAATATAATGCTTTATAGCCTTTTTTTCCTCTGTATTTAAAAGCGAAATAAAATAAAAGCCATTCTGTAAATATTCCAACAACAAATATTAATGCCATAGACACTAACATTAATTGATCTACTTCTACTCCATGTTCAGAAGCTGAAACAGGTAATAAAACGTCTCCCCATAACCAAAAACATGCGATTAAAAGAACATAGATAAAGATGACAAAACCTAACATTAAATATCCGTTTAGGCTATTGTCTTGATCTGTTGAAATTTCTGAAGTATTGTCTTGTTCTGGCTTAGATAATTGAAATATCTTATTCATTTGCCAAACAGCAACTCCAAAAAGAATGATTACTAAAACTACTAAAAATGCGGTCATCGTTGTTTATTCAATGATATTAATTAATAATGATATTGTTTACTTTCCTTAATAAATGGATTGTGTTTTGCAATTAATGGTTGTTTTGTTAATGCAGTAAATACTACAAATACAAACAATCCAAAGAAAAATAACATTGATCCAATTTCAGGTAAACCGATAAACCATGATGTTCCAACTGTTGCTGGCATAACCAGTACAAAAAGATCTACATAGTGTCCTGCAAGGATAACAATTCCTGTTAAAACTACAAACCAATTTACTCTTTTATAATCACTGTTCATCAGTAATAATAAAGGAAATATAAAATTCAATGCTAACATTCCGAAGAATGGTAAGTTATAATCTTCAATTCTTGTAACAAAATATGTTACCTCTTCAGGAATATTTGCATACCATATAAGCATGAATTGTGAGAACCATAAATATGTCCAGAATATACTAAATGCAAACATAAATTTTGCTAAATCATGTATATGACTATCATTCACAAATTCTAAATATCCTTGTGCTTTCAAGATAATAGTGATCAATGCTATCACTGTGATACCACAAACCATCATACCAGCAAAAACATACCATCCATATAATGTACTAAACCAGTGTGGGTCAAAACTCATTAACCAATCCCAAGACATTATAGATTCTGTATAAATAAAGAATACTAAAAATCCAGCTGCTATTCTAAAGTTCTTTTTAAAGTAACGGTTATCCGTTGCAGTATCATCTAGAACAGAAAACTTTCTAGAGAAGTGACGGTATAAATTCCAACCTAATAAAAAGATTGCAGCTCTTACTATAAACCAAGTTTTATTTAACCAGCCACTTTTTCCATCAATTAATTTATCATAATGGTCACTTTCAGGATTTACTAAATCTGGATCCATCCAATGAAATATATGATTCACATCCATTGCTGAAAGTGATAATAATATTAGTATAATTACTGAAGCCCAAGGCAAGTAAGCCGTAATAGCTTCCATCACTCTAAATAATACCGGAGACCATCCTGCTTGAGAAGCGTATTGTATAGCATAAAAAGCTAATACACCTAATGAGATCATAAAAAAGAAAAAGGAAGCAATATATATTGCAGACCAAGGTCTATTTTGCATTTGATGCATTATATGCTCGTAATGTGCTTCATCATCATGTGCATCTTCTCCATGAGTAGCTTCACCTCCATGTGCATCTTTAACAACATCATGCCCTTCATTGTGGCTAGCTTCTACATTATGGCTATCACCGTGACCAGATGCCAACATTTCTTTAACTTCTGCTGTTGTTTTAGGGGCATTAAGAAAGCCTGAAACCATTCCTATGGCTCCAATTACCATGAAAACAATCGCAAAAAGTTTTAATTTACTAGGTAGCGTATACATATCTTTAGCTCTTCTCTTAATTTTTTATTTAATGTTCGTTATCTGAATGAATTTCTTCAGATACCATTTCAGTTGTCATTTCTTCGGAAGTAGTTGAAACTTCTTCAGAAACTTCTTTAGTTAATTCTAATAAAGGCTCTCCATTTAAAGTTGCCTTTAAGTTTAGAACATGCATTGTAATTTGCCAACGTTCTTTTTCGTTAGTTTGTGATGCATGTGAACCCATTGAGTTCAATCCAAACATTTGTACATGATAAATACCACCTTCAGTGATATTTCTTCCTGTATCTGCATAACTTGGGATTCCTAAAAATTTTTCACGTTTTACTAAAATTCCTTGTCCATCACCTGTTTTACCATGACAAACTGAACAATACATACCGTATAACTCTTTTCCATCTTCTAAGTTCTTTTCAGTAACAGCTAAAGGATTTTTTAATTCTGCTTTAGCTAACTCAAGACCTGCTGTTGAATTTTCATACTCATAAGGCATCCAACCTCTCGGTATAGATCCTTCAGAAGGTAACATTGCTTCCATATTACCTGGAAATATTTCATAATCACCGTATGTTTCATATCCTACTGGAGCATACATGTTTGGAAAGTATTGATAGTTTGGACTATCATTGTTAAAACAAGAAACCAAACTTACTGAAGCAATAATTACAATTGCAATGTTTAATAACTTTCTCATATTAGTGATCTTCATCATTATCAATTAAACTTATTTCTATAGCTCCTGTTGAAGTTAAGAAATCTGAAATAGTGTTTACATCATGTTTTCCAGCATCTACTGCCATTAAAAAATGATCATCAGTTGTTCTTACATCTGGATTTTCTGCTTTTTTAAATGGCCATAATTTACTTCTCATATAAAAAGTAATCACCATTAAATGGGCTGCAAAAAACACAGTTAATTCAAACATTATAGGTACAAAAGCCGGCATGTTTTCTATATAACTGAAACTTGGTTTTCCTCCAATATCTTGAGGCCAGTCTTGAATCATTATAAAATTCATCATTACAATTGAAACTATAAAACCAACTATTCCATATAAAAATGCTGTGATTGCAATTCTTGTATCAGGAATTCCCATTGCTTTTTCTAGCCCATGTACAGGGAAAGGTGTGTACACTTCCTCAATATGGTAGTGTTCATTTCTTACCTGCTTTACAGCATGCAATAAAATATCGTCGTCGTTATAAATAGCGTGAATCACTTTCGATGCCATATTAACTGTTTTTAGATTTTGTTGATGAATCATCTATTTCACCATAATGCTTTACATCATCTCCGTGTTTTGCACGAAGACTTTTATATTTAGATCCTGAACTTTTCAGTATAGATTTCACTTCAGCTTGAGCAATCACAGGGAATGTTCTAGCATATAATAAGAATAATACAAAGAAGAAACCAATCGTCCCTATAAAGATTCCTATATCTACAAATGTTGGAGAAAACATTGACCAAGATGATGGTAAGTAATCTCTATGTAATGAAGTTACAATAATTACAAAACGTTCAAACCACATTCCAATATTTACTACAATCGAAATAAAGAAAGAAAACATGATACTTGTTCGTAATTTCTTAAACCACATAAACTGTGGAGAGAATACATTACAAGACATCATAGCCCAATACGCCCACCAATAAGGTCCGGTCGCACGATTTAAAAATGCATACTGTTCATATTCTACACCTGAATACCAAGCAACAAATAGCTCGGTTATATAAGCAACCCCAACAATAGAACCTGTAAGCATAATTACAATGTTCATTAACTCGATATGTTGAAGTGTAATATAATTTTCTAGATTTGAAACTTTACGCATGATTATTAACAGCGTATTTACCATAGCAAAACCAGAGAAAATCGCTCCAGCAACAAAGTATGGAGGGAAAATCGTGGTATGCCAACCTGGTATTACCGAAGTTGCGAAATCAAAAGATACAATCGTATGTACAGAAAGTACAAGTGGTGTAGCTAAACCAGCTAAAACCAAAGAAACTTCTTCAAATCGTTGCCAATCTTTAGCACGTCCACTCCATCCAAAAGAAAGTATACCATATATCTTTTTATTAAAAGGAGTAATTGCTCTATCACGTATCATTGCAAAATCAGGTAATAAACCAGTCCACCAAAATACTAATGATACAGATAAATAAGTTGAAATTGCAAATACATCCCAAAGTAATGGTGAATTAAAGTTCACCCATAAGGATCCAAACTGATTTGGAATTGGTAATACCCAATATGCCAACCAAGGACGACCCATGTGAATAATTGGGAATAATCCTGCTTGGATTACAGAGAAAATTGTCATTGCCTCTGCAGAACGGTTAATACCCATTCTCCATTTTTGACGGAATAATAAAAGTACTGCAGAAATAAGTGTTCCTGCATGACCAATACCTACCCACCAAACGAAGTTGGTGATATCCCATGCCCAGTTAACAGTTTTATTTAATCCCCAAGTACCAATACCTGTTGAAACTGTGTAAATTATACATCCAATACCCCATAAAAATGCAATCAAGGCAATTGTAAATACAATCCACCAAGATTTATTGGCTTTACCTTCTACAGGAGCTGCAACATCTACCGTGATATCATGGTATGATTTATCTCCAGTAACTAAGGGTTGTCTAATAGGTGCTTCGTAATGCGACGCCATATCTTTATTTGCTATTTCTTAGTTTAAACTTCTTCAGTGTTTCTCACTTTTACTTGATAGATCACGTTAGGTTTTGTTCCAACTCCTTCCAATAAGTGATACATTCTATTTCCTTCTTTCAATGCTGCCACTTCACTATCGTGGTCATTAACATCTCCAAATACTATTGCTCCAGACTCACAAGCAGCAGAACATGCCGTTTGTAATTCACCATCTTTAATGGCTCTACCATCACGCTTAGCATCTAATATTGTTTTTTGTGTCATTTGAATACACATTGAACATTTTTCCATCACCCCTCTAGAACGTACAACCACATCTGGGTTCAATACCATTCTTCCAAGGTCATTGTTCATATTGAAATCAAATTCATCATTATCTGAATACAAGAACCAGTTAAAACGACGCACTTTGTATGGACAGTTATTTGCACAATAACGAGTACCTACACAACGGTTATACGCCATATGGTTTTGCCCTTGACGACCATGCGATGTTGCTGCTACAGGACAAACTGTTTCACAAGGTGCATGATTACAATGTTGACACATCACTGGTTGGAAAGCTACCTGTGGATTATCAGCAGGGTTTTCCATCGCTCCAAAATCAGAAAGCGAACTCCCTAATCCTGAAATATTATCTTTTTTCTCAGCATCTGCTGAAAATGATTCTTCACTTGAATAATACCTATCAATTCGTAACCAGTGCATATCACGACTGGTACGCATTTCTTGTTTACCAACTACAGGCACATTATTTTCAGCATGACAAGAAATTACACATGCTCCACACCCTGTACATCCATTTAAATCTATTGAAAGGTTAAAATGATGACCAACTGAACGATCAAATGATGTCCATAAATCCGCATCTGGATCTGTAACAGGAATCATTTTATGGTCTTTTGAAACCATAGGCATTGCATTCCATTCTGTTGCATCTTTAGTATTAAAAATCTCTAAAGAAGTTTCACGAATGATATCTCTACCCATCATAGTATTGTGCAATTGCACACATGCAAATTCATGCATCCCAGATGTTTTCTCTATAGTTACATTTTGTACAGAAGAAAAATTATGATATACATTATATGCATTAACACCTGTTTGCATTTCCTCTTGAATTGCTTCAGTTTTTCCGTATCCTAATGCAAGTCCAACTGAACCTTTAGCTTGTCCTGGCTGAATAATTACTGGTACATTTTCTATTACAACACCATCAACAGTAACATTTACATAACTACCGTTTAAAGCTCCATTTGCTACATTTTCATTTACTATACCCATTTCAGAAGCATCTGCCGCTGATACAGTTAAATAATTATCCCATGAAGCTCTTGTTAATGGATCAGGCATTTCTTGTAACCAAGGGTTATTAGCCTGTTGCCCATCACCTAATGCAGTTGTTGTATATAATGTAAGTTCTAAACTTCCTTGTGAGTTAGAAGCTAATGCACCATGCGATGTATTATTTTCTATTTCACCTTCTCCTTCAGATAATGGAGTTTCATCCATTTCAACTTCAACATTACTAGCGAAAACACCATCATGTAAAGTTTGATTCCATGAAGCAGCACCTAAAATACTTGAAGTCCAAGTTTCTTTGATATACTCATGGTATTTTTGAGAACTTCCTGTCCATTTTAATAAACAATCTTGAAATTGTTTTGTATCAAAAATTGGACGAATTGTTGGTTGTATTAAACCAAAAGTTCCTTTTTTAATTTGTGTATCACCCCAAGACTCTAAATAATGAGGAGTTGCAGCTACCATTTTTGATAATGCTGCCGTTTCATCAATTCGCATTGAAAATGCAAGTGATAAATCTAAGTTTGAATATGCCTCTGCAAATTTTTCAGAATTTGGAAAAGAATAAACTGGATTAACACCTACAGTAATTAAACCTTTTAAACTTCCAGAAATAACATCGTTCATGACTTTCGTCACTTCAGCATTATTTCCTTTACGTGTCATTCTTGGATGAGCTGTATCCATACAAACACTTGAAACACTTTCATTATAATTAAGTGCCAAAGTTTGTGAAGCTACATTAGGAATACCTGTAATGATAACTCCTTTACTTCCTGCTTTACTCAATTGTGCTTTTGCATTTGCAACAGCAGTTGCTACATTTTCAGGTAAACCTGAAGCGCTTCCACCAGTTAATGCTTTTAACACATCAGCTTGTAATGAAGGTTTAACCGGAACACGCTTATCAGCATTAGCACCAGAAAGTGTCATGTTAGCTTCAAACTGAATATGACGAGACATTTTTCCTTTTTTAGGAATACGACTTTCACCATAACCAGCATTATATCCTCCACCTTGCCAATCTCCTAAAAAGTCGGCTCCAACAGAAACAATAACTTCTGCATCAGAAAGATTATATTCAGCTAATGCTCTAGTATTGTATTTATTTTGAAAAGCATCTAATGCTTCCGAAGAAGAAACAGTATCATAAATGACATGTCTTACATTTGTATGCTTCGCTTTAAATTCATTTATTAATTTTGAAGTAGAAGGGCTTGCAAAAGTTTGTGTTAATAACACTACTTCTTTACCAGCCAATGCATCCATACTTGTATTGAATGCTTTTTCTAATTCACCCCAAGAAGCAGAACTACCGTCTACTAAAGGTCCTTGCAATCTATTAGCATCATACATTGATAACACTGAAGCTTGCACACGTGCATTTACGCTACCTCCTGAAGTTGAAAGTTTATTTCTTTCAATCTTGATAGGTCGTCCTTCTCTTGTTTTTACTAATACATTTGCAAAATCGAAACCATCTGCCATGGTTGTAGCATAATAATTTGCTACCCCTGGAACAATCTCGTCTGGTTGTACTACGTAAGGAATTGATTTTATAACTGGACCTTCACAAGCAGCTAATGATGCAGCTGCAGTTGTAAATCCAACATATTTTAAGAAATCGCGACGAGTCGTTGAAGAAGCCTCAAGGGTTTCTTTATCGCCAAGAAATTCATCCGTAGGAATTTCTTGTGCAAACTCGTTTTGTTGCAGCGTCTTAACAATAGAGCTATTTTCGTTTAGCTCTTCAACACTTTTCCAGTATTTCTTGTTTGATGCCATATCGTTAATATAGTTTTCTTTAATTTTTTAATAGTGACACTTACCACATTCTAATCCACCCATTTGCGCAGCAGTTAACTGCTCTACACCGTATTCCTTAGAAAGTTCGGCGTGGATTTTTTCGTAGTATTCGTTGTCTTTCATATTCACATTTGTCTCTCTATGACAATCTATACACCACCCCATAGTTAATGGAGCAAACTGTTCCATTATTTCCATTTCTTCAACAGGACCGTGACATTTTTGACATTCAACTCCTGCAACTGTTACGTGTTGAGAGTGATTAAAATATGCAAAGTCTGGAAGGTTATGAATTCGAACCCATTTAACTGGTTTTTCTTCACCTGTATATGATTGATCATCAACATCCCAACCTACTGCATCATATAACTTAGCAATTTGTTCGTTGTAGAAATCCGTTGTGTATCCATTTTCTAAATCCTCTTCTCCTGTATATTCTGAAATGTTTTTATGACAGTTCATGCATACATTTAATGAAGGAATTCCTGAAGTTTTACTTTTTCTTGCAGATGAGTGACAGTAATTACAATCTATCTGATTATCACCTGCGTGTATTTTGTGAGAATAATGTATTGGTTGTACTGGAGCATATCCTTGATCAATACCAACTTGCATAAAATAACCAAATGCAAAATATGCACCAGCTAACAACAAGAATATTGATGAAACCAACATTAAGAATTGATTTTTTGCAAAAACTTTCCAAAGAGGTAATTTCTTTTCATTTTCTACAACTACTCCATTAGCTTTTGCAATTCCTCTCAGTGTTTTATTCACTAAGAATAACATTACAACCAATAAAAGGAATACCATTGCTAAAGCTCCTAGCACAATCGTATTTGAAGCTCCACTATCATCACCACCGCCTCCAGTTGTAATAACTTCTGCTACTTTAGGCTCTGGTTTTGGCTGACTAGTATACGCTAAAATATTTTCAACATCAACATCTGATAATTGAGGAAAAGAAGTCATTACAGCATTATTGTTTGCTGCAAAAATTTCGTTTGCTTTAGCGTCTCCAGACTTAATTAGCCCCTGACTGTCTTTTATCCACTCAAAAAGCCACTCTTTTTCATACTTATCAGCAACTCCTCTTAATGCAGGCCCTGTTGCTTTCTTATCTAATTTATGACAAGCCGCACAATTTGCTTTATATAATGATTCACCTGCTGCAACGTCACCTCCCTCTTGAGCAAAAGTGGAAGTGGAAAAAGTTAGTGTTAACACTAACAGAAGAAGTGACAAATTTAAGGGTAGATTTCGGTAGTTTACCTTTTTCATACTAATAGTTAAATTATCTTCAATAGTTTGGCACGTAATTGGTTATACTAAAAGAGTATTCCTCTCGTATTTTTACTTGCCTAAAATAAAGGCACAAAAGTAACATATTAATGTCGATTAGAGAAATGCAAACAAAGTGTTAAATACTAATTTATAGTAATTCTAAATAATAAATAGTAAAACTATAAAGTTATTTAGGTTTACATTTGTAAAAAATTAACGCAAAAAATTAATCACATGACTCAACATAAATCATTGTTATTAGGTTTACTACTGTTGTTATTTTCTAACATTTCTTTTGCTCAAAAAGCAACTGTTACTATTAGTGAGGATGCTAAAGTTTCGAAAATTCTTAGCTTAAAAAAAGAGATGGAAAAAGAGAATAAACTTTCTGATGGTTTCACCATTCAATTATACTATGGTGAGAAAAACAAAGCAAATTCTACTATTAGAAATTATAGAAACTCCTATAATACATGGGCAGCAAGTATTAAGTACGAAACTCCAAACTACAAAGTATGGGTTGGCAACTTTAGTTCTAGAATTGATGCAGATCGAGCTTTAATTGAAATAAAAGGTAAATTTCCTTCAGCTTTCATCTTAAAACCTGAAAGAAGTAAATAATAATCATTCCATAAAAAAAGCCCTTACAGTTTGTAAGGGCTTTTTAGCTTCAAAACTTATTTGTTGAAATTATAATTCAAGGTTAATTGAATCATTGACGTTTCCATATCGTAAGAAACTGAACTATTAGGTATTTTACCTAAGGGGTTCGCTGAGGTAATAGCAGAAGGACTCAACAAAGATCCTGAAGCACCATCTCCTCTAAATCCATAATGATATAAAGCATTTAATTCTATCTTATCATTAAATTTATATCCAAATCCAATTTGTCCTGCATTTTCAACAACTGCCGTTGCCGGCGTAGAAAAGAATGTTAGTTCATCTTTAATTGGGTTTGAACTATAAGTATATCCTAAACGAATTGGAAACTTATCTGTAATTTGATATTGTAGACCCGCAGATATTATTGTCACACTTTCCCAACCAAATCCAGCTACTGAACCTGTAGGAAATCCTTCCATAGGTCCACTTTCTGCAATTTGCCATCCACTAGCTTCAAAACCTTCTGTATTTTCATAATCTACATAACGGAAATCTAAAGCAAAATCAATTTTATTTCCTGACAATCCCATACCAATAGAATAAATTGCAGGATAATTCATTTTAAACTCAACATTAGGCGCAGCTGAACCATCTAAGTATGTTTGACTGAAATCAAATTCACTAAAAGATTGTTTACTTTTATATGAAGCCCCTAATTTTAGAATATCTCCTGAATCATAAAATATTCCTATTTGCCCACCAAAACCTATTGCAGATGCTTTATCTGTTGTAGGGTATCCTAATCCTGTACCAAATGGAGGAGGAAAATCTGGAGCAGCAAGTGGGTTAGGTGCCAACTCAAGAGATGCATAATCTATATTAGGCTGTATCCCAATAGAAAATTTTTCTGAAATTTGATATGCATAAGTAAAACTTACTTGCAATAACATATAATCTGATTCAAAATGACCAAAACCTCCTGCAAATTGCGGAAAATTAATTGGGTTTGAACCTAATGTTGGGTCGTAATTTGGATTAAAATTTCCTAAACCATCTTGAGGATAATTTGTGTCTTCTGGAAATGTTACTCCAAATCCACTTATACCAAATGCCGAAGCTCCAAATGTATGCTTACTTTCTTCTTTACCCCAAACAAATGCAATTGCTGGCATTAAATTTGTACCTCGATCATCTAATGTTGTTCCGCTTAATGGACCATAAGACGAGCTTAACTCAGGAGATGAAAAGAATGCACCTGCACTTACAGATAATATTTTTCCATCAAATTTTGAAAGCCCTGCAGGGTTCCAATGGATTGCCCCGTTAATATCTAAAGGCTGTCCTGTTGCAGCACCTCCCATAGACATATTCACAGCGCCAACACCCTGCATAATATGTCCTGCTTGTCCGAAGAACGCATAACTTATAAAGAATAAACTTACTGTTAATAATAACTTTTTCATAATGATGTTGTTTAAATAATAATCTCTTTAAGAGCATAAAATTACTACACAATATATCATTATAATATGATATAACTCATATTTAAAGGACTTACACTACTGTTAATTAGGTTTCAGTATTAAATAAAAAAAAAGCGACTAAATAGCCGCTTTTTTTTATTGTATATATATTAAGGTAACTACAGTTTTTTCTTAACTGCAACTTCTCTAAATGATTCTATGATATCGCCCTCTTTAATATCATTGTAGTTTTTAACTTGCATACCACAATCGTATCCTTTAGCAACTTCTTTAGCATCGTCTTTAAATCGTTTCAGCGATGATAATTCACCTGTATAGACAACTACACCTTCTCTAATTAAACGAATACCTGAATCTCTAATAATTTTTCCGCTCAATACCATACAACCAGCAATGGTACCCACTTTAGAAATTTTGAAAGTTTCTCTTATTTCAGCTGTACCTGTTATTTCCTCTTTCATTTCAGGAGATAACATTCCTTCCATTGCATCTTTAAGATCATTAATTGCATCATAAATAATTGAATACATTCTGATATCAATTTCTTCTTTTTCTGCAATTTGACGTGCATTCCCCATTGGGCGCACATTAAATCCTATAATAATTGCATCTGAAGCCGAAGCAAGAAGCACATCACTTTCTGTAATTGCACCTACTGCTTTATGGATGATATTAACTTGTATTTCTTCCGTAGAAAGTTTTTGGAATGAATCTGTTAATGCTTCAACAGAACCATCTACATCTCCTTTCAGAATTACATTTAACTCTTTAAAGTCTCCAAGTGCAATACGTCTTCCAATTTCATCAAGTGTAATATGACGTTGTGTTCTTACAGATTGTTCACGTTGTAATTGTGTGCGTTTTGTAGCAATAGATTTAGCTTCACGTTCATCTTCAAATACATTAAACTTATCACCGGCTTGAGGAGCACCATCCAATCCTAATATTGAAATTGGTGTTGCTGGCCCAGCTTCTTTTACTTTATTACCACGTTCATCCTGCATTGCTTTCACCTTACCGCTATTTTGACCTGCTAAAACATAGTCTCCAATGCGTAAGGTTCCACCTAATACTAATATAGTAGATACATAACCTCTACCTTTATCTAAAAATGCTTCCACTACAGAACCATTTGCTGGTTTATCTGGATTAGCAGTTAATTCTAACAACTCAGCTTCCAATAAAACTTTTTCTAATAATTCATCAACACCTTGTCCAGTTTTTGCTGAAATATCATGCGATTGTATCTTTCCTCCCCAGTCTTCTACCAAAAGATTCATAGAGGCTAGACTTTGCTTGATTTTTTCTGGATCTGAAGCAGGTCTATCAATTTTATTAATAGCAAATACCATTGGCACACCAGCAGCTTGCGCATGACTAATCGCCTCTTTTGTTTGAGGCATAATATCATCATCCGCAGCAATAACAATTATTGCCAAATCGGTTACTTGAGTTCCTCTGGCACGCATTGCTGTAAAGGCTTCGTGACCAGGAGTATCTAAGAAAGTGATACTTTGTCCACTCTCTAAACTTACATTATAAGCTCCAATATGTTGCGTAATCCCTCCAGACTCACCTGCAATTACATTTTCCTTACGAATATAATCCAGTAAAGATGTTTTACCGTGATCAACGTGACCCATTACCGTAACAATAGGAGCACGAGGTTTTAAATCTTCTGCAGCATCTTCTTCAACTTGTACTGCTTCTTCAATATCTGAAGTGATAAATTCTACTTCAAATTCAAATTCTTCAGCTACAATAGAAAGTGTTTCTGCATCTAAACGTTGGTTCATGGTTACCATCATTCCTAATGACATACATGTAGAAATAATGTTTGTTACAGGAAGATCCATCATGGTTGCTAATTCACTTACTGTTACAAATTCTGTAACTTTAAGTAATTTGCTTTCACTTTCTTGCAATGCCATTTCATCTTCAGATTTCTGACGATGACTGTCTCTTTTTTCACGACGGTATTTTGCACCTTTCTTTTTAGAACCTTTTCCTTGAAGTTTTTCTAAAGTTTCACGTACTTGTTTTTGTACTTCTGCTTCACTAGGCTCTTCTTTAGGAACATTTGTTCTTCTTTGCCCCCTATTATTGTTGTTATTTCTTCCTCCAGATGAAGGACTTTTACTAATACGACGTCTCTTACTTCTCTTTTCCTTATTAGCATCGTCCTTTTTAGCCGTTTTACTAACAGGTTTCTTCTTTTCAGGCTTTTTAAATTGAGTTAAATCAATTTTCTTACCTGTAAAGTTAGGTCCGTCTAGCTTTGTGTATTTTGTTTCAACCTTTTCAGATTCGGTTGGAATCACTTCTTCAACTACAGCTTTTTTCTTTCCTTTTACTGGTTCTTTCTCATTTGCTTTAGCTTGTGTTTTATCTAAAACAGTTTCTTTTATTTCTTTCTTAACCTTTACTTTCTTAACAGGCTTTTCTTCTTTTACAGGCGTTTCTTTTTCTGAAACAACTTTTTCAGAAACGTCTTCTTTAACAGGTGCTATTTTTGTTTCAGCTTTTACCTCTTCAACTTCAACAACTTCTTCTTGTTTTGGTTCCTCTTTAACAACCTCAACAACTTTTTCTTTTTTCACCTCAGGTTTAACTGGATTAAGATCGATTTTTCCTAATGTTTTAGGACCATCCAGTTTCACCTCAGCTTTTATGACTCTTGAAGCTACTCTTCGTTGCTTTTCCTCTAACTCTTTTTCTCTTTCAAGACGTAACTCTTCCTTCTCCTTACGTTTTTCTTCACCTACCTCTTTAGATGCCACCTTTTTACTTTTATCTGTTTGAAATTCTTCAAACAACACCTGATATTCTGAATCAGATATTTTAGTAGTAGGGCGCGCTTCTATCTCATGTCCTTTGGAACTAAGAAATTCCACCGCACGATCTAGTGAGATATTAAATTCACGTAATACTTTGTTAAGTCTTATCGTTTTTACTTCAGCCATAAAAATGCTTTCTCCTGTTATTCTATAATATTTCTATAAAAGTAGTTAGAAATGTAACTACTCTTCAAATTCTTCTTTTAAAATGTTGATTACTTCTAAAATAGTTTCTTCTTCTAAATCGATTCTTTTCACCAAATCTTTCATGTCGTAATCTAATATACTTTTAGCAGTATCTAAACCAACTTTCTGGAATTCTTTGATGATCCAATCTTCGATTTCATCTGAAAATTCAGACAATTCAACATCTTCTTCTGCTCCTTCACGTAACACATCAATTTCGTATCCAGTTAAATAACCAGCCAAACGAATATTGTGTCCTCCTCTACCAATTGCTTTTGAAACCTCCTCTGGTTTTAAGATCACTTCTGCTCTTTTGTTTTCTTCATCAATTTTGATAGAAGTTACCTTTGCAGGACTTAAAGAACGTGTAATATACAACTGTAAATTATTAGTATAATTAATTACGTCAATATTTTCGTTTCCTAATTCTCTAACAATACCATGGATTCGAGAACCTTTCATACCTACACAAGCTCCCACTGGATCGATACGATCATCGTATGAATCTACAGCAACTTTTGCTTTTTCTCCTGGAATACGCACTACTTTTTTAACAGTAATTAATCCATCAAAAACTTCAGGTATTTCTTGTTCAAATAGTTTTTCTAAGAACATTGGATGAGCTCTAGACATCACTATTGAAGGTTTGTTTCCTTTTAATTCAACACTTTCAATAATCCCTCTTACATTATCTCCTTTTCTGAAAAAATCTGAAGGAATTTGTTTTTCTTTCGGTAATACAATTTCGTTTCCTTCGTCGTCAAGTAAAATAATCGCTCTATGACGAATATGATGAACCTCAGCAGTATAAATCTCACCTTCAAGGTCCTTAAATTGCTTGTATATATTAGTATTATCGTGTTCGTGTATTTTTGAAATCAAGTTTTGACGTAAAGCCAAAATTGATCTACGGCCTAATTGAATAAGTTTTACTTCTTCTGATACATCTTCACCAACTTCAAAATCTGGTTCAATTTTTTGTGCATCACTTAAAGAAATTTCAGAATTATCATCTCCAACTTCTCCATCAGCAACTACGATTCTATTTCTCCAAATCTCTAAATCTCCTTTATCTGGATTAATAATTATATCGAAATTCTCGTCACTTCCGTATTTTCTATTTAATGCGTTTCTAAAAACATCTTCCAGTATCGCCATAAGCGTTACTCTGTCAATCAATTTATCATCCTTAAATTCTGAAAAAGAATCAATTAAGGCTAAGTTTTCCATATCAAATTAATTAAAATTTTATCATCACTTTTGCTTCAACAATAGTTGAATAAGGTAGCACAGCTTCTTTATTAACCGTTACTTTTCCTTTACCAATTGGTTTAGGTTCTCTAGCTTTCCATTTTAATGTTATCGCATCTTGATCAGCAGCTTCCAATTTCCCTTCTATTACTTCTCTATCTGAAGTAATAACTTTAAGATTTCTTCCTACGTTTTTACTGTATTGACGTATTTCACTTAAAGGTTCAGAAACCCCAGCAGATGCAACATCTAAAGAGAAATCTATCTCTTCTCTATCAATATTATGCTCGATTTCTCTACTCACAGCAATACAATCATTAACAGTAACCCCATTATCACCATCAATAACTACGCGTATTTGGTTGCTTCCTGTAATACTAAAGTCTATTAAAAACAATGATTTGTTTTTTTCTAGTGCTTGATCTAATAATTGTAATACTTGTTCTTTTAACATTTTTTATAAAAAGAGGGGACTTTATGTCCCCTCTGCTAGTTTCTTATCATTTTCGGTGCAAATATACTACATTTTTTTTGTATAAAAAAACCTGCGAGAGTCGAATTATTTTTGTAATTTAATTGAAATTAATAACCATGAAATTCAACCAACTATGAAGCGAATTTTAGTCCCTACGGATTTTTCGAAACAAGCAGAAAATGCATTAAAAATTGCTGCTCAAATTGCTAAAAAACACGACAGCGAAATCTATTTACTGCATTCTTTGGAAATGCCGTTACACCTTAACTCTTCTGCTGATTCAGGAGGAATGCCTGAATCTATTTATTTTATTAAACTTGCTGAAAAACACTTTGCCGAAGTACTAGACAAACCTTATTTAAAAGATATTAAAGTTTATGAAGCTATCGGGCACAATGAAATTTACAATGACATTAATGAAACTGTAAATAAAAAAGAAATAGACATGATTTTAATGGGATCACATGGCTCAAGTGGTTTCAAAGAAATGTTTATTGGAAGTAATACTGAAAAAGTAGTTAGAACATCTAGTATCCCAGTGCTTGTAATTAAAAATGAACATGAGCAATTTGATATAAATGATTTTGTATTCGCTTCAGATTTCTCTGAAGAATGTAGAGATTCTATACAAAGAGCAGGAAAATTTGCAAATGAAACTGGTGCAACCATGCATTTATTGAATGTAAATACACCTAGCGGTTTTAAAACTACTTCTGAAGCAAACGAAAAAATGAAAAAATATGTGAGCACTATGAATTTAGAAAATTATACGCTTAACATATATAACGACACTAGTGTTGAAAAAGGAATACTAAATTTTGCTAAAGACACGAATGCACAACTTATTGGAATGAGTACACATGGTAGAAAAGGTTTGGCTCATTTCTTTAACGGCAGTATCAGTGAAGATTTAGTAAATCATGCTAATATGCCAGTGATTACTTTTAAAATTTAGCAATCTTAAATTAATTTTCAACTATAAAAAACCCGAATCAATATGATTCGGGTTTTTTTATTTTACAATTTGAAAATCAGAAAAAGATTTCTTATAATAACAGGTTAAATGCTTGACACAATTTTATTTGAACTGATAAAAATCACTTTATTTTTTTAACATTTAATTTACTTTTACTAATTACTTGACTCACAAAATATGTTCAAATTTAATATCTAATGAAAAAAAAATATTTATTTACCATTCTTGCAACCTTTTTAATTTCATTATCCACATATGCACAGTTTAATGACGACATGGAATCTTATGTTGATGGACAGCCCATCTCCATTAATCATTGGACAGATTGGGGATGTGGCGGTGGAGCTGGATGCTCTATAATGTCTTCATCCATACAAGCTCATTCTGGTAATCTTTCAGGATATATTCCTGATGATTTTAGCACAGATGCAGTATTAGATTTAGGTAATAAAGCAATTGGAGAATGGGGGCTTTCATTTTGGATGTATTTACCCTCGGAAAAAGAAGCACATTGGAATCTTCAAGGCACTGTACCAATATCAGGTGGAGAATGGATTGTTGGAAATCTTTATTTTAACAAAGATAATTTATCTCCAGGCGTCGCATTAATTGACAATTCTTTTCAAGGTCCTATTAATTTTAATTTTCCTCATGACCAATGGTTTAGAGTAGTAATGAACTGGGATATTACAAATGGAATTGATCTTGCTACATGGCAATTTAATGTAAATGGCGTAGACGTAATTCCTCCAAATACACCATTTAAAACATCTGACGGAATAAGCCCCACTTCTTTAGGAGGGATTGACTTTTTCTCAATTTCCTCAAACAATCAACTTTGGTTAGATTCATTTGTTTATGAAAACGGTTATATTTCCGTAGAACCTGACACAGAAGATCCTGTTGCGGTTTGTCAAGATATCACAGCACAATTAAATAACAATGGGAGCGTAACAATAACTGGTAATGATATTGACAATGGATCAACAGATAACAATGGAATATTGAATTATACTGCAAGTCCAAATAATTTTGATTGTAGCAATATTGGTGAAAACACAGTAACATTAATTGTAGAAGACTATGCCGGCAATACAGATTCTTGTTCCGCAATAGTAACAGTTGAAGATTCCATTAATCCAACTGTAATTGGACAAGATATACTTGAAAACTTAAATGGGAATTCTTCTATAACTATTCTCGCTTCAAATGTTGATAATGGTAGTTCAGACAATTGTGAATTAGATAGCTTTACATTAACCCCAGATACATTTAATACAACAGGAACTTTTGATGCAATTTTAGAAGGGTTTGATTCCTCTGGAAACAATAACAGTGATACAGTGAGTATTACAATAATTGATGACAATGAAGCTCCAATTGCAATATGTGAAAATATTATTATTCAAGTAGACACTGATGGTCTTGTTTCTATAACTGCAGGAGATGTTGATGGAGGCTCAACAGATGATTCAGGAATATTATCCTTAACTGTAGAACCTAATAGTTTCGACTGTAGCAATATTGGGAAAAATATTGTCACTTTAACAGTTGAAGACTTTGTTGGAAATATTGATACTTGTACGGCCGTTGTATATATTGAGGATTTAATAGATCCTATTGTTATCGGTCAAGATGCAACAGGAGACCTTAATGGAACTGGTACAGTTACCATTCCAATCTCTGATGTTGATAATGGCAGTAGTGATAATTGTTATTTTGAAACCTTAACATTAACACCTGATACTTTTACCGAAACTGGTGTCTTCACAGCTGTTTTAGAAGGAACTGACCCCTATTCAAACACTAATAGTGTAGATGTTACTATCACTATAACAGATATACTTGGAATAAATGAAGAGAATTTTTCTACTTTAAAAGTATTTCCTAACCCAGTTTATGACTTTTTAAACATAGAATCAAATAACAATACCCAAATAACTAGATTAGAGCTATTTGATTTATCTGGTAAACTAATACTAGAAGAAAATTTAAGTCAATTATCTGAAGAAATAAGCATTGACTTAAAATGGTTAGCTAATAACATATATTTTATTTCTATTATAGATAATTATGGAAATAATAAAGTAGTAAAACTCATAAAGGAATAAATCTATAATAAACAAAAAAACCGAATCAATTTGATTCGGTTTTTTTTGTTGGCCCACTAGGGCTCACTTCGACTCCGCTCAGCATAAACTTCTCGCCTACTTAAAATAACATAAAAAAATCCCAACCAAATTAATGATCGGGATTAAATTTTTGTTGGCCCACTAGGGCTCGAACCTAGACTCTTCTATACCAAAAACAGACGTGTTGCCAGTTACACCATGGGCCATCCTATACACAACATTTCTATTGTGAAGCAAAAAGCATTTTTCAGCTATTGCGGGTGCAAATTTAAAACAAACTTTGGCTTGAGCAAATATTTTGATATAAAAAATGTCAAATGATTCATTTTTTTTATAATTATTAATTTCAATCGTACGTTAAACTATTTTTAACAAGAGACTATTTATATTATTAGTAAATTCGCCTCATTAAAATAGTTTACATATATGGGTTCCTTCAACTTTAATAAATGGAATAAAATAATAGGATGGTTGGTTTTTTCAATTGCCCTATTCACCTACTGGCTTACCGTTGAACCAACTGCAAGTTTTTGGGATGCTGGAGAATACATTACTACTTCAAGTAATCTAGAAGTAGGTCATCCTCCTGGAGCTCCTCTTTATCAATTAATGGGTGCATTTTTCTCCATATTTGCTTTAAAAGCAACAGATATTGCGCTTACAATAAATTTAATGTCTGTTTTTGCAAGTGCATTCACCATCTTATTTATGTTCTGGTCATTGACCATTTTACTTAGAAATGTAGTTTCAAAAAACAACGAACTAACAAATAATAATAGCCTTGCCATCATAGGAAGTGCTGCAATTGGCTCTTTAACTTTTGCTTTTACAGATAGTTTTTGGTTCAATGCGGTTGAAGCCGAAGTATATGCAGCGGCAGCCTGTATTATGTCTATTCTATTCTATTGTGCACTGCGATGGGAAAAAGAAATGAATACTCCTAGAGGAAATCGTTGGGTCATTTTAATTGCTTTTATCATTGGTTTATCATTTGGAGTTCACTTCATGGGATTACTAACCATACCAGCAATGGGCTTTCTATATTTCTTTAAGAATTATAAAAAAGTAACTGTCAAAAATTTTATTGTAGCCAATTTTGTAATGGTTGCAATATTGCTTTTCATATTTAAATTACTATTACCGATGACACTTAAGTTTTTTAGTGCTTCGGAATTATTTTTCATAAACACAATTGGCCTACCTTTTAATTCAGGAACCATAATAGCTGGTATCCTATTTATTGCATTATTTTATTATTTACTTCGATATACACGTAGAAAACAGTTTATTCAACTAAATACATTAGTCCTTTGTATTTTATTCATATTTATAGGATTCTCAAGCTGGGTAATGTTACCTGTTCGTGCAAATGCTGGAACAGTTATTAATGAAAATAACCCAAATAATGCGAGAGAACTTTTAGCATATTATAATAGAGAACAATATCCTGAAACTCATCTTTTTTACGGACCTCTTTTTACTGAAACGTATTCAGGTTTGGATGAATCTAATCCATATAAAGATGATAAACCTAAATATGAAAAAGATTTAGAGACGAAAAAATATGTTATCGTTAATGAATACAAAAATGCTAGTCAGAATCTTGACGACAACCACAAAGCATTTTTACCTCGAATGTGGAGTCCCGAGAATAACGCAAACTATCTTGAGTTTACTGATGGATTAGATTTCACCATAAAACGAGAATATCGAGGTGAACAACGATTAGTTGAAGAAGTTAGAAAATTTAAACAAGCATATAATGAAGGGCTTGTTGATAGTAGTGATTTTAATTCTTTCCTGAAAGATTTCGGACCATTTATGGATATTGAAAAACCATCGTTTGGGCAAAACATATCCTTTATGTTCGAATTTCAATTTGGATATATGTATTGGCGTTATTTCATGTGGAATTTTGCTGGAAGACAAGATGACAAGCAAGGGGAGTACACTGACTTGCATGGTAATTGGTTAAGTGGAATAGATTTTATAGACGAAGCTCGTTTAGGTCCACAAGATAATTTGCCTAGTGATGTAAAAAATAATAAAGCAAGAAACACTTACTATTTACTACCATTAATCATAGGAATATTAGGATTAGTATTTCACTTTAAAAGTGACAATAAAAGTTTTTGGGTGCTCTTGGTGCTATACCTGTTTACAGGAATTGCACTAAAAGTCTATTTAAATGAAAGACCGTTTGAACCTAGAGAAAGAGATTATGCCTTGGTAGGATCATTTTATGTTTTTGCCATGTGGATTGGATTTGGAGTCTATGCGTTGTATGATATTTTAAAAGAATATTTGAAACCAAAATTAGCAATTCCAGTTGTGTTTACAGCAACATTATTAGCTTCACCATTATTGCTTATTTCTCAAAACTGGGATGACCATGATCGCTCAAATAGATATACAGCTCAATCTATGGCTAAAATGTATTTAGATTCATGTGATGATAATTCTATTATTTTCACTATTGGAGATAATGATACGTTTGCCTTATGGTATGCACAAGGTATTGAAGGCTACAGAAGAGATATTCGAGTAGTAAATACTAGTCTTTTTCAAACAGATTGGTATATCGATGACATGAAGAAAAAGGCATATGAAAGTGACCCTATTCCTTCTCAACTAACCCATGACAAATACAAATGGGGATCGAGAGACTTTTTATTTTACCAAAGAACTGCAAAAGACACAATCGATATTAAAACTTGGATGAATTTTATCGCAGATGATAGTCGTAAAACAAAAGTAGAACTGGAAAGTGGTCATTTCGCAAACACATTTCCTTCTAAAGTAATCCGTGTTCCTGTAAATAAAGAAGCAGTACTTAAAAATGGTATTGTAGATGAAAAAGATGCAGATTTAATTGTTCCTTATATAGATATAGTATTAAAAGGAGACGCTATTTATAAAAACCGATTGTTAATGCTTGACATCATTGCAAATAATAATTGGGAACGACCTATCTATTTCAGCCCAGGAAGTTTTGGTGATGATGATTATTTATGGATGAAAGAATACCTTCAGTTAGATGGAGTTGTTTATAAATTAGTTCCTATTCGCACACCTCTTGACAAGAGAAATCCATATGATATGGGTAGAATTGACAGTGATAAAATGTTTGACATTGTCATGAAATGGAAATGGGGAAATAGTGGCGACCCTTCAATTTATCACGATGTTGAAACTAGAAGAAACGGAATTACTTATAGAAGTAATCTAGCTCGTTTAGCTGATCAATTAATTCAAGAAGGTAAATTTGATAAAGCTGAACAATTATTCGATCTAGGAATGGAAAAAATGCCTGTTGATAAATTTGAATATTATTCACTTTTAGAACCTTTTATTGCAGGGTATTATCAAATTAACAAAATTGACAAAGCTCGAAAAGTTTTTAAGGATGTTACAAGAAAGTACCAAGAAAACCTTACATATTATAGTACAATAAGACCTTCTAAACAACGTCAATATGTTCAGGAAATTATTAGTGACATAGAATACTATAGAGGATTAGTCGAGGTTTCTATTATATTTGATGAAGAGGAATTTGCTAAAAATGAAGCGAATACTTTTAATAATTATCTAAAACAATTTCCAGATTTTTATGGTGAAGAAGATGATAATATAAAAGTTGAAAATCAAGATATAGATTCTTCCGAAGCAATAAATGATAGCATTCAATAAAAGGTAATACTTTAAAATGTGAAATCTTATTTGGTAAAAACACCTGCTATTTTAAAATGGATATTTCCAAAGCGAATATGGTCTTTACCAAATAACACAAACACAGTCTATTTAACCTTTGACGATGGTCCAATTCCTGAAGTTACTCCTTGGGTTCTGGATACTTTAAATCAATATAATGCAAAAGCCACTTTTTTTTGTATTGGTGATAATGTTCAGAAACATCCATTAATTTATAGCAGGATTTTAAAAGAAGGACATGCTATCGGAAATCATACTTTTAATCATTTAAATGGATGGAACACTTCTTTAAATGAGTATATAAAAAATTCTGATATGTTTGAAAATATTCAAAATAAAACTCAAAATAACAAGTCATCAATCAATAAGTTATTTCGTCCTCCCTACGGAAAAATCACTTCAAGACAGGCTAAAATTCTTCAGAAAAAAGAATATTCTATTATAATGTGGGATGTATTAAGCGCAGATTTTGACGCATCCATTTCAGAAGAAAAATGTCTTCAAAATGTATTAAAAAATATAAAATCTGGCAGCATTGTAGTTTTTCATGACAGCTTAAAAGCGGAAAAAAAACTTAGATATGTATTACCTAAACTTCTAGAGTTTATTAATAATAATGGATTAAACTGTAAAGAGATTAGTTTAAATTATAAAAACTAAACATACTCAGTCACTAATCCAATAAGTGTATTAGCATCTTGCTCTCCACTTTGCCTCCATTTCATTTCACCTTCTTTATAAATCATTAAAGTTGGTAGACCTTTAACTCGAAGCGCTTCGGAAAGCTCTTGGTTTTTTTCAACATCAATTTTTATTACACGTGCTTTATCTCCTAATGCAGCAGCAACATCTCTTAATACAGGATGCATCTCATTACTAGCATCGTCCCAATCAGCATAAAAGTCTAAAAGAACAGGCACTCGTGTTTCAATTAATTCTCCAAATTTTGACATATTTTCTTATTGTTTGGTCAACAATTGTACTACAAATATAGCATTTCCAACAAATTAAGTGTTAAGAGAACGTTTTTTTAGCTTAATAACAGTGATTTCAGGCCAAATTCCTACTCTTCCAGGGTAGGCATGAAAGCCAAAACCTCTATTTACATTAATATATTGACCCAATTCTTCATACACACCAGCCCATTGCTTATACACATACTGTACAGGGCTCCATTTAAAAATTCCTGGAATTTCTATTCCAAATTGAAAACCATGGGTATGACCACTTAAAGTTAAATGATAATGATCTTTATGAGTTTTTACTTCTTTTTCCCAATGACTTGGATCATGACTCAATAATATTTTAAAATCTTCTGCTGAAATTTTTTCAGATGCTTTATGTAAATCACCAGCTTTCTTAAAATTATGACCCCAATTCTCTACTCCAACCAAAGCTAATCGTTCACCATTTTTTTCAATGAATGCGCTTTCATTCAACAATAAATTAAAATCTATTTTGTTATGAATATCCTTAATCGCATTAAAATTATTCAGCTTTGCTTCTTCTGAAGGCCATGAAACATATTCTCCGTAATCATGATTTCCTAACACAGAATACTTCCCAAATTCAGGTGTTCTAATCCGTTTGAAAGTATCAATCCATGGATCCATTTCTTCAGCTTTTGTATTTACAATATCACCAGTAAAAACTATTAAATCTGTTTTTTGCTCATTGATTAAGTCTACTGCATATTCAATTTTTTCAGGATCATCAAAACTTCCAGAATGGATATCACTTATTTGAGTTAAAGAGAAACCATCGAAAGCATCGGGTAAATCATCAAAAAATAAAGTATGTGTAATCACCTTAAAATTATACTTCCCTTTAAACATTCCATAAACCAAAGATGTAAATGGTATTGCTGCTAAACCCAGTGCTACTTGACTCACAAATTTTCTTCGATCTGGCATGTATTGAGTTGCACTACCTTCAAAAAAAGTATTAGCAATAAAATTATATCCTCCAACAATTAAACGCACAATATCCTCACCAAACATTATCACAATTAATACAAGTTTCGGAACATAAAAAAGTAAAAAGAAACCCGCTGCTCTTAAGGATTCAGAGGAAGGACCTACACTTCGATCATAATTGTAGATAGAATATGCTAAGTATCCTAAAATGCTAATAGAAGTTACTAAATATATACTGGTTACAATTCCATTCTTAACGACAGTTTTTATTGCTTGATAAGCATAAAAATCAATTATTAAAAGAATTAAAAAAAAGATTAAAAATCGAATGATCATAAGAGAATTAAAAGTTATAAATATAAGACGATTCAAAAGCTAAAAAATAACATTTAGTTTTATTTAACTGTTTCGTATCTTTTCACTTTAAAAAATCAATATGATTAGAGCATTCTTTCTTCTTTTTGTTACAGTATTTTTCTAAGTTGTTCTGAACGAACAAAAACAACTCCCGCACAAAAGGACAGTGATTTGACTTCGTTTGTAAATCCTTTTATAGATACTGGAGGACATGGACATACCTAGCCTAGAGCTACAATTTTTTTTGGTATGATGCAATTAAGTCCAGACACCACAGATATCAACGGAAATGAAGACAAAGATATATTATCTGCTTCATTTATAGATAATACTGTCTCTTGGCATAAAAATACAGATGGATTGGGAACTTTCGGTCCTCAACAAAACACAACTACATTAGCTGAGGGAGCAAGAGATGTTTTTACTACAGATATTGATAACGATGCACTATCTCTTTCCTCTACAGATGATAAACTAGCATGGTATGAAAATTTACTGTTTTAGAAACCTCAGATATTTTATTAAAAATAGTTTTATATCCAAATCCTGTTAGAGCTATTTTAATCATTGACAATGAAAGCTACTACCTTCATAATGTAGAAATCTATGATATATTAGGAAGGCTTGTTTATGAACAATCTAACCCTACAAATCAAATAAATGTATCTAGCCTTGAAAGTGGTTTACTGTTTGTGAAAATCGAAACCAATAAAGGAACTTTTAGGAAAAAAGTTTTAAAAGAATAAACTAATAATCTATTTTATTTAAAAACTAAACAAAAGGAGAATCTATAGGTAATACTTTTGTTTCTCTTGTTTCTAAATCATAACGATCTCCATTAGAAAGTACATGAACTACGAGATTAGTCATAGTCATTGGCGTGCCTTCTTCCAATATTTTTTCGTTATTATGAGTAAGATTTTTAGGGTCAAACATGATGATCATACCCGATCCTATTACTTCAAACTCATGCCCTCTTTTAATCACAAGACCTGTATCTTCAGCTAATCCTATACCTAAAAGATTTGGGTATTTTGCCACTGCTTCAGATTGTCTTCCGAAGCGACCTCTTTTAATAAAATGAGTATCAATGATTAGTCCAGGTAATAAGCTTAAACCTTTATACATTTTTACAGCTCCCTTAATAAAAGCTTCTGTACTACTTCCGCC
>Ga0209345_10000946_pt1 | contig 37176 bp, 36 predicted proteins | sample Cruoilmetagenom7_FD_187294 | JGI IMG/M metagenome (GOLD analysis project Ga0209345, IMG submission 187294) | Oil polluted marine microbial communities from Coal Oil Point, Santa Barbara, California, USA - Sample 7 (SPAdes) (version 2) | ecosystem: Environmental > Aquatic > Marine > Oil seeps ...
CACATGACACCCAGATTCGCCACAATACGAATTACCATGCCCCGCTGAGGGCCGATGCCACCCCCCAAAGTAGCATCCGTGTCATCGCGGGGCCGCCGTGATCAAGTCAGATCAAATCGGCCGACCTCCCCCCACCCCCACCTTCCCACGATACAATCAAACCACACAAAAACGCGGATTCCCCCGCGCCACGGATATACCAAAAATGACCAACACAACCGACAAACAAGCCGACAAACCAAACTACAAAAAAACACTCAATCTCCCAAAGACCTCCTTCCCCATGAAGGCCAACCTCGTCCAGAACGAACCAGCATCCCTCAAACGCTGGGACGCTCTTGAAAACAAATCAGGCCTCTACCACGCCATGCAGGCCACCGCCGAGGGCCGCAAAAAATTCATCTTCCACGACGGCCCCCCCTACGCCAACGGCTCAATCCACCTGGGCCACCTCATGAACAAAACACTCAAAGACCTCGTCGTCCGATCCAAGTTCATGGCCGGCTACCACTGCCCCTATGTCCCGGGCTGGGACTGCCACGGCCTCCCCATCGAGCACAAGGTCATGACCGACATGGTCGAATCCGGCAAAGCCGCCAAACTCGACGGGCTCACCGACGACCAGCGCCGCACCGCCGTCCGCCGCGAGTGCAAAACCTACGCCGACAAACAAATCAAACTCCAAGCCGGCCAAATGAAACGCCTCATGACCCTGGCCGACTACGAAGACCCATACCTCACCTTCCTCCCCAAGTTCGAAGCCGGAGTCCTCGAAGTTCTCGCAGGCTTGTGCGAACAAGGCCTCGTCTATAAAGCCCTCAAACCAGTCCACTGGTCCGTCGCCAATGAAACCGCCCTAGCCGACGCCGAGCTCGAATACCAAGACCGCGAAGACCTCTCCGTCTATGTAGACTTCGAAGCCGTAGACGCCGCCGCCGTCTTCAACGCCTTTGGAATAAGCGAAGCAGACCACCCCGGCGCAACCCCCAGCTTCATGATCTGGACCACCACCCCCTGGACACTCCCCGCAAACCTCGCGATCGCGGTCCACGAAAAATTCAACTACGCACTCGTCCGAGTCGACGGCAACCTCACCGTCATGGCCTGCGACGCCATCGATCGCGTCACCAAACTCGCCAAGTCCGAAGAAGTCGAAACCCTCGCAACCACCACAGGCGACAAACTCGTCGGGCTCTCCTATACACACCCCCTCATCGCAAACGCTCCAACACCAATCAATGATCCAGACGCCGACACCTCGACCTGCTACACGATCGTCCACGCCGACTATGTCACCCTCGAAGACGGCTCCGGGCTCGTCCACACCGCCCCAGGCCATGGCTCCGATGACTACATCACCGGACTCCGCGTAGGCCTCCCCGTCTACTGCCCAGTACTCGGCGACGGCACCTACGACACCACCGCACCAGACTGGCTCGTAGGCATGTCCATCTGGGACGCCAACCAACTCGTCGCCGACCGACTCACCGAGTCCGGCCACATGTTCCACGCCTACAAGTTCAACCACTCCTACCCACACGACTGGCGTTCAAAGACCCCCGTCATCTTCCGCTGTACAGAACAATGGTTCGTCGCCGTAGACCAACCAACCAAACGCGACGGCAACTCCCTCCGCGACATGGCCATGAAATCCACAGGCGACGACCGCTCCGTCCACTATGTCCCCGCATGGGGACGCAACAGAATGCGAGGCATGCTCGAATCCCGACCAGACTGGTGCATCTCCCGCCAGCGATCATGGGGCCTCCCCATCCCCGCCTTCACACTCCCAACAGGCGACGCCTTCATGACCGCCGCCTCCGTCACCGCCGTCAACACCATCATCCAAGAAAAAGGCTCCGACGCATGGTTCGCCGATGAACCATCATCACTCCTCGAACACTACAACCCAGAAGCAGACCCCGACGCCCCAGCCGAACTCAAAGACGGCTCCGTCACCTTCGACCAGCTCACCAAAGGCCAAGACATCCTCGATGTCTGGTTCGAGTCCGGCTCATCATGGAACGCCGTCATGCGCCAGCGTAGCAATGGCGAGAACTTTCCAATCGACCTCTACCTCGAAGGCTCCGACCAGCACCGTGGATGGTTCCAACTCTCCCTCCTCCCATCGCTCGGAGTCATGGGCCGCCCACCATTCCGAACCCTCCTCACCCACGGCTTCATGGTCGACAAAGACGGCAAAAAACTCTCCAAGTCCGCAGGCGCCGCGCTCAAAGACCTCTTCGACCGCTACGGCGTCGATGTCCTCCGCTGGTGGGTGTCCTCACTCGCCTACGAGAACGATGTCAAAGTCGACGAAGAGTTCTTCAAACTCGCCGGCGACTCCTACCGCAAAATCCGCAACACCCTCCGCTTCATGCTCTCCAACCTAAACGACTACCCCCCATACGGAGAAGCACAAGAGAGCCCGGACTTCAGCGACTTCCATGTCCACTCCATCGACGCCTGGGTACTCGGCGAGTACAACACACTCATCGACAAAGTCACAGCCGCCTACGAAACCTACGCCTTCCACGAAGCCCAAAAACTCATCTACCGCTTCTGCAACACCACGCTCTCAAGCGAGTACTTATCCGCTGTCAAAGACCGCCTCTACTGCGATGCGCCAGATTCTGAGCGTCGCCGCGCAACTCAGCAAACACTGGCCGTCCTCACCGATGGCCTCTGCAAACTCATCGCCCCCGTCATGTGCCACACCGCAGACGAGGCCTACCGCGCCCTCCACAAGGTCGAACCAAAGGAACCAACCACCTGCGTCCACCTCACCGGTTTCCCATCAAAGGTCAACCTCGAAACCGCAACAGCATGGCCCCTCCTCTGGGAATCCATCGAGCAGATCATGAAAGCCGCCGAGGACACACGAGCCAAAACCGACATCGACAACCCCCTCGATCTCGGCGTCAAACTCCCAGACCCCGAAGACACCTTCAAATGGTTCAACGCCGAAGACCTCGCCGACATCTGCGGCGTCTCCCGCTTCGAACTCACCAAAGGTTCATCAATCGAAATCACCGACCTCAGAGAAGAACCCCGCTGCGACCGTTCCTGGAAACGAGACACCACCGTAAAACCAAGATCCGACGGCGGCACCCTTTCAGACCGAGACGCCCAAGCCCTAGGCCTCGAATAAGCAACCCGAACATCTCAGTCCGAGAACCATTGACCAAATCCGGTCATGCGTTCTCGTGCGCCCACCCAGTCACCAATAACCCACGATGTTGCCCAAAAGCAACACTCACACCATTCCCGCAGTAAATCCTGCCGAAAGCAGGACCATGACACACGACAACACCAACGACCAAAGCCATAACCCCTCCCCCGAAAAAAAGGTCGTCTCCCCGCCAATGCGGCCAAAAAAATCTCTCCCCCCAGCCGACCCCTCATCAGGACCAGAAGCCGCAGACCAGCTCACCACCCTCGCCCATGATCTCTCCAACCTCATCGACGGCTCCATGCGATGGCTCTCCATCGCAGCCACAGGAATAGACGCCGACCAACCGGACACCAACGAACAACTCGACACCGCACGACAGCAGATCGACACCGTCCAAGCAACCCTCCACCGCATGTCCACCATGGTCAATGTCGCCATGCGCTCCCACACCGTCCCAATCGGCTCCCCGCTCCTAGGAATCTCCACCGCCACCACCACAGCAATGGCAATCGACCACGCCGTCGATGTCGCCGCACCACTCGCCGCCCAAGCGGGCGTCCGCATCCAGGTCAACATCGACCAAGACGCCGGCAATCTCCCCGCAGGTCCAATCTACACCGTCATCCTCAACGCCCTCTTCAACAGCACCCAATCAATCCAACGCGCCACCAAGGTAGACTCCCTCGACCCCGGCGGACTCATCCAAATCAACGCCACCCTCGACAACAAACACGACGAACTCGTCATCACAGTCTCCGATGACGGCGTAGGACTCAAGCCGGGCACCAACCCAGAACACCCCTTCAAGCACGGCCAGTCCACAGACAACTCCAACTCCGGTATAGGTCTCTCAATCTCCCACCAGATCATCGAACAACTCGAAGGCATCATCACCCTCACCAACCGCCCGGATCAAAAAAACTCCTCCCGCCCCGGCGCAATCCTCACCGCACGAGTCCCAGTCCCTCACCAAGACGATCAAAACCCCGGCGATCAAACCATTGGCTAAAACCAAAACATCAATCCTGATCATCGACGACGACAAGATCGTCGCCGATTCCCTCGCCGCCTTCTTCGAAGCCGAAGGCTGCGATGCCGTCGCTGTCTACACCCCAACCGAAGCACTCTCCCAGCTCTCAAACAAAGACTACCAGGTCGTCCTCACCGACCTCAACCTCCCCACCATGACAGGCATCGAGCTCCTCCGCCAGATCAAACAACTCCACCCCTCCACCGCCGTCATCATGCTCACCGGCTACGCCGCCGTCGAAACCGCCGTCGAAGCACTCAGAACCGGCGCCGTAGATTTCCTCACCAAACCCGTCGTAGACGACGAGCTCCGCCTCGCTCTCACCCGTGCCCTCCGCCAGCACGAGATCCTCAAAGAGAACACCACCCTCCGAAGCCAAATCGCAACCACCCACAACCTCGACAACATCGTGGGTTCAGACCCTCGCATGCGATCCATCTTCGAAACAATCAACGCCGTCGCCGCCTCAAGAACCACCGTCCTCATGACCGGAGAATCAGGCGTAGGCAAGTCCCTCATCGCCGGAGCCATCCACCAGGCCTCCCCAAGAGCAGACGCCCCCTATGTCGAACTCGCCTGCGGCTCAATCCCAGAAACACTCCTCGAATCCGAACTCTTCGGGCATGTCAAAGGCTCCTTCACCGGAGCACACGCCGACAAACAAGGCAAGTTCCTCGCCGCCGACGGCGGAACTCTCTTCATAGACGAAATCAACTCCGCCTCCCCCGCCATGCAACTCAAACTGCTCCGCGTCCTCCAAGAACGCAAGTTCGAACCTGTTGGCTCAAACGAAACCATCGAAGTCGATGTCCGTGTCGTCCTCGCCACAAACCAACCCCTCGAAGCCCTCGTCGAGTCGGGCGCGTTCCGCCAAGACCTCTACTACCGAATCAATGTCGTCAAAATCGAAGTCCCCCCTCTCCGCGACCGCACCGCAGACCTCCCATCCCTCGCGACACACTTCCTCGACCAACAATCAGAAGAACTTGCACGCCACTTCGTTGGATTCACCGACGAAGCCATGAATCTCCTCCGCCGCTACCAGTACCCAGGCAATGTCCGCGAGCTCTCCAACATCGTCGAACGCGCCGCGGTCCTCTCAAAGGGCCTCACCATCACCGCCGACGACCTCCCCCCCCACCTTCTCGACCCATCAACTCCAGAAACCCTCCCACACCCACACGGCGCAGACCCAACCGACGACTCATGGACCCCCATGACCTTGACCGAAGCACTCCGCAATCCAGAACGCCAAATCATCCTCGCCGCCCTAGCTGCAAACGACTGGAACCGCACGGCCACAGCCGAAGTCCTCGACATCAACCGCACAACCCTCTACAAAAAAATGAAATCTCTAGGCATCGACCCAGACGACCAAGCCCAAGCAGGCTAACCCCCCAAAGTAAAGATCACGCCCATCACAGGGTGCCACTACTCGCCGTCTTCGGCGCAGTAGTGTCTTCCTCTTTTCTGGGTGCCATGGAGGTGTCGTCTTCGACTCCTCCATGTCTTCATCTTCTAATCCAGTCGAACCCCACCAACAAGCTCCCCAATACTCCCAGCCCCCTGCTTCGCGCACCACCGATCCAACCCCCTCACAACCTTCTTAGGCACACGCAAATCCGCAAAGCTCCCCGCCCCAATACCGACCGCTGTCGCCCCAGCCAAAACAAACTCCGCCGCATCCTCCCAACGCGTCACCCCACCCACTGCAACAATCGGCACCCCCGCATCCCGAGCAAACCCGCGATACACCAAATGCACCAGCCGCACAACAATCGGATGGATCGCAGGCCCAGACATCCCCCCAGTCACATTCGACAACACAGGCCTACGAGTAGAAACATCAATCCCCATCGCAGGAACCGTATTGCAAAGCGTCAACCCATCCGCCCCCGCCTCCACCGCAACCCTTGCCAAATCAACAACCGTCGTCGGCGTCCCCACCACTATCGGCGACAACTTCACAAACACCTTCGTATTGCCGGTCACCCCCACCACCGCTTCAACCAACTCTTTGAGCGCAACCGGATCAGCCCCAAACTCCAAACCAGAATGCACATTGGGACACGAAACATTCAGCTCAACAACTTTCATCCCCTCAACCGCATCCATCGCCCCCGCGATCTCCACATACTCATCAATCGAATCCCCCGCCACCGATCCAATCACATTGGTCCCGACCCCACCAACCTTCGGCCCAATCTCATCCCTCCAAACCTCAAGCCCAGGATTCGCCAGCCCGATCGCATTAAGCATCCCCCCCCGCGTCCAAGTAATCCGCGGAAACGCATTCCCCTCCCGAGCCTCCCGAGTAATCGACTTGGTCACAATCCCCCCAAGCAACCCCAGACCCATCACATCCCCCATCTCACCAAGAGTCCCCGCAGTCCCAGATGCAAGCAATACCGGAGATGGCATCGATATCCCACACAAATCCGTCGCTAATCGCTCGCTTGGCCTGTATCCCATACCCACACAATACACATCCCGACCTACTGTTGCTCAGCAGAACCAACCACCAAAGGAGCCCACCCGTGGACCCCCAAACCCGTATCACCCAGTTCAAATCCCTCATCGACACCGACCCCAACAACGACATGGCCCACTTCTCCCTAGGCAATGCCTACCTCCAAGCCGACCAACCCAAAGAAGCCGCAGCCTCCTTCATCCGCTGCACCGAGATCAACAAAGGCATGACCAAAGCCTTCCAACTCGCAGGCCGAGCACTCATCGACATCAACGAAAACGACCAAGCCACCGAGATCCTCACCTGGGGCTACATCGAATCCGTCACCCGAGGCGACATGCTCCCCAAAGAAGCCATCGAAAGCATGCTCAAAGAAATCAACGCACCCATCCCAGAAGTTGTCCAAAAAAGCGACAGCACCGACAACCCAACTTCGGGCGGCGATTTCCGCTGTTCAAAGACCGGCCAAATGGGCCACAAACTCCCAAAGCCCCCATTCAAAAACGGCATGGGCCAATGGATCCAAGACAACATCTCAAAGGAAACCTTCAATGAGTGGATCGGCATGGGCACCAAAATCATCAACGAGCTCCGCCTCGACCTCTCCCGCGATGACCACGACGCCGCCTACGACTACGCCATGCGCCTCTACCTCGGACTCACCGACGATATCTACTCCTCCGTCATGGACAACCAAACCCCACCAATGCCAGAAGCCCAGTTCAAAGGCGTAATCGAGGACATCATGGCCATGGGAGGCCACCTCGAATCCGAACAAGGCAACCTCCACACCAAAGTCGACTAACCCAACTCCGCAGGTGCCACTACTCGCCGTCTTGGGCGCAGTAGTGTCTTCATCCATTCTGGGTGCCATGGAGGAGTCGTCTTCGACTCCTCCATGTCTTCCTCTTCAACCCATAAAAAAAACCGCCAGAAAAACACGCGCGGTCTCATTCAAATCAAAACTCTGAAAAACTCAGGGCTTGTTCCCAGTCATATTCTTCAAATACGCGATCACCTTGACAATGTCGCCGTCCGGAAGAATCTCCTCGGTAAACCCACCACGCGGAGGCATCGGCACCCCACCCGGAACCTCACGCCCCTCCTGCACATAAGTCAGAAGATCAGCAGCACTCGTGTCCTTCACAAACGCCGAAGCAGTCAAGTCAGGTCCATTGTTGGGCATCCCCTTGGCATCCCCGCCATGACAAGCCGAGCAGGTGTTCTTAAAGATCAAAGCACCCTTCACAGCATCCGCATTAAAGCTCGGCTTCTTCGCAGCCGTCTCAGCAGCACCCGGAACCGAAGCCGATGAAGACTCAGCATCCCCGCCGCAGCCACCAACAAGACCAGCCCCAACCACACAAGCGCCAACACACATTAACCGCACAACCTGTTTCATTTCAAAAGCTCCTATATCACATTCCTGCCGCCGGACTCATCGCCCGACCACCGACACGATAGCCCACCAATCAGCAACAGCCGAACACACAACTCATCAAAGACGGACCGTCTACCCCTTGATCCGTCCAACAAGCGACTGCGCCTTGACCTCAACACCCTTCAAGATCGAGTTGAGCATATCCCGGTTCGGTGCATACTCCTGAGCAACCTGCGCGCTGATCCATTCCTTCTCAACCAACTCCGCCAGATGCTGCGTAAAGCTGATCATCCCCTCAGAACCGCTCGTCCCAATCACCGCAGGCAGATCAGAATCCCGCTCATCACGGATCAGCTCACGAACCGTCGGCGATGTCAATAACACCTCAACCGCAGGAACAACCTTAGAACCACCAAGCTCAGGATTCGCAGGCACCAGCCGCTGAGCACAAATCGCCTTCAAAGTAGACGCCAGCGAGTTCCGCACAAACGCCCGTTCATCCTGCGGGAAGAACTCGAGCATCCGACCAAACGCCCCCATCGTATCAGCCGTATGCAGCGTCCCAAACACAAGGTGCCCAGTTTCAGCCGCCTGGATCGCAGACAACACCGTCTCCTGATCACGCATCTCACCAATAAAGATCACATCCGGATCCTGACGCACCACATGCCGCAGCGCCTCATGGAAGTCCGTCACATCAATCCCGATCTCCCGCTGCGAGATAATCGCCTGCTTTGGAGTAAACCGATACTCAACCGGGTCCTCGATCGTAATGATGTTCACAGGCCGCGTCGCGTTCACCTCGTCAACCATCGCCGCAAGCGTCGAAGACTTCCCGCACCCCGTCACCCCAACAATCAGCACCAGCCCCTCCCGCTGCGCGTTAACAATCTTCGAGTACACCGGAGGCAGCCGCAGATCCGCATAACTCGGGATCTCCGCCTTCACCCGCCGCACCGCCGCGTGTGTGTGATTCCCCGAACGCAGCAAGTTAATCCGGAACCGGTCCCCCCCACCCTCACCGTCATCAATATGCCACGCAAAGTCCAGGTCACCCGTTTCATCAAACTTCTTCTTCTGAACCTCGCTCAGCAAGGGATCAAGCAGATGGTCCGCCTCATCTTCACTCACAGGGTCCGCTTCAATCGGACGCAGCTCCCCACCAATCCGGTAGGTCGGAGGGATCCCCACCTTGATATGCAGATCAGACGCATCGAGCCGATGCATCGCCCCGAGCAACTTCTTGATATTCAATGCACCCTGGATCATTCTTGAACTCCTATATCTCCCCCCACCGTACCAGATCTGCCCTCAAACGACCACCCAAATAAACCCATCACACTCTAGACCGATCAGTCTGCAGGCCCTGCCCGGTTGCCTATGATGATAATGGATATTAGTGTCCTCTTTAAGAACCAGCACAAATCCTGCCAAAAAAAGGACATCATACACATGACCACCGATACCCAAGCCCAATCAAACGCCGCCGCCCACTACGAGCAATGGCCAGCAAAGGGTAAAAACATGGCCGCTCAAACCCCAGAAATCACCCAAGGCTTCGGAGGCATGTTCCATAAACTCATGGGCGAAGGCGCACTCTCCATACGCGAAAAAGAACTCATCGCCTTCAGCATCGGCATGGCACTCCGCTGTGAACCCTGCATCTACTCCCATGTCCAAAAATGCGTCAAAGCAGGCGCAACCCGCGAACAAATCATCGAAGCCGCAGGAGTTGTCATCACCATGCAAGGCGGCCCCGCATATGTCTACACCCCGAAAGTTCTCGAAGCCCTAGACGCCCTCGGCGCATAAACTCAACACACATCCCCTCAGGGTGCCACTACTCGCCGTCCTCGGCGCAGTAGTGTCTTTTTTATCATCCATCAACTCGACCACAACCCCGACAGAAACACCAGCACCCATGAAACACATCCTCCCCATTGCCATCATCACCGCAATCGCGTTCCTCTTCATATTCATCGCCAATCTCTCGTCTTCACCCGCCCTCGACCAATCCATGCGCACCGTCAATCTCACCGACCTCTCCCCAACCCAACAAACCCAGCACCAACGCGCCATCGCCGCCCAAAAAGAAATGTTCCAAACACTCCTAAGCAAGCTCTCCGCCGCCATGAAAGACGGCGGCCCAACCAACGCCATCACCGTCTGCTCAACAGACGCAAAAACAATCGCCGATCAGATCAGCACCAAGCACAACCTCACCATCGGACGCACCTCTTCGAAACTCCGAAACCAAAGCAACACCCCACCCGCATGGGCAACAGACGCCCTCGCCGTCTCCCCCACCACACCACAAATCCTCACCAACGACCAAGGCACCCTCGCACTCCTCAACCCCATCAAAATCGCCCCCCCCTGCCTCCAATGCCACGGCTCCCCCAACTCAAACATCAACCCACAAACCCAAGCCAAACTCAACGAACTCTACCCCCACGACCAAGCCACCAACTACAAAGAAGCCGACCTCCGAGGATGGTTCTGGATCCAAGTCCCCTCAAAAAACCAAACCAACTGAGCATCAGAAAAGATGACCAACCACACCGAATGAGTGCTTGTGTACGAATCATCTATTGCCCGCAAATGACTGTGCCCACTGTCCACACGCCGCTTCGCAGATCCTCTCTCCCAAAACGACAATCTGACCTCCGGGCGCGATCACTGTCGCCTGCATGCAACGAACGAGCCCATGATCGCCAAGTCTTTTTCAAGAGCCCTTCAAAGTGGATTATCGGGAACATAACCATCTCTGTTTCTCACTTTAACCCCCTATCAAATCCCAAGAACTATCTTACTTGGGCAGATATTCACAATTTTTTCAACTGAATAAAAACCTCTGAAACCCCTATATCAATCATAAAACAAGGGTTATTACCGAAATCCTTATTTTCGATGTCTTTATCCCGTTTATTCGTGATCTTTCCATCAAAGTTGCGTTTTTGTTCTGTCGATCTACCCAAATATGTGACACAACCACTCTAAATCGTCACTAAAACCTCAATAAGGAGTAGGTCATATGCGTTTGACAATCGGAAAAAAACTCGGAATTGGGTTCGGTCTCATGATCGCTCTCAACGCTTTGAGTGGAAAAATAATCTATGACAAGGTCAACCAAGTCAATGAAGTCCAGAGCCGCGTCGTTGAACTCCGAACACCCACAGCGGTGACCGGAGTTCAACTCCGCAATGGCATCAACCACTCACTCGCAGCCCTTCGCGGGTACATGATCCTCGGGACTGATAAGTGGATCAACGAACGAGCCCAAGCCTGGGAGTCACTCGACAAAAGCATCGCCACCATGAAAGAGTTCTCGGCAAACTGGACGGATCCTGAGAATGTCCAAAAGCTCAATGAGTTCATTGTCATCATGGATGAGTTCAAAGCCGCCCAGCAACTCGTTGAGGATGTCGCCAACTCAGCAGATGAACAGCCAGCAATGCAGATTCTGGTCAATGACGCCGCACCGCGAGCATCGGTGATGCTCGCAGCGATCACCGAAATGATCAACCAAGAAAAAGAACTCGAAGCGACCCCGCAACGCAAGGCACTCCTAGCAACCATGGCCGACTCACGCGGATCATTGGCTGTAGGGCTTGCCTCGATCCGTGCGAATCTACTCACCGGAGACACGGCATGGGCAGATTCCTTCAAAACCAAGTGGGAAATAAACACCGCAAGGCTCGCAACGCTCCAAGAGAACGCCTCACTACTGAACCCCGCTCAATCCGAGGCGTTCAAAAAATATACAATCGCTCGCGCTGAGTTTGAACCATTCCCCCAGCAAATGTTCGAAATCCGAGGCTCATCCGATTGGAATGTTGCCAATAAACTATTGGGCTCAGAAGCCGCACCAAGAGCAGCAAAGGCAATTGATCTACTCGACTGGATGATTAATAACCAAGAAGAACTACTCGCCAATGACGCCAAAGCTCTCACCGCCGGCAGCAGCTTCCTAGTGAGTATGGTCATGATCTCCAGCGCTCTCGCAGGGATCCTCGGCCTCATGATCGCGACCTTCCTCACACGAGCGATTACCAAACCAATCAAAAACCTGATTAAAACAATCAACGAAGGCCAGGGCGATCTAACAACCCGAGTAGATGAAAAACGAACGGACGAAATCGGCGAACTCGGCCAATGGTTCAACATGTTCGTCATCAATATGCAAGACATCATCGTGCAACTCCGCGATGCATCACAAGCGATTGCCTCAGCCTCAACAGAAATCGCCGCCTCATCCGACGAAATGGCCGGGGGTCTGCAAGAACAAGAAGCGCAAACCCAGCAGGTCGCCGCCGCTGTCGAAGAACTCAGCCAGTCCATCTCTGAAGTCGCCGCCAAATCATCTGATGCAACGACAGCATCCACAGATAGCCAGCACCTCGCAGAAGAAGGCGGCAGAGTTGTCCGATCAACAGTTACTGAAATGGAAGGAATCTCCACCGAAGTCAGCGCCTCCGCACAGACCATCAACGCGCTCGGAGAGCAAAGCCAAAAAATCGGCGAAATCATCGCGGTGATCAACGACATCGCAGATCAAACCAACCTCCTTGCACTCAACGCCGCAATCGAGGCCGCAAGAGCAGGAGAACACGGACGCGGATTCGCAGTCGTCGCCGACGAAGTACGCAAACTCGCCGAACGCACCACCGAAGCCACCGAAGAAGTCTCCTCAAGCATCAACGGCATTCAGACCGAAACAGCTTCAGCCGTCACCCAAATCGAAGCAGGCTCAGAACGAGTCGGCACCGGTGTCGACCTCGCCAACCAGGCAGGATCATCACTCGAAACCATTGTCACAGGGTGCCAAAGCGTCCAAGGAATGGTCCAAGACATCGCCGCAGCGGCAACCCAGCAAGCATCGGCATCCGATGAAATCGCTCGCTCAGTCGAAGGTATCTCAGGCGTCACTCGCCAATCCAGCGAAAGCGCAGGCCAAGCCTCTCAAGCCGCCGGTGATCTCGCACGACAGTCCGAACAACTCATGTCGCTCGTCAATCAGTTCAAGGTCGATTAATCCACCGAACTAAACAGACACCACTCCCCGACCGCCCCCAACAAGGGGCGGTTTTTCATTCCAACCACACCCCAAACCCACACCAAACCCGCTAAACTACCAAAACAACCACTCCCCTCATCAAACAGGACGGACCCAAAAGATGAAAATCCACGAATACCAAGCACGCGACCTCCTCTCAGCCTTCGGAATCCCCGTCCCAGCAGGTTCCACCCTCACAAATCCAAACGATGCCGCCAAAATCTACGACGACATCACCTCAACCTCAGGCTCCACCCTCGCAGTCGTCAAAGCCCAGGTCTTCGCAGGAGGCCGAGGCAAAGCAGGATTCGTCAAACTCGTCAACTCAGCTGCAGAAGCCACCGCCGCCGCAGACTTCATGCTCTCCAACAAAATGGTCTCCGCACAAACCGGCGCCGAAGGCCTCGATGTCAACACCCTCCTCATCGCCGCAGGAGTCGACATCGCAGATCGCGACTCTGTAGATGGCAACCCAGGTGTCCCTGACGAGTACTACCTCGCCATCACCACAGACCGAAACTCCCGCCGCAACACCCTCATCGCCTCCCGCGAAGGGGGTGTAGAAATCGAACAAGTCGCCGCAGACACCCCAGAACTCATCATCAAAACCCCGATCAACCCACAGATCGGGCTCCAGCCCTACCAAGCAAACGAAGTCGCCTTCAAGCTCGGATTCAAAGGCAAGCAAGTCCGCCAAGCCGCGAGCATCATGATCAAGCTCAGTGAACTCTACCACGCCAAAGACTGCTCCCTCGCCGAGATCAACCCACTCATCGTCACCGACCCAACCGACACCTACCCAGACGGCCAAGTCATCGCCATCGACGCCAAGTTCAACTTCGACGACAACGCACTCTTCCGCCACAAAGACCTCGTCGCCATGTCCAACCCAGACGATGAAGACCCCGCAGAAATCGAAGCCGCAAAGCACGGCATGTCCTACATCGCACTCGACGGCAACATCGGTTGCCTCGTCAACGGCGCAGGACTCGCCATGGCAACCATGGACACCATCAAACTCTTCGACGGCGAACCCGCAAACTTCCTCGATGTCGGCGGCTCCGCAACCGAAGAAGCCGTCACCGAAGCCTTCCGCATCATCTTGTCGGACAACGCCGTCAACGGCATCCTCGTCAACATCTTCGGCGGCATCATGCGCTGCGACATCATCGCCCAAGGCATCGTCAACGCCGCCAAATCCATCGGATTCTCCGTCCCATTGGTCGTCCGACTCGAAGGCACCAATGTAGAAGCAGGCCGAAAGATCCTAGAAGACGCCGCCGCCGACCTCCCAACCCTCCAAGCCGCAGGGGACCTGGGTGACGCCGCACAAAAAGTTGTTGCGGCGGTTGGTTAAAAAGAGAATCTCAATTTTGAAAGACACCACACCCAACAAATACATCAAGTTAATAGATTACGAACTATCTAAGATTTCTAGCAGCTCCAAATCGCCTGGATGGACACCATGGGCACTAGGATTATCTTTCTCTGCCGTTATTTGGAAAGCTATCGAGTCATATCTTGATAACCCTGCCGAAACAGTATTTTGGCACTTCCTGCTGCTCTTTATTTTCTTTAGAACTTTTGCATTAATTGCCAGAGACATCCTGGACATCAGTGCTATCACAGACAGCAATCCACTGTTAACACATGAACTTAATAGCAAAACTGACTACCCATCGAAGTCGATTTTAAATTCAGCAACAGATTTAATCCCAATTGCATGCATTTCGCTATCACCACTTAGTTACCAACAGTGGTTTTATTGGACTGTTATAATAACGTACTCCTTCATTTTTTTCACAAAGTCTATAAAAATCCTAGACCTCTATAAGTCTAAAAATCATTATATAAGTGAACACTCTGCTAGCCCAAAGCTGATTTATCTTGCACTGTTTGCAGAGGCCGTACTCCTTGTGCTAGTTTCACTATTTGCATACCAATGGTGGCTTGCAAGCCCGCCTTTGCTGCCATTCGACCAGCATGAAGGCAGTATAAAACTAGCTCTATTTGCTTTTGCTTTCATAATTCTTTCAGGGCTGATCCAAACAAGGCACCAAGAACCCAAGCTTCCAAAAGAACTACATAGAATTAGACAGAAACTACTGTTCGGCACTGCCACTGATTCTGACCTCAACAACTTACGGCTGTTAACGCTTGGAATTAGTTCTGATGAATATTTGCAGCAAATGAAATCTAACTATGACACACTTGACCAAAGCGCATCCCTTGCACTCAGTGAACTTGACAGTTGGCTTCTCCAGCTTGAAGGATGGAATGACGATTCAATCCTCAACAAACCATTGGAATTTACAAACGCTCTTAAAAAAGGGAATTCAAAACAACTTAGTGCCCTGTCCGTCGTCTTGAAATACCATGAAGAATTCAAGGCCTCAGTAAAAGTGGTCCGTGATCTAGTTGTTGGCGGCCTAGACAAAGAAGTTTCAAAGCAGTATTTGAAATCCACACAATCTTCGATAAAATCGCAGGTCACTGCATTGGGAATGATGCGTGCTCGTATTGATAAGTTGTATAGCAAACTCAAGCGCATTGCAGATTGATCTGAGCCGGGTGCCGTGGAAGTGTCGTCTTCGACTACTTCACGATCTTGATCACATACATGCGTAAGTCTCTCAGGTGACCACCCTCATCCCATTTAAAATTTGCTCACTGAATGAATTCGATCGGCAAACTGATTAAGATCACAATATATGAGTGATGTACATCTTCTATTCCTCGCTTTTGTCTGTCCACCATTGACAGTCTGGCTGAAGGTTGGCAATGCCTTCAATTTTTGGCTGAATCTGACGCTCTATATTGCCTTTTTGTTCCTGGTCATTTTTTTACTTTTCCCCTTCCCCTTTATCCTCGTCTTCTTACACGCGCTCTGGGTCATTGTGCGGTTTTAACAATCGCCATGTGCATGCGCCCTCATCCCTTACAACCAAATTCGTGCGCAAATCTCCCCCGCCTCCCAAATCCCCCCTTCCAATCCCCACGCCGATACACTACGAAACAATGCCCCTCTTCCCAACCATCCTCAAAGACCCCGCCCTCAATCTCGACAAAAAGCAACGCCTCAAGATCCTTGGACAAGCCAACGGGAAATGGTTCAAGGTACCATGCAACATCCTGCTCTACTTCGGGACCGTCATCGCCGTATTCCTGATCACGGCCGGCGTCGCCCTCTCACTCAGCAGCATCGGACTCTCCAGACCCCTCGACAACACAATCATCATCGCCGTAGTCTTCCTGCTCCTCCTCACCACCTACTACATCATCTTCAACTTCAACTACCTCCCACATCTCTACCAAGAACTCCGCAACCGAGGACACGACATCTGCCCCAAGTGCGGCTATACCCACATCGAACTCCCCGACTCAAAAACCAACTGCCCCGAATGCGGCACCCCAAGATCACCCCTCCCCACCCCTACAGAAACCACCATAGAAACACCCTCCGAATAACCCTTCCCAACAAGCGCAGTCGGGATCTTCAATCATGGACTCATCACTGCTGTGACTGAGCAATGAAGCCTACGATTTTCAACGATGTACACCGTCCTTCTCATCATCCTTGCATTCATCATTCCGCCCCTCGCGGTCTTTATGAAGTCTGGATTGAATGCCAACTTCTTCCTGAACATCGTGATGTATTTCAGCGGAATTTTTCTCGCCGTCTACTTCGATTTTCCCTACGGCGCTTTGGTCACCGCCTGTCATGCAGTCTGGATCATCCTGCTAACTGATTGATCCACGACCTACCCACCCCACGCAACCCTTCGCCCACGCCGATGTACAAATCACATGCATTACCCACACCGCCTCCTCGCCATCGCCCTCTTTCTCCTGAGCCCAATCTCCCACGCGGCCGAGCAACCCGACCAACTCACCCAAGGCTCACTCACCACAATCGAGCCCAACCCCGAAGCCGGGTTCCATCACCCCTACCTCATCTACATCCCAGACTCCGCCCCAGCCGAGGGACACACCTACCTCCTCGTCGAACCCAACAACACAGGCAAACCCTCCGACGACTACCAAGAACACATCCAAGCCGCCGAGGATCTTGCCGCAAGGAACTCCGTCGGTCACCAAGTCGCAAACGAACTTGGCGTCCCCTTCCTAGTCCCCATCTTCCCAAGACCAATGTCCGACTGGCAAACCTACACCCACGCCCTCGACTCCAACACCATGGCTGTAGAGGACGGCCCACTCCACCGCATCGACCTCCAACTCCTCGCCATGATCAAAGACGCAAGGTCCCGTCTCAACGCCCAAGGCTACGGCATCCCAAAGCGAGTCCTCCTCACCGGATTCTCCGCATCAGGAACCTTCATCAACCGCTTCGTCATGCTGCACCCCAACCATGTCAAAGCCCTCGCCGCCGGAGGAATCAACGGCGTCCTCTTCCTCCCAACCGATGAAATCGATGGACACCCCCTCCCCTACCCCATAGGCACAAACAACTTCGAAGAACTCACCGGCGCCCCTTTCGACCTCGACGCCGTAAACGAAGTCCCCCAGTTCTACTACATGGGTGCCCACGACGACAACGACGCCGTCCAATTCGACGACGCCTACAACGAAGACGAACGCCAAACCATCTACGCAACCATCGGCGAATCCATCCAACCAGAACGCTGGAAGAACTGCCAGGAAGCCTGCAAAGAAATCGGCCTCAAAGCAAAATACAAAACCTTCACCCACATCGGACACGGCACAGACCAAACCGTCATCGCCGCCGTCACCAAGTTCCTCAAAGACGCCATCAAGCCCAAGAGAAACCCCATCAAGATGCCATAAGACTTCTACGAGCGAGACGAAAACTACAACTCATCCACACACCAACAACCACATCCGTGCGCATATCTCCCCCGCCCCGCGCCTCCCCCCTTCCAATCCCCACGCCGACCAACTACAATTCATCCAGCCCCCACCACCCATTCTTCAACCAAGGGGGCACAATGCATAATCAGTCGCAACAAAACACACCACAACGCACCAACTCTTTCACCTCCCCCGTCCCGACGGGGGAGGTGTCTGCGTCTTCGCAGACGGAGGGGGTCTTCTCTTCTCCCCCTCCCCAACTCACCCAAGAACTCACCGAGTCACTCTTCGAGGACCTCCTCAACCCCGCGATGACCCCCATCCTTATCTGCCAGATCCACGGCCTCACCCTCCCCAAACTCACCGCCCTCATCCATAGCGACGACTACCGCGCCGCCGTGAACGCGATCAAAACCATCAACGCCGCCCGCCGATCAACCATCGAATCCCAAACCCAACTCCAAGCCATCTCTTCCCTCAAAGAAGCCGCCGACCTCGCCCACCAAGCCAACGACTACGAATCCCTCCGAAAATCCACCACCACCCTCCTCCGCGTCACCGCCCCCCAATCAACTGCATTCAAACGACTTAAATCCAAACCGGACTCTGCTGTCCTGTTGAGCAAGAAATTAACCCCCAATAACCCTTGCGATTCAATCAATCCGATGTACCTTTCCCCCACACCGGACGCCGATCGTGAGGCGTCCAGATGTCATCCTGCATCCATTGCAGCTCACACAGGGACACACATGAACATCAAACCAGCGCCAATCATCGCCGCACTCGCACTGACCGCCGCGACACCTGCCCAAGCAGACCTCATCATCGACGACTGGTCCGTCGACCAAGGCCCATACGTCGGCCATTCCTGGGACCAAACCGCAACCGGCGACATGCTCAGCGGCACCCGCAGAACCTTCCAACAAAACACCACCGGCCTCGGCGAAGTCTTCGGAGAAATCTCGGGCAACCGCCTCCGCATCTCAGCCATAGACGGCGCACGAAGCTTCTTCACAACCTACTGGGATGGTGCAGATCGCAACGGCTCAGGCCCCCACGACTTCACCGAAGGCGGCAAAAACGATCGCCTCCGCCTCGACGCCTACAACACCAACGGCTACACCAGCAGCGCAAACATCCTCGCCAAACTCGGCGACGGCTCCTTCACCAGAGCCTACATCCCCAACTCAGTTCAAGGCAGCGCACACACCGGCGCAGTCGAAATCATGTTCTCCGATTTCGATGGCTCAATAGATTTCAGCAGCGTCCTCTGGATCGCCCTCGACTTCGGAGCCGGCGGCGGCAACGGCAGCGCCTCCGAGGTTTTGGTCGGCACCTTCCACGCCGTCCCAACCCCAGGCTCAGTCATACTCCTGGGTCTCGCCGGCTTGGCAACCACCAAACGCCGCCGCTAATCAAATCTCCACCCTGACCCCCAAAAACCCGAGCCAACGCTCGGGTTTTTTATCACCCAAATCCAAGCATCAAATCCCAGTTTCCATTATCATCAATCTTTCGAATCAACAATCCACAGGAGTCTCACCCAATGGCAGATCTACAAACCAACACCCTTCTCATGGTCATCATCGCAATCCTGATCCCACCACTAGCCGTAGGTCTCAAAAAGGGAATCGGCGCCCCGCTCATCATCAACATCGTCCTGACGCTCATCTTCTATGTTCCAGGACTCATCCACGCCCTCTATGTCATCCTGAAATAATCAACCGCCCGAGTCCGAGCTCTCGCTGCGTTCGATGAGTTCGACCACGCTAGCGGCGACATCGTTGGGGACGAGGAAGGTGAGCGAGTAGTGCGCGATGCGCCATTCTTCGCCGTTCCTTCTGAGTACGGCTGTGCCCCGGAGGATGCCGTAGGAATCGTGTTCGAGGGTTTCGTCTGCCCATGCGACATCGCCGTAGGCGTTGGTTCGTACGAACCGGTCTTTCGCTTTGTAGGTCCAGCCGTGTCCGTCGGCGAAGTGTGGTTCGGCAAATGCTCTGAACTCCTCGCGGGTCCATCGTTCGGTGGCGTCGGTGCCTAGGAAGACGGCCCCTTCAGTCATCGCTCCGAAGTAGCGGTCCATGTTTCCCTCGGAGGCGGCGAGATGCCAGTCATCAAGCACGGCATCGACATCTGATTGGTCGATCTCACCACCTGCCAATCCGATCGCTTCGCCGGTTTCTTCGATGACTTCGCAGCCACCGATACAGAATGCGATCAAGGCGGCGAAGAACACTCCACAGACGATTGGTTTCATAGGTCTATTCATGCTTGGCTTTCTTCCTGTGTATCGCTGGCGTTGACCATCCAGCCGCTGAAATCATACACGAATTTCCATACGGCCTCGACATGTTCGGCGGGCATCGAGAAAAGCTCTGGAGCTTCGTCGAGGGTTTCTCTGAAGCAGCGGAGCCATTCTTGGCGGGCGGCTTCGTCGATGATAAAGGGGAGGTGGCGGGCTCGCATCATGGGCGGGCCGTGGCGTTGCTGGAAGAGGTGCGGGCCTCCGAAGAGGAAGACGAACATGGAGGCGTTTTTTTCGGCGGCCTTGATTCGGTTTTTCTCACTCTTGGGGAACATTTCGGCGATTGTGGATACCGCGAGACGCTCATAGAAGGCGTAGAACATTTGAACGATCCCGGATTCTCCCATCGCTTCATAGACGGCTGGGGGGACGCGGTCGGTTTGCGGGGGGCCCCCTTGTGGGGTGTGGATCGGGCGGTCGCCTGGGCGGTCTGGGTATGCGTTGAGGATGTCCATGAATGATGATAGAGGGGGTTGTTGGGCGGATTGCGATGGTTGTGGGGCTGATGAGGTCCGGGAATACTGAAACATCCACAATGTTGTGCATTGAGGGCTAATCAAGGGTCCCCTATGTCTGATATAGATTCTATGAGCAGATGGGCCTCGATGGCCAAAATGATCGATGAGATTGATAAGCCTGAATCACGGCTGAAACCACGCTTTCTTGCGCGTCAGTTGCGGTGCAATGGTGTGGGGGAAGTAATGGATTTCTCCGCCACGGGTTTGCGGGTCCAGTACAAGAAGATGCCTGTATGGAAAGTCGGGGATGAGGTCGAACTCACCCTCGAATCGGCGAAAGAATCCCATTGCGGATCGGCGATTGTCAGGCGGATGGTAAAGAACGGGTTCCGCAGGTATGAAGTCGGCTTTGAGTTCAAGGATCCAGATGCGGTCAAGAAGATGCAGCTCTTCCGGTGCGGCTATGACCCGCTCGATGATGGGTCATGGTCTGCGGCTTGACCTAACTGAATAAAAACAGCGATATTCGACTGCTTCGCCCTGCTTCTGTGGGGCGTTTTTCATAGGATGGGGCGATAGATAGCAGTGTCCCAGAATACCTCGGAGTGTCCAGCTCCGTTCCTTGATACGCGAGCACCTCATATGCCACAGATTACTCTTCCAGATGGTTCGGTTAAATCCTTTGATGATGCGGTTTCCGCATTTGATGTGGCGATGTCGATTGGTGAACGGCTGGCGCGGGCGTGCGTTGGGTGTTTGATTGACGGTGTGCTGTGCGATCTCTCGACGGTGATCGAGGATGATTGCTCGCTGTCGCTGGTCACCGAGAAGACGCGGGACAAGAAGGATGATCCGAATGCGATGAACATGCTTCGGCATTCGACGGCTCATGTGATGGCCGAGGCGATCCAGCGGGTGGTGCCTGGGGCGATGCTGGTGTATGGGCCGCCGCTCGAGAGTAGCTTTTATTATGACATCCGGTTCCCGGATGATCGGCCGTTGAAGGATGGGGACTTTGAGGCGATCGAAGCGGAGATGGGGAAGATTGTCAAAGAGGATCGTCCGTTTACTCGCTATGACATGTCGATTGCTGATGGGATGGAAAAATTAAAGGCTGAAGGGTCGAAGTACAAACTTGATAACGGGGAGGCGGCGATCAAGGCGGGGTCTGAGTCGTTGTCGTTTTATGCGACTGGTGAGCCTGGGAAGGATTGGGAGGATTTGTGCCGGGGGCCTCATGTTCCTAGCACTGGTCGGATTGGTGGGTTCAAGGTGATGTCGCTTGCGTCGAGCTACTGGCATGGGGATGAGAACAGCGATCGGTTGACGCGGGTGTACGGGACTTCGTTCTTCTCGAAGAAGGAACTCAATAAGCATCTTGATCATTTGGAAGAAGCGAAGAAGCGGGATCATCGGGTGCTTGGGAAGAAGCTGCGGCTGTTCCATATTGATGAGACTGTTGGGCAGGGGTTGATTTTGTGGACTCCGAACGGTTCGGTGATCCGTAAGGAGTTACAGAGCTTTATTGGGGCTGAACTGACCAAGCAGGGGTACAGTGAGGTGTTTACGCCTCATATTGGGAAGCTGGATTTGTACCGGACATCTGGGCACTTCCCGTATTATGCGGATTCGCAGTTTCCGCCGATTATTGAGCGGGATCACCTTGTTGAGATTTCGGAAGAAGGGTGCACTTGTGCTCAGCTTTCGAACAACATGAGCAGTGGTGAGATTGAGGGGTTCATGCTTCGGCCGATGAACTGCCCGCATCATATTAAGTTGTTTGATTCGGCCCCCCACTCATACAAAGACCTGCCGGTTCGATTGGCGGAGTTTGGGACGGTGTATCGGTGGGAGCAATCTGGTGAACTGAACGGGATGACCCGGGTGCGTGGGTTTACGCAGGACGATGCGCACTTGTTCTGTACTCCCGAGCAGGTGAGCGATGAGTTGCAGGGGTGCTTGTCGCTTGTGAAGACGATCTTTGATGTGCTTGGGATGGAGGACTACCGGGTTCGGGTGGGTCTTCGTGATCCTGATAGCAGCAAGTACACGGGTGATCCGGCGAACTGGGACAAGGCGGAGAAGGCGTGTCTTGATGCGGCGGCGACGCTTGGCGTGGCGTTTACCGAGGAGCCAGGGGAGGCGGCGTTTTACGGCCCGAAGATTGACTTTGTTGTGAAGGATGTCATCGGGCGGGAGTGGCAGCTCGGGACGGTGCAGGTGGATTACAACTTGCCTGAGCGGTTCGACCTGAGTTACATTGGCGCGGACAACGAGAAGCACCGTCCTGTGATGATTCACCGGGCGCCGTTCGGTTCGATGGAGCGGTTTATTGGGGTGCTGATTGAGCACTTTGCCGGGGCGTTCCCTGTGTGGCTTGCTCCTGAGCAGGTGCGGGTGCTGCCGATCTCTGAGAAGAGCAATGACTACGCGGCTGAGGTTCTTGAGCAGCTTCAGGCTATGGGTATCCGGGCGACTTGTGATTTTAATGATCAGCGGGTGCAGGCGAAAATTAAGAATGGGTCTGAGATGAAGATTCCGTATTTGCTTGTTGTGGGGCCGCGGGATGCAGAGGCGAAAGCGGTTTCGGTTCGTGCGTTTGGTCTTGAGAAGGATCTTGGATCGATGCCGTTGAATGAGTTTGTGTCTGCGGTAGCCGATGAGTATTCGTCGAAGGGGGCGAGCAGCGTTCGGGAGCGGTTTGCGGTGGTTCAGGCGTGAATGACTCTGCGGTCCGGATTGCGATGTGGTCTGGGCCTCGGAATATTTCTACGGCGATGATGCGGTCTTGGGGGGCACGCGATGATTGCTTTGTGAGCGATGAGCCATTGTATGGGCATTATTTGAGCACGCTGGATGAGGCCAAACGGCGCGAGCATCCGGTGTTTGCGGGGGTGATGGATTCGCAGGATACGGATTGCGCACGGGTGATCTCGGAGCTGACTGGTTCGATTCCTAACGAAAGATCGGTGTGGTATCAGAAACATATGGCGCACCATCTGACCGATGCGTGCGGGATGGACTGGCTCGGTGGGTTGACGAACTGTATTTTGATTCGTGAGCCTGGGGCGATGATTGCGAGCTTTATCAAGGTGATTGATAATCCGACCCCGGAGGATCTTGGGCTGCCGCAGTTGCTTCGGATCTTTGACTGGGTCAGCGCCAGGACAGGAAGCTCGCCTGTAGTGCTAGATTCAAGGGACGTACTGTTAGATCCTGCTCGCACATTGCGGGAGTTCTGCGATCGTACGGGAGTCGCGTTCGACACTGCAATGCTCGGATGGGAACCCGGGACTCGACCTGAGGACGGCGTCTGGGCGCCGCACTGGTATTCGAGTGTGTACCAATCAACCGGGTTTGCACCATACGAAGACAAATCGCCCGTCGTCCCGGAACGGCTCTTGGGTGTGCTTAGCGAATGCCAAGCGATGTACGACCAACTCGCACAGCACAAGATCTGAAAGAAAACACATGCTCCAGAAGTTTAATGAACTCAATCGTGATCTGAAGATTAATATCAATGGTGAGCTGATTCATCGTGATGAGGCGGGGATCTCTCCGTTTGATTCATTGGTGCAGGGTGGGGATGGCGTGTGGGAAGGGTTGAGGGTGTATAACGGGAAGATATTTAAGCTTGATGAGCATCTTGGACGGTTGAGGCGGAGTGCCAAGGCGCTGGCATTTGCGGAGATCCCTTCGCGGGATGAACTTGTTGCGGAGATCAAGAAGACGCTTGCGGGGAATGGGATGAAGGATGGGGTGCATATCCGGATTACGCTGAGTCGGGGGACGAAGATTACTTCTGGGATGGATCCGCGGTTGAATCAGGCGGGGCCGACGCTGATTGTTTTGGCGGAGCACAAGGCGCCGGTGTACCGGGATGCGGAAGGGTCGAGCGGTTTGAACCTGTGCACGAGCAGCATCCGGCGCTTTGCGCCTGACATGATGGATCCGAACATCCATCATAATAATCTGATCCAGTCGATCATGGCGAAGGTGGAGGCGAACGCGAACGGTGCTGATGATGCGTTGATGCTTGATCAGCGTGGGTTCATGGCCGAGGCGAACGCGACGAATGTGTTTATTGTTGGGGCGCATCCGGCGCATTCATCTGATCCGACTCCTGTTGTGCAGACTTCAACGACGGCGGCGTGTCCTGAGGGGATCACGCGGCAGACGATTCTTGAGATTTGCAGGGCCGAGGGTATCCGGTGTGTTGAGCGGGATATTTCGTTGGCGCATGTGTACAACGCGGATGAATGCTTTACGACGGGGACGATGGGCGAGCTTGCGTGGGTGAGCAAGGTTGATGGACGCACGATCGGGGATGGGAAGGTTGGGGGGATGGGGGCGATGACGAGGCGGCTGAGTGGGTTGTTTGTCGAGCGGACCAAGGTCGAGGGCGTAACGGTCTGCTGAGCTGGCTCGGGGTGCTGATTGACTGTATATTGATGTTATGGATAGATGGGTGATATTGTTTTGGGTTGCTTCGACGCTGATGGCGTGCTGGGGTTTTTCTCTGTTTGTGCGGCTGGTGTCGGAGACGATTGCTCGGCGGCGGAAGCGGCTGGCGGCGAAGTATTCGAAGCGGGCGGGATGGATCGCGCTGGGGATGATGGCGGCGTGCTGGGTGGTTTCTGGGGTTTGCGGGTATATTGCGGTTGATCTGGCGGAGCAGTTCTCTTGGAGCGGGGGCCGGGGATCTGGGGTGAACTCGGCGACGGTTATTGGGTGGACGGCGGGGTTGTTTGGGGTGTTTCTTGTGATCTGGTGGGTGGTTGGGGATCGGGCTCGGGGGCGGGTGCGGTGTCCGTGGTGCTGGTATGACATGTCGGATGCGACGAGACTGCAGTGCCCGGAGTGTGGGAAGACGGCGAAGAGCGCGGCGATGTTTGGCAAGACACGGCGGGCGCGGTGGGTAGTGGCGGTGGCGATGGTTTTGATGGGGGGTGGTTGGTATGGGGTGGTGACTGGGCCTCGGATTGCAGAAACGAAAGAATGGCTTGCGGCGGTGCCGACCTGGGTGTTGATGGCGGGGTGGGAGGTGTGGCCTGAGGAGTGGATTTATTATTACCAATCGGCACGGAACGGCAAGAAGATCTATAGGTCTCGGCTCAGTGCGCGGATTGATCATCAGTGGGTTTCGGATGCTCGGATATTACGGTTTTCTAGGCGGTTATACGAGCCGATGATGTCGAGTAAGGAGGCGAGGTGGGATCCGATGCGGCTTGATTTGCTCAATAGCTATGGCAATGTCATGATGATGCGGGGGGGGGCGTTTCGTTATCCGCCTGAGTGGATTGAGGTGCCGGGGGATCCGGATCGATTGATTTTTTTAGCGGCGATGGATCTGATTGAGGCGTTGAATGCTCCGGATCAGAATACGGAGGCGACTCTCCGGGTGACTCAATCAACCTCGTCAACGACACCTTTTTCTATGGCTCAGTACTGGATGCACAGGATTGCGCGAGAGCAGGTGCAAGGAGATTCTCTCAACTCAGTAGACTCTGAAGTGGTCGAGGCGATCAAGAGTACTCGGATTGCCGGGGCTCTTTCTGGGTTATCAGAGATGGTCGCTGTTGAGGAGTTGGCGCGGGCGTTGGTTGCGAATGCCAGCGGGTCAGTATTGAACTCGATGTCGATCATTGCTGAGGCCCTTGAGGGCACAGAGCGTTTCATCACCAATGATGAGGCCTTTGACACGCTGATGAGTTTGAACCTGGATCCCGTGTTGATTGAGCCGGGGCAGAGGCACTCGATGCTTGCCTTTCTCACTCGTGATCTTCCGCATGACCAAGTTGACAGGGTATTTGATCGGTATTCTCAGTGGATCCGTTCCGATGATCCGGGTGTTCGGAAGTTTGGGCTTCTTGCGTTGCGGTCGTTCCAGTTGAATCGTCTGCTTGATGACAGCACGGGGCATGGGCCGTACGACGAGCTAATTGAGATGATTCAGCGGACTGCGCTTGAAGATACAAGAAAGATCGAGCTTGGTATTCAGGGTAGGACTTCGATTCAGCATTTCGCTTTGATGGTTCTTGTCAACCATGATACGAACGGAGCGCTGGTGTATCCGCTGTTGTCTGAGTTCATCCGGACGACGAATGCTGAGCCGCCGAGCACGAATCGGTATGCGTACTACAGGTCTGGGCGGGAGGACCAACGGGATTTGGGGCTTTGGATTGAGTGGTTTGGGTGGATTGTTGATTCGCCGAGCTTTGAGGATCGGTACTGGCTCGCAAAGAATCTCCCGAATAAGACCGGGACGGTTCATGACGACCAGCTCAATGAACTGGGCCGGCGACTGGCACTTGATGAAAATGTGTCTGTTGCCAAGATGGCGATCGGAAAGCTCAAGCAGCGGAATGCTGATCACTTGATTCCATCTGATTAACTTTTCCCGTTGCCATTCCCATTGGCGGCGTGCTCTGCGATCATGGCGACGGCTTCTTCGGGGTCGTCGGTGTATTGGATGAGGTCCATGTCTACAGCATCGATGGTGTCGTTGGCGATGAGGGCGTTGTCTACGAAGGTTTGCATGTGGCGCCAGAAGTCTTTGCCCATGACGATGATGGGGAAGCGTTCGATTTTTTTGGTTTGGATGAGGACGACGGTTTCGAAGATTTCGTCCATGGTGCCCATGCCGCCTGGCATGACAATGAAGGCCTTTGAATATTTGACGAGCATGACCTTGCGGACGAAGAAGTAGTTGAAGTCTACAAAGCGGTCGAGGTATGGGTTTGGGACCTGCTCCATTGGGAGTTCGATGTTGCAGCCGAGGGATAAGCCGCCTTCTTGTCGGGCTCCGCGGTTTGCGGCTTCCATGATTCCTGGTCCGCCTCCGGTCATTACGGCGTAGCCGGCTCTTGCGAGGGCGGCGCCGGTTTCTTGGGCGAGTTTGTAGTACTGGTGGTCTTCTTCGAAGCGTGCGGATCCGAAGACGGTGACGCAGGGGCCGATGAAGTGGAGTTTGCGGAAGCCTCGGAGGAACTCTCGGGCGACTTTGATGACGGTCCAGAGTTCTTGGCGTCTAAAGCGTGGGCCTTTGAGGAGGTCGTGCTCGCCGCCTTTTGGCGGGTTCTTTCCCCATTGGGCGGTGGGTGTTGGGGTTTGTGGGTTTGTGGGTTGATCAGTCATGAAGGGGAAGCGTAGGGGCGGAGTTTGTGTGATGATTTTGGTCGTTGAAATAGGCAATAATAGTGAATGACACGACATACATCGGACTGGACGCTGGACAACTCGCGTGGGCTTGAGATATTTGGCAATACTGATCATCCTGAGGATGATCCGATTGCGTGCTTGGTGCTGGTGCATGGGTTTAAGGGGTACAAGGACTATGGGTTTATCCCGGTGCTTGGGAGGGAACTTTCCAAGGCGGGGATCATGGTGCACCGGTTGAATCTTTCGTGTTCTGGGATGACCAACGAGCTTGAAACATTTGCTCGCGCTGATTTGTTTGAACTCGATACCTGGAACCGGCAGGTTGAGGATGTGGGTTGTGTGTTTGATGCGATCGAGCGCGGGGAGATTTCGGGCAAGGGATTACCGGCGTTTTTGTGCGGGCACTCGCGCGGCGGGGCAACGGCGCTTCTTGCGAGTGGTCGAGAGTCACGGCCCACACTCTGCGGGGTGGCGACAATCAACAGTGTTGCGTCGTGTAACTCGTTGAGTGATGAGATGCAGAGAGCGATGCTTGAGGAGGGGTTCATCACTTCGGCGAGCGCGCGGACTGGTCAAGAGTTGCGGATCGGCGCGGGGTGGCTGAGGGAGCAGATTGATGATCCAGGGGCGCACGATGTATTGGATCTGTGCACAAGTATCGATTGTCCAATAATTATTATGCACGGGACTGATGATCAGGCGGTGGATATTGGCGCGGGGGAAGCGATCGCTGGCGCAGTTGGTGCCGAACTCAATATGATCACAGGGGCCAATCATGTGCTGAATACGGCGAATCCTGCGCGTATTGATGACAATTTATCACCCCAACTGGGGGAAGTTATAGGTCTAATTCAAAGCTTTGTGATCGCTAACCGGGTGAGAACGCCGATTTGACTTTTATGGTTGTATGGGCCACAATTTGCGGTATGAGTCGTCGAGCGATTCCATCTTCTGTTGTTTTATCAATGACCGGCATTGCGGCATGTTCTTCGTGCTGCTTTGGTGGGAGTATGCCTCGGACGATGATGCATCCTGATTCGGACATTGTGAGTTTGCGTGTTTCGCAATCTCGGTACATCGAGATGTATCAGCCTGAGAGCGCTGTTGTTTCAGTGGACGAGCTTGTTGCGATGCGCGGGATGGGGGCCGACATTGAGTTGATCCCGAGCACTGAGACTCTGCCTCAACTTTCTGCGACACCGTTTGGGAATGGTACAGCGATTGATTCGGTTGCCGTCGGTCGGGTGCTTTATAGCAATGAGGACATGATCGGTGCTGAAAACGACATCCGGTTCTCTGTGGGACGGAGCACGACGCTGAGTGATGGGAATATTTCTGGCGCTGGTGCATCGCTTCCGGGCGAGGGGGATTCTGTTCCGACCATGACACAGAGTGAGGGCGAGTACAACTTCTATGAGATGGGCGTTGAATGGCAGGCGGCCTCTGCGGGTGCGGTTGATTTCAGCTTTACTTCTGGGGTGACGGCGATCGAGGCGAATGTTTCCAAACGGGTTCAGTCTGAGGGATCGTCATCGCTGCATGATGTGGCGCACCGTGTGATTGCGGTGCCGACGATTGGATCATCGGTCCGGTGGAATATCTCTCGGGACTGGAGCTTTACGGGGCAGGCGACCACACAGACACTCAATATGGGTTCGTCATTGATCGGGTTTAATGCCCAGACGGACTGGCGGATTTCGGACCGGATGGGGCTGGTTGCGGGGTACCAGATCTTGCGGTCCGAGTTTGATCTCGGGGCGGTATCAACGGACCTGAACCAAGAGGGCTTGTTTGCCCGCTTGTCGATCAAGTTCTAAGCACTCATCTACCGGATTACTTCCCGGCGAGTAGATCAGAGAGAATATCAAGGCCTTGGTTGAGACGCTTGCGGTTTGTCGCGAAGCTAATTCTGAAGTGGGTGTCTCTGCCAGAGAATGCGCCGCCCGGGATGACGAGGAGTTCGCGCTCGATGCATTTCTCGGCGAACTGGGTGCCGGTGAGTCCGAGGGATTCTGGGACTTCGATGAATGCGTAGAAGGCGCCGCCTGGGATGGCGACATTGGTGAGCTTTGAAAGACGCTGGATGACCATGTCTCGTCGGGATTCGTATTCGTCAACGGATTCGCTCATTGAGATGTCAAAGGATTCGACGACGCCGGCTTGGAGGGGCGCGGGGGCGCAGACGAAGGTGTACTGCTGGAGCTTGGACATTTGGTCGATGAGTGCGGCGGGTCCTGCGGCGTATCCGAGTCGCCAGCCGGTGCAGCCATAGGTTTTGCCGAAGCCTCGGATGAGGAGGGTATTTTCTTGGGCACCGTTTTCTCTTGCGGGCGAGGGGCAGCGTTTGAGGCTTGGGTCGCCTGTGGCGGTGTCGCCTAGGGATTCGCTGAAGACGAACTCGTCGTAGATTTCATCGGAGATGAGGAGGACACCCTTGGATTTGCAGAGGGCTCGTAGTTTTTCGCCTTCTTCTTTGGAAAGCACTACGCCTGAGGGGTTGGAGGGTGTGTTGAGGAGGACGAACTTTGTTTTGTCTGTAATGAGGGGCTCGACGCGGTCTGCGGTGAGCTGGAAGTCTGGGTAGGTGTCGCAGGTGACGGCGGTTGCGCCGCACATGGTGGCGAGGTGCGGGTAGCAGACAAAGTATGGGTCTGGGATGATGCATTCGTCGCCTGGATTGAGGAGTGCGAGGAAGGCGAGGAAGAGGGCACCGCTGGTGCCGCTGGTGATGAAGGCGGTTGGCTGGTCTTCTGCGCCTTGTCCTGTGACGGCACAGTCCCATCCGAGATCGAGCTTGAGCCAATCGATGACTTTGGTGAGGAGGGCGGGATCGCCTTGGGTGAGGGTGTAGCCGTTCTTGTGTGTGTCGATGGCGTCGATCGCGGCGGCGCGGATGGGCTCTGGGACTGGGAAGTCCGGCTGACCGATGGAGAGGTTGATGGGGTCTTTGAGTGTTGCGGCGAGGTTGAAGATTCTTCTGATGCCGGACGCGTCGATAGCGCCTGCACGATCCGCGATAAGATGCTCGATCATGTCAACCTCTTTTCATTTGGATTTTGAATGTCAAACCGTGAATGGTTTGGACTACACGAACTTTACTATTCGCGGACTTTGGTCTTCTGGAGACCGAGAGCACCCTTGTCGCCGGTGTGCTTTTTTTCTTCTTTGAGTGCGGCAAGGCGTTCGGCGCGTTTCATAACGTTGCGCTTGGTGGTCAGGTTGCCTTCGGTTCTGAGTGATGAGTGAATGCTCATTGGGGGGCTCCGTGTCTTGTCTGTAATGGGCTTTGCTTGCGGTGCCCGATGAGGTGTCTGATTTGATGATGTGGTAAACTAGTTGTATTTTACCCACTGCGTTTTGGACTCTCCAAAGTCCGATCCGCCGCGGCGTTCTCTTTGCCATTGTGCACCGAGCGTTGCGATTGCTCGCTTGTGCTCGTTGCGTTGTGCCTGCATGGCACTGAAATCTGATCCGCCTGGAACTGCAAGCCCTAGGGAATACAGGGTATAGCGGGAGGGATTGTTGCCTGCTCGGACGCTGGAATCCACTACAGGGACCCCGATGATTGGCATTGAGTGGTCATTCATGAAGAGAATGGCGTCAGCGGCCTGTTCGGCGGAGAAAGTGGCGAGTTGGAGGTAGTTATTGCCTGAAACGCGGGGATCGGCGTCTTTGTAGCCCTGAGCGGTCATCACGGCCTGAGCGGCCTGTGCGGGCACTCGCGGGGGCTGGGTGACGGTTTCGTCGGGGAGTGGGTCGGTATTTGTAGATGGGGAGTCGCTCTCTGGCTGATCTTCTGTGATTGGGGGGAGGATCATGCTGGGCTTGTTGGGGATCAGGGATTCCATTTCGGCCTTGCCGCTGGCTTCCCCGGCTTTGTAGGCCAATGCCCAGACGAGTACAAGTGAGACGGCTGCAAGAGCGATCAGGAGATATGCGCGGTGGGTGCTGAGATGGAAGCCGCTCTCTGAAGGTGCGGTTTCTTCTGGCATGGTGGCGGCGGAGCGTTCTGCTCTGGAGACTCCAGCGGTGATCGGTGCGGGGCGAGCGGGGGCTGCTTGTGGTTGGGCCGATGTTGGGTTCGAGGCGGTGCTTGGAGCGGTGCTTTGAACAGGCGCTGATGTGTCTAGATCTGGTGTGTGGGACTCGCTTGGATCGTGCGGCGATCCTTGCCCATCATCTGGGTCTGGCTGGTCCTGGTTCAGGAGTTCGAAGAGTGGTGGTCCGGGTCGGCGATCGGTCATCTAGCAATATGATAGCCGGGTTCCCAATGTCATCTCAAGATGAGGGCTTGAGTGTTCCAATGGGGGTTTGGGGGGGTTTGATACGCTATACTGCGTTGATATGACCATTCCCGACGCTCAAATCGTTGATATGACTCCCAAGCCGATGACTTCTGTCGAGGCGGTGTACCTGCCCTCGATCTTTAAGGGATTCGGTACGACGATGAGGCACTTCTTTACCTCGTTTGGTCAGGGTCGTACGAGCTACACGATGCAGTATCCAGAGGACCGCAGAGAGCACTTGGATGTTGAGAAGGGCGGGATCGAGACGAGCAACTTCCGGGGTGTGCATCGTTTGAATAAGGATGCCGCGGGTCGTGTGAAGTGTGTTGCGTGCATGATGTGCCCCACTATTTGCCCGGCGAACTGCATTCATATCGAGGCGGCTGAGTCTCCTTGGGATGATCGTGAGAAATACCCTGCCAAGTTTGAGATCGACGAGCTGCGGTGTATCTTCTGCGGGATGTGCGAGGAGGCGTGCCCGGTCGATGCGATCGAGCTGACGCCATTGTACGATGTTGTGGGACGGAGCCGGGCAGAGATGGTGTTTGACAAGACCAAGCTGCTGTCGATCTACGATCTGACAATTGATCAAAAACCGATGTAGAGCTGAATCAGGCACCTGGTTTTGATGCCTGATTCGCACAGGCTGATCGTCGGTGGGACTGGATTTTTTGGTGGTTCTCAGACCATCTCTTTAATAATTGGGTTCCGATTATGAGGCGCGTCGATTGGCGTGCTTTTTTGTGGTCCGAGAGCGGGGTTTCGGGGTGGAATTTGAAGTGAAAACGGGGTTTGCTCGATTCGTGGCTAATCAACGAATTGAATCAAATCCGTGCTTACCGGACTCGGTGGGCCCGTGATTTGGTTGATTTTCTCCTGATTTCCACCTATTTAACTGGTGTTTTCTCAGGGATGGGGTATTTATGGTGTGAGATGGTGTCCTGCGTTCGCTGGGCATTGGACATATGTATGAAGCCAGTGCTTTCAACAAATAGAGGAAACGAGATATGAAAACCACACTACTTATTGGTGCTGCTGCCCTGACAACCCTTGCTGGTGCGGCACAAGCTGACCTTGCTGCGACATTTGGGTACACCGACATGGGTGCAAACTGGAACTCCAATGCTGGCGTCCTAACTGTTGGTGCATCAGAAGCTGGATTGCTCAGCACTTCGGGCGATGTCACCAACTACCTTGGTGGCGGGCTCCCATCTACGGCTCTCTTCAACTCCGGATTCGCTGATGGTTCAACAACCGCCGATTCCCAGTTCAGCATGGAACTCTCCAACATCACGGGCCTTACCGCCGATGCTGTTGGTACCTTTATTATTACTGATATCAACGGCGACACGCTCTCGGGCAGTTACGCCGGTACATGGACCAACCAGTTTGGTTTCGGGTTCTTTGACGGCCATGTCACGGCTGCAGGGTACAACGATACCGAGGTTGGCAACAGCGTCTTTGAAGGCAACGCCGGCCAGTCCTTTGCGGTCCCCCTTGGGGAACTCGAGGGTGGTCTTTCGATGCTTCTCCAGATGCCAGAGTGGTTTGATTCCAACAACGGCAACTTCAACGCTCGCACGACTCAGCTTGATGGCATTCTTGTCAACACCGTTCCTGCACCTGGTGCGATGGCACTTCTTGGTCTTGGCGGGATTGTTGCTGGTCGTCGTCGCCGGTAAACGCGTATCTGTTCCATGCCTTGCTTCTTGCAGGGTGTGCTAAACGCAAGAGAGAGGCCGTGCGGTGCGAACCGTCGGCCTCTCTTGCTTTTTTATGGGTTGGGTTTAGTCGAGGAGCTGTCGGCACGATTGTGCAAAGGTTTCGGCTTCGCGTTTGATGGTGTCGTGCCAGGGTTCGTCTTCGACTGGTGTTGGGTAGGTGACCGAGCGGGAGGCGTTGATGATGACGCCGAGTTGGGCGTGGGTTTTTGCATCTGGGCGTGTCATGGCTTTGACATCGTTGATGGTGCCGCCTTGGGCTCCTACGCCTGGGACGAGGAACATTGCGCCGGGCATGATGGCTCGGAGAGCCTTGGTGTCTTCTGGGGAGTTGGTGGCTCCGATGACGGCTCCGACCTGGTTCCCCATGGCTGTAATCATCTTGGCCACGGCGGAGATGAGTTCTGGTGTTTGGAGTTCTGCGGCGTCTGGGTTTGAGGTTTTGCAGAGGGCGAAGACGCCGATGCCGGCGTCAAGAAATGGTTGGATTGAAGAGCGGCCCATATATGGGGAGCAGGTGATGAAGTCGGCTTCCATAGTTTTGGCGCCCGCGGCGTAGTGCTCTGCGGAAGATCCGATGTCGCCTCGTTTGGCGTCGAGGATGACGGTGAGGTTGAGGGATTTGGCGTGTGCTACGGAGCGTTCGAGGACGGCGTAGCCGATCTGGCCGTAGCGCTCGAAGCAGGCGGACTGGAACTTGACGACGCCTGCGGCTTCGTGGATGTGGTCGAGGACGACCTTTGCAAACATGGCGATGGCTAGGGGTGGCTCGATCTCTTTGAGCTCTTCTGGGAGTTTGTCAAAGACTGGATCGATGCCGATGCAGGCGCAGGACTGGGCTTTGTCTATTGAGGCTGCGAGTTGTTCCATGGCTGCTGTTTCGATAGCGTTCGTATCCATTGCTGTCTCCGGCTTGGTTTGCCCATACACTATCCGTATGGGCACTACTGGAACGACACCTGAGCATCTTGATCTGAAAAAAGACACCGGGCTAACGATTCGTTGGGGGGATGGGGTGGAGTCGTTCTATCCAATCGCGTATTTGCGGAAAATGTCGCCGAGTGCGGAGATGCGGGAGTTGCGGAAGCAGATGGATGTGAATCCGCTGACGATATTGCCTGAGGGGATGGGGTCTGGGGACGCTGTTGTGGCTGAGGGGGCGGAGATGGTTGGGAACTACGCGATCAAGATTTCGTTCTCTGATGGGCACGCGACGGGGTTGTATAGCTGGACTTACTTGCGGGAGATTGATCCTGACCGTCTTCCTGAAGAGGAACGCAAAGGACTGACTAAGTCTGATCAGGGGCCGAGCCATAGCAATCCGTTGGGGCTTTGAGGGTGGGCGATGCACGGACGACAGCACGGGACGGTTCGCCGCTGTCTTTGACGACGGGGGTTGGTGATCTTGCGGGGGTAAGCGAGTTTGCCGCTGGGAAGCTGATGGCGCTGGGGGTGATGAATCTGGGGTTGCTATTAACGCATCTGCCTCGGAGGCATGAGTGGGTGCGGGCGCGGGCGGGGCTTGAGGATTTAGAGGCGGGGGTGATTGGGTCTGCGATCGGGGAGATCAGCGCGATTAAGGTTACTGGGTTTGGGCGCAAGGCGCGTTTGCAGGTGGTGATCATTGATGATTCAGGGGAGGACGGTTTGAATGGTGGGCGGCAGGGGCGGCTGGATTTGGTGTTCTTTAATCAGGCGTTTTTGGCGAAAAAACTAGAACCTGGGATGTCACTCAATGTGCAGGGGACTCCCAAGGTGTACGGGCCGGGGTTGCAGATGGCGAATCCGACCTTTACGATTGTGCCTGAGGATGATCTTGAACGGCTGGCGGGGAGCGAACAGGATGATGAGTACCGGGCGGTGTACCCGGCGACTGATGGGCTGACCTCTCAGCAGATCGGGGACATCATTAAGCCAGTGCTTGGGGCGGGGGTCGATCTGTTGAAGGATCATTTGAGCGATGAGTACCGCACGGAGCGGTCGCTGCCGACGCTTGGGGAGGCGTACCGGATGATTCATTGTCCTGAGGACGAGGATGAAGTCGGGATTGCACGGCGGCGATTGGCGTACGACGAGCTTTTGTTGTTGCAGCTTGGGGTGCATATGAAACGGGCGCATTTGCGTTCGACGATGCAATCCCCCCCACTGCCATCGTCGGATGAGATTGATGAGCGGATCAATGCGCGGATCCCGTTTACACTCACGCCTGATCAGGCGCGGGTGGCTCAGGAGATTGCCAAGGATTTGTCGCAGACGACGCCTACCAACCGGTTGATCCAGGGGGATGTGGGGTCCGGGAAGACGGTCGTTGCATTGGGAGCGATGCTTCGGGCGATTGCTCACGGGCATCAGGCGGCGCTGATGGCGCCTACGGAACTGCTTGCGGAGCAGCATTACTTGTCGATCTCGGACATGCTGAGTGGATCCAACACGCGGATCGCCTTGTTGACAGGATCGATGCCTGCGGATCAACGGGCGGCGGTGGTCGCGATGATCGAAACCGGAGAAGTTGATCTGGTGATCGGAACGCATGCACTGGTATCGGATTCGGTGGCGTTTCATTCGCTTGCTGTTGCGATCATTGATGAACAGCACCGGTTCGGGGTTGAGCAGCGGGCGAAGTTGCGTGTGAAGGGGGGGGACGAGTTCTCCCACGAGACGCCTCATGTGATTGTGATGACGGCGACGCCGATCCCTCGGACGATCGGGCTGACGATCTTTGGTGATCTGGATATCTCGACGATCGAGCATCTGCCTGCGGGACGCAAAGAGATCACGACCAAATGGGTGGGGCCTGAGAAGCGGTCGGTGGTGTATGGGTGGGTTGCTGAGAAGATTGGGCAGGGGCAGCAGGTGTTTATTGTGGTGCCCGCGATCGAACCCGGCGGGAAGACCTCGGCGACGCTCCACAGCGACGGGAGCGCACACGGAGGCAAGGGGCCGACACGGAATCTACGGGATCTGCTGAAGGAGCTCGAGGGCGGGGAACTCAACGGCCTCAAGGTCGCGGCGATGCACGGGAAACTCAAGCGAGATACCCGCGAGCGGATCATGCACCGGTTCCGGGCCGGGGAGATTGATTGCTTGATCGCGACGACGGTGATCGAGGTGGGCGTGGATGTACCCAACGCGGCGGTGATCGTGATCGAAGACGCGGACCGGTTCGGGCTGGCGCAGCTGCATCAGCTTCGGGGACGTGTTGGTCGGGGGGAGCAGCAGTCGGTGTGTGTGCTGATCGCGGATCCCAAGACGGATGACGGGAAGCTGAGGCTTGAGGCGATGGTCGAGTCTTCGTCGGGGTTT
>Ga0209345_10000947_pt1 | contig 37173 bp, 39 predicted proteins | sample Cruoilmetagenom7_FD_187294 | JGI IMG/M metagenome (GOLD analysis project Ga0209345, IMG submission 187294) | Oil polluted marine microbial communities from Coal Oil Point, Santa Barbara, California, USA - Sample 7 (SPAdes) (version 2) | ecosystem: Environmental > Aquatic > Marine > Oil seeps ...
TCTCATCTCTTCACCGGCTTCGGTCGTAGCCTGATCGGCTGCTTCGTCGAGACGATCAGCTTCCATCTCGGCTTCCTGTGCCTGTACTTCGGTTTCCGTTTCCGCACCGCTGGTGTCTTCCTGTGCACAGGCACTCAGCGCCAGAGCAGCAGTCGAAGCGGTCAATATCATAATTTTACGCATAATAATCCCTCGTCAATTAGAAGGAGCAAAAAAGCTCCTCGGAGATACCAACTGGCCGAAGGAAAATTGGTTCCCTGTTCTGTATAAAACAAAAAAAGGGTCAACCAGTTTCCCGGTTGACCCTCCTCTAGTTCCCCCAAAGGGAAATTCAGATAGAGCGAAGCTTACTCAGCAACAGTTTCTTCTGCAGGTGCAGCTTCAGCGGTTGCTTCTTCAGTCGCAGGAGCAACTTCTTCAGTAGCCATCGCGTCTTCAGCAGGTGCAACTTCTTCGATTGCAGCTTCATCGGTTGCGGCAGCGTCTTCAGCTGGAGCATTGCAGGCACTCAAAGCGAATACGGCTGCTGATGCAGCCAGAACAGCGAATTTACGCATAATAATTAGTCCCCTATAGTCATTCAAATCGGCTGCGAATCAATCCAGCCGAGCGAGCCTATAGGATCGAATAATCCGGATGTATCTCAAAAAATGAGGTCATCATTTATCTCATTGTAAGATAAAGAATATTATTCATATTTCGGTGGGCATTTATCGCGTTCGTCCAGACAGCCAGAAAGTCCCGGAAACAAAAAATCGCCCCTTTTGCGGCGCATGTTTGTCGTTATACAAACCACGCAGCAAAAAGGGGCGATGTCAGAGATCTGAAATTACTATTTTTTCAGGCTGTCCCGGATTTCGGTCAGCAGATCAATTTCACTGGGCCCAGGATCGGCCGCTTCCTCTTCTGCTTTCTTCATAATCCTGTTGGCATAGCGGACAATCAGGAAGATGATGAACGCCAGAATGATGAAGTTGATCACGACGGTCAGGAACTGGCCCCAGCCAAGCATCGGAACGCCTGCTTCCTTGAGCGCTGCATAATCGGTCATTGTCCCGGCATAATCCGCTGGCGGCGATCCCAGCAGAATGAACATGCCGGAGAAATCGGGCATACCAAATAATGCACTGACAATTGGCATGATCACATCTTCGGTCAAAGAAGTGGTAATCGTCGCAAACGCCGCGCCGATAATGACCGCAACGGCCAGATCGAGCACATTACCCTTCAGGATAAATGCCTTAAACTCGCTTAACATATGACTTACCTTCCCATTTCTAAAGCTATGTAAATGGATGAAAAATGGCAGATTGTCGAGCAAAGCCGTTGCAAAAGCGGCGATAGATACCTATTTTTACAAAGTGGAGCGGCATATCGTCGTGTGGATAGAGGGTTTTCGAACATGCTGAATAAATTGATCAAATTTCTGGTGGTTCCGGTCGTTGCCTTGTCGCTTAGCGCTTGCGGAATTAACAGCGTGCCGAGGGCGGAAGAAAATGCAAAAGCCAAATGGGCTGATGTTGAAAGCACCTATCAGCGCCGCGCCGACCTGATCCCGAATCTGGTAGAAACGGTAAAAGGCTTTGCCACACAGGAACAGGACACGTTGACGGCAGTGGTAGAAGCCCGCGCCAAAGCGACTTCCATTCAACTTAGTGCCGATGATCTTGACGATGCAGCAAAGGTCCAGGAATTTGCAGCAGCACAAGGCGCGCTCTCGCAAGGGCTAGGACGCCTGATGGCGACCGTCGAAGCTTATCCCGAACTCAAATCCAACCAGAATTTCCTCGCACTGCAAAGTCAGCTGGAAGGCACGGAAAACCGGATCAATGTCGCTCGCCGCGATTATAACGAAGCGGTGCGCCAGTATAATACAACGATCCGCACATTTCCCGACATCATCGGGGCGAAAATCATTCATGGCGCGAAACCGATGCAGCCCTTTACCGCAACAACAGAAGGCGCGGACGAAGCACCTGAAGTCAGCTTCTGAGAGTGATTGCGCTTAGATCCATTCTGCCGTTGAAAACGGTGGTTGCCGGGTTGGCTATCGCCTTTCTGGTGATCGCCGGCCCGGCCTTTGCCCAAAGCTTCCCGGAACTTACCGGCCGCGTTGTCGATCAGGCGGATTTGCTCAATCCGGCACAAGAGGCAGAACTCACCGCGAAACTCGCGGCTCTCGAAGCCCAGTCCAATCGGCAGTTCGTCGTCGCGACCGTCAACAGCCTCGAAGGCTATGATATTGCCGACTATGGCTATCAGCTCGGGCGAGCCTGGGGCATTGGACAGGATGGCGATGGTGAAGCAGAAAAGGACAATGGCCTGATCCTGCTGGTCGCACCCAATGAGCGCAAGGTTCGCGTCGAGGTGGGCTACGGTCTGGAAGGCATCATGACCGATGCTCTATCGAGCATCATCATCCAGAATGATATTCTGCCCCAGTTCCGCAACGGCGATATGGCAGCAGGCATTATCGCAGGAGTCGACCGGATTGCAGCCCAGCTAGCCCTTCCGGAGGAAGAAGCCCGCGCATTTGCGCAACAGACCGAACAGCAAGTCACCAATGGCGATGGAGAAAATATCGGCCTGATGATCTTCTGGGGCTTCGTCCTGATCTTCTTCGTCATCATACCTATGTTCTCCAATCGCGGCGGCAAACGCTATCGTCATGGCGCCGGTCCAGTGGTTATCTGGGGCGGTGGATCACATTGGGGCGGCGGTGGCAGTAGCGGCGGCGGCTTCGGAGGTGGCAGCTTTGGCGGCGGCGGAGGCAGCTTCGGCGGTGGCGGCGCTTCGGGGGGCTGGTAATGAGCAAGGTAAACCAGTTTACACCGGCCGATCACAAGACCGTCACGTCGGCGGTTTCGCAGGCCGAGAAAACCACCGATGGCGAAATCGTAACCATCGTGACGAGCGAATCCGATCATTATGGTGACGTCGCCTGGGCAATATCCGGACTGGTCGCGCTTACCGCATTGCTGGTGATCAGCCTGTTTCCAGATATATATCTGAATATTATCGACTGGCTGGCCGGTGGCTGGAGCGGAATCTCTGCCCTGCCCTATTGGGCGCTCTTCGCTTTTACCGCGCTGAAATTTTTCGGGACTAGGCTAATCCTGATTTGGAGGCCTCTGCTGTTCATCCTTATTCCCCCACCGATCAAGAAAGCGCGGGTGCGTAAACGGGCGATATCATTATTCCGGGTATCGACTGATCATCGTACAGTCGGAAGGACCGGTATATTACTCTATCTGTCGATGCGCGAGCATCGTGCCGAGATTGTGGCAGACGATGCCATTGCAGAAAAGGTCGAGCCATCAATTTGGGGCGACGCAATGGTTGCGATGATCGATCTCGTCCGTTCGGGAACGCCGGGCGAAGGGATGGCCGAGGCGGTGCGCCAAATGGGAATCGTCCTGTCGGAACATTTCCCCAAAACTGAGCAAAACCCCAACGAGCTTCCTGATAGGTTGATCGAACTTTGAGCAACGACAATGGCCCAGAAGTAGAAATCATGTGGGAGGGCCGGTTCATCACGGCCAAGCGCGAAGGCAAATGGGAATATGTCTCGCGTAGCCGGGGAATCAGGGCTGCCGTAATTCTGGCGATTGATGAAGACCATGTGCTTCTGGTCGAGCAATATCGTGTGCCGCTGGGCAAAAATTGCATCGAACTTCCTGCCGGACTAGTTGGCGATCATGACGACAATGCCGACGAAGACGCGTCCCTCGCGGCAATCCGGGAACTGGAAGAAGAGACCGGTTATCGTGCGGAAACGATGGAGGATTGCGGCGAATATTATTCCTCACCAGGCATGGTGTCGGAAAGTTTTTCGCTTTTCAAAGCCTCTGGCTTGACGAAAATCGGTGAAGGCGGCGGAGTCGACGGTGAAGATATCGTGGTCCATCGCGTTGCATTGAACGACATGGCGGGCTTCATTCAACAGAAGCGCCTTGAAGGCCTTGCGATAGATGTTAAACTTTTACTGTTTTTCCCACTAGGGTAGGCATCCTGTTGGTAGAAGTCCGACAAAAACTGCTAGCGGAAATTATCCGCATAAGCCTGTATCTTCAGCGTTTTTTCTGGTGTCGGAATGATCACATAATCAATGGCATGTTTATCCGCATAGGCCTTTGCCGCTTCACAGGAGGGAAAGGCCAGCTTCACCTGCCGCTGCGTATCACCGGACCCTGCCCAACCAGTGAGCGGATCGGGTTTGCGCGGCTCTGCCGGTTCAAATTCCAGCATCCATTTATCGGTCAACGCCCTGCCCGACTGCATTGCGTTTCTGGGGTTTTGATAAATTCGTGCAGTCATTTTAAGGTCCTGTCCTGAGCCGCATCAATAAGCGCGGGAAATGGCAAATTCAACCGCTTCGGTCATCGCGTCGCGGGCTTTTCCGGAAGCAAAAATACCCAGCGCATCGATGGCACGCTGACCGTAATGCCGGGCCCGCGACATAGTGTCATCAATCGCACCCGTTGTACGCAGCAAGCCCGTCGCGCGCATGAGGTCATCGTCCGACGATTTATGCCCGATGATCGCATCTTTCCAGAATTTTCGCTCTTCCTCGCTCCCCCGCGAATAAGCCAAAATGACCGGCAAGGTCACCTTGCCTTCGCGGAAATCATCGCCAGCATCCTTGCCCATCGTTTCGCTGTCGGAGCTATAATCGATCGCATCATCGACCAACTGGAATGCTATGCCCAAATTGCGACCATAGCTGTCCAGCGCCAGTTCAATTTCTTCATCGCATTCTGCAACAACCGCAGATATCCTGCTGGCGGCGGCAAATAACGCGGCCGTTTTCGCACCAATGATATCAAGATATCTGTCTTCGCTGGTATCAATCTTGCGCTGGGCCGTGAGCTGATTGACTTCCCCTTCGGCAATGACGGCCGATGCACTGGACAAAATCTTGAGCACCTTCAGCGATCCGTCTTCAACCATCAGTTCAAAAGCACGGCTGAACAGGAAATCACCGACGAGAACTGTGGCCGGATTGCCAAAAATCAAATTCGCGGCGGCTTTCCCGCGTCGCAAGTCGGAACCGTCGACAACATCATCGTGCAGCAAGGTGGCGGTATGAATAAATTCCACCGCAGCCGCCAGTTTGAAATGGCGATCCCCCGAATATCCGATCAGTTTTGCAGCAGCCAGAGTCAGCATCGGACGCATCCGCTTGCCACCTCCGGCAATAAGATGTCCGGCAAGTTCCGGGATAAGTGGTATTTCCGACTGCATCCGGTCCAGAATCACGCTGTTGACCTGATTCATGTCGCTGGCAACCAGAGACATGATGGGTTCAAGCGAAGGCGCGGAATCCCGCCCGAATTGATGGACCGTTGCTGACATGTTGCACCGGATGTGGCAATTCACTAGGGATAAGGCAAGTGAAATCAGACCATTTGGGGTTGCGTCGCACGCATGTGTGGCAAAATCTGCGAAAGGCGAAAACCGGGCGACAAATCATGGACGAAAAGCTGCAACAATTTCGCGAAAGCATCAACAATATCGATGCGGCGCTGGTGTTCATGCTCGCAGAACGTTTCAAGGTGACCCAGGCAGTTGGCGAATATAAAGCCAAAAATGATCTGCCGCCGGCCGACGGTGCGCGTGAAAGGGAGCAGATAGCCCGTCTTCGTCAGCTTGCCAGCGATGCCAAGCTCGACCCCGAATTTTCAGAAAAATTCTTGCGTTTCATCATTGATGAAGTGATTCGCCATCACGAACGAATCCGGGAGGAAACGGACTAAGCCCCGGCACCTTCTGATTTGGGCAATCTAAGCCGCACCAGCAGCCCGCCCAGATCCTCGCTTTCTTCCAGCGACACCGAACCATCATAAATTTCCGCCACGTCCCGGACGATAGCTAAGCCCAAACCGGTGCCGGGTTTACCACTGTCAAGCCGTGCGCCACGGTCGAATATCCGCTGTCGGTCTTCCGCTGGAATTCCGCGGCCATCATCTTCTATCAGCAGCTCAACATAACTATCGCTGGCTTCGACGGTTATGAACACACTCCCCCCACCATATTTGGCGGCGTTTTCGACGAGGTTGCCGATCATTTCATCAAGATCCTGGCGCTCGACCGAAACCACTGCATCCTTGTCGCCATCAATATCGATCCGGACATGCGGGTAGAGCCGTCCGACCGCGCGTTCCACGGCCTGCAGGCTTTGCCAGACCTTGGCCCGGCTGTGGGCATGGCCGCGCCGGCCAACTGCCCGCGCCCGGGCAAGATGATGATCGACCTGGCGACGCATCACCCCGGCTTCGCGGATCACTGTATCGGCCAGATCGTCTGCCTTGGCCGTGGCGCTGTTCATGATCACGGTGAGCGGGGTTTTCAGCGCGTGCGCCAGATTTCCGGCATGCCGTCGCGCTTCCTCTGCCTGCTTCTCATTATGGTCGAGCAGTGCATTAAGTTCATCCACCATCGGCGTGACTTCGTTGGGCATCGGTTCCACCACCCGGCGCTGCTGCCCGGTTCGCATCGCTGCAATAGCACTGCGGATTTTGCGTAAAGGCCACAAACCATAAAGTGTCTGCAGCGCCGCCATGCCGATCAGTCCGAGCGCAAGAATCAGGAAGCTGTTGACCAAAATCGAGCGAATATTGGCGATCTGGGCATCCAGACCATCACGGCTCTGCGCAACCTGAAACAGCCATTTCGTATCGGAGTCCGGCAGGATGATTGTGCGTTCCAGTAACCGTAATGGTTCGTCAGGAAATTGGTTGCTATCATATATATGCGTTTCTCGGTCATCGTGACTGGTATTCGATTCCAGCGTCCGGTCCCACAGTGACCGGGATGGAAAATCATCGTGCCCTTCCCCGCTGATTTGCCAGTAAAGACCGCTATTGGGCTCGAGAAAACGCTGGTCCCCCAACGGACGGTTAAGAAACACCTCGCCATCGGGACCGATTTCGGCCGACGCGATCATTGCGGTCAGCACATATTCCAGTTGGTTGTCGAAATTGCGGGTCACCGCATCGTTCAACACCCGATCGAGCGCAAAACCGCCGCCAAACAACAGGATAACAATCCAGGCTGCAGCGATCCCGATCATCCGGCGACCGAGTGAACCAGTGGTCCGGGTGCCTAGCCGAGAATGGGTTGTCGGTGCCTTTTCATCGACCGGAATATCTATCTGGCTTGATTCATTCAGGCTTCGGGATCCTCTAGACTATAACCAAGCCCGCGGATCGTCGAAATAACTTCCGCGCCCAGTTTTTTGCGGATGCGAGTGACAAACACTTCGATCGTGTTTGAATCCCGGTCAAAATCCTGATCGTAAATATGTTCGATCAACTCGGTCCGGGATACGACTTTCCCCTTATGATGCATCAGATAGGACAAGAGTTTATATTCCTGTGCCGTCAGTTTGACCGGACTTCCATCCAGCGTCACCTTGCCCGATCGCGTGTCGAGCCGCACGGCACCCGCAGTAAGTTCCGATGAAGCATTGCCCGAGGCACGACGGATAAGCGCGCGCAGTCGAGCAATCAATTCTTCGGTCTGGAATGGCTTTGCGAGATAATCATCGGCACCGGCATCAAGCCCCGCAACCTTGTCCGACCAGCTATCGCGGGCCGTCAGCACCAGCACCGGGAAATTGCGCTCTTCCTTGCGCCACCGGTCCAGCACGGTAAGGCCGTCTATTTCAGGCAGCCCGAGGTCCAGAATCACCGCGTCATAGTCTTCGGTCGAACCCATGAAATGGCCATCCTCGCCATCTGTCGACAGGTCGATGGCATAGCCATTGGCCTCCAATGTCGATTTGAGCTGCTGTCCCAGCGTGGGTTCGTCTTCAACGATCAAGACCCGCATGCTTGTCCTCCGAAATAATGCCTAATTCTGTAGAATAGCCTATATCATCATCCCGAACACGCACAATGATTTAGAGAATCGAGGAGTTGGGAAATAGGCAGATAGCCGATCTTGATCAGCGAGTCTGACGCAATATTGTGCCCGTTCGACCATCAACATCGATGAACACAACCCGCCCATCACGGATGAATTTCAGCCGGTAGACTTGCGCGCTGGGGTCAAATTCCGGGCCTATATATTCACTGCCCGACATTCTCGGCAAAATCTGGTTCTCGATCGAACGGATCGATTTCACCTTGCCCGCCATCATTTGCGCCCGTGCTTCATTTTGCTCGCCGCGGCGATCCATGGCCGAAACCAGCTGCGGCGTAACCGCGGTCAGGCCGACCACAAGAAGCGATAAAAAGGCGGTTTTTTTCAACATCGACACCCTCCTAGGCGCAGCGGTTTTAACATCACGTGAATAGCAAGTTCAACCTATGGCTCATAAAGCTAACGTATCATTTCATATGTAACATTGAGAGAAACGACCGTTCCGACCTGCCCAGGAGCAATCGGCGGGGCAGAATTCGATGCGGAAGCCTCCATCCGCATCATTGGTGCGTCCGACTGGTGTGACAGACCCTCGCTGATCGAAAGCACCCGAACGCCGGTATATCCTTCAGCGCGAGCATAGCTCACAGCCCGTGCTTTGGCGCTGGAAAGCGCGCGCTCCCGCGCCAAATCCTTTAATTTGCTGTCATCGCTAATCGAGAAAGACGGGCCGTTTAAATTGGTGGCACCGCTGCTGACAATCGCATCGAGAATCGTCCCAAGTTTGGAAATATCTTTCACGGTTGCAGAAACCTGATTGGAAACGACATAACCGACAAAACGGTTCTCCCGGCGTTCCTGATCATAATCATAATCAGCCCGCAGATTGATTCCGGTGGTCTGAATGTCCTTTTCGGCAATACCAAGCGATTTGAGCCGGTCGATGACGGCACGCGCCTGTACGGAATTGTCACGCAAGGCCTGAGTCGCGGTCGGAGCCTTCGTTTCGACTCCGGTGCTGAACGTTGCTGTGTCCGGTGCGCTGTCTACCTGTTCCGACACGCTAAGCTCAATAACCGGATTCTGGGCGACAATCTCGACATTTGCAGCTTGCGCCACATTCATCGGGGTAAATACCAACGCCGCTCCTGCCAACAAAATCGAAAATTTCATATTAATCTCCATTGATTCGAGTTGTTCTAGACGGACCTCTCTGAACGGCAGCTAAATAGTTCTGTCGAATTTTTCCTGTCCGTTCACCCGGTTGTCCGTCGCCAATCTGGTGACCGTCAATCTCGACGACCGGCATGATAAGCAATGTCGACGACGTGACAAACGCTTCGACCGCGTTTTTCGCTTCGTCAATTGAGAAAGCGCGTTCCTCGACCGTTAGTTCCATGGACGATGCTTGGGCGAGCATCTCTATACGCGTGACACCGGGCAGAATACTGCGGTCAAGCTGATGCGAAATGAGCACGCCGTCCTCGCTGATTATATGCGCGTTCTGGGAGGTCCCTTCGGATATCATATCACCCTGCATCATCCAGACATCGTCGACCCCAGCAGCCATTGCCTCCATTTTCATCAGCGATGCATAGAGCAACTGCGTTGTTTTGATATCGCATCTTTGCCAGCGGAGATCGGGGCGGGTAATGATCCGCATTCCGCAGTCGACCATCGGATTTTCGATCAGTACCCGGCTCTGAGCAAAGGCAAATATTGTCGGCGCGGTATCCGGTGCAGGCCAGCGGTATTCCCGTTCATCCATCACCCCCCGTGACACCTGCAGATAGACCAGCCCTTCGCGGAGATCATTTTCCGCAACCAGATTTTCGGATATGGATGACCAGTCGGCAAAAGCGTTAATCGAAAGTTCGCCCAGCGACCGTTCCAGCCGCGCGATGTGACGCTCCATATCGATCAAATTGCCATTGATGACCGAAACGACTTCGTAAACCGCATCCGAAAACAGCAGTCCCCGGTCAAATATCGAGATTTTGGCCGATGATTTGGGAAGATAATCGCCGTTCAGATAGACTGTTTCCAATTTCCGTCCCCACCAACAAAATTGACAATTTCACGCCTTACAATCCGATAAGACGCAGCAGGTCAATGCCTTTGATCAAAAGAGAATACTTGAGCCGGAGCCCGCTTGGCCCTAACGCCCGGGAACCATGGCTCAACCCCCAATCTTTGCATATGAGAATCTGTCCCTCCATCAGGGGGAAGGCTGGCTATTTGAAAATCTCGACCTGCACGTCGGGCCGCGCGACCGGCTTGCCCTAATCGGCCGCAACGGCGCTGGCAAGACGACCCTGCTGCGTCTGATCGCCGACCAGATCGAAGCAGACAAAGGCGAGCGGATGATCCAGCCCGGCACCAATATTGTTTATCTGGAACAGGAACCTGATTTCACCCCGTTCGAAACCTTGCGCGATTTTGCCATATCGGGCGAGCAAGGCCCTGCCCTGCACGAGGTCGAGGCCATCGCCGATCAACTGGGCACCGACCTCTCCAAGGGGGCGGCCAAGGCCAGCGGCGGAGAAAAACGCCGCGCTGCGATATGCCGGGCGCTGGCCTCCGATCCCGATCTTTTGCTCCTGGACGAGCCGACCAACCATCTCGATCTCGGCGCAATTGACTGGCTGGAAGATTGGCTTGGCCGCTATAAAGGCGCTTTCATCACCATTTCTCACGACAGAACCTTCCTTACCCGGCTGACCAAACAAACGATCTGGCTGGATCGCGGCGCGTTGCGGCGGCAGGAAGTCGGTTTCGGTGGCTATGATGCGTGGATGGAAAAAATTCACGCGGATGAAGCACAGGCCGCGAGCAAAATTGACGCGAAGCTGAAACTCGAGGCACGTTGGCTGGAACGCGGGGTCACGGCACGGCGCAAGCGCAATCAGGGACGGCTCGAGAAATTGTGGGAAATGCGCGCGGCTCGCGCGGCAATGATCGGTCCCACGGGAACTGCCAATCTCAAGATCCAGAACGATGACAGCCGGACAAAATCGGTGATCACTGCGGAGAATATCTCCAAATCCTTTGGAGAAGGGGACCATAAACGACAGATTATCCGGGACTTTTCTCTGCGCATCCAGCGCGGCGACCGGATCGGCATAGTGGGAGCCAATGGCGCCGGTAAAACTACATTGCTGAAGATGCTCACCGGCGAGCTGGAACCGGACAGCGGCAAAGTGACGCTCGCCAAGACGCTCAACGGTGTGTTTATCGACCAGCAACGCAGCCTGCTCGAAGGCAATAAAACGGTTCGCGATGTGCTCGCCGACGGCAGCGACTGGGTTGATGTACGCGGCGACAAGAAACATGTGCAGGGCTATCTCAAGGACTTTCTGTTCGCGCCCTCGCTGATTGACGCCAAGGTCGGCACATTGTCGGGCGGCGAACAGTCCCGGTTGCTGCTCGCGCGGGAATTTGCGCGAAAATCCAATCTGTTGGTGCTCGATGAGCCAACCAACGACCTTGACCTCGAAACGCTCGATCTCCTGCAGGAAGTGATCGCCGATTACGAAGGCACTGTCCTGCTGGTCAGCCATGACCGCGACTTTCTGGATCGCACGGTGACGGTCACACTGGGCTTGGACGGCAGCGGTACGGTCGATATTGTTGCCGGCGGCTATGCCGAATGGGAAGCGCGCCGCAAACCGCGTGCCGCGGCCCGGAAAGCGACCCCGAAACCGGCGCAATCCGGCGACCAGCCCGCCCCTAAGAGCGCAAGTTCGAGCAAGAAGCTGAGCTACAAGGACCAGCGGGACTATGATCTTCTGCCTGCGCGGATTGAAGCGATCGACCAGCGTATGGCCGAGATTGAACAAGCGCTTGCCGATCCCGATCTCTATTCGCGCGATTTTCCGCGCTTCGAAGCGTTGAGCAAAGAGAATAGCGCTTTGATCGAGGAAAAAGACGAGGCTGAAATGCGCTGGCTGGAACTCGCCGAGGAAGTCGAACGACTGGCTGACAACTGATCAGCCCGGCAGGCGGTAATATGCCGCCAACCGATCCAGAGCGAATTTCAGCACCAGCTTCCCCGACCGCGCTGGCCAGCCGAGATTTTTCTCCGCTACCGGTGTGCCCTCCCCACTGCAGATGATGCGCCAGGCGATATCCGAAAGATCGCTTCCCAGATGGTTGATGGCCTTGTCAAAACGCAGCCTAGCCGCGATCTGCTTTTCGGTCTCGTTCAAAACCATGGGTGCGGCACGTCTCCCACCAGCGACCGGCACGGCATCCCAGCGCATCGTTACGCGCGGGGCGAGATTGGCCCGTTCCCAGTCTGCCCGCAGTTTCTCGCCGGCGTCGAACTGACGATCGGACAAATGGCCTCTCGCGTGGAGCCAGCCCAATGGCGAGTCCGCGAGGTTGACTGTCACGCTGCGGGCACGTCTGCGCCGCCGCGGGCGTCCATTGCGTTCCTCGCCATCCTGCGGCAGCGCCCGTTCGGCAAGCAAGCGCGGATCGGAGGGCGATTTGTCTGTTTTGGTTGTATCGGATGGCATAAACTCTCCTGTCTGGGCTCGCTACCCCCTTGCCATTTTGGCGATAATGTAGGAAAGGATAAAACCATATAGGTTTGGAGATACAAGATGATCAGTCGTATCAGAGAGGTTCGCAAGGCCAAGGGATTGACACTGGACGATGTTGCCAGACGGTGCGAACCGCCGACGACCGCACAAACTATCGGACGGCTGGAGACTGGCACAAGAACATTGTCGCTCGACTGGCTGAACCGGATTGCAAATGCCTTGGGCGTGGACAGCGCGGCCCTCCTTGCGTTGCCCGAGCAGGAAGAACTGCCAGTTGCCGCAATACTCGACCACAAGGGCGCGCATGCCTTGGGCAAGACCGAAAATATTTATCAACCCACAATAGAACCGGCGATGGTTGCGTTGCGTGTCAAGAGCAGTGTCGGCGATTATCGTGCGGGCGATGATGTTTGGCTATCACGGCGTAGTCCCGAACAATTTGGTGCGGCTCTCAATCGTGACATATTGGTCCCTCGTCCCGCCGGGCGCTATCTGTTCGGCCGCCTGATCGGCCGCGAAGGCAATCGCCTCCAGATCCTTCCCCTCGGCAGCGGCGCACGACAGCAAATTGTCAGTGACCCGGAATGGATAGGGGTTGCGGTGCGTCTGGTAAGAGAGCTTTAGGGCCTCGGTGCTAGAAGCCCTGCCATGACGCAGCCGCTCCGCATACTCACTTTATCGACATTGTTTTCCAATGCGGCCACCCCCAATTTCGGGATATTTGTCGAGCGGCAAACGGCCGAGCTGGCGAGACGTCCGGAAACCGATGTAACCGTTCTCAATCCCGTCGGAATGCCGCCCTGGCCGCTGAACAGGATTGGGCAATATCAGGCGCTGGCAGATTTGCCCGAACATGAACAATGGCGCGGACTCAATGTTTACCGGCCCCGATTCAGGTTAATCCCCAAGGTCGGTGGAGGCAGCAATCCTGGCTGGATCGCCAATGCCTTGCTGCCCTTGATAAAGCGGCTCCACGAAAAAGCGCCCTTCGACGTGATCGATGCCGAATTTTTCTATCCCGATGGCCCCGCCGCAATGCGGCTCGCCGATGCGCTCGACATACCCTTCACGATCAAGGCGCGGGGCGCCGATATTCACCACTGGGGTAACAATCCAAAATGCCGTCCTCAGATATTACACGCGGCGGAGAAAGCCAGCGCCCTGCTCGCGGTATCCGAAGCGTTGAAGCGTGATATGGTCGCTCTCGGCATGGACGACGACAAGATTGCAGTTCATTATACCGGGCTCGACCAGGACAAGTTCCGGCCGATCAGCCGGGCGAAGGCGAAGCGGGCGCTGGGCGTCGACGGTCCGTTGCTCATCACCACCGGCGCGCTGATCAAGCGCAAGAACCAGGATCTGGCGATCCGTGCTCTGGCAGATATCCCCGATGCGGTGTTGATGCTTGCTGGCGAGGGGAAAGAAGAACAGAATTACCGCGCGCTTGCAAAACGATTGGGTGTTGCCGAACGAGTCCGTTTCTTGGGGAGCGTACCGCATGATCAACTGCCGCAGCTAACCGCCGCGGCTGATATCGCCATTCTCGTTTCCAAGTCCGAAGGCCTAGCCAATGCCTGGGTCGAAGCGCTTGCTTGCGGAACGCCGGTGATCATCAGCGAAGCCGGGGGTGCACGGGAACTGGTGACCAACCCGGTCGCCGGACGGATTGTCGATCAGAATGTCGAAGCGATTGTCGCGGCCATCAAAGCAATCCTGACAGAACCGCCGGAACAGGAGATGGTCCGATCAGCAGTCGACCGGTTCAGCTGGAAAAACAACGGCGATCAGTTGCGGTCGATATTGGGCAAAGCCGCAAGAAAAATCTAGGCCAGCGGCAGGAACCCTCCGACAATCCAGCGTTCTTCCGCTCGCAACACTCCCCATGTTCTCGCCGCAGCCCGGCTGTCCATGACTTCCAGCCCCATGCCCGCCGCCTCTACTTCGCGCCGGAAGGCTGCCGGAGGCTGCAACATGGACGGGCCGCTGCCCAACAGCAGAAATTCAGGAACGGGAGACAAGTTCAAGCTGGATAGAATCTCCGCAAGATCAAGCCCGTCCAAATGCGAACCAGACCATCCCAAAGCCTGTTCGGGCGAAATCAGAAGGCCCTGATTGAACCGCTGATCACCGATTTTGAAGCCACTGGACGTGAATCCGGTGATGACCGGACCGACGAAATCGACATCTTTGCGCAGTTCGACCAAAGTTCAGCCAACCTGTTCCGGTCCGCCTACCCTCTCGGTTTTATCGCTGCCGTTATCCGTCGGTACAAATGTATCCGGTCCAACCTTGAGCCAGATCAGGATCGGAGCAGCCATGTAGACAGAGCTATAAGTTCCGACAAACACGCCGAAGAACATCGCCACAGAGAAACCGAAAATCACATCGGGCCCCCACAGGATCAATGCACCAAGTGCGATCAGCATCGTCAGGCTGGTCATCACCGTCCGAGCCAGTGTTTCATTCACCGACAGGTCGAGCAAAGCGATGATGTCCATCTTGCGATATTTCTTCAGATTTTCACGGACCCGGTCAAACACGACGATAGTATCGTTGAGCGAATAGCCGATGATTGTCAGCAGTGCCGCAACAATATTGAGATTGAATTCCATCTGGGTCAGCGCAAACAGGCCAAAGGTCAGCGCCACATCATGGAACAGCGCGAACAATGCGCCGATACCAAACTGCCACTCAAAGCGTATCCAGATATAAATGGATATCGCAATCATGGCGAACAGCAGCGAATAGGCACCGGTTTCAAACAGTTCGGCCGACACCTTGCCGGACACTGACTCCACCCCGTCGATGCGGACATCGGGATAATCGGCCTTGATCGTCGATACGATCTTTTCCGTCATTTCTGCGGCGGCTTCCGGGCGCGATTCCGCTTCGGCCGGCAGCCGCATCCGGATAGACACCTCGTTGGCATCACCAAATCGTTGAATGGTTGCTTCGCCATAGCCAAGGCCGCCGATCCGATCGCGCAATTCTGCTATCGGCGCGGTTTCAGTCTCGGTAAAAGTTGCCTGAATCATCTGGCCACCAATGAAGTCGACGCCAAAATTCAGACCCTTGGCAGCCACCAGTCCGATTGATGCTATGATCGTCAATATACTGAACGCCATGGCAATATTACGCCATTTCAGGAAACCGATATTGGTATCATCCGGGACAAGTTTCAATAATTTCATATCACCAACTCCTGCGGACGGGCACGTCTTACCCAGAGCGCCACCAGCATCCGGGTTACGACAACGGCGGTGAATACGGAAGAAATGATGCCGATCATCAATACGACCGCAAAGCCTTTGACCGGTCCGGAACCGAACATGAAGAGCAAGACACCGGCAATAACATTGGTCACGTTGGCGTCGAGAATGGCCCGCGATGCTTCCTTATAGCCGACCTCGATAGCCTGGACCACGCGTCGCCCTCGCCTGCGCTCTTCCCTGATCCGTTCATTGATCAGCACATTGGCATCAACGGCCGACCCCACAGTAAGGACAAAGCCCGCAATACCCGGCAATGTCAGGGTGGCATTGAACATCGCCATGACCCCGATAATGATGAACAGGTTCAGCGCCAGCGCGAAATTGGCATACATGCCAAATCGGCCATAGGTGACGACCATGAATGTCAGGACAGCAACGGTGGCGATGATCGAGGCGATCATGCCTTTATCGATCGAATCCTTGCCAAGATCAGGACCAACGGTGCGTTCCTCAACGATCTTCAATTCCACCGGTAGCGCGCCGGATCGCAATGCGATAGCCAGCTGGTTCGCGCCTTCAACCGTAAAATTACCGGAAATCATGGCCGAACCGCCAAGGATCGGCTCATTGATATTCGGGGCGGACAAGACTTTGCCATCAAGGATGATCGCAAAAGGCCGCCCGACATTATTCTGGGTCAGACGTGCAAATTTTGAACCGCCTTCGCTATCGAAGGTGATATTGACGACCGGTGCATTGGTTTGCGGATCAAATCCCTGACCGGCATCGGTCAGCTTGTCGCCACTGATCCCCCCAAGGCGTTTGACCGCGATATTGGGTAATCCGGTCGGATTATCAGGATAAGGGAAAATCTGACTGCCTACCGGTGGCCGGCCCTCTGCCACGGCGTTGGGGTCTGCTTCAAAATCAACCAGCTTGAATTCGAGCTTTGCGGTTTGTCCGAGCAGCGCTTTCAACGCTTCGGGATCATCGAGTCCCGGTACTTGAGCGACAATCCGGTTGTCTCCTTGCCGGATGATCGTCGGTTCACGCGTACCCATTTCATCAATCCGGCGACGGATCACATCGGTTGCCGTTTCCATGGCATTCTCGACAGCATTTTCCAGACCCGCAGCTGTCGGGGTCAGTACAAAGCGCGTATCGTCGCGCACTTCGATATCCCAGTCGCGCTGACCGGTCAGGCCGGCGCCACTGGTCAGCGGAAGGATTGCCTCGCGCGCGGCATCAACCTGAGTGCTGTCGCGAACCATGAAGCTCAACACACCGTTTTTGCGGGAAATATCACCGATGCTGATCCGCGGATTGGCGCGGCGCATTTCCGCCCGCACCGATTCTTCCATTGTTTCGAGACGAGTCGTGGCGACATCAGCCGGATCGGCTTCCAGCAAAATGTGACTGCCGCCCTGAAGGTCGAGCCCCAGATTGATGGTTTCATTTGGCAAAAAGCCAGGCCAATATTTTTGCCCACTCTCGCCAATCAGGCTGGGAATTGCCATTAGTACGCCAAAGGCCAGTAGCAGAGAGATGGAAATGACTTTCCAGCGCGGGAAATCGAGCATCGAAACTAACTTTCTATATCACCGCGTTCAGTCGTTCGCAGGCTTGGCACCACCGCGTGGCATGACATCCGACAGAGTCGCCTTGACCGCCTTGACACGGACACCGTTGGCGATCTCGACTTCTACATAGTCATCATCGACCTTGACGGCCTTGCCAACCAGGCCGCCGCCGGTCACGACTTCGTCATTCTTCTTGACCGCGCCGACCTTGTCCTGATGTTCTTTCATCTTCTTTTGTTGAGGCCGGATGAGCAGGAAATAGAAAACCGCAAAAATCAGCACAAGCGGCATGACTGAAATCAGAAAACCCCCGGCACCACCAGCACCCGCTGCGGCAGATAATATAGAAATACTTGTCATGAACCCGTCCCAATGATTACAAATTGTTATCTGTGGTGGCGCGACTCTTGTTTCAAGCCCCTTTACTACCAACCCCAATGATGCGCGCGCCTATCACGCACTCGCCGAGGGCGCAATATAATCCGTATGCGGGAAAGGTTGGAATCAGGACGCAAACGACTTGCCAAGCCCCATCGACCTCCATATATGCGCAGCCTCGGTCGGGACGTAGCGCAGCCTGGTAGCGCATCACACTGGGGGTGTGGGGGTCGGAGGTTCGAATCCTCTCGTCCCGACCAATTTTTTAAGTTATTGATTTTACTGAATTTTTTACAAATTGAATGTAGCAGTTTCTGTAGCAATAGCCAGAGCCAGCGTGACCATAGCATTCACCGCAGTTTGCTAGCCGACCTTTGTCGATTGGCGTCGATCACGACGATTTCTGAAGTCGCTTCGCCTTTTTTGGTCGCAAGGTCTTTGATCTTTCGAATATCGATCATCTTCCGCCCAATGCTTCCTACGTCCATCACCACGAACACTGCCATTTCTGAATCAGCAGCATCCTTATATCGATCGAGTTGTTTGGTATAACCACTTTTGACCGTTCCGGTTGAAAGCTTCATCTCCACCAAAACTCTTGCGTGGAATCCTGTGGAAAATTTGAAATCTACTGGCCCCCTGCGGAGTTGGTTTCGGGAGAAATATCAATATTATTTTTCGAACAAATAATATTTGCAACCGCAAAAAATAGAAGTTGGCTTGCTCGTTCGTGCCTCGGTGTGTGCTGATACCAAAGCAGTTCCCATAGGTTGTTTTTTTCTACTAGAGATTTGAACGCATCGACAATTTCCAGAACCACCTCAAGAACCTTGTCTGGAGTATCGATTACTCTCTTTGTTACCAATCCTTTGTAGTCCTCAAGGTCACTATGAAGAATGTCGCGAAACATCAGAATTCCATCAATATCCAACGTCTCGTCATATGATTCAGAGGCGTTTGACACTGCTGTTCCCCGTCAGCACCTGCCAAGCGGCAAGAGCGGCCCGATCAAAGCCCACTCCGCTTCCGAAAAATCCCCGCGACCCTTGACTGCTCTTCAAAGAGCAATCTTGAATCAGAGCCAAATCCGTTTGGGAGCCCCTTTCGTCAAAACGGCCTAGAAACGGGTCGTCAATTCCATCCCAAAGGTCCGCGGGGGAGACCATTCGCCTTTACGATGTCCACCGAACACTAATCCACCGCCTTGGATCTGACTATAATAGCTTTTATCGGTTAAGTTGCGTCCATAAATACGTAGCGAGTAGGCATCATTCCTGCCAGACAATATCATATATGCATTCAGCAAGGCATATCCTTCCTGAATATCCTCCGGCCTGTTGAATGGGCGGAAAGAGATGTCATCCGTATAGCTGAGCTCCCCCCTCAATCTGATGCTATCGAGAACATCGGAATTTACAGGGATTTCATGATCCACGCCGAGCATGAATGAGAATTCGGGAGCTCGGTTAAGTGAGTTTCCGGACAAATCCTCCAGTTCGATGCCAGGAAAAATAACATCGTCTTCCGAATAACGCACGAATTCCGCATCCAGATAAGATCCGGAAAATTGAATTGTCGTATTGTTGGTCACATAGCCAACGAGCTCCAACTCAATACCCTTTACCCGGCTTTTGGGAGCGTTTTCCACCAATGCCTGCACGGTCAAATTCTTAAAGACCTGCAGGTCTTCATAATCATAGTAAAAACCAGTGAGGTTGGCTGTAACACTACCATCCAGAAGCGTGGATCTAAGGCCCGCTTCGTATGAAGTGATCTTCTCTGGAAGGAACGGATCTCCGCCTACCGCCGCGAAATTAAAACCACCGCCTTTATAGCCTTGCTGGAAGACAAAATAGCCCATCACATCTTCAGTGAAATCATACTGCAGCCCAATCTTGGGGGCTAAGGTCGTGTTCTCATACTCACCTTCAAATGATACACTGTCGAGTAGCACTGAAGGGTCATCGAAAGAAAACGTCAGCGCGTCATTGACGATAGTCTTTCTATCGTGACCAAGCCGTAGACCGCCGATGATCCGCAAATCATCGAGTATAGAGTATGAGAAATCCCCGAACGCAGCATATGACCATGTCTTTTCAGGCTCAGCGAGAAACTGCTGTACAACACCCAAATTGGGAAACGGAAACCGGAAATTCACCTTGTATTTTTCGTAGAAGCCGAACGCACCCACAGTCCATTCAAACCGGCCGCCGCTGCTGGACAGATTAAACTCCTGACTGAAGGATTCCGATTCGTCCCTTCTTGGGTCAAGAATAAGAAAGGGAATATTGAAGCCATCCACACCGGCGGAGAAGTCTACCGTACTTCTGGTGAAACCTGATATGGATCTGAAATCCAGGTCTCCGAATTCCGAATTAACTGTTAGATTGACCCCAAAGTCTGTGGTCTTGCCTTCTCCGATCCGTTCCTCCGCTATCTCGAAAGGTTCATTGGTTGTAATGAACTGAGTTCCCGGAGGCGAAGTGGCCAACATAAAATCGATATCGTCCTGCGATGGAGGGGTGATCATCACCGTCACGGGACTGGATTCAACCTCGGCATAGCGCGCAACCAGATCGACCGTTGTATCGTCACCAGCGCGCCATTGCAGGGACAGGCGTCCGCCCCATTCGTCAAGATCGCCATCCTTACGGTCGAGCAAAATATTATCGACATATCCGCTGCGACTTTGCCGGTATGCGACAAAGCGACCGAGCAGATCATCCCCGGCGAGCGGTCCGGATACCATGGCTTGGCCTCCGATGAGATCATAGTTACCGACACTGAGCGATGCCTCTGCCTCGAAGTAACTGGTCGGCGCCTTGGAAATAAAATTGATGACGCCACCTGTGGCATTGCGGCCATATAAAGTTCCCTGAGGGCCGCGAAGCACTTCGATCCGTTCCAGATCGAGGGTTGCCAATTGCGACGTTGTCGCGCGCGGCTGATACACGCCATCTACGTGTATCGCGACGCCCGGTTCAGCAGCGGCCGTCTCCACTCCCAGACCGACACCGCGAATACTAACCAGCGCTGCACCGGTCTGAGCGGAAAGTTGAAAGTTAGGAATCTGGCCGACAAGGTCTTCTGTGGAAGACAAACCCCTGGTCGTTATGTCATCGCTACTCAGCGCTGTGACCGCAACAGGTGTGTCCTGAAGCGAACTGGAGCGTTTGGTTCCAGTGACAATTATCTCAGACGAACCGCCGGTTTCCTCCGGAACAGAGCCATCTTGTGCCGCCGCACCGTCCTGCGCCCAAACCGAAGCGGGACAAGCAATCAGACTAACAAAAAATGTAGCGTATTGGTGCTTTCTAACGATTTTCATATTCACCCCCATTTAAAAAAAATCACAGCCTGCGCTGCTGACACAGAGTGCAGCCTTGCCCGCGATTGATCGAATAAACTCAGTATCGTAAGTGGTTTGCAGAAATGATCTAGAGACACTCTCTCTTTACTTCTCGTATGGCGAGACTTTACCGAATGGCTTTTTGAGATGCTTAATTACAGGCTATCCATTGTGTGCATGAGTGATGCGAGAAATCACTTCCGCGCTTCGCACATGCCGGGATGCGTTACGCAAAGAACGTTCTTTACGTCGTGGTTCACATTACATCAGGACCATCGCGGGCTGGAGACCAGACCACGCTTACTCCAAGAAGCCTGATCTTCAGTTCGCACTACCAGCCACTACTAGGCTAGGCCGCAATAGCCTCGTCGACGCCGACGAATGCCAGATCCTGGCTTACGGCAACTGGCTGGTTGGTGAGCATCCCTTTATGCGTAGCTAAGCCGCTGCGGAGCGCTGGGTTTGCCTGAATTGCTTTTAGCCCTCCACCAGCCAAAGCGAGCCCATAGGGAAGAGTTGCATTGTTTAGCGCATAGCTTGATGTGCGCGGAACGCATCCGGGCATATTGGCCACGCAGTAATGGATGATGCCATCGACATCGAAAATCGGGTCTTCGTGGGTTGTAGGGCGGCTGGTTTCGAAACACCCGCCCTGATCTATCGCCACATCGACCATAATCGAGCTGGGCTTCATCATTCCAAGCATTTCCCGACTAACCAGCTTGGGCGCGCTCGCCCCGGGGATAAGCACCGCACCAATGACGACATCGGCATCGCAGATTGCCGCCTCTACAGCATCGCGTGTCGAGTAACTTGTACGTACCCTGCCAGCGAACAGATCGTCAAGCTGCCGCAGGCGCGGGAGTGAACGGTCGAGAATCTGTACATCCGCGCCAAGACCCGCGGCCATTCGTGCGGCCTGGGTGCCCACGACGCCGCCGCCGATCACCAGTACTTTCGCGGGCAGTACACCCGGAACGCCGCCCATCAAGAGACCATTGCCGCCGTTATAATCACGGCAGGAGATTGCAGCAGCCTCGATCGAAATCCGCCCGGCGACCTCGCTCATGGGTGCCAGCAGCGGCAAACTGTTCCCTTCGGCAACGGTTTCATACGCAACGGAAGTAACGCCGCTCGCGAGCAATCCTCTCGTCTGCTCAGGGTCGGGGGCCAAATGAAGGTAAGTGAAAAGGATCTGCCCTTCGCGCAACTGCACCCATTCCGAAGGTTGTGGTTCCTTGACCTTCACGATCATGTCGGAGCGGGCAAAGATGTCACCCGCATCTGGAACGATAGACGCTCCGGCCTGAATATAGGCGGCGTCATCGCAACCGATCTTCGCACCGGCAGCAGTTTCCACGATCACCTCGTGCCCGGCCGCGATATATTCACGGACAGCCATTGGGGTTAGACCCACGCGCGATTCCTGCTTCTTGATTTCCTTCGGGACGCCAACTCGCATATCATATACTCCTACGTTCACACGGATGGCGCCCGGTATAGACTCCACCCAGATTGACACCACACCGAGGTGCCTCATTTCATGAATTCAAGAACACCCAGCTCGAAGCTGCGCGCTCAACTGATTTTTTGCAGTCCTGCTCGCGCGCTCGGCTGCAGCAGATCCTGTTAACGCTCTGCTTTTAGCCGGACTTGACATCCGCTTGAGCTGTTAGAAAGTCTGCGACCAGACTGTTGAATTGATTCAGCTTTTCGATCTGCGTCCAATGGCCGCAACATCCGAACATGCACAATTGCGCGTTCTTGATGAGCTGAAAGAGCCTGAGGCTGGATTCCATCGGAACGACGAGATCTTCCCTGCCGTGGAAGATCAATGTCGGACAGGCGATTTCCGCGACTTTTTCTTCCGGCGTTGCGAGTGCGGAAATATGTCTTTGTCTGGGCGCAGGAAACATTGCGCTGAAGGCTTCCTGAAAACCGGGTTGAATGCTTGCCCGGTAACGCATCTCGGCAAGATCATCCGAAACGAGTGAGTTGTCAAAAGCGAAAATATCCAGCAACTGACGCATCGCTTCGACCGAAGGTTCATAGCCCCAGACGCTATCGAGTCCCTCTGTCATTGGGAACTCGAGCCCGGCCGATCCCATTAGCACTAGCTTACGCACCCGGTCGGGATGATGGACCGCCATGGAAATCGCCAGCGCGCCGCCAAAGGAGTTGCCGATGATATCGAATGTTTCCAGCTCAAGAGCATCGGCCAGGCCGATCAGGTGATCTCGCCAGCGCTCGAGGCTGTAGGTCTGATCGTCAGGGCGATCAGTATAGCCGAAACCGATCATATCAGGTGCAACGACACGCATTTGCTTTGCCAGTACGGGCAGATTCAGTCGCCAGTTAGCCCACGCAGTTACTCCGGGGCCTGAACCGTGGATGAAGAGTGTAGGATGCCCCTCTCCCATGTCATGGTAATTCGTTCCGATCCCATTGACTTCGATGCGGCTACCGATTTCAGAATTTGCATTCACTGGTATTCTCCTCTTTTCCGAAAAATCAAAGTCATTGCCTGACGAGGCTTGTTTCAAAGCCTCATTCGGAATCGTTTCCGTTCACAAGGTCTAGCGCCACATCGACGATCATGTCTTCCTGACCGCCGACCATCCGCCGCCGGCCTACTTCTGACAGGATCGTCCGCGTATCAAGGCCGTAATCAGCCGCCACTTTTTCCGCATGGCGCAGAAAGCTGGAATAAACCCCCGCGTGTCCCAGCGTCAGGGTTTCACGATCGACCCGTACTGGCCGGTCCTGAAGCGGCCGCACGAGATCTTCGGCGGCATCCATCAGTGCGTTCAAATCGCATCCGTGTTCCCAACCGTAACTTTCGGCAACCGCGATAAACACTTCAAGCGGGGCATTGCCTGCACCTGCGCCCATACCCGCCAAGCTGGCATCAACGCGCAGGGCGCCCGATTGCACCGCTACAACCGAATTGGCGACGCCGAGCGACAGATTGTGATGCGCGTGCACCCCGCGCTGGGTTTCGGGTGCCAGCACCCGGTCATAGGCATCCAGACGTGCCTTGTATTGCTCCATGTTTAAGGCGCCGCCGCTGTCGGTTACATAGATGCACTGCGCGCCGTAGCTTTCCATGAGCAGGGCCTGCTGTGCCAGATCTTCGGGCTCCAACATGTGACTCATCATCAGGAAGCCGGAAACATCCATGCCCAGCGCCCTGGCTGCTTCGATATGCTGTTTGGCGACATCAGCTTCTGAACAATGGGTCGCGATCCGCACTGAGCGCACACCCAGTTTGTGGGCCCGCTTCAAATCGTGTACAGTGCCAATTCCCGGCAGCAAAAGCGTGGTCAGGACGGCGTTTTCCAGCACCTCTGCGACAGCCGCGATCCAGTCCCAATCGGTATGAGCGCCAAACCCGTAATTGAAGCTTGAACCGTTCAGCCCGTCGCCATGCGCGACCTCTATTGCATCGACCCCGGCCTGATCCAGAGCGCGCGCGATGGTTTGCACATGGCCGATATCATATTGATGGCGCACGGCATGCATCCCGTCACGCAAGGTAACGTCCTGAATGTACAATTTCTTATCAATCCCGGTGGAAGTCATGCGTTCACCCGCGTGTCCATATGTTCGGCAATCCGCTCTGCTGTGCGCAGCGCCGCTGACGTCATGATGTCCAAATTGCCCGCATAGGACGGCAGATAATGTGCCGCTCCCTCGACTTCGAGAAACACCGAAACCTTCAAGCCAGTAAACTCCGTTTTGCCGGTTTCGGCCATCTCCGGAATGTACAAGGGATTGTTCGATCCAAAATGCTCAAACTGCACTGGCTGCTTTAGACGATATCCAGGCACATAGCCCTGAATTTCGGCAACCATCTCTTCTACACTCTGCGCGATCTGTTCCTTGTCCGTGCTTTCACACATGCAATAGACAGTATCACGCATAATGAGCGGAGGATCGGCAGGATTGAGAATGATAACCGCCTTGCCGCGCGTAGCCCCGCCCACATCGGCGATAGCCATGCTTGTCGTTTCTGTGAATTCGTCGATATTCGCGCGCGTCCCGGGGCCTGCACTTTTCGATGCGATCGACGCAACGATCTCAGCGTAATGCACCTTTGCCACACGGTTCACCGCATGAACGATCGGAATCGTCGCCTGACCGCCGCATGTTACCATGTTGCAATTGGGTGCATCGAGATGATCGCCGCCATTGACGGCGGGCACGACATATGGCCCAATCGCGGCTGGAGTCAGATCAACGACCCGCTTTCCATGGGCTTGCAGGGCATCATTGTGTTTTTCATGCACCGCTGCCGAAGTGGCATCGAAGACTATCTCAATATCCTTGAATTCCGGCATCGCAAGCAATCCGTCGATACCGTCGGAACTGGTCGCGACGTTCAGCCTTTGGGCGCGTGCCAAGCCTTCGGATTTGGGATCGATGCCGATCATCGCCGCCATTTCGAGCACGTTCGAGAGCCGCATGACCTTGATCATCAAATCGGTGCCGATATTCCCCGAACCGATGATAGCAACTTTAGTTTTTTGCATGATCAAGCCTCCGCAAACTCAAAACTGGTTTCGCCCACGCCGCCCACAACCGCTCGAACCTTATCGCCAGGCGTAAGCGTGACCATTGGACCAAGCGCGCCGGTCAGAAGAATGTCGTTCTTCCTCAACGGTTCACCGCGCTGGATCAGAGTTTTGGCTAACCAGGCAGCGGCATTCAACGGATGGCCAAGAGCTGCAGCACCTGCCCCCAATGAAACGACTGAGCCATTGACCTCCATCGCCATACCGCAGGTCCAAAGATCGAGATTCTCCAGCGGTTTTCCTTCGTCCGCCAGAACAAAGAATGCTGATGATCCATTATCGGCCACCGTATCGGAGAAGGTGATCTTCCAATCAGCGATCCTGGAATCGACGATCTCGATTGCCGCATGAACGCTTGCCACCGCCGCCGCGACCATTTCGGGCGTTAAGTCAGGGTCCAGCAAATCCTCACCTAGAACAAAGGCGACTTCTGCTTCCGCCTTGGGTTGCAAAACCCGGCTCCGATCCAATTTGCCACCATCGGCGATCCGCATATCATCGAACAAGGTTCCGAAATCTGGCTGATCAACGCCCAATTGCTCTTGCACCGCTCGTGCTGTCAGGCCGGCCTTGCGCCCGACAATCCGCCGACCCTGCGCTTCCCAGACACGGGAATTGATGTTCTGCACCGCATAGGCACCTTCGATATCCACCGGGTCGAGATAACTCCTTAGCGGAGGAATCGCACCATTCTGATAGGCAGCGCGCAATGTAGACGCCGCTTCCTCCAATTGCTCGCTAACCACCATTAACTTCCTCGCGAATAAACTTACTTACGCTTAAAAATGAACAACCGAATTCATCCTTAACTATCAACAACTTAGCCTTTGAAGCGCCGACTAAAAGGTTTCTCGCTCTGGCAATTGCCGGGCCTGGAAACGAATATCTTCAAAGCCTCCGGCATAGCCGCTCCATCTCATTAGAGTTTACCAACCTGGGCGATGAGAGCATTTACAGCAATGGCTGCGTCATCTTTTTGAATAATCAGCGGCGGAGTCATGACGAATACGTTTTCGCGTCCCGGAACAGTCGTACCGTTTCTTGACGCGATGACCCCGTTTTCGAAACAACCAGCCACCAAAGCATTCATTTTGCTTTCCTCGAGGGGTTCCTTCGTCGCTCGATCGACAACAAATTCAATGCCTGTCAGCAACCCTTCACCCCGGATTTCGCCGACATTGGGGTGACCGCCGATCTCCTCATGCAAGGTCTTTCTGATGAAATTCCCTTGGGCTTCGGCGTTCTCAGTCAGTCGCTCCTCCAGTAATATCCGAAGGTTCGCGAGCGCTACTGCCATGCCAACCGGGTGGCCTCCAAAGGTATTGATTTGACGAAAATATTTGAAATCAGCGGTATCTCCCAGAAACTTGTCTGCCAGATCCTGCCGCACAAAGGTGGCTCCAACAGGAAAGTAGCCGCTGGAAAGCCCTTTTCCGAAGGTCATGATGTCAGGCATCACGGATGAATGCTGGAATCCGAACATCTTTCCGGTCCGCCCGAAGCCCGACACAACTTCGTCGAAAATCAGCAGCACACCGTGACGATCGCAGATATCCCGAACCTTGCCGAGATAATTGTCGGGTGGAACAATAATTCCGCCACCCGAAATTATCGGCTCCATGATAACCGCCGCAACGGTTTCAGCACCCTCGTGGATGATCATTTCTTCAAGCTGCGAAGCGGCAAACGCCCCTTCGGCATCGGCATCGTCGCCCCACGCCGATCGATAAGGATATGGCGGCATCGTGTGAAGAAAGCCTGGTGCCAAGGGCTCGTAAATCGCTCTTCGCTGGCTTTGCCCCGTCGCAGAAAGCGCGCCCAATGTGTTGCCGTGATAGCCACGATACCGGGCAATGATCTTGTACCTGCGGGCGCCGCCTTCATTCTGAGCATGGAGCTGGCGCGCAATCTTGAAGGCTGTTTCATTCGCCTCCGAACCACTGCTCGAGAAATAGACCTGGCCGGGAGATCCTATCATCTCAGCCAATTTGTCCGCCAGCTCGATTGCGGCATCGCAAGCCATGCTCGGCGCGAGATAGGGAAGCCTTGCCATGGCTTCACCAGCAGCAGCGGCAATCTCTTCGCGCCCATATCCGACATTGACGCAGTAGAGACCGGCCAAGGCATCGAGGTGACGCTCACCGGCTTCGTCGTAAAGGTAACAACCTTCACCGCGAACGAACTGCTTGAACGCCGATTTCGGGGGCGCAGCATGTTGTGTCATCGGCCGCCAGAGGCTGTCTGCGAATTTATTATCGAGTTTCGTTGGCATTTATTTTCTCGCGGTTACGTCAAGGGAGGAGAAACAGTTCTGCGGCACAGCCAAGGCATCCGGAGAAAAGTGTAGGCCGGTACGTCACCCCCGCCTAGGATCGGAAGCGCTCCGATCCCAGGCAGCCAGTTATGATGACGTCGAATGACCCACCCGATTAGTCAGTCTGTTGCTGAATGACCGGGTAGAGTGCGCCCGATGGGTCGATCCGGGCGAAGGTTTCAAGCTGAACCGAGAATTTCCTGAACAGCCACTTTCCGTCCTGACGGATATATTCGTCGTAGAATACTGCGCCTGCATTCTGACCTTCCAGTTCCTTGGTTTCGGGGTCGCGCATATTATAGGCACCCCAATAATACCAAGTCCCTGACGCTCTGTTCTCATCGGTTTCATCGAATTCGATGATCGGCGAAACCCAATAGTGTAGCGACCACGTCATGATGTTGTCGGGCACTCCGGCAAGATATTCGCGAATAGCTTCCTTGCCGTGATGGGCACCAAACCTGTCGGCCATCGTTGGATGGATATAGTTGATCGACGCATCGTCATGGAACAATGGCATGATCGTGTCGAGGTTATGGTCATCATCCGCGCCCCGCGCCAAACGAGCGCGAAGGCCCTTAATCTCCTCCAAATCTTCGAGACGGCGAATTCTCTTTTCTAGTGCAGCAAGGTCAGTCATTCAGAGTATCCTTTGTTATCGCAGCTAATATTCTCATTCTATTCATCAAAAACTGAAGATCACTTCACCACCGATTGTCCGTGGAAGCCCGACCGTCGCCTTGCGATATCCAGCAGTGGCGACACCACCCCCGAAAATCTGTGTCAGATACTGTTTGTCTCCGATGTTTCGCGCAAACAGTCTGAGCGAATAATCTTCATCCGGACTATCGAACTGTAGGAATGCATTGAACAACCAATATCCGTCTTCCTGGTCTTCCGGCGCGTAAGGCCGGTAAGCGATGGTCGAAGTATGAAAAGCCTCAGCGCGGGCCATCATAGATGAAAACAGCCCTAGATCGAGCGACGTCTCGTATTGAACACCCAGATTCATCGTGAAATCGGGTGCACGCGAGAGTGGCTCACCATCAAGATCATAGGTGATGCCCGTTACAATGTCGGTATCTACGAACTCGCTATAACGCGCGTGAAGCAAGGTCGCCGTCGCATCGACGCTCAATCCGGGAACGATATTAGCGCGCCCTTCAAGTTCTGCGCCATATATGCGCGCTTCGGGAGCGTTAACCACGAATGCGGTCGTTACCCGGGAAGTGAAGACCTGCAAATCACTGTAGTCATAGTAAAAGCCGGTGAGGTTGAGCGTCGATCCGCCGCCAAGCCGGGTCTTTATGCCACCTTCGAACGCATTGACTTTTTCCTGCTTAAACGGATTTCCGCAAGGTTCGCTGAAATTCCAGCCGCCCGATTTGCTGCCGACCTGGAATTGGCCGTAGAAATTGACATCCGAGTTGGGGGAATATTGAAATCCGATACGCGGTGAAAAATTATCCCAGCTTTTGGAGAAGCTACGCGTTTCAGGATTTGCAAAAGTGCAAGCATCCACGGTAGAAATTCCCGGAGGTGGGCCAAGGATTGCAAGGTTATCTTGCGTCATGGATTTTTCATCGCGACCGTAGCGAAGTCCGGCGTAAGTCTGGAGCTTATCAGACACGTGGAGGGTTACATCCCCGAAAAGGCCGAAGTTCTTATTCTCTTCAACACCGTTACTGAAAAGCACCAACCCTGGCAGACCAGGAATCACCTCGGTACTCGGGAAACCGAAATTCAGATTGGCATCATAATCTTCCTTGAAGGCGTAGGCCCCAAGAATCCATTCAAGACTACCCGTTTCTCCAGAAAGGTTCAATTCGGCCGAGTAAGCTTGCGACAGGTCGTCACGCGCAATCTGGATGAACGGGGTGCTGAGTGCATCTTGCGGGACATCGAAACGGTTAATCCCTTCGACATAGCCGAGCAACAGCTTGATATCGACGTCATCGAGTTCGAGCAAGAATTGGGCTGAGACGCTCCAGTCCTGCAGCCGCCCATTTTCAACGTCGAATTCCTCGTAATGCGCATCACGATCAAGCGTGAAGTTTACCGGTTCGCCCGTCGCTCCTTCCAGAATTGCCTGATCCGTTGCAGTCGGCGGAGTCACGAGAACGCTAACCGGCGCCGTACTGGCCCGCTGGAACTGACCTATGACGTCGATGGTCAAGTTGTCAGCCGGAAGAAAACGTATCGAAGCACGACCGCCCCACTGCGACTGATCGCCGACGATATTGCCCGTGGTAAGGTTGCGAATGTACCCGTCTCGCCGATTCCCTGTCGCGGCGACGCGGACCTGCACGCTATCGCTGAGCGGTCCAGACAGCATCATTCGACCATTTACCGAATCGAGAGACCCGCCGCCGAGGGCTGCTTCTCCCTCGAAATAGTCCGTGGGAGCCGCGGGAATGAAATTGATGACCCCGCCCGTAGCATTACGGCCATAGAGCGTTCCCTGCGGCCCGCGCAGCACTTCGATGCGCTCAAGGTCGAGGGAATTCAAAAGGCCTGATCCGGTACGCGGCTGGTAGATACCGCCCGAATAAACGGCTACGGCAGGCTCGGCATAACCGGTGTCGACGATCAATCCGACACCGCGGATTGTTACGAGCGCAGCTCCGGTTTGCTCAGATATCTGCAGGCTCGGGACCATACCGACCAGGTCCGATGTTTGGTTGACGCCGCGAAACTCGATGGCCCCTTCCCCGACGGCCGAAACGGCAGCAGGAATATTGAAAGTCGTACCTTCGCGCCGCGTCGCTGTAACGACGATCTCGCCAGAAGCCATTTTCCCGTCTGAGGCATCTACCTCTTCAGGAATAGCAGCCTGAGGGGCATTTTGCGCCCATGCCACTGAGGGACTTCCAATCAGCCCCACATATGCTGCCATTGCAATCAAACTGGTCGAACCCAGTCTATTTTTCAGAATCTTCATATCATCCCCTATTGACATTAGCGCCACACGCCCGATTGAAACAGGACTCAAATCTGTTTAGGTCGCCCTTAACAAACCGTCCCAAGCTGTAAATTTTTTGTAACATGATTTTTTCAGTAACCGCCAGCCCAGGGCTAAACACAATTCTTGCATGGCGAGAATTTCTGTTGTCCGGTAAATGGCAGATCGGCTTGGCTAAACCAGTACACATCGCGGTGAGAGAAATAAGAATTCTCGTAAGGTATATCTTACAGGCAGATGCTTCCGCTTCGTTGCCGAATCGGCAATAATAATATCTGGCCAATGCGGAAAAGAATCAACGATGCGCGAATCGAGAAACCGGTCATGTTCCTCGCACGTAGCAAGGTTTCGCGACCGGTTAGCTGTGGAGGATTTTCGCAATGTTGGTCTACTACTCCCAACCAACCGGCCCCGAGCTAACAACATCTCCAGCATAGCTAATGAAATGAGCAACCGTAAATCTGACCATCATTGGGTGGCTGCGCAGCTACCTTATGGCTGGTCCGATCAATGCCTCGTCGGCAAGTGGCTAATAGTAACGTTGCGTTCGTCTCGGATGGTGATACCTCACATACCGGGTGCGCGAAACTGCCAATCGAATTCGCGGGTCAGCGCCGTTCCGGTCGCCAGAAGATCACGCTCGCACAAGGCCGGCGCAATCAATTGCAAGCCGATAGGAGTCCCGGCGTCCGAAAGTCCGCATGGCAGGGCAAGGCTTGGCAGACCCACAAGGTTGGTCGGGAAGAAGTTCCTCCAAACAGCGTCGAAAATGTGATCACTGGAACCATCCGGCCACACATAATTTTCGACATCATGCGTGGTCGGGGCGAAGGGAACGCCCGGGGTCACCAGAAAGTCCACCTCTTCAAAAGCAGCGGCAAACTCGCGCGCGAGTACAAAGCGGAAATCCATCGCTTTCAGATAATCCCCTGCCAGCACTGCATCGCCCAGCGCCAGATTGGGCTTGATGATCGAACCATATTGTGGGCGAAATTCTCGCAACTGGCCTGAATGATAATTCGCAGCTTCGGACAGCACGATCGCCTTTTGGGCAGCTTCAGCATACCCGATAGATGGGAGCTTGACCGGCACAAGCTCGATGCCCGCGTTTTCCAGATTGCTCAGGACGCTGTCCATCACGGCTTGGCATTCGGCAGACATGCGCGCCCGATTGAAGAAATACTGCTCCTCAATGCCAAGTCGCAGGCCGGACAGGCCGTTTCCTGCAAGCTTGCTAGGCTCCGCCCGGAGGGTGCTTGTCTGTTCAAGCAGGTCAAGCATGACCTCCAGATCCCTGACCGAGCGGGCCATTGGGCCAACCGAATCCAGAGTGCCGGAAACCGCAAAGCAACCCTCGGTAGAAATCAGCCCGGTCGTGACTTTCAACGCCGAAGTCGCGGTGACCGCCGCAGGAATGCGCACCGAACCGCCTGTATCTGTTCCCAGCGCGGCATAAGCCATCCCTGCAGCAAGCGTCGCCGCGCTGCCTCCGCTCGATCCGCCGGGGATCAGATTTTCCCCCCATGGATTGTTTACGAAGCCGAAATGTTCGTTTTGCGAAGCTACACCGAAGGCCAATTCGTCAAGATTTGCCTTGCCAATAACAATCGCGCCTGCCTTCTCCAGAGCGGCCACTGCTGGTGCTGACCGGACGGCGGGCGGCGCATCTTTCCAGCATTGTGTGCCGCCGGTATTCACTCGCCCGGCAATATCCAACAGATCCTTTACGGCAATGGGCACGCCGTGCAGCGGCCCAGCGATCTGTCCCTTGCCGCGCATCTGGTCGGCATTTTCGGCCTGTGCCAGAGCATCATCGGCAAATACTTCGGTGAACGCATTCACGCGTTCTCCGTGGGTTGATATCTGTTCCAGACACGCTTTCACCGCCTCGACAGAGGAAACCTCCCCTCCCTCCAGCATACCGCGAAGCGCGGTCAGATCGGCAAAGACCAGTTCATTCGCCATTGCCATTCTCCTTCTCAAGTTCAACGAGCAAAGCTGCGGATTGCCCCGCTGGCACTTGCCCACCAGTTTCAGGAACAGTGGCTAGCAAACCCATAACGGCGTTCACGACATCCGCATCGAACTGTTTGAGAGATGCACGCACATGAGGGTGCGTTTCAAATAGCGCCAATTCCACATCCGATAGATGCCCTGATTTTGTCTCTGTCACTGGAGGGAGCCTTTCTAACCGTTGGTCTGTGCGAAAATCTTCCCGGGGTTGAGCACACCGTCCGGGTCGAGCGCCCGCTTAATCGCGAGCATGGTTTGGGTGGAGCCTCCCGCTTCTTGCCTGAGCAAGTCCTGCTTGCCAACGCCGATACCGTGTTCGCCGGTACAGGTTCCACCCATTTCGATGGCGCGGGCGCCCATGCGCTGATGCAATGCTTCGACAGTCTCCAGCTCGGCGGGAACGTCCGGATCGAACAGGAGAAAGGCGTGAAAATTGCCGTCACCGACATGGCCCGCAATCGTACCGAGAATGCCTGAAGAATCGATATCCTCACGAGTAGCCATAATACAGTCTGCCAAGCGGGATATCGGAACGCACACATCCGTGATCAGAAGCTTCTTACCCTGCTGCAATGACCGGGTCGCATAAAGCGCATTGTGCCGGGCTTTCCAAAGCGCTGAACGTTCTTCGGACTTAGTGGCCGTGCGGGAAACCGTGCCCCCTTCGCCTTCGACAAGCTCCTGAAAACGCTCCATCTGTTCTGCGACCGCAGCCGGTGGCCCATGGAATTCCACAGCCAGCGTAGGAGAGACAGGATAATCGGCTTTTTCAAAGGAGTTTATCGCAGCCATCATGGCCTCGTCCATCAGTTCGATCCGGGCTGGATCCAGACTGGTCTGGATCGCCAGGATGACCGTTTCAACCGCACCTTCCAGAGTTGGGAAGATGCACATGATCGAAGCTGCAGTTTCCGGGATCGGATGCAGGCGCAGTGTCAGTTCAGTAATGATGCCCAGCGTGCCTTCGGAACCCACAAACAGGGCCGTCAGATCATACCCTGCCGCCGATTTTGGGGCGCGCGTACCGGTTTCGATCACGCTCCCGTCAGGAAGCACGACGGTACAGCGCAGAACATTTTGCCGCATGGTGCCATATTTGATGGCGTTGGTGCCCGATGCGCGTGTCGCGGCCATACCGCCCAAAGTTGCGTTAGCGCCGGGGTCTATCGGGAAAAACAAACCGGTATGACGAAGCTCTAGATTGAGCTCTTCCCTGCAAAGTCCAGCTTGCACGGCGACGGTCAAATCTTCTGCATGCACTTCGACAACGTCGTGCATCTGCGACAAATCAAGACACAGCCCGCCGGCAACCGCCAGCGCGTTACCTTCCAGCGAAGTACCTGCCCCCCAAGCCATGACCGGGCAATCATGTTCGGCGCACAGACGGACGATCTCTGATACCTCGTTCGTGGATGCCGGAAACGCCACATGGTCTGGCAAACCACTGTGATAGGCTTCGTCCTCCGAATGGTGCTCCCTGACCGTCTGCGTATCAGAGTACCGATCACCCAACAGCGCTGACAATTTGGACTTGAGATCAAGAAAACGCTCCGGGTTGGACGCTTGCCAATTGATCCCCGGAAGGCTTTGCGAAGCCGCCGACGTCATGATGTCAGTTTTCCCTTTTCGGCAGTGTCAGAAAGTTTGACAGGGGCCGCCCAAGGCGAATTGGCGTGGCGATCCCAATAGGTTTCGTGCAGTCTGCGTGTGATAGGGCCGGGGCTACCGCCGCCAACTGCCGTATCATCGAGCCGGGTTACAGGCATGATGCCCCCGGCGGTCGAAGTTACAAAAATCTCTTGCGCCCTGCGCAATTCTGTCAAGGTCACGGGTGCCACTTTGGTTGGAATGGCCAGATCATCACAGATATCAAGGGCCGACCGGCGTGTAATGCCTTCCAGAACGCCTTTGTCCGGCGTTAGCACAGTGCCATCCAGAACCGCGAAGACATTGAATCCGGCACCCTCGCAAACCTCGCCATCCTCGGACACCAGAACGACCGTATCGGCACCGCGGTCGCTTACCTCCAGCCAGCCCATGACGAGATCCAGCCAGTGATAGTTCTTCACTCTCGGATCGACCGCCGTCGGGGCGATGCGGGTATGATCGCGGCTAACACCGACATGCAAGCCTTGCTCCCATCGTTCCGGCGTCAAAATCCAGCTGAACGGAATAGCGAAAGCTATAAACCGAGGGGTCGCATAGCGGGGATGGCGTTCATAATTGGGCGCCGATCCGCGCGTACAGATCATTTCGACATAGGCATCTTCCAGTCCGGCGCGGGAAACACATTCGTGCAGGACATCTTCGAGTTCAGCCCGATCGAGCGGCATATCCATCCGCAATCTGGCCATCCCTTCCAGAAAACGATCGACGTGATCGGTTAACCGAAAGAAGTTCCCTTTCCAGACATGAACGACATCATATGTCGCGTCAGAGCGCAGGAATCCCCAGTCGAGGATCGGAATGCGGGCTTCCGCGATATCAATGAAGGCACCATCCATATACGCCACACCGGGCGGCATAGAGCGTGGCTGTTTCTGCTGCATAATTCAGGCCTTCTCATTCTTCGTGATCTCGCGAGAACGCCGGGATCAGTCTTTTGGATATTCGATAAGGATTTCGTCCCCATCGACTTTTACAGGATAGGTTCGCAGTGGCTTGACGCATGGATAGTTAGCGGGCTCGCCAGTCTTGATGTGGAAAGAGCCACCGTGGAAGGGACATTCGATCTTGTCCCCTTCTTGCCAGCCTTCACTCAGAGAAGCGTTGCCATGAGTGCACAGGTCATCCGCTGCGAAATATTCTTCATCAACCGTGTAAATAGCTACTTTATTTCCATCATCCATTTCGACGCAGCGCGGCTCTTCTTCGGAAACTTCATTAATAGTACAAACTTTAATCCATTCAGACGACATCAATTCAATCCAATCTTATGTCTTTTTCAAGAAGTTGAAAACAGAAGGCTCCCTCCTTCTTCAAACCGAAGAAAGGATGCAGGTGATCCGATCCCTTCATCTTCGGCGGGAATGGATTGCAACCTACCCAACAACCTCACGCCATTGGCCAACTGCACTAAGCCAATAGCGTATGGAGCCTTGTCTGCAAAGCGTTCTGGTGCGACGCGCACGATACTCCAGGAAAGTAGCTCGCCAACCCCGCTGTCGGTGAAGCGTGCGATATCACTGGAACCGCAGCGGCTGCAGTCACCGTCTTCTTCGAAACTGACAAGCCCGCATGCGTTACATTTCCAGCCGTTCAGATTATTAGACATCTCTGGTCAGTTCCTTTCCAAGATAGTTACTGTCGCAACGGCACCTGCGCCGCCCATGTTGTAGGCAAGCCCAACGGTTGAACCGCCGAATGTCCGATACTGGGCTTCCCCGCGCAAATGCCGAACCAGTTCGACGACTTGCGAAGTTCCGGTTGCGCCGATCGGATGGCCCTTGGACAAGAGCCCGCCTGATGAATTGACAAGCGGACCGCCCTGCCCCGCCGTGAACCCGCTTTGCGTGGCAGCCCCACCTTCCCCTTGAGGGACGATCCCCAGTGCTTCGATTGCGAGAATTTCAGAGATGCTGAAGCAATCGTGGACTTCCACCGCCTGCATGTCACCCGCGTTTAAACCGGAGTCCGCATATGCCCGTTGTGCGGCAACCCGGGGGGCCTCCAACTGGGTAATATCCTGAGCATCGCTAAGCGCGACCGGGCCTGAAGCCTGTCCCATACCTGCAACATTGACGGCGCGGTCGGATACTAGATCCAGCGCTCGCTCAAGCGTTGTAACGATAACCGCAGCGGCCCCATCGCTTATCGGCGGACAATCCAGCAACCGTAGAGGGTCTGCAATCGGTCGAGATTCGATTACCTGATTGAGCTCGATTTCCGCCTGAAAGTGCGCGCGCGGGTTCAGCGCCCCATATTTCCGATTTTTCACGGAGACGGAGGCGATCTGTTCCCTAGTGGTCCCATAGCGGGCCATGTGCGCGCGCGCGATCATGCCGAAGAGCGATGGAAAAGTGGCACCAGCCGACATTTCACGTGCCTGATCACCCGCACTGGCGAGGGCTTGCGTAGTCACCCCAGTGGTTTGCGAGGTCATCTTCTCTACCCCGATCGCCATCGCGGTATCTACCATTCCGTATCGCACGGCCTGAATAGCTGCTTGGACAGAAAGGCCACCTGACGCACAGGCACCTTCCATCCGGGTGGCCGGAACCCCGGTGATACCCAGCCGGTTTGCTATAAGCGAGCCAAGCAGCGCGTCCCCCGTCAGAACCTCGCCGCAGAAATTGCCGACATAAATGGCTTCCAGTGCTTTCGCTTCCAGGCCGGCGTCCCCCAAGGCATCCCGGGCTGCCGATACAGCCAGCGGGCC
>Ga0209345_10000948_pt1 | contig 37148 bp, 35 predicted proteins | sample Cruoilmetagenom7_FD_187294 | JGI IMG/M metagenome (GOLD analysis project Ga0209345, IMG submission 187294) | Oil polluted marine microbial communities from Coal Oil Point, Santa Barbara, California, USA - Sample 7 (SPAdes) (version 2) | ecosystem: Environmental > Aquatic > Marine > Oil seeps ...
AAATCAATTAAATAGCCATTTTTAAAATTTCCCGGCTCACATCTAAAGTAATATTTTGATGTTCACCTAATGCAACCATTCGGTGTTGTTCGAGTTTAGTTAATATCGCATCTATATCATTTTTTCCTAGGTCAACATCTGACAATCGAATAGGTACTTGCATTGTTTGGAAAAAAGCTTCTGTTTTAGCTATGGCTTCTTTTATTAAGGCATCATCATTTTGATTGGTTAAATTCCAGACACGTTTACCATATTGTATTAATTTTACATGTTTGGCTTCTTTACATGTTTTTAGCACAGCTGGGTAAACAATAGAAAGTGTACGGGCATGATCTATGCCGTGTAACGCTGTTAATTCATGGCCTATCATATGGGTTGCCCAATCATGTGGTACACCCACACCAATTAAACCATTTAGTGCCAATGTTGCTGACCACATAATATTACCCCTAATATCGAGGTTATTTTGATGCTCATCAGTTAATGCTAATGGGCCTTCCTCAATCAAGGTCTGTAATATGCCTTCGGCAAAGCGGTCTTGAATTTTTGCATTTACTGGATATGTTAAATACTGTTCAACTGTATGTACAAATGCATCAATCACACCATTACTAATCTGTCTTTTAGATAATGAAAGTGTTGTAGCCGGATCAAGTACGGCAAATACTGGATACACCAGTGGTGAGCCAAAGAATAGTTTATTTCCATCTCTAGTCATAACACTTCCTGAATTACTTTCAGAGCCCGTTGCTGGTAGTGTTAAAACAGCACCAAAAGGAATGGCTTGTTTAACCTTAGCTTGTTTGACCAACATATCCCAAGGATCGCCTTCATCATATAAGGCGGCCGCTGCTATAAATTTTACAGCATCAATAACCGATCCACCACCCACTGCTAGGAGGTAATCGATGTTTTTATCTTTAATAATTTGAATCGCCTTCATAGCCGTGTCGTAAAGTGGGTTAGGCTCTATTCCTGAAAATTCATACCATTTGTGGTTACCCAATGCTTCTTTAACTTGATCATAAACACCATTAGACTTAATAGAACCCCCTCCATAAACCACCAATACTTTTGCATTTTCTGGAATTTCTTTACTAATTTTGTTTATTTGGTCTTCACCAAAATGTATTCGTGTTGGATTGTGAAAGGTAAATTTATTCATAAGTTATTCTCCAAAAATTTGTTCTTTATTATGTTTAATTAATACAGATAAATGATTATTAGGAACAATATTTAACTATCCATTGTTCCATCTGTAGCCACGCATCACCGTAAGCTTGGCCTTTAATTACACGGTCGAGTAAGGCAATTCCTGAAAGTAGTTCTTCTAGTTTATCTGCATTTAATCGATTGAGTGCAGATTGAATTTGTGCTTGTTGGTTTTGCCAAATACCTTGTTTACGATAATCGGCTGGGCCCACTCTTTGTCCTTTGGCTTTAATATAGGCAAAATGCAACAAAGTTCTGATCTGTCGCTCTATAGCCCAATGAATGACAACTATGGCAGTATTGTTTTGTTTCAGGGCTCTTAACATTCTTAAAACACGTACAAGATTATTTTCTAATAATGCATCAGTTAATCTAAAAACATCAAATCGAGCATTGTCTGCAACCAAACCGGCAACATCTTTAGCAGAGATTGATTGATTAGCAAAACGCATCTTCAGTTTGATCAACTCCTGATCTGCTGCCAATAAATTACCTTCAAGTCTCATCGACAAAAGAGCAATAGTATCGTTATCTACGTTTAATTGAATTTTCTGGCATCTTTGACGCAACCATTGACCAAATTCATGAGGTTTTGGCATGTAAACACGCATAAACGAACCTTTGGCTTCAATGGTTTTTGCCCATTTAGTTTTATCGTTTGCTGCAGTCCATTGCTCACATTGAATCATTAAAACAATATCTACTGGCAAATTCTCAACGAATTGTGTAATTGCTTTGGAACCAGCTGCTCCAGGCTTGCCTGTTGGTAAATGTATTTCCATTATCTTTTTTTCTGCAAATAAAGACATGGTTCCCATACTAGCAAATAGCATGTCCCATTTAAATTTATTGTCAACATGCAAAACTTCACGCTCGGTAAAACCCTCTGATTGTGCTTTTTGACGAATAGCATCTGTGGCTTCTTTTAATTGTAGTGGTTCATCGCCGACAATTAAATAACAAGGCTGTAAGCCTTGTGTAAGTTGTGAATCTAGTTGATTGGCATATATTTTCACTTATTTGACTGGCTTATTGATGTGTTGATTTGGCGAATTATTGCCCAAGCCATATCATCTGCCAATTGCTTTCTTAAAGTAATTTCTTCTTGCTGTCCACCACCAATTTGTTGTATATCAAATGAGTAATCTTTTTCCAGGTGAACACTCTGCTTTTTTGAGTCTGCAATGCTGTATTCGACGTCGTATTCTAAACGGTATTCTTGTACCTGATTATTTGCACCGATTGACTGAACCACCTTACGTAAGCTATCTTTTTGGATATCGAATAAAGCTATATCATCGGTCATTTCTTCGGTTAATTGAACATTTGAAGAAATCAATGCCGTTATCAAGGGACGTTTTAGTAATGATTGTGAGCCTACATTGATTTTTATTTGCGGATAAGTATCTGCCAATGAGTTCCCTGATCTCAAATGGTAACCACAAGAAGTCAAAAGCATAATGAGTGAAATTACTAAGAGATTTTTCATTATGCCACCACTATATTAACTAAACGACCAGGAACTACAATGATTTTTCTGACCTGTTTACCCTCAGAAAACTTTTGAACATTCTCATCATTCAAGGCTAATGCTTCAATTTCTTGTTTGCTAGCCTTGGCAGATACTTCAATCTTGGCACGTAATTTACCATTGACCTGAACCATAAGCTCTATAGAATCCTTAACCATGGCTTTTTCATCAAATGCAGGCCACTGCACATCAACGATTAATCCACTATTGCCTAATTGCAACCAAAGTTCTTGCGTAATATGTGGAACAATTGGTGATAACATTTTGACAATTGATTGCCAACCTTCATTACTAACAGCTTTACCATTATCTGAGTTATCTTTAAATTTAACTAAGGTATTTGTTAATTCCATACACGCAGCAATGGCTGTATTAAAGATTTTACGTACGCCAAAATCATCAGAAACTTTTTTGATAGTTTCATGCGTTTTAAGACGAACAGCTTTTTGTTCTGGTGTTAAGTCATCTTGAATAATTTTCACAATAACACCTTTATTTTCAGCGAATTCACTGATATTTTGCCAGATGCGTTTTAAATACCTAAAGGAACCTTCAACACCTTCATCTGACCACTCTAGTGAATGTTCGGGAGGCGCAGCAAACATAGAGAACAGTCTTACAGTGTCAGCACCGTATTGATTGATTAAATCTTGCGGGTCAACTGTGTTACCTTTTGACTTAGACATTTTAGCGCCATCTTTTAAAACCATTCCTTGAGTCAATAAATTATCAAACGGTTCATCTGAATCAACATAACCCAAATCTCTTAAAATTTTGTGATAAAAGCGCGCATATAATAAATGTAAAATGGCATGCTCTATCCCGCCAACATATTGATCCACTGGTAACCAGTGATTAGCAGTTTCATCAAGAATACTTTCATCATTTTGAGGATTTGTAAATCGCGCATAGTACCAAGATGACTCCATGAAAGTATCAAATGTATCTGTTTCTCGTTTGGCATCTTTACCACAGCTAGGACATTGAGTATTGTAAAATTCGGGCATCTTCTTAATTGGAGATCCGCCATCTGCATCAAATTCTACATCTTCTGGCAATACAACAGGTAAGTCTTCAGCTGGAACTGGAATCGTCCCACAATCATCACAATAAATAATTGGAATTGGACAACCCCAATAACGTTGTCGAGATACACCCCAATCACGTAGACGGTAATTTATTTGTTCTCTGCCAATATTATTTTGTTCTAATTTATACTTGATAGCTTTGAAGGATTTGCTGAAATTCATGCCATTGAATTCTTCAGAATTTATTAACTTGCCCTTTCCTGTATAGGCTTCTTTAGATAAATCAATAGTCTGTCCATCTGTTGACTCTATTACTTGATCAATAGCTAAATCGTATTTCTGTGCAAATTCCCAATCTCTTTGATCATGTGCAGGTACTGCCATAACTGCGCCCGTTCCATAACTAAATAAGACAAAATTGGCAATCCATACTGGCACTTTTTTACCTGTTAATGGATGGATAGCGTAATAACCACTAAACTTACCTTTCTTGTCCATGGTCGCCATAGCGGCTTCATTACTTTGTTCTCTTTTGCAATCTTCAAGAAATTCCTTTAATTCAGGATTATTCTCAACGGCTTTTTGTGCCAAAGCATGTTCTGGAGCTACCGCCAAATAACTGACACCAAACAATGTATCCGGACGGGTTGTATATACAGACAATTTATCTGCGTAATCTTCAACTTCAAAGTCTAATTCAATGCCTTTTGACTTACCAATCCAATTGCGCTGCATTGTTTTAACAGAATCTGGCCAACCAGGCATATTATCTAATTCAGTCAATAATTCTTCAGCATAAGCAGTAATCTTCATTGACCATTGCGGAATAGTTTTCTTTTCTACCAATGCGCCACTTCGCCAACCTCTACCATCAATGACTTGTTCATTAGCTAATACAGTCTGATCAACAGGATCCCAATTAACAGTGGCATCTTTGCGATAGACCAAACCTTTCTCTAAAAGCTGAGTAAAAATCAACTGTTCCCATTTGTAATATTTTGGGTCACAAGTTGCCAATTCCCTTGACCAATCATAAGCTAAACCCAATTGTTTAAATTGGTTTGTCATATAATCCATATTTTCATAAGTCCATTTAGCAGGAGCCGTTTTATTTTTAATAGCAGCATTTTCTGCAGGCAAGCCGAATGCATCATAGCCCATTGGTTGCATGACATTTTTACCTAGCATACGTTGGTAACGAGAGATAACATCACCAATTGTATAGTTACGAACATGACCCATATGTAGATTGCCGCTTGGATAAGCGAACATACTCAGGCAATAGAATTTTTCTTTATTTTTATCAGGTTTAACGTGAAATGTTTTTTCTGTGTCCCATACATGCTGTATAGATTTTTCTAATGATTGCGGGTTGTATTCTGAGCTCATATGTCATTATTAAATAAAATAGTTCCACATTATAATTTTAATAATAGAAATAAACCAGTTTTGTCGAGAGTTTTTATGCTTGAACGACTCTATCTCGTCCTTCATTTTTAGCTTGATAGAGTGCTAAATCTACACGGTGAATCCAATCGTCAACACTTTCTTCTTTTATATATTCAGCCACTCCTAAAGAAATGGTTAAATCAACTTCATCGTTAATTAAACTATTCTTAACATTTTTCCTGAATTCATCTGCCATTAAGTTGGCTTCTTCTTTTGTTTTATCTAAACATAGAATTAGAAACTCTTCACCTCCATACCTATAAATGAATGAGTTTTTAGTAAAGTAACAAAAAAGTAAATCTGCAATTCTTACAAGTACCTCATCTCCCTTAATGTGCCCATACTTATCATTTACTTTTTTAAAATGATCTAGATCTAAAAGAATTATTGAAGCTACTTTATCGTGATTCTTTAAAGTTTTATAAATTGATTTCATTTTATCGTTTAAAGCTCGGCGATTTTCGGTTCTAGTTAAATAATCTTCAGAGGCTAGCTTCTTTAATTCAATTTCTTGAGATCTTAACCCCGAAGCAAAAACATATGCAATTATATTTGTGACTAATACTGTAAAGAGAACCGTTGCAATATCAACAACTTCAAGTAAGCTTATTAATTTGGGTATATAGAAACTTAGCATAATGAAATTAACTATCATCCCTTTCATTGGGCTCATAACATAATATGCACATAACATAGCTGGATAAATCCAATTTATTTGGCTTATACCTTTTATATAGAACGAAGTTACATTTGCAATAAGAGCTAATAAAATTAAGACTAGACTGGCATTTTTAACATCATCAGTAAAATAAACATAAAAATACAATGCTAACATCCCTATTGCAACAACAATGTCAAGAATTGCTACATACCAATCATTATTAATAAATCTAAATATTGCAAATGGAATAATTACAAATGCCGTACTAATCGAAATGACTAACAGCATCTTCGATTGAGCACTTCTATTTTTAAATTCAATTCCCATAAGTTGTATACACTTTATCAAATATCTCTTCTTGCTAGAAGCATTATTTCATGTTTATTTACTTGTTAATTCCTTGAGAAGCTCACGTGAATAGATCCTTTTATATGAAACACTTAAATCAATCATATTTACCATTAATTTATTAATTCTAATTTTTAAACTTTTATTAAGTTTCGAACCACTAAGAAAATATTGATAATCGTTTACAGTACAAATTTTTTTAGATTTATCATTGGTCACTTCAAGTCCGTTGATATTATCAACTTTCAACCATTGTTCTGATTCGCTGAACTGATCTGCATTCAGTTCAAAGCCGTTATGTTTTAATATTACAAATTCAAATTTTCTTAGTAAAGGTGTTAATTTTTGTAGATCTAGCCTGCTTAAAACCTCCACATAACATTGAAAAACTGAATGTGTTTTTTCATTAACTGGCAAGCTTAAATGGATGAGCTCGTTTAGATACAAAGCTGCAGTCTTTGTTATTAAATCCTTAAATTCAACAGTGCTAATAACATTAATAGAGGTAATAGTTTTTAATTGTGATTTTCCAAAAAATTGAATCTTTAATAAACTAAAATAGTGAATTTGTGACTTTAATTGTTTGTTATTCTTAATTCCCTTTGCAATTAATTGCATTAATCCATAATCTTTACTAAAGAATTCAATAATCAAACTTGAATCTTTAAAGTTTCGTTGATGGATTATGTAGCCAGTTGTTTCTGTATAAAAACTCATAGATGAGTATATTGACTAAGGTTAAAAACCCTCATCCTTATACCCTAATTCTTGTAACAATCTATCACTATTTGCCCATGCTGATTTTACTCTAGCCCATAGTTTTAAATTCACTTTTTTACCAACCAATGATTCAATTTCTCTTCTAGCTAAACTACCAACTGATTTTAGAGTTCCTCCACTTTTTCCAATAACCATATTCTTTTGGATTTCCCTTTCTGTCCAAATTAACGCATGTATATGTACAAGATCACCTTTATCCTTATAGGATTCAACCTCAACTGTTAAGCTGTAAGGTATCTCTTGGTGTAAACGTAACATGAGTTGTTCTCTAATAAGCTCAGAGATAAGATATTTAGTCGATTTATCTGTTAATTGATCTTCTTGATAATAATTCTCTGATTCTGGCAATTCTGTATATATTCTTTTAGTTAAATCTTCTACTCCTTTACCTTTTGAGGCGGAGGTATAATAAATATCTTGGAAATTATATTTTTGAAATACTTCATGAACAAAAGGTAATAATTTTTCTTTGTTCTTTATTTGATCAGACTTGTTAACAACTAACAAAACAGGTGTTTTTGTGTGTTCCAGTGCTTTTAATGCCTGATCATCATCCTTTGCCCACTTCATTGCCTCTACTAAAAACAAAATCAAATCAACATCAAGTACAGCCGATGCTGCTGCCCTATTCATGTATTTATTTAGTGCCTTTTTTTGTCCAACATGCATCCCTGGTGTGTCTATAAATAAAATCTGACCTTGATCACTTGAATGAATAGCAAGAATTTGATGTCTTGTTGTTTGAGGTTTAGCGGTTACTATACTAACTTTCTCACCAACAATTCTATTTATTAACGTTGATTTTCCAACATTTGGGCGACCAATGACAGCAACATAACCACATTTATTCATGATGTTTTTATCTTATCCAGTATGCTTTGTGCAGCTAATTGTTCAGCCTTTTTTCGGCTTCTTTTTTCAGCAATAGCTGTCAGTTTTAATTCCTTTACTTCACATTTAATAATAAATGTTTGCAAATGATCCTTCCCCTTAGTCTCTAACAACAGATAATCAGGCACTGCATTTCCATGACTTTGTAAATATTCTTGCAATTGGGTTTTTGCATCTTTATCACTTGTTTCTGGATCGACTTTCTGTAGCCAATTGTCCATAACTGATAAAATAAATTTTTCAGCGACTTCTATCCCTTTATCCATGAATATCGCTCCAAAAATTGCTTCGACTGTGTCAGCTAAAACACTTGCACGATTAAAACCGCCTGATTTCAATTCTCCCACACCAAGAATCAACTTATCACTTAAATGATAATGTCTGGCAATTTCTGCTAAAGTTGTGCCTTTCACCAAACTAGACCTCATACGAGAAAGCTTACCTTCGGACAAAACAGGGAAATTATTATATAACCATTTTGTAACAACAAAACCAAGAATACTATCACCAAGAAACTCTAACCGTTCATTGTTAGTTTTATTCGCACTTCTATGCGTTAACGCTTGTTTTATTAGGTTAGGGTCTTTAAATTCTATAGCTTGACCCAGTATTGATTTCATATCAACAAAATAGCCAATGGTTATTTTAGAGGTAAAGTTTTTTCAAAATGGATTAAGAAATCTAAGTTCCCGATAAAAGGTTCTTGAATATCGTACTTAACTTGTAGTTGTTTACCTCTTGAACGCAGTATTTTAATACTCTTAGGTGTCACATGCTTTTGGTCCACGTAACTTGCCCATAACCCTTTTTGTAATTCTGCTTTCACTTCTGCTGGAGATTTATTTGCCATACCTGATTTACCAGCAACAACCTTCATGGCTTTAACTACACTATAATACTCACTATATATTGGGCCTAATCTCATTCCTGTGTATAGTAAAAACCCAAAGAAGCACATGCCAATAAGCAAGCCAATCATGCTCATGCCTTTTTGTTTATTATTAACTTTCATAATTAACCCTCATTAAATAATTTCATTAGTTTAACATGTGTACTATTTTTTTCAATGACATCGTTATAATAATTTCGTTCCAATTCGCTTCAAACCTTCCATAAAGTCGGTTGTGCGCCAATGCATCCAAATAAACACAGCCCTTCCCACCAAATTCCTTTCGGGAATAAAACCCCAATCCCTGCTATCAGCACTGTTATCCCTGTTATCACCTAATGCAAAATAATGACCTTCTGGAACTGTCACATTCAAATAGTTTGTTGGCCCATAACGGTGATTTTGGGTGAACATCATGTGTTTATTTCCATCTATTATTTCGAATTTTTTCATCAATCCTTTAGAATTTGGATTATCCATTAGTCCTTGGTACGGCCCTTCTAATTCTTGCTCAATTAGTTTACCATTGACAAATAATTCCTTCTTACGAATTTCGTAATAAATCTTATCTCCAGGCAGCCCAACGACTCTTTTAATATAATCAACCGATTGGTCTTTAGGAAATCTAAATACAACAATATCACCTCTTTCTGGTTTACCTACTTCGATTAACGTATCATGCAATACCGGCATTTTAAGACCATATGCAAACTTATTAACATATATAAAATCTCCAGTAAGAAGAGTTGGCATCATTGATGAAGATGGAATCCTAAAAGGCTCAAAAACAAAAGTCCTTACAACAAGTACAAATATCAAAACAGGAAAAAATGAACCAACTTGATCAACCGTATTTGAAAAAAAAGAATGTTGTGAACTTGATTTTTTAAAATAAATAGAAAGAATCCATAATAAACCAGTAGTAATACTGGCTATGCTCAAAAATGCTTCGAAATCAAAATGTATTTCATTCATATAACTTATCTCTTTTATTAATCAACTTTTAGTATCGCTAAAAATGCAGATTGTGGAACTTCTACACTACCAATCTGTTTCATGCGTTTTTTACCACGTTTTTGTTTCTCTAATAATTTGCGTTTTCTACTCGCATCTCCACCATAACACTTTGCCGTAACATTCTTTCTCAAGGCTTTCACTGTTGTTCTAGCAATAATATGAGCACCAATCGCAGCTTGTATAGCTACATCAAACATCTGACGAGGAATCAATTCCTTTAATTTTTCGGCTAAATCTTTGCCTCTTTTTCTTGCATTATCCTTATGAATCAGGACCGATAACGCATCGACAAGTTCACCATTAATCAAAATATCAAGTCTAATCATATCACCAGCTTCAAAATGGCTAAACTCGTAATCAAAAGATGCATAACCACGAGAAACCGATTTCAACCGATCAAAAAAGTCTAAAACCACTTCACTTAAAGGCATCAAAAATCTCATCGAAACTTGCGTCCCCATGTATTGTAAATTTTGTTGGATACCACGTTTTTCAATACATAATCCAATAACATTACCAACAAATTCATTAGGCAATAATATGTTTGCCGTAATCATTGGCTCACGAATTTCTTCATACATTTCAGGTAAATCTGCTGGATTGTCTAATTTTACAATTTCACCCTTGTTAGTCACCAATTCATAAATTACAGTTGGAGCAGTTGTAATTAAATCTATATCAAATTCTCTTTCTATTCTTTCTTGAATAACTTCCATGTGAAGCATTCCCAAGAATCCGCATCTAAATCCAAAACCCAATGCTTTTGAAGATTCTGGTTCATAATTTAGAGCGGCATCATTCAATCTGAGCTTTTCTAACGATTCACGAAGTCCTTGGTAGTCATCAGCTGAAGTTGGAAACAAACCGGCAAAGACACGTGGTTGTGACTCCATAAACCCAGCTAAAGGTTCTTTAGCTAAACTTTTAGTCAAGGTAATAGTATCACCTACAGGGGCGCCATGAACATTTTTGATAGAAGCAGATACATAACCTACTTGCCCGCAAACAAGCTCATCTTTTTCAAGGCGTTTTGGTGTAAAAATTCCCAGATTATCAGCCACATGATCAGTATCTAATGACATAATTCTAATTTTATCTTTTTTAGTCAGTTTTCCGTTAAACACACGAATCAAAGAAACAACTCCAAGATAATTATCAAACCAAGAGTCAATAATTGAAGCTTGTAAAGGTTTATTTATGTCACCAACTGGTGGTGGAATATGTTTTATTATTGCTTCTAAAACATCTACAATTCCAATACCTGTTTTAGCACTGGTTAAAGTCGCTTCACTGGCATCAATTCCAATAACATCTTCAATTTCTTGTCTAACCTTATCAACATCTGCCGATGCTAAATCTATTTTATTAATGACAGGTAAAACTTCCAAGCCCTGTTCAAGTGCTGTATAACAATTGGCAACACTCTGAGCTTCCACACCTTGTGCCGCATCAACAACTAACAAAGCTCCCTCACATGCTGCTAAAGAACGAGATACTTCATATGAAAAATCAACATGACCAGGTGTGTCAATAAAGTTCAGGTGGTAAGTGACTCCGTCTTTTGCTTTATAATCCAAACTCACAGCTTGAGACTTAATTGTAATACCACGCTCTCTTTCGATATCCATACTATCAAGAACTTGTTTATCCATTTCACGTTCAGACAAGCCTCCACAATGTTGGATAAATCTATCTGCTAGGGTTGATTTGCCATGGTCAATGTGTGCGATAATGGAAAAATTACGGATGTGTTGCATTAAGTTTCTCAAATAAGCAAAAATCCCGCATTACACGGGATTTCTAAAATTAATGTAGCATTGTACCTAAAGCCTTAAACGCGTTCAATAACAATGTAACTTTTTACCCCAGCATGTTTGATTAATAATACAATTGGTTCTTCTTCATCTAATTCGCTTAATTCTTTTTTAAAGTGAGCAACATCTTTAATTGAAGTTTTTGCAATTTTTAATATGACATCACCGACAGCCAAACCTGATCTTCTTATTCCTCTGTCGCTAATATCTTTAACCATAACCCCTTGCTCTACACCTAATGCTTCCATCTCTGATGTTTTCAAACTAGCTACTTCAAATCCTAATTTCAATTGACTTGTCTTGGTTGCACTATTGGCACTGGCAATCTCATTACCTTCTAATCCGTCAAGAACCGCATGCAGCACTTTTGCTTTACCATCTCTCATTACAATTAATTCAACCTTGCTACCAGGCTTAACCGAGCCAACCAAAGGGGGAAGAGAAGATGAAGTTTCCACAGGTGAATCATTAAATTCAATAATGACATCTTGTTCTTGTATACCTGCCAGAGCAGCAGCAGAACCTTCATTGATATTGGTTACTAAAGCGCCTTTAGGTGTTTTCAAACCTAAATAACCCGCCATATTTGAATTTACATCTTGAATGTTTACACCTAACAATCCACGTTGTACTGTACCTGTTGCTTTTAATTGCTCTACAACTGACATTGCAACATCAATAGGAACAGAAAATGACAATCCCATATATCCACCCGTATTCGAAAGGATTAAAGTGTTAACGCCAATGACCTCTGCATCCATGTTTATTAATGGACCACCAGAGTTTCCTCGATTAATAGGCACATCTGTTTGTATATAAGGAACATATTGTTGGCGCATTAGTCTTCTACCTTTAGCAGAAATAATGCCTTTAGTGACTGAATTTTCAAAACTTAACGGAGAGCCAATAGCCATAACCCATTCGCCAATTTTTGTTTCGCTTGTTTCTCCAATTTTCAATATCGGCAAATTGTCTGCATCAACTTTTAATAATGCAATATCACTAGACTCATCTTCACCGATCAATTCGGCATGATATTCTCTTCTATCAATCAGTCGAACAGTAATTTCATCTGCATCATGAATAACATGTCTATTGGTAATAATATACCCGTCTGTTGAAATGATAAATCCTGACCCACCAGACACACTGTCTCTTTCTTGAGAATTTTGAGGGTTTTGTGGAATACCAAAATACTTTTCAAAAGAATTACTTGGACGAGAATTATTTCTTGAACCAAATGATTCCCTGGCATTTTTTCTAGCTGTAATGTTAACAACCGCGTCACCAGTTTTTTCAACTAAGCTTGTAAAATCAGGTAGAAAAACTTGCTTTGAAAAACCTAGATTTGTAAAACCAACTAGGAATATACTTAATAAAATTATATGATTTTTTCTCATTGTTGTAAATTTCTCCAATTATTAATAAACCAAAGATATGACATTATATTATTTAATTAGTTGCTCAAAACTTTAAAAATCAATTAAAAAAACTAACTTGAGGTTTGATTTTAAAATAATTAGATTTAATGACATATTTTGCGAGTAAAAACCCAAGGACAAGTCCTAGAACCCCACCAATGTCCGCATTTATTTTTAATATTTCAAATACAAATGAACCCAAAACTATTGTCAAAACCAAAAGAACAATAGGCAGACCATATAAAACTAATGACAACTTCATTAATTCAGATTCATCAAATTTAAACCCTATAACATCATTAACTTGATGCTTTTCATTAAAAAAAGCATTTTCATCTAACAAATGAGATTGATTTAAACTATTGTTTTTCAGATCGACAATCAACTCATCGTCTTGTTTTTTATTAAATAAAAAACTTAAAAAGCCGTCTGAACAACGGCTTTTACAGTCTGAACACTGGGTGTTTTTTTCTAATTTCAAAACAACCCTCGACTCATTAATTTTTATTATTTTCGCCAGTTTAATCAATCGCCTATTGCCTTTATTTTCATCGGGCTTAGTGGTTTGTTTTGGGCAGATTGATTAATCAAAATCAGATATGGCGTATTATAATTTTGTGACAATCCTTGATTAAAAGTCTCATATTCTTTAGCAGATACAGAAGGAAACCTACTCAATGAAAGTGGCACTATAGATTTTGAACTACTCGCTAATGTAACAGGAATATTTGTCTTTAGTGGCTGTGCAATTTCGATTTTATTGGCTATCACAACTCCAGAATTAGCATTAACGCCTTCTATCTGTTGTGTTTGCAACATAAAAACAGACATAAAGGCAACACTTGCGGCAATCCCTAGCCCCATAACTGGTTTCAACCAGCGATTAACCTGAGGTTTTTCAATAACAACATTTTCTTTAATTAAACCAAGTTCAGCACTAACTCGACTAGCAATATCAATGACCAAAGGTTCATCTGCCTCTTTTTGTAAGCATGATTTTATCAAATGATACTTGTCCCATGTTTGAGAAAGGGCTTTATCTGCAGCCATTCTTTTTAATAAAAACTGACTTGCATTAGCTTCTAACTCACCATCCATCAAATTCGATATTTGTTGATTTGATTTATCTGACATAATTTGTTCTCTTGTATTCTTCTTTCAATAAAGGCTTTAATGCTGTATCTACAGCATCTCTTGCCCTAAATATTCTAGACCTAACTGTCCCAATTGGGCAATTCATTTGCTCAGCTATCTCTTCATAGCTAAGCCCTTCAACTTCTCTTAAAATAATAGCTTTTTTAAGATCCTCTGGCAATTCATTAATTGAATCGTGAACAACTTTTTCTATTTCTTGACGTTCAAATTCAGCATCTGGCGTGTCAAAATTTTGTTGTTCATATCCACCCGAATAACTTTCAGCTTCAGATGGTTCAATATCAGAATTTTGAATTCTTCTGCCTTTTGCCACCAAGTGATTTTTAGCCGTATTAATTGCTATCCTATAAATCCAAGTGTAAAAAGCCGAGTCACCTCTAAACTTAGGAAGGGCTTTGTACACTTTAATAAAAACCTCTTGGGTTATATCTTGAATCTCATGGTAATCTTTAATCAGTTTGGATATAACACCGCCAACTTTTTGTTGATAGCGCTGCACCAGCAACTCAAAAGCTTTTAAATCACCTTTTTGTGCCTGTTTAACTAACTCTAAATCAATCGCCTTTTCAGACATGTTTTTGTCTTTATCCTGTTTATTATTCATTGTTGGTATCTATGACATTAGCTTCCTGTAAAAGTTTAACAAATTTTTAATATTTATTTAATATCCAAAATATTGTATTAACCAGCTCCCATTAATTTAGTCCTTTCAGTTAAAAGCACTTCAATATCCTTAGCTGGCATTGGTCTTGCAAATAAGAACCCTTGAAAATATTCACATTCTCTTTCTAACAAATATTCTCTTTGTTCTTCTGTTTCAACTCCTTCAGCTACAATTTCGCGATTGAGCCTTTTGGCTATATTAATAGTCGCATCTAAAATTGCTTCATCTTCAGGATTTAAACCTATATTTTTTACAAATGACTGGTCAACCTTTATATATTTTGCAGGTATTCGTTTAACATAATCGAGACTTGAGTGCCCTGTTCCAAAGTCATCAATAGATAACGTACAGCCTATACTAACAATTTCATTCAGAGACTCTACTAAGTTTGGTACATCATCCAAGCTCATTGTTTCAGTGATTTCAAAGTCAATACTATGTGGGTGTACACCTGATGTATTTATGATTCCCTCTAAAGTCTTTGCTAATAAAGGCTCCATCAATTGTACAACTGATAGATTGATGGAACACGTTAAATTTAATCCATATTTCTTCTGCCACTCTACAATTTTATCACAAGACTGTTTTGCGACCATTTCTCCGACAGGGACAATCAATCCGGTTTCTTCTGCTAAAGGAATAAACTGTCCAGGATTTATCATTCCCAATTCAGGATCAATCCATCTAACCAAAGCTTCAAAACCAATGATGTCTTCTGTTAATGCATTGATTTTTGGTTGGAAGAATGCCTTGATATGGCCATTCTCAATAGCTTTCTTGAGATTATCTTCCATTTCTGTTTTTTGCTTCAGAGCTTGTCCTGTTTCTGAATGTTTGAATATAATATAATCATTAACTCCTTTCAATTTACAATCATACAATGCTAGATCTGCATTCTTCATCATACTAGAAACAGTTTGACCATCATCAGGGAAAATAGATATCCCAATATTAAATTCAACCTCAATACTTTCCCCATTACTTAATAATATTGGATTTTTCAATCTTTCAATAAGGTCTTTAGCTAATAGCTCAATCAATTTTTTATCGATATGAGGATTCAACAACACAACAAATTCATCTGCTGATAATCTATATATTTCACCCTTTGAGCCAAAACATTTACTTATAACTTGTGAAAGATTAACAATCAATTGATTAGTTAATTCTATACCGATATTCTTATTGTAAAAATTAATCTTGTCAAAATCCACAATCATAAGAGACATGTATTTGTTAGCGTCTATTCCTTCATCAATGAAAACTGAAAGTTTATTTGTCATTGATTTTCGATTCGGTAGTCCTGTCAGGTTATCCATTAAACCTTCCATGGTTCTTTGTTTTACTATTTTGTTTTGAAATAAATTAAATTTGCATTGCTCTGCTAAAGAACGTAATAACACAGATATTGTTTGCCAATTATCTATACGATTTCCGCCCCCTGCAATAATTACACCATAAATCTTATCTTTCGCATAAATAGGGTACGCACAAAAACTTTGCAAACTATTAATATTCAGAATTTCAACATACTCACTAGCACGGTTAACATCTCGGTCAATTTTAACTTCTTCGCTTTTTTTAATAATTGGCATTAAAAAACCAAGAGTTCTCTCTAAAATTTTCTTAACAAATGAAGTATTTCCTGAAATGATCGGCTTTTGAAGTTTTGAATTGACGTATTCAAAACACGTAATAAACTTCAAGTCTAAATATATTCGCAACTCTTCTAATAACTTAGGGAAATTTTCCGAAGAAATGTCAGTAAGGTTTATTAATTCGAGATATTGGTAAATATCGTTTGATATACCTTGTTTTTTTTCAGGTGTAATGATGCCTAAAAAAACAATTTCACCATCAATCACACCCATTTGATAACTACTATTAAAGAACTGGGTTTTTTCATTTATTACACATTCAATTATGAACTCAGTACTGTCTTTAGAATTAATTTCTTTAATGTATTTTTCATAATTTGCATGGTTTTTTTGATCATCAATTTGATTCCACAATTGACCAACTAGATCTGTTGGTTTTTGTTGTAAAACCAAGGCAAACTTCTCATTAACTTCAATGATTTCATGGCTGTTAGCATTGACCAAGACCATAGCCTGTAATGAGTCATGAAAAAATGTATTCCACAACTCTTCTAAGCTACTATCATCTTGAAGTATCACAGGTTTAACAGATTCCTTAGTCACATTATTAGAATCTTTTGCTTCAATGAACTCTGAGAGTTTAATCTTTATTTCAGAATTGGATAGTGGTTCAAATAAGACCACATCTGCAATTTCTACAAATTCTTTAAACAATGATTCTTGAATAATAAATTCTTGATTGATAATCAACGCAGTTTTTAGATTCGGGAAGTCTTTGGTTAATTTGACAAGTTGATGAGGCTCGGCAATTAATTCATCCGAACATTCTATTACCAAATAATCGATCTGTTCAGAATGTAATAAACCACTACAAGTCTTAAGGTCCTTTGCCGTGTGAATCATTTCTGATTCTTTAGCATCAAAAAAGTTGAACAATAACAATCTTTCTTTTTTTAAATTACAACAAATTAAAATATGTTTTTGCGCTAAACTAACCATCAGATAATACCCATTGACCATCTCTTAGCTTATATTTTCGCGCATTCCTGTTTCTTAAAACAATTTCTTCAGCCCTTGTCTCTAAAAAATTAAAATTCACACTTTCTTCAATCAAAAACAATAATCTTGTGTTTTCATTAATTTTTAGAAATAGATTGGCTGAGGGCAATGTAGATTTCATTTCCAATAAGTCTTTAGCATGAATAGCTGGAAAAACATAAACAGCAAAATAATGATTTTTAGCTGCGTATTTCAATGCTTCTAAAACGGATCGTGTACTAGGGAGTGGTGCTTGTTTAGATTTAATATTAACCAATCCCGATCCCGGCAACCAAATATAAATTGCCAATCCCGAACGAACTGACATCTGTCTTAGCGCGTCAATGATTCCTTCTGATTCATCACTGGCTATATATTGAAAATTAGTAGCTTCCCTAATTTTCTTTTCGATTTTATTGATAATAGACAGTGAGAAATTAGCCATAATTACATCGTTTCAGTTGCTAAGTGATCTCCTTTGAATGGGGCTAAAAAGGTTTCGATTTTGGTTCTTGCTTGTTCCATATCACTGTTATCAGCAAATTGAACGCCTATACCTGGATGTTTTAACCCACTGGCTCCTTGTGGTGTAACCCATACAACCTTTCCGGTAACTGGAAACCTTTCCTCTTCCATCAAAGATAACAATAAAAACACTTCCTCACCCAACTTATAACTATTATTTGTTTTGACAAACACCCCTCCATTTTGTATAAAAGGCATATATAACTTATGTAATTCTGTTACATCCTTAATATCGCAAGATAAAATACCTTTTTTACCCATTCCAGCGCCCATAAATGCCATTACTTTATTCCTCGAGAATCTTAGTGTAGAACAAACTATTATACATTAACAATGTTATAGAAACATCTGTTATATTAAGAAGTAATTGATATCCTTGTATATTTTTCAGTTGAATTGACAAAAACTAGCTTTTTTGAAAGTTGCTTTTCCAATTGATGAGCAATTCATCTATTAACAATTCTTTTTTTAATGGTGTATCGGTTCGATGTATAAATAGATAAAGGCTTTTAACAAAAACCAACAATTTATCATCCAGATGGGACACGTGAGCTAAACCTATATCAGTTTGAGAGGCGGAATTTTCAAAATTTAGTTTGTTATTTTGCTTTATTATCATCAAAAAATACGATGCCAACATTGAAAAATGCACATACAATTCTTCAGTATTCCATCGTTTTGTGATTTCTAAAATAGTTTTTTGATGATTAACCAAATCTTTTAAATCAGAAATCATTGTTTTCACTTGCAACAATAATTCATTATCTAAAATAGTCAGTGCTGTGATTGGCGCACCATTTGTCAAAGATAGACTTAGTTTGATCTCTTCAGAACTACTACTTTGGGAGTTATTCTTTAACCATTCATATGCATCGTTATAAGCTGGAATTGGTACATTTATTTTCACACATCGGCTTTTTATTGTAGGCAACAAACTCCCTACTTCACTAGTTGTCAGAATAATAACAACCTTCTCAGGTGGCTCTTCCAGTGTTTTCAACAAGGCATTAGCGGCAGCCTTATTCATTTGCTCAGCATTTTCAACAATAATGACTCTAAACAGCCCCTTAGTTGAACTTAATATGATTTTTTGGGTTAACTTTCTAATTTGATCAACTTTAATAATAGATTTTTCGGCTGATACCATTGTGAAGTCAGGATGGTTATTTGCTGTGAATAAATGACAAGCACTACATTCTTTACATGGGCCTGAATCTGACAAGTTCTCACATAATGCCATATGTGCCATATTTCTAGCCAACGCTAACTTCCCCAATCCATTACTTCCTGATAATAAAACGGCATGAGGAACACGATCTAAAAGAACAAATTCATTCCATTGAGCAATACCTTCTCGTAACCACGGGAGTCCAATCATAATAGTTGGCTCTTTTGTTTAGTAAAAGCTTGTTGAATAGATAGTTTTACTTGCTTAATTGATTTTGAAGCATCTATCACAGAATATCTACATGGTTCAAGTTTCGCTTTCTCTCTATAGGCTTGTGTAATCCTTTTAAAGAAAACGAGACTTTCTTGTTCAATTCGATCTGCTTGCCCTCTGTTTTTTATTCTTTGTAAACCAATTTCAGGCTCAATATCCATCAAAATAGTGAAATCCGCCTGTACATCCCCAACAATAAATTCATCCATCCATTTGACAATATCAAACCCAAGTTCTCTACCACCGCCTTGGTAAGCATAACTGGCATCGACATATCGATCTGAAACAACCCATTTACCTTCTGACAAGGCTGGTTTAATAACATTTTGTATGTGCTCATTTCTACTAGCAAACATTAATAATAATTCTGTTTTTGCATGAAGATGGTCTGAGTTCAATAGTATATTACGAATTTTTTCTGCTGTTGGCTCTCCTCCTGGTTCACGCGTACAAATATATTCCACGCCCCACTCGTCAAGAATCTTGCGTATAGTTTTCAATGCAGTTGTTTTACCAGCACCTTCAGATCCTTCCAAGGTAATTAATCGTGGTTTGTTCACAATTTGTTTCCTTTTAAATAACCCTTAACAGCTCTTTGGTGTTCTTCATAAGTATCAGAAAAATAATGACCACCACGATTGTTTGCTACAAAGTACAATGCTTTCCCGTCTTGAGGATTGGCGCTGGCAGCTATAGATTCAATACTAGCCATCGCAATTGGAGTCGGAGTAAGTCCTTTACGTGTATAAGTATTATATGGCGTGTCAGTTCTTAAATCTTTAGTTTTGATATCGCCATCATAGCTCAAACCTAACCCATAAATAACTGTCGGGTCGGTCTGTAAGCGCATGTTTTTTTGAAGTCTGCGAATAAAAACACCTGCAATAATTTCACGTTCATTTGCTTGTGACGTTTCCTTTTCTACAATTGATGCTAACGTTAACATTTCATAAGGGGTCTTTAAAGGCAATCCATTCTTCCTTTTTTGCCACTCTTGCTCTAAGCCTATTTTTAGAGCCTTATGTGCTCTTTTCAAGACATCGACATCTGAATCTCCACGAACAAACTGGTATGTTTCTGGCAAAAACAATCCTTCTGGTAACGCTTCATCAGAATCTAACTGAGCGAGCAATTGTTCATCAGAAATATCATCAAGGGTATGCTTTAGAATTTCATTACTTAATGCTTTCTGTTTCAACTCACGCCAGTTCATGCCTTCGACAATAGTGAATTTATATGAAATGACTTGATTTGATTTGATTTTCATCATTATTTGCATTGGATTTAATTCAGAATCTATTTCAAATTCACCAACTTTCAACCACTTGCCTACCTGCTCCAATCGGCCAAACATACGCCATTGCCATCTTTTACCATTGGCATTATTATTCAAAAGGCTATCAATGAATTTTTTGTAAGATTGCCCTTTTGTGATATTAACGATAGTTGTTTCTTTAAAAACTGTTTGTGCTAGAAAACCTTTATATTGTTGATAATAATAAAGACCCATTCCTAGAGCAATAGTACCTAAAATGACAATGATGATAAAAAGTTTTTTCATTATTAATTTGTATATTTTTTCCAGTTTTCTTGAATTTCATTAGCTACAGGTGACACTTGTTTAAATTCAATTTTATTATCAATATTAGCAATAGAGACAAATCCTTGAACACTATTACAAACCATCATACCATCATACTTTTGCAGGCTTTTAAATTCAATTTTTTTCCATTTTAATTCATAGCCTTGTTTTTGAAGCCAACGTAAAGCAACGCCGTAAACACCACACTTATTAAGTTTTGGTGTATAAAGCTTATCTTTCTTAATCATGACAATATTTTTACTAATTGTTTCAATAACGCGTTGTTTACTATCTAACATGATAGCATCAAAATATTTAGAGTCATTCAACTCTTGCGCTGCTAAAACTTGTTCTAGTCGGTTCAAATGTTTTAATCCAGCTAAGTTTTTTTGTTTGGCTAATCGTACCGAACTCACTGTTAAGTATTCATTTGATTTTGATTTAATATAAGGATTAACTGTAATATAATAATGAATCAGACTTGAATCGCTTCCATAACCTCTTTTCGCATCATCTCTAAACAGCACCAATTTTACAATGTAACTCTCATCATCACTGATAAGAGAAAGAATCTTTGCATAAATTAATGCCTTCGGGATACTCTCTAATTTCAAGCGATCCAAGCCCTCACTTAAACGCCCTATGTGTATATCCCACAAAGCTATCTTTTTATTCCGAACCAACATTGTTTCAAACAAACCATCACCATAGTTTATCGCTCTATTTGTGAGATAATTATTGGGTGTTAATGGAAAAGATGAGTAGAATTTCATAGTGATTTAATCAATGCTTCAGCTTTATAGTAAGATTCTTTAGCTTCGTTCTTAGCAATTGAGTCATAAACGATGCCCGCTCCAGCATGAAGTGATAACTGATTTTTTGACAGGGAAAAAGTTCTAATTAATATATTTAAGTCCATTCTACCATCATCTGTAATATACCCCATTGAACCGGTATATGCACCTCTTGGCGCTTTTTCAAGTTCATCGATAATTTGCATGCACCTTATTTTTGGACAGCCTGTAATCGTTCCTCCAGGAAATGTAGCTTTAATAATATCATTATAGGAAGTATCCTGCTCTAATTCTCCTACAACATTAGAAACGATGTGGTGTACCTTAGCATAAGATTCTACAGCCATAAACTCATCCACTTTTACCGTTCCAATTTTACTCACTCTGCCTATATCATTACGCTCTAAATCGATTAACATGATATGTTCTGCTTGCTCTTTTGGGTGGTTAATCAACTCATCAATTAATGCCTGATCTTTGATGTTATCAATATCTCTTGGGCGGGTTCCTGCTATTGGTCGAGATTCAATAACATTATCTTCTACTTTAACCAATCGTTCTGGAGACGAACTTATTATTGAAAAGTCTTTTGTTTGTAACAACCCTGCAAATGGAGCGGGGTTGTGTATTGAAAGCGATGTGTATAACTCTAAAGGATTGATTGTTTTATCTGATTTAATTTGCCAATTTCTAGCCAAGTTAACTTGATATACATCACCTTGTTTAATGTATTCTTTCGCTGTTTCTACATTGTCAATATAACTGCCTATATCATCTTGCTGGATTGCCAAGAGATTTTCAAATTTAACTTTTAGGCATTTGTGCTTGTTTAAAATTTTATTTAATTTTTTTATGCGTTTTTTCGAATCCGCAACTAGCCAATAGCTATTCTTAACATGATCAATTATTACTGCTGATCGACAACGAATAGCCACTGCTAAAGGTTGTTGATTATCATGTTGAATATTTACCAAGCTGTATTCCCATGATTTTATACTTGCGTAACTCAAATACAAAAACCAACCCGAGTAAAAAGGAAGTTTATGCTTTCCTGTATTTTCTAATGATGCGTCAAAATTTTCCAATAATTCATTCAACTCACTAACATTATATGCTTTTTTAATTTTCTTAGATTTTGCCAACAAAATACTGAAGCGGCCCGTTTTATCATTCTTGGTATTACTGGCTAGCAATGCAGGGAATTTCTTTGGGTAACTCCGAGCTAGACCAATCAAATCTGGTTTGACTTTTAGCTTCACTCGGAAGTTGCCGCATTTTGTTTTTGTCACTTTGATTTTCGAAATAACAAGGTAGCATTTGTACCACCAAATCCAAATGAATTTGACATAGCAATATCAACTTTTGCATCTCTCGAAGTATTGGCAATATAGTCCAAATCACATCCTTCACCTGGATTATCTAAATTGATTGTGCCTGGTAAAACATTATCATTAATTGCCATCAAACTAAATATTGCTTCGATACCACCAGCTGCTCCAAGCAAATGCCCAGTCATTGATTTTGTAGATCCAACAGCAGTATTATAGGCGTGCTTTCCTAATGCAACTTTAACTGCGTCAGTTTCACCTTTATCACCTAAAGGAGTCGAGGTTCCATGTGCGTTAACATAATCAATTTGTTCAGGGTTTATTTTAGCGTCTTTCATGGCATTTTTCATACAACGCGCAGCACCTTCTCCACCTGGAGCAGGAGAAGTAATGTGATAAGCATCAGAACTCATTCCAAAACCAGTAACTTCTGCATAAATTTTTGCACCACGAGCCTTAGCATGTTCGTATTCTTCTAATACAACAATACCAGCACCATCACCTAAGACAAATCCATCACGGTCTTTATCCCAAGGTCGAGAAGCGGCTTGTGGGTCATCGTTTCTTGTTGACATTGCCCTGGCTGAAGCAAATCCACCCATTGCAATTGGTGTAGTTGCATATTCACAACCACCACAAATCATCACATCAGCATCACCATATGCGATTGTACGCATACCCATACCTATATTGTGTGTTGCAGTTGAACAGGCTGTGACCACTGACAAACTCGGGCCTTTGATGCCATACATAATGGACAAGTGCCCACCTGCCATATTTATAATAGTACTTGGCACAAAAAACGGAGATATTCTCCTAACCCCTTTCTCTTTCCAAGTTTCTGTTGTTTTTTGTATACCATATATTCCGCCAATTCCAGCACCAACATAAACACCAATCCTCTCGGCATTTTCTTCATTGATTTCTAAATTTGCATCATTTATGGCATCTACTCCTGCAGCAATACCATAGTGCATAAAAGGATCCATCTTTTTAGCGTCTTTTTTCTTAATGTATTTTTCAACATCCAAATCAGATATTTCACCAGCTATAGTACAAGCTAAATCTGTGGTATCAAAATGAGTTACTTGACCTATACCACTCACTCCATTTTTAATATTATTCCAAGCTGACTCTAGCGAATTACCAACAGGAGAAACAATCCCCATACCTGTTACAACTACTCTGCGACCATTCATTTGTATAAATCCCCAATATAAAAAAAGCCACGTAATTTTACACTACATGGCTTTTCATTTTAAACTATTTTAATTAATTAAGCGTTTGCTGTAACGTAATCAATAGCTCCTTGAACTGTAGTAATTTTATCAGCATCTGATTCTGGAATTTCACAATCAAACTCTTCTTCTAAAGCCATAACTAGCTCAACAGTGTCTAAAGAATCAGCTCCTAAATCATCTACAAATGAAGAACTATTGTTTAACTCAGAAACCTCTGCATCTAAATCTAACTGTTCTACGATAATATCTTTAACGCGTTTTTCATAATCGCTCATATTGTTTTGTACCCCTACGGTGTAAATTTAAAAAATCGACTGGTATTCTATTCAATGATAAAATAATAATCCAGTTTTATATGGTGATTAACAGCAATGACATCAAGTTAAATGATGAAAATAACATTCATTTATACCATCCGCCCTATTAACATATGTTATTTTTCTGAATTTTTCGCTTCACGATAAACCTGCAAATCATTATCGAATTTAGTTTTGACCTTTAAAATTTCAGATTGTTTGTTCTCGATAAACTCTTTTTGATATTTGATTTTCTTCTCAATTGTCACAATTCTAGATTTTAAAGCCGCTGAAACTTCAGTTCCACTTCTTTCATTTGCCGCAGCCATTGATAGCAATTGTTCTCGACTTGTTTTCTGAAAATCTAAGCTTTGTTTCGCAGATGTAATATTTCTTACAATAGCAGACATCCTTTCATCTTTTAAACGAATAATTTCTTGCTCATTCGTATAGGCTTTAATAATATTTGCTCTTTGCTTGGCTATTTTTTTTGCTTGTTTTTTTTCTTCTCTAATACGTTTCTGCTCATCTCTTTCGGCTTGCAATTCCTCTGCTGTTTTAATATCACTTACTTTTTCCAAGACAACTCCATCTTGATTAATCTCTTGATGCTCTTTTTTAAGTTGGTCTGGAGGCACTTGATTACTATAAGTCACTTTTCCATTTTCATCAACCCACTTATAAAGTTTCTTCTTTGCATGACTAGGACACGCAATAAAGCAAAACAAAACAACGATAATAAATAAATTTTTCATAAGATTCCTCATACAGCTAATATAACTAAAATTGCAACAAACACCAACCAAACCAACAACATTCTCTTCAAGACACTAATAGTAACTTTTTCAATACTTGTTTCATCCTCTGATTCTACTTCACAATTTTCTACAGCAAAGTCAGCCGCTTCATATAAAAAAGTATCGTCCATTGCTGATATATTCTCAAAATTCATATAAGCTTTACATTTTTTATAAATGCGTTCGAAATCACTGGCTATAGCAAGTGAAACAACCATCATCCAAGATACTGGATAATTTAAAATTTTCATTGATTTTACAACAGCTTGTTTTGATTTTTCTTCATCATTTGTATAAAAATTCAATCGTTCACTTAAACGATAAATTAACGCACCAACAATTCCCAAGACTACATACCAAAAGAAAACACCGAACCATCGTTGTAACGAAATTTGAGTCATTTTTTTTATCAATATAGAAACATTGGCATTTTTACGAACACCCAACTTAGATCGAATATTTCCACTATCAACGTCTTCTTTTATGCTTTCTGGCCCGATACAATAACTCAAGACTAAAATAGATATGACTAAACTTCCTAAAATTGAATCAAGTATACTTAACAAAACAAAACTAATTAAAAACACAGGAATTGCAATGGTTAAAACAATAGTCAATTCCGGAATTGATTTTTTCATCTTTGTAGCAATCCACAAAGACCAAGATTCAAACCAGTCAAACCGCCTAAATCTTTCAGGTTTACTTACTAAGTGACTCACAATGTAAGCCAAAATAAGCGCTAATAATTTCATGGAAAATCCTAATTGATGCAATAATTAAATAATTTTAACATATCTTAACTGAAATAAAACTGAATAAAAATACCTATCTTGTAAATAGAGCTATAGACTCAACATGCGACGTATGTGGAAACATATCCATCACACCTGCTTTAACCAATTTAAAACCCAACTCATTGACAAGTCTATCTGTATCCCTGGCTAAACTTGCAGGATGACATGAAACATACAGCAAAGTTTTCGCCTTAGTTTGAGCAATTAAAGGTAAAACTTCCCACGCGCCACTTCTTGGCGGATCAATTAATACTTTTGTGTAATCATGTTGAAACCATTCTGAGTTTTCATGATTTCTACGTAAATCAGCTTCATAAAAGGCAACATTGTCCAACTTATTCAATTCAGCATTGTGGATCGCTCTGTCAACCAAGGATTGATCTCCCTCTATGCCTACAATTTTTCGAACCTTTGTTGCCAAAGGTAGAGTAAAGTTACCTAGACCACAAAATAAATCTAAAACAATATCTTCTTCTTTTATGTCTAATAATTTTATAGCTTGAGCAATCATTTTTTCATTCATTTTTGCATTAACTTGAATAAAATCACTGGGTAAAAATTCCATGCGAACATTATAATCTGGCATATCAAAGTATAATGGTTTGTCACATTTTGTCATTTCAAAAATAGTCTTAGGGCCTTTTGATTGGGAATAAATTCTTACATCATTCTTTTCTGCAAAATCCAATAGAACTTTCTCATCATCTTCTCGTATAGGTTTCAAATGACGAATAATTAAAGCCACATCATCATCGGCAATAGAAGCTTCTATTTGCGCGATATGTTGTTTAATATATAATTGCTCAATCATGACAGCTAAAGGCTTTAACAAGCCATCTAAAGGCTTTTGTAACACCTCACAATAATCCATATCTGCAACATAACGTCCATCTTTTTCTCTAAAACCAACCAACACTTTCTCTTTTGCTATAACCCATCTAACCGACAATCGTGCGCGTCTACGATAATGCCAAGAATCAGCAGTCAACGGTTCCATCCATTCTTCAGGTTGAATTTTTGCCATTTTAAGCAAATTTTGCTTTAAGGTGTTTTGTTTAAATTCAATTTGTTTTTTTGGTTCAAGATGCATCATGGTACAGCCATTACAAACATCATAAAATTGACATTGAGCCTCTACTCTATCATCAGATGCTTCCAATACTTCAATTGCCAACCCTTCTTCAAAGTTTTTATTACCACCTGTGTGTTTAGCCATCACTTTTTCCCCTGGCAACGCACCGTTTACAAACATTACTTTACCATTGATACGTGCAATACCACGCCCATCATGACTTAAATCCTCAATAACAACCTCAACAGGTTGTTCCATTAATTTTCTTCTGCGCTGTCTTGCCATAATTATTTGATGCAATAAAAAACGGTATTTTAAATCAAAATACCGTTTGTGTTAGTATATTCAGCTGTATTGTTAATAAAATCCTATTTTCTAGGAAAACCAACATAAGCCCTATAAGTTTTACTTAGTTTGCCAAACACCCTCAGCATCTTGAAATTTCCAGCCTGAATGCGCTTGATCTCGCCAAGTTTTAACAAATACATTCTGAATAGACTCTTCCCAATCTGCATGGCCATTTGCAACAGCTAATTCGCGGTATAGGGCTTTTCTATCCCTGTTTTCATCAGCTACTAACTTCTTAGCTTTTTGACGATCTTTCAAACCCAGTGATTTTGCATCTAAGATTTCAATAAATCCTTGATTAGAAAAACCAATGACTGCATTGTCTAAATATGTTTTTAAACTACTGTCATAACGTTCTTTCATGCGATTAGTAATATCGACAATAGCTGGTGATGAAATATTTATATTCACTTCAGCATGCGCCGCAGAAATAAAGAAGTTTAATGGGTTAAAATTAAATCCCTGGGGATTTTCTCCTACAGGCTCCTCGTTATCATCTTCGCCAATGATTTTGTTGACTATCTTGGCTGCTGCATCTTCAGCTTCTGCCGCAGGAAAATAAACATTAATTGTCACGCAAGCAGTCACGAATAAAAACACCGAAGAAACGAGTAAGAAATTAAGCTTTTTCATGGTTTTCCTCTTATAAAGTAAGCAGATTATAACAAAGTTATATAAATATTAGCTGAATTTCGTTCTTGTTCGGTTAACAATAGCCACTAATGACAACATGACAGGGACTTCAACCAAAACACCAACAACTGTTGCTAACGCTGCTCCAGAATGCAAACCAAACAAACTAATCGCTACGGCTACAGCCAATTCAAAAAAGTTAGAAGTTCCAATTAAGCAGCTCGGCGCAGCTACATTGTGTGGGATTTTCCATTTCCAAGCGATGTAATAAGCCAAAGCAAAAATACCATATGTTTGAATCAATAATGGAATAGCAATAATAACAATGTCTAAGGGTTTATCTATAATTGCCTGGGCTTGAAGTCCGAACAAAATGACAATAGTTGCCAACAAACCAGCAATCGAAATTGGAGCTATCCTACTTAAAAAACCATTTAATGTTTTTTCACCTGAACGAAGCAAAATATTCCTTGTAAAATAACCCGCGACAAGAGGAATTAACACATACAAAACAACAGATAACAACAAAGTGTCCCAAGGTACAACAATATCAGTCACCCCTAACAAAAACCCTGCAATAGGTGCAAAAGCCACAATCATGATTAAATCATTGACAGAAACTTGAACCAAAGTGTAATTGGCATCGCCTTTAGTTAATTGACTCCACACAAACACCATTGCCGTACACGGAGCAACACCTAATAAAATCACGCCAGCCAAATATTCATTAGCTGTCTCTGGATCTAACCATCCTGCAAAAACATATTTAAAAAACAATAACCCAATCAATGCCATGGAAAATGGTTTAATCAACCAATTAATAATTAGTGTTAAAATAAGACCTTTAGGGTTTTTGGCGACATCTTTAATCGATGAAAAATCAACTTTCACCATCATTGGATATATCATTAACCAAATAAGTACTGCCACAACAATATTGACATGAGCATATTCAAAAGATGCAACAAGTTCAAACAACTGAGGAAATAAGTGCCCTAGCAATACTCCTCCAGCAATACAAAGTCCTACCCATACAGTTAAATAGCGTTCAAACAAATTCATAATGATGTATCCCCGATATAATTTAAATTTTCGACAGTAACCCCTGAAAGCTCTAACAATGCATTAATCCGTTGTTCTAATTGATCAAAAGCCATAGCAAAAGCAGCCTCTCTTCTATTGCCTTGTACTTTATCGGGGTCTGGAATCCCCCAATGCGCTTTAATAGCGTGGCCCAAATAAACAGGGCATGTTTCATTGGCGGCATTATCACAAACCGTTATCACAATATCAAAGTTTATATGTGCCAAATCATCCCATGACTTACTTTTAAAGCCTGTTGTTATTAGATTTTTACTTTGCAACATTCCAATACTATCAGGATTAACCTCTCCGGTTGGGAAGCTACCTGCACTATAAGCTTTATAATCATTCTCACCGAGGTGATTAAGTAAGGCTTCTGCTAAAATTGAGCGGCAAGAGTTACCCGTACATAAAAACAAGACATTTTTCACAAGTATTTCCTAAAAATCTGATGAAGCTTAATTATAACTGCTCAAACAAAAACGTTGTATAAACGCATCATGATTAGGCAAAGAATTTACCGCTTGTGTGACTTGGGTTTTAATCTGCAATAACTGATTACTCATCTCACTTTCATCTAACATATCAACTAACGGATGATAATTTGAAGATTTGATGCCAAAACCGATAAAGGCCGAAACCCACCTATGTTTTTCAATTAAGGACTCGTCATAAACTGGTTGCCTTCCATAACTTTTAAATAGCTCAATAGCATGTTGTAGCGAATTTGAGATTAACAATGTTCGACAGCTTTTCCAAAACTCAGAGTCACTGCGTTTATTTAGAACAAATGGTAATTTATGGTAATCTGAAACTAAAGCATATTCAGCCACAGTCAACCGATTATATTGTTCAGCATTTGTGAAGTCATTTTTATTGGGGTAAAGCTTCATAAAACGATCTAAGGCATTTTGCAAGAATTGAATATTTCCAATCTCAAGTGGTTCAATATTAGCCGCACTTTCACCTAACGCTAAGCAATTGTTTATCCAAAAACGTTCTCGATTAACAGAGTTAATATTTTTCTTAGAAACCGCTCCAATCAACTTTCCTCCATGGCTCAATAATTCCTTCTTAGCTTCATCGTCATTTAGAAACTGGCTAGAATAAGCATATACAACCTCTTTTCGTCCTTGTAATGGTGTCGTTCTAATATAGCCAAAAGAATGAGGCATGAATTCAACACAAGCGTTTTTTATTTCATTTTTATTGTCAAAAGTTGCAAATAACATTTTATCATAAGCATTATTTGTTATCACTTCTTCGAACTCATCATTAGCAAGTTGACCAATCAATAACCGTTGCTCACCACTACAATCAATAAAAAAATCACCATGTATATCGAAATCATTATTACCTAACAGTTTTTCAATACTTCCTTTGTTATTTTGAGAAACACCATTAATATTAACAGTATATTTTTTAACACCACAAGACTTAGCCTTTGATTCGAGAAAATCACTGTATTTTTCATTATCAAAATTTAAACCAAATGCCAATGTCGATAAAATTGAATTGTTTTCAAAATTCGGAAAGGCAAACTTTCCTAATTTTGCTGTCATTGCCGCTAATGAATATTCATTAAGGTTAGATATATTTCCTAATTGCTGTGACTTTATAAACAACTGCTGAAAATCAAATATACCTTTTGTAAAACCCTGTTGTCTATAAGGAACAACAAATGCATCATTCAAATCATTCCAGTCATTATAGTGAGCTCCTAGATTAAATGTAGCATGTGTTGCTATCATCAACTCTTTTAAATCTATACCCAAACTTTGATAAAGCACATTGGATGAAGGAACACTTGAAGATGCCTTACACTCTTCTACTTTCTGGCAATCAACCAAAGAAACTTTAACATTTAAATCTTGCAAATTTTTAGCTAAAAACAAGGCTGTTGTCCATCCTGTTGCGTTACTTCCAACAATAACAATATTTTTCATAAGCTTAATTTGTCGATTTGCAAAATTTATTTATCGTTTCAATGTGACTAGGCATTGCTGAAACAGATTGTGAAATTATGCTTTTCATTTGGTTTAAAATTCCTGACAATTGACTTTTCTCAATACAATCAGCACGAGGATGATAGTTCTTTGGTATCAAGTTTTGCCCCAGCAAAACAGCCAACCAATTTTCATTAACGAATATTTCTTTATCGCACTCGGCAATGTGCCCTGTTTTCAAAAACAAGTCGATACGATAAGCCAGTTCATCTGGAATAGACATTGCCTTACAATATTGCCAAAATGGCGTGTCGATTCTTTGAGTAGTTTTGTAATGTAAAATTAAAAAGTTTTTTACTTGGTCAAACTGCCTATCCATCTGTTGGTTATAATCATCAATATCGATTTGACTAAAACTTCTGTCTGGAAAATGTGTAATTAACTTCATAATGCTGGTTTGAATCAGGTGAATACTGGTTGATTCAAGTGGTTCTAAAAAGCCGCTAGATAAACCAATAGCGATACAATTTTTATTCCATAGCTTTTTTCGCTTTCCAGTATTAAACCTAATCACCCTAGGCTCGTTAATTGGTTTTCCCTGTAGTGAACTCATCAAAGTAGCTTTTGCCCTTTCATCATTAACATATTTACTACAATACACATAACCATTGCCCACTCGGTTTTGTAATGGAATTTGCCACTGCCAACCTGCATCTCGGGCAATAGATTTTGTATAAGGAATAGCCTCTTCAACACTTTCTGTTTGTACAGCTACAGCTCTATCGCAAGGCAACCAATGTGACCAATCGATATAACCAGTCTTTAGCGCCTGCTCAATCAATAATCCTCTAAAACCAGAACAATCAATAAACAAATCACCGTCAACAATAGACCCGTTTTCTAACTTAACATAATCAATAAAACCACTGCCATCATTCAGCTTTACATCAACAACTTTACCTTCAACCCTTTCCACACCCGCTTGACAAGAAAGCCTTCTAAGATACTGTGCATATAAACTAGCATCAAAATGAAATGCATAAAAGTAATTAGACAATACTGAATTCGGATCATTATTTGGATGAGCAAATTTATTATCAAGCGCGGCTTTGTAACCGATAGAATAGTCGCTGATTGGATTTTTATTGCCTAATTGACGTTGCTTAACCCAGTAATGCTGAAATGATACACCATTCATCTCATGACCCAAATAACTAAACGGATGAATATAGGATTCACCTACCTTTGTCCAATTAACAAATTCAATGCCCAATTTATAGGTTGCATTAGTCGCTCGCATAAATTCATTTTCATCTATCCCAAGCTTATTATTAAAATCTCGAATCCCAGGAATAGTTGCTTCTCCAACTCCAATCGTACCAATTTGATCAGATTCAATTAATTTTATAGAATATTTTGACGAGCCCAAGTATCGAGATAACGCCGCTGCAGCCATCCAACCCGCAGTGCCTCCGCCAACTATAACCACTTTAAATGAAGTTTGAGTATTTGATTTATTCATAGGCCATTAAACTCCTAGACTTTCAATAATTATTAAGCTTTTACGGGTTTTATGATAATTTTAATTGACATAATATCCCGTTATTAATATCCCGAATAATTCTAACATTATTCATCTATCATTTCCTTATCAGCAATCTTTTAAATACAGATATGTAATTAATTTTATCAAAAATATAGCAACAGATAACAGTAATTATATTAAATTAATTTATTACAATTATTAATAAATAAAACCAAATCGCTTGCCATTAGCCATGAATTGGCGAAAATAATATATACAATAGAACATGTTTGAAACACAATGACAAAATCATTCTTTACTTTTTTCTTTCTCTTGTTTGCAACAAATGTACTTAGTATTGACCATTTATCTATGAAGCTACATTTTGATAAACATTTGTTAAACATAGAAGCAACATATCAACTCTCGATAAGCGAACCCAATAAATCTGCTTACTTTATTCTTCACCCAGAAGTAGACTCATTAAATATCTCAGGGGATAACATTGAATCTTTTATTCAATCTACAAGGCCAGATAGGCCACTACCTTACTTGAACTTGAATTTTTCAAAAACACCCAAAATTGATGAAAAAATAGATATAAAATTCACCTACCAAATCGACATGAATAAAAACAACCATATGAATTCTGACTGGATAGAACTCAATGTAGATAAATTTTGGTTTCCTAATTTCAATGATATAGACAATAAGTTCACCTACGATGTCACGATAACAGGCCTGCCTAAAGACTATAGCTTGATTGGCCATCCTGATGCCGAAATATGTGATATTGATTCTGATAATATTTCTATCCAGAAAACAACCCCTGAAATGGAAGTCCTTGTTTTAGCAGGAAAAAACATGAAAGAATGGAAAGCTAAGTCCACATCACTTATTACCTTTATCACTGCAAACAATATATCTAATGAAAAGTTGCAATCTATGCATACTAAGATTTCTCGTAGCATTGATTTCATGAATCACTCGTTTGGAAAATCTAATCCTATCCAAGAATTTAAAGTACTTCTTAGAAACACGACCAAGTCAGAAATTGGATTTCAATTTGCAAGAAAAAATATGATTATTACAGGTAAAGATTTTGATTCTTATGCTAATTTATCACATGAAATCGCACATTATTGGTGGGCAGATGCCGATTTTATTGAAGAACCCTGGTTAAACGAATCCTTTGCTAATTACTCTATGTTCTCAGTATTAGAAAAATACGATCATGATGCCTTTAACACAATATTTAGCAAATACAAAGAAAAATCTATCAATGCCCCACCAGTTCAAACGGCTACATTGTTTTCTAATGACGCCTATCTAACTTATTACATAAAAGGTGCTGTATTATTAAAAAAGTTAGAAACAATTGTAGGCAGTAAAACGTTGAATACATTATTAAAACGACGGGTCGACAAAGAAATAAATACAACCAAAGGTCTTCTTACTGAATTAGAGGATTTGACAAACTCAAAAACCTTACAGCTATTTACTAAGTTACTTCAAGATTAGATTCACAGACCAGCAATCAGTTTAAATGTCACTAAACTATTTGTGAGATTGTGATTTGGTATTTATTGAACCTGTATATTATTTACCGGAATGTAAGTAAACCAGGTTATAATGACTTTATCTTTATCTAGGTAGTCAATAGTTAAACCTTCTCCATTTCTTTCCATGCCTCCAAAAAACGTTCCTGAAAAAAATGACTTGTTGTTATTATTCGAGAAAACCTCATCATCACACATTGCACTAGATTCATTCATTGCCAAACGTTGCACTGGATAACCACCAGACCCAAATGCATTAAAATTAACACTTAAATTTGATGAGTACTTCAAATTAGCGACATGACAACCCGTAAACTCTATATTCAACTCACCCCATGGAACCCTAGTTATTTCATCTGGATTGAAATTATCGCCAAAAGCACCATTTTCTGTCATATACATATTCTGAACATTAATGGTGTTATTTTCAATATGACCAACGCCTACAAGCCAAGCTTGTTTATTTTCATTCTCTTGTGATTCTTCTTTTAACAAAGAATCTAGTATTACATCTGCAGCAACTAAACTTCCTTTTAATGAAGGATGAAACTGATCTGAACCATAATATGAAAAGTCGCCCGTATTGTCGAAATACTCCTTCCAAACCTTGCCTACGGGGCTTAAAATAGCATCATTTGCTTCAGCTCCTGCTGTATAATTCGCGATTACTCCATCAAATGTATAGTAGTATCTTCTTGAAGGCCATACCATAAAGTATACTAATTTTGCGCCATTGGCTTTACAAAGGTCACTGTATAATTTTCCTCCGTTTATTAACATCTCAAAACCATCTGCCTGTGAAGATGGGCCTTGTTGAATAATGACATAATCATATTGTTTTGATTTTATTAAGGTTTGAACATTTCCATCTGCCCAATGATCAACAATAGCATAGTTCCCATAGGCAAGCGTTGTTGTTTCAATGACAATTCCTTTATCTCTTGCCTTACTCCTTACCAACTTTGGTAAATCATTAGAATAAGTTAGACTATTTCCAACAAACAACAACTTATAGTCCGCAGCCTTTACAGAACCATTACTTTGACTAGAATCATCTGAATGTTTAATATCATATAATATTTGCTCATTACATATACCATTTATCGAATAGTTAACCCCAGAGATTACCAATATTATCATCAATAGTGTACGTTTCATATTTCCACCTTTTTATTTAGCCTATCTTAGATTTTAACAAATTGAACTTAATAGTTATGCAGCTACAAAAGAGTTAGTTATAATGGTAAATATCACCAAAATTATTTTTTATAGTAAATTCATTTGTGTTTAAAATTATTTATTATTTTAATATTTATGTAAGCAAAAAACCTTCGGAAAACTTCCTTTTATTGGAAATGATTATTAATGCCATCAATTAATTCAAAAAAAACAAAGCATAGAATTGTTATTGGTGAATGGCATTATTGGCCTAATAGTGGCAAATTAAAAAACAAATCAGGAGAACAAAACTTACCTACTCAGCTCAACTTAGTTCTAAATCTATTGATTGAAAAGTCACAAACTGTAGTAACAAGAGAAGAATTCTTATCAACCATTTGGTCTGGAAAATATGTTAATGAAGATGCATTATCAAGAACCATTGCAGAACTTCGAAAAATCTTGGGTGATTCTGCTAGTCAATCTAAATATATCAAAACCATACCAAAAAAAGGCTATCAACTAACCGTTGAACCCATTGAATTCATAGCGAAAAGAAAATCTCAATGGCAAAAAGTCATTTATGTATTGCTGGGAATTTCTTTATTATCGGCTTTAATCTGGTCAATGACAGCTCGAATTGAAAATACACTCATTCAATCGGTGGCTAATGCGCAAAGAATCACCTCAAAGCCTGGTATGGAACAACAAAGTCGAATCAGTGATAATGGTTTATGGCTAACTTATGTCACTAATACCACAAAAGAAAGTTTTATAACGTTTCAATCAATGACAGATATAAATCAATTACAAAAAGTGGGACTTTTAAAACATCAATTGGCATCACCTGAATATGATCCTTTAACAGAAACACTGTGGTTTTTAGCACGAGATGAAAATCGTTGTTACCTCATGAGTAAGAACTTGAAAAATAATAAAGTACAGGAATGGGCAGATTGTGTTTTTGGTATTGAATCCAGAACTATGACGGCAAATTTCAAAAACAACGCATTATATTTCAGCAACTATAATCAAAACAAACAAGTCGCCATTCATCAATTGAATACAATATCAGGTCAAATAACAAGCATTTCTCAACCAATCGATAATGGCGAACAAGATAAATCACCTAATATCAGTCCCAATAAACAGTGGCTAAGCTTCTCAAGAGGAACTCAAACAGTCAGAAATCTATGGTTAAAGAATTTAAAAACGGGTGAAGAAAAAGCCATTACTTTTGGTGAACATTATTCGGTGAGCCATGATTGGTTTGATGACCAACACATTGTATTCGACTCTGATATGAGTGGAAGCAGACAGCTGTGGCTGTTAAATATTAATAATTTCACCATTAATTCCATTGGTGGTTACGGTGCACAACACCCCTCTTTTGATGATAATGCTGAAGTAATGACTTTCCAAAAAGTTAATTATGAGGCCAATATTTGGCAGTTAGATATAAAATCAAACAACTTTAGTCGTTTAGTCAATTCAACTAAGTATGACAATAACCCTGCCTTTTCCCCTGAT
>Ga0209345_10000949_pt1 | contig 37139 bp, 28 predicted proteins | sample Cruoilmetagenom7_FD_187294 | JGI IMG/M metagenome (GOLD analysis project Ga0209345, IMG submission 187294) | Oil polluted marine microbial communities from Coal Oil Point, Santa Barbara, California, USA - Sample 7 (SPAdes) (version 2) | ecosystem: Environmental > Aquatic > Marine > Oil seeps ...
AGTGAAGTAAAAAAACTAAAACAAGCTGTATAGTTTTCAAGGGTAAAAAAGATGAATTATGTATAACAGCAACAACAGCAACAACAGCAACAACAGCAACAACAGCAACAACAGCAATAATAATATAAAAATATTATTCTCTGTTTTATTTTTGGTAGGTATAGGGATTGTTATGGTGTACAGCGCAAGTTCAGCTATAGCACTTAAAAAATTCGGGACAGATTATTATTTTTTAAAAAAACAGGCTTTATTTGCCATATATGGGATAGGAGCTTTATCTGTTTTAAGTTTTTTCCCTTACAGGTTTTTTTTATATTTAGTATACATTTTTCTTGGACTTTCATTTATATTTCTTTTTATGCTTATTTATACACCATATGGGTATTCTGCAGGAGGATCAACCAGATGGTTGCAACTTTTTGGAATTAACTTTCAGCCTTCAGAATTTGTCCGTTTCTCTTTGATACTTTATCTTGCTTACTCTTTGAGCAGCAAAATAGAAAAAGACAAACTAGATAATTTTTGCGTGGGCTTTTTGCCTCATCTTATAGTGCTTACAATATTTACATTTTTTATCCTCAAGCAACCGGATTTCGGAACAGCTGTTATTTTGGTTATTATAACATGGGCTATGCTGTTTATAAGCGGTATGAGGATAATATATCTTTTTTATGGTACAGCAATTGTTGTACCTATATTGCTTTATATCATGACAGCTGCTAAATATCGAATGTCTCGATGGTTTACTTTTTTAAATCCATGGGATGCTCCTGTCAATGATGCATATCAGATTATTCATTCACTTATGGCTGTGGGTTCCGGGGGAATTTTTGGGGCAGGAATAGGAAATGGATATCAAAAACTTTTTTATTTGCCAGAGCCCCACACTGATTTTATTTTTTCGGTTATAGGTGAAGAGTTTGGTTTTTTGGGAATATTGATAATCCTGGGACTTTATTACTTTATTCTAATACATGGCATAATCATAGCAAAAAATACTGAAAATACATTTGGATGTCTGCTTGCCATAGGCATTACAGTTTCGTTAGGTCTTCAGGTATGCGTTAATATGGGCGTTTCTCTTGGGCTTTTACCTACAAAGGGACTTACCTTGCCATTTTTAAGTTATGGTGGAACAGCTCTTTTGTTAAATATGGCATCAATAGGAATATTATTAAATATTGGGGCATCAAGATCTTAAAGTATAGTGAGTAAAAAGCAGTAGATTTTATATGAAGATATTTAAATAAGGAAAAAGTATGCGGATGATAATTGCAGGTGGTGGTACAGGGGGTCATCTTTTTCCTGGAATTGCTATTGCAAAGTCTTTTCAGTCAAAAGATCATAGCAATGCAGTTTTATTTGTAAATTCAGGAACACGCTTTGAAAAAGATGTATTAAAACGGGAAAAATATGAGTATAAGTGTATACCATCAGCAGGCTTTAAAGGTAAAAAAATATTTTCAAAGCTGTCATCTGTTTTAAAAATTCCTGCTGGAATATTTAAGTCAATATTGATTATAACAGCTTTCAAGCCTGATATAGTAGTTGGTATTGGAAGCTATTCGTCAGGGCCTGCTGTGCTTGCGGCTTGGTTAATGAGAATTTCCATAGTTATTCATGAACAAAATATTTTGCCAGGGGTAACAAATCGTATTTTGTTTAATCTTGCTAACAGAATATATTTATCTTTTGATTGTGATGATAAGCATGCAGGATCTGTTTTAAAAAAAAGGCAAAAAAAAAAAGCGATAGTTACAGGCAATCCTGTGCGCTTTATGGTAGCAGATCAACAAAAAAGTCAAAAAGATATTAATAAAAAAGATGATGACAGCAAACCATTTACAGTTCTAATATTAGGAGGCAGTCAGGGCGCACAAAGTATCAATTTTGCTGTGATGGAAGCTATTGATTATCTTGATAAAAAGGATTTTTTTATTGTACATCAGACAGGGATAAAAGACGAAGAATATGTAAATAATTATTATGAGAAAAAATTTGTTTTTTGCAAAGTAAAATCTTTTTTTTCAGATATAAACAAGCAGTATGCAAAAGCTGATTTAATAATATGCAGGGCAGGTGCGACAACTGTTGCAGAGATTACGGCTTTGGGTAAATGTGCACTTTTTATTCCTTACCCTTTTGCATCTGATAATCACCAGGTTTTAAATGCCAGGTATCTGGTTAATTCAGATGCTGGAGATATGATTCTTCAAAATAATTTAGATGGCAAAATACTTGCTGAAAAAATTAAATTTTATAAACTTCATCCTGAAATTATCAAATCAATTGAACAAAAATCAAAAAAACTAGGTCGTTTGCAGGCAGCAGAAATTATTATAAATGACTGCTATAAGCTGTTAGGATTTTAAGCAAAATAGCATAAAATACAAATATTTTAAAATAGAATAATATTATTTTTTTCTGAAGAACCAAATATGTATTTAAAAAAATATCACATCCATTTTGTTGGAATAGGCGGTATCGGAATGAGTGGTATCGCTGAAATTCTGCTTAGCAACAATTATAAGGTATCAGGATCTGACATAAAACTGTCTGATATTACATCCAACCTGAAAAGGCTGGGATGTAATATTTACAAAGGCCACTCCAGGAAAAATATAGACGGAGCAGATGTGATTGTAATATCATCTGCCATAAGCTCAGACAATCCTGAAGTTGAAGCAGCTTGCCAAGTTTCAATACCTGTAATACCAAGGGCTGAAATGTTAGCAGAGATTATGCGCCTGAAATACAGCATAGCAGTTGCAGGAGCACATGGCAAAACATCAACAACTTCCATAATTGCATCTGTACTTGATAAAGGTGGTCTTGATCCTACAGTTATTATTGGCGGCAGGCTTAAAAGCATAGGTTCAAATGCTTTTTGGGGCAAGGGAAAGTTTGTTGTGGCAGAAGCAGATGAAAGTGATGGCTCTTTTTTGAAAATATCACCGACTATTGCTGTTGTAACAAATATTGACAAAGAACACCTCGATTATTATAAGGATATTAATAGCATCAAGGAAGTATTTTTACATTTTATCCACAGAATACCATTTTACGGCCTGGCAGTTTTATGCCTTGATAATTTAGCAATACAGGATTTAATACCTAAGATCAAAAAGCGTTTTACAACATATGGAGTTAATGCACAGGCTGATTTTAACGCTAAAAATATTGAGTTTGGGAAGCTAAAAAGCAGTTTCAATGTTTATCATCATGAAAAATTGCTTGGAAAAGTTGTTTTGAATTTGCCAGGTATCCATAACGTAAATAATTCCCTGGCAAGCATTGCAGTAGGTATTGAGCTTGGTGTTACCTTTGATATGATCAAATCAGCTCTTGAAAATATCGAAGGTGTTCAGCGAAGATTTGAAGTAAAAGGTAAAATTTGTGGTATGCCAGTTGTAGATGATTATGGACATCATCCCACAGAAATTATGACCACATTGCAAACGGTCAGGGAAAACTGGCCAGATAGACGTATGGTAGTTGTATTTCAGCCACACAGGTATACAAGGACAAAAGCTCTTTTTGATGATTTTACACGAGCTTTTTATCAGTCAGATTGTCTTTTTGTTTTGCCAGTTTATCATGCTGGTGAAAAAAAAATTAAAAACATTGACTCTATTTCATTATGCGAAGGAATAAGATCCCACGGTCATAAAAAAGTGGAGAGTATAAATGGCATTGAAAAAGCTGTAGCTCACCTGGCTTTGGTTTTGCTAAAAGGCGATGTTTTGATTACATTAGGCGCTGGAGATGTTTGGAAAGTGGGACAAGGTTTATTAAATGAAAATATTACTCTTGGGTGACAGAAAATAGATAATTTATGATTATTGACAGCAGTTTAAAAAAATGGCTGCAGGATTTTGCCGGGGATAATGTGAAATTTGCAGAATCTATGAAAAAGCATACTTCTTTTCGGGTTGGCGGGCCTGCTGAAGCATTTATTACGCCAGATAGTATGGACCAGCTTTTTGAACTTTTTAACTATATTTTTCAAAGAAATATTCCTTATACAATTATTGGTGGAGGCACAAATTTACTTGTAAAAGATAGCGGGATTAAAGGTATTGTAGTTAAACTGGACAGTTGTTTGAATAAAATTTTGATAAATCGCATGGAAAATAAAAAAATTGTGGTTAGTGCAGGTGCTGGTGTTAAAACAAATAGTTTATGCATGTTTGCTGCGAATTATGGCCTTAAGGGAATGAATTTTGCTATTGGGATTCCAGGTACTATAGGAGGAGCTGTTATTATGAATGCTGGTACTTCCTGCAGCTTCATGGAAGATGTAATTGAGAGTATAACTGTTTTAATGCCCTGTGATGGAACAAAGCCTTTTCAAATAACAAAGCTTAATAAGAATGAACTTGATTTTGGATACAGGCATCTTTTGTTTGATAATGTCAAACCAAATTTATATAATAAAAATCCTGTTATTATAGATTGCAGTTTTGTATTGAAGGCCTCAGACTCGTTAAGTATAGGAAATGATATAAAAAAAATTCTTAAAAAGCGTAAAAAAAATCAACCAATAAACTCATTAAGCGCAGGTTGTTTTTTTAAAAATCCTGAATCAAGCAAATCAGCTGGTGAGCTGATTGAGCTTGCTGGCCTTAAAGGAAAAAGAGTCGGAGATGCCAGGGTTTCTGAAAAGCATGCTAATTTCATCATTAATGCTGGAAATGCAACTTGCGAAGATATTCTGTCTTTGATGAGACATATTCAGGCAAAAGTTTTTGATGTATTCGGTATACATCTTAAACCGGAGGTTGAGTGTATTGGCATATAAGCGTCTTAAAAGCCATGTGATCGGGCAAAAGGTTGTCCATAAAAAAAGAGTGATTGCTAAATGTCTTTCGGTTGTTATAAATATTATGGTTGTTTTTGCTTTAATGGTAATGTCCGCTCTTTTTTTTCTTTTTAGCTATGATTTTTTGACACAGTACGAGAGTCTTAAGACAAGAATTATTGAAGTGGAAGGTAAAAAAATTTTATCTTCTCAAACAATAATAAAACAGGCTGAGGTAGAACTTGGTGTAAATATTTTGTTGGTAAATCTTTTTTTGGCAGAAAAACGATTAAAAAAACATCCCTGGATAGCTGATGCTGATGTAAAAATTAAATTGCCGGATAAAATTATAATTTCAATAGAAGAACAAAAACCTGTGGGTATTCTCGATATGGGCCTAAAATTTATAATTAACAATAAAGGCGAGATATTTAAGGAGCTTGATAAGCTAGATTCGGTTTCTTTAGTATCTATTACGGGGATAGATTATTCTGATATTATTTTTTCTGACAATAAAATCAGCCTTCCTTTTACTACATTAATGGATATGTTGCAGCTAAAGCCTAAGTTGGAAGACATTTTTCCTTCTAATCAGATATCAAGGATTCATTTGGATAAAGAAATGGGCATTACAGTTTTTGCTAAAAGTGATCTGTCAAAACAAGTTAAAACAATTGTTCTTGGATTTAATAATTATAAAGATAAATGCGAAAAGCTTGACATCATAGTCTCATTTTTGGAAAATAATTTAAATTCACTAGATTTTAAATTCATTGACTTAAAAAATTTAAACCGTGTTGTAGTCCATCCTATCATAAGTTAAATTATCTGTTAGGAAACCCAAGGAGGTTGAAAGTGCCGAGACAAGAAAATATAATTGTTGGGCTTGATATAGGAACCACCAAAATATGTGCTGTAGTTGGTGAAGTCTCCGATGATGGTATTAATATTATTGGAATAGGTACACATCCTTCAATAGGACTTAGAAAAGGAGTAGTAATTGATATTGAGTCTACTGTTAAATCAATTGAAAAGGCCGTTGAAGAAGCAAAACTGATGGCTGGGTATGACATAACCTCTGTCTATGCAGGAATAGCCGGAGGTCATATAACCGGATTTAACAGCCGTGGTATTGTTGCAATAAAAAGTTCTGAAATAACCCAAAGTGATGTGGACAGGGTAATTGATGCAGCCCGTGCAGTTGCCATACCAATGGACCGTGAAGTAATACATGTATTACCACAAGAATTCATTGTTGATGAACATGCAGGAATTCATAATCCTATAGGCATGACCGGAATAAGGCTTGAGGTAAAAATTCATGTGGTTACAGGCGCGGTAACATCAGCTCATAATATTATCAAATGCGCAAACCGCGCAGGCCTTGATGTTTGTGATATAGTATTGGAATCTCTTGCTTCTGCTGAAGCTGTTTTGACAGAAGGAGAAAAAGAGCTAGGCACACTACTTCTTGATCTTGGTGGAGGGACAACGGACATGGCAATATTTACTGAAAAAAATATCAGGCATACATATGTTCTGTCTCTAGGTGGGAACAATCTTACAAGTGATATAGCAATAGGATTGCATACTCCATTAGACGAAGCTGAAAAAATTAAGATAGAATATGGATCCTGTGTACCACAGGCTATAAATATTGAAGAATCAATTGAGGTTATGGCTACAGGTAGTCAAGTACGGAGAACTCTTCCAAGACAGATTCTTAGTGAAATCCTTGAATTACGCGTTGAAGAAATTTTTCAGATTATTAAAAAAGAAGTATTAAAATCTAATATGGAGAATATGGTTACATCAGGTGTTGTCCTTACAGGAGGTTCATCTCTTTTAACTGACATTACAGAAGTAGCAGAATCGATTTTTGACCTTCCTATCCGTTTAGGTAAACCGTGGGGAATCTCGGGGCTTGTTGATGTCGTAAACAATCCAATGTATGCAACCAGTGTTGGGCTTGTTGTATATGGCGCACATAATCATAATCAGTCTTTAAGGAAATTTAGAATTCGTGATGCAAATATTTTTAACCGTATAATAAAAAGAATGAAAATGTGGTTCAGGGATATACTATAGTATTATTGTTGTGTTTAAATAAGAGATCGAAATCAATTCTTTAAGGAGGCGGAAACATGAACTTTACTTATGCGGAAAATGAGAATTCTGCAAGAATCAAGGTTATTGGAGTAGGAGGGGCCGGGGGTAATGCAATTAACAACATGATAGATTCAGGTCTTCAGGGAGTTCAGTTTATTGCAGCAAATACAGATGCACAGGCTCTTGGAAGTTCTAAAGCCCCAGAGAAAATACAATTGGGAGAGAAACTTACAGAAGGGCTAGGAGCTGGCGCGAATCCTCAAGTTGGAAAAGAGGCAGCCCTTGAAAATGAAGAAGCAATCAAAACCTCTCTTCAAGACAGCCATATGGTATTTATTACTGCAGGTTTAGGTGGTGGCACAGGTACAGGAGCTGTGCCGGTTATTGCTGATATTTGTAAGGAAATGGGAATATTAACTGTTGCAGTAGTATCAAAGCCTTTTTTATTTGAAGGCAAGAAAAGAGGAAGACAGGCAGCAGAAGGCATAGCTGCAATAAAAGAAATTGCAGATACTGTAATTTCCATACCCAATGACAGGTTAAAAGGACTTGCATCCAAAAGTGCCACAATGCTTGAGATGTTCCGAAAGGCCGACGAAATTTTGCTTCATTCTGTTAAAGGCATAACAGATCTTATAATGATGCCTGGGTTAATTAATCTTGATTTTGCTGATGTTAGAACTATTATGTCAAAATCAGGAATGGCTATTATGGGAATAGGTGTGTCAAGCGGAGAAAACAGAGCTATTGAGGCCGCAGAAAGGGCAATATCACATCCTTTGCTGGAAGATATATCTATTGCTGGAGCTTTGGGGGTTTTGATGAATATAACATGTACAAAAGATTTGACCATGGATGAAATGACAGAAGCTTCTGATCGAATCTATAGTGAAGTCGGAGAAGACGCTGAGATTATTTGGGGAGCTGTATTAGACGACAGCCTTGGAGATGATTTAAGGGTTACTGTTATCGCAACCGGGATTGATGGTGTTGAAAGTAGTGTTGTCCCTGAAAAAGCTTCAAAAGATAGACTAAGGGGAAAAGTAAGAGATATAACCCAGGGTGATATTAAAAATGACGTGGCAGATTTTGATAAAGCATCATCTGTATTTGCCCGTAAAAAAAAGGCTGCCAGCGAGTCTTCGAATGCTTTGTACAGGAGGGGATATAAAGGAATTGTAGTAGATAATGAAGACCTTGAAGTCCCTACTTTTTTAAGGAGAAAGGCAGATTAAAAAATTTAATTTTGAAAAGATGGAAAGAATGCAAACTGTAATATATTTTAATTTTTATGTATTATATCGCCTTTATTTTTTGATCAAGATTTAAAAAAAACAGGAAATGGCTTTTAAGATGGCTGATAATTTTTATAAAGTGCTTTTTCTATAAGTAAATGACAGTAAAAACAGAGAAAATATATGAAAAGTATGCTAAATCAGAAATAGGTGCAATTCGTAAAAACTGGAATGGAAACATTAGAGTTGCACTTATTTATCCGAACAGATATCAGGCTGGGATGGCAAATCTTGGTTTTCAGACTGTTTATTACTTACTAAATCAAATTGATCATGTTGTCTGTGAGAGGTTTTTTTTACCGGAAAAAATAAAATCAGCATCAAACAAATCTTTTGTCTCAATAGAGTCGAGAAAATCAATTTCTGAATTTAATATAGTTGCTTTTTCTCTTTCTTTTGAAAATGATTATCCAAATATTCTTGCTATTTTGAATCTTTGTAAAATTCCTTTGCGATTTGACGACAGAACAGATTCACATCCCCTTGTTATTGCCGGAGGTGTTGTATGCTTTCTTAATCCAGAACCTATTGCTGCTTTTATTGACTGCTTTTTAATAGGAGAAGCAGAAACTATTTTTCCTTTTTTTTTTGAGGTTTATACTCCTGATATAGCTAAAATTAAATGTTTAAAAAATCTTGCTCAAAAGGTTCCAGGCATTTATGTTCCTGCATTCTACAAAGCTTTCTATAATTCAGACGGAACTTGCTGTTCATTTAAACCAGAATGTGATGTCCCTGAAAAGATTCAGCGGGTTTATGTAAAAGATTTATCTTTATTCCCAACATGTAGCAGTATATTAACTCCTTATGCTGCATTTGGTGAAAGTTATTTGATTGAAATAGGCAGAGGGTGTGTTCATGGGTGCAGGTTTTGCAGCGCAGGGTTTATATACAGGCCCCCTAGATTTAGACCTTTTCCTCTTATTATGCAATGTATTGAAAAAGGAGTCAAACAAACAGATAAAATAGGTCTTGTGGGATCTGCTATTTCAGATTTTCCAGAAATAGAAAGCATTTACAGCAGGTTAGAACAAAAAGGTGTTAAAATATCTTTCAGCTCTTTTCGAGCTGATATGCTTACTCCCCAGTTTGTCTCACTTCTCAGGCAAGGCCAGGTTAAAACAGCCACAATTGCTCCTGATGCAGGGTCTGAACGAATGCGAAGGGTTATCAATAAGAATTTAAGTGAAGAAGAGATATTACGTGCTGTTGATCTTCTGGTTTCAAACGATATCTTTAATCTTAAGCTGTATTTTATGGTGGGACTCCCCAAAGAGAGCATAGCAGATATTGAAGCTATAGTAGAGCTTTGCAAACGCATTAAAGGAGTATTTCTTAACACAAGCAGGAAAAAAAACCGTATTGGGGAAATAACAGTAAGTCTTAATTCATTTGTTCCTAAACCGTTTACTCCATTTCAGTGGGCCAAAATGGATAATTTAAAAACATTGAAAAAAAAGATAAAAATAGTAAAACAAGGAGTAAAAAGAATTGCAAACCTTACTTGTAATGTGGATATCCCAAGGCATGCATACATTCAAGGATTGTTTGCAAGAGGGGACCGCAAGGTTGCAAACGTTTTGTGTAGTGCTCAGCAAAATGCATGGAACTGGCCAAAAACTTTAAAGGCTTTATCTGTTGATCCTGATTTTTATGTAACAAGAGAACGCTTGGCAGACGAGGTGTTTCCATGGGATTTTATTGATCATGGTTTAAAAAAATCTTTTTTGTGGCAGGAGTACTGTAATGCCCAAAAAGAACTTGTTTCTGCAAACTGTCCTATGAAAAGCTGCAGCTTGTGTGGTGTCTGCGAAAAAAAGTAACCTGATTGATCAGATTGATTCGTTTGGTTTTTTGGGCCATACTTTACAATTAGGTATCAGTTGTTAGCTAATACCTAAATTACTGATAAAAAATAAGTAGCTGCAAATACTTTTAGCGCCATACGATGTTTGGCTTATTGCGCAAAGGCAAACGGTGGTATTTGTATTTGGGATGACCAATCATCATTGCAGCATAGCTTGTATGTCCTTTGGTAAAATTGAGCTCTTCTTTCATCTTTGGCCATATATTTGCTGCGACATTAAAAAAACCTGCCCAACATGTGCCAATGTTAAAAGAAAAGGCAGCAAGCTCCAGATAGCTAAATGCTATAGTGCAGGCAGCCTGTGCAGTTGGATCTGTTTTAGGCGCATGGCCTATGATCAAATGTGGAGCATTTCTGCAAATCAAATCAACTCCTGAGTCCCAGGCATCTATAAGCATATCCATATGCATGGCTTTTGCCGCTTCCGGATTTTTCTTTAATATTGAACGCATCCAGTCAATCACATAACCTGCAAGTTTGTTAACATCATTTTTGTCGTATATAATCATCCAGTTTACAGACTGGAAATTATGTCCTGATGGCGCATATCTGGCAATATCAATCAGTTTTGTAATTGATTGCTGATCAACAGGTTTATTTTTGTATGTTCTGATAGATCTTCTGGCTCTTAGAAAATGCTCCGCCTGTTTAGGGTTTAACAACAATTTTTTATCCACCGGAGTACAATCCTGCAGGGACATGTTTACATGAGTAAGGGCGCCATTGGGACATACAGCTACACAGTGCCCACAGTTTATGCATAATTTGTCAGCACCTTTAATAGCAACTGGAATAGAATTGGTATCTTCCTGCCTGATTATTCCCACAGGGCATACAGCTGCGCAAATTCCATCACATTTGCATTTGTCCTGATCAACTTTAATAATGCTCATTAATTTTCTCCATTTATCAAATAAATTTAAGCGGTTTTTGTTGCTTGCACATCATATTTTTATAATTATCCTTTTCAAAATGACATAACTTCATAAAATCATCAATATTTGATCTGTTTTTTTTTACCTGCAAAAATTTATGGACATTATTGTAAGTATTTTTAATAAATTTTATTTTGACGATTATCTAGGTCGCAAGCTAAAATACAAAAGGATTGTTGGTTTTAAACAAAATATCTGTTAATACCAGATTGGTAAATATGAGTTTTTTAAAGTAAGGTTTTTTAAATAAATATTATAACATAGCTATAATAAAATGGAGGCATGTTCTTATGAAACAGGGGGCTTTAGAAAAGTGCATTCAAATATCAGAAGATCCATATTCCTATTTAAGCAATTTAAAAAATGAGAGCAAAAAAAAAATTATAAGTTGTTTTGCCATGCATATACCAGAAGAAATTATTCACGCAGCTGGAATGCTGCCTGTTATTGCATGGAGAAGTAATGAATCTGTAACTCTTGGTCATTCCCATGTGGCTCCATATAACTGCGGTTTGACCAGAAGCTTTGTTGACGACATAGTACTTGGAAAACTTGAGTTTATAGATGGTATTGTTGTACATCGAATGTGTTTGCAGGCTCAGGGAATGCCATTTATTCTGGACCAAAATGCAAAATTGCCATATCTGGAATATTTGTCAATGCCGGCTTTATATGACAGCATTCCTATTAAGGATTTTCTTTTGGAAGAAATCAAAAGATTTCAAACTGGAATTGAAAAATATGCAGAAACACAAATTACAGATGAAAAATTAAATAAAAGTATTGAAATTTACAATAAAAACAAAGTTTTTTTAAATGAAATCTATGAAATGAGAAGACAAAATCCTGGAATAATAAAAGCAAGAGAAATGCTTTGCGTGGTACATGCAAGTATGATTATGCCAAAAGAAGAGCACACTAAACTTCTTGGAGAGATTATTGCTGAACTTAAAAAGAAAGAGATAGACCCTGCTGTAAAAAATGCCCATAAAGTTATTATATCCGGATCCATGTGCCAGACTCCAAATCTGGAACTGCTTGATATGATAGAAGAGTTAAATATGGTTGTTGTAGATGATGATCTTTTTATAGGATCACGGTATATTGCAAACCCTGTTGAAATCGGCGACACACCTCTTAAAGCAATTGCCGAAAGATATTTGAAACGAACTCCGCCTTGTCCTACAAAAGGAGATATCAAATTTGACTGGACAGATTATCTCATTGAAATGTTAGAGCGCAATAAGGCAAAAGGTATAATTAATCTTTTAATTAAATATTGTCCTCCACATATGTGTTATTACCCGGATATTAAAAATAAACTGGCAGAAAGAAAAATTTCGGAAATAATGATTGAAGTAGAACATGAAGTAATATCAATGGCTCAGGCTAAAACCAGACTACAGTCTTTTGTTGAAATAATAGGAGGTGTATAACATGCAAAAGTATAAATTAAACAGACTTCAAACAACAAAACTAATTGGCCCTATTGTGGATAAACACTGGGCTGATTTACGTGCGGCAAAGGAAAACGGAGAACTTGTAGCATGGTGTTCTGGCCCTATGTTTGCTTTTCCATATGCCATGAAAATGAAATGCCACTTTATGGCAGGATATGCAGCTTATGCTGCAGGCAGGGGAGCTGGACAAAGATTGCTGGAAATAGCTGAAGATGAAGGGGATCTTTTGGATGCATGTTCCTATCATAAAGCCCATATGGGAATGGCAGCTGCTGTAAAAAAAAATATTCCTGTAAAAGAAGAGGTAATTCTTCCTCTGCCAGATTTGATGATAACAGGTCGTCTTTGTCCTGAAATGTCTCATTATGCTGAAGGACTTTACAGAAGAATGAATATAAATGTTATTGGCATTGATTCTCCTCCTCCTGCAAAAGAGTCTGACATTCCTGCAATGGAAAAATTTTGTGAACATCAGATTAGAGAGTCGTTAATTCCAACACTGGAAGGTATCTGCGGTAAAAAATTTGATTATGATAATTTAAGCAGAATACTATCAGTTCTTAAAGAGACAGCTTTGCTGCGAAATGAGTGCTGGGAATATTTTAAATGCACGCCCTCTCCCTGGACTCTCTGGGATTATGGAGTAAGTATAGCGCCGGTTTTTTATCTTATGGGCAGTCCAGAAGCTGTTCCATATTATAAAAAACTAAAAGCAGAGCTTAAAAAGCGTTCTGAGCAAAAAATAGGTGCTATTGAACCGGAAAAACACCGTATTTACTGGGATGGATGGCTTCCATGGGGATTTCTTGGTCAATTTAGCAGAAAAATGACAAATCTTGGCATGGTACCACTTGTGGGAAGATACCCATGGGAATTTTTTCCCCATCCTGAAACAATCGACACAGAAGGTGATCCTGTGGTCGCTTTTGCAAAACAGGTATACTCCAACGGTGGACTGGCAAGGCAAAATATGCCCAGCATGAGTCTGCCTCAAATTCACAAATGGATAGAAGAATACAAACTAGATGGAGTGATCATGTTTAGTTCAAAAAGTTGCAGAATGTGGAATCTTGGTCATAACGATTTTATTAAAGCCATTGAAAGAAAAAATGGAATACCAGGAGTTGTTATTGATGGTGACATGGTTGATGCCAGACTGAACTCAGAGGCTCAAATTGAAACAAGGCTTGAAGCATTGTCTGAAATGATGACAGCAAGACAAAAGTAATGTAAAAATATCTTTTAAGTAATATAAAAAGGAATAATATGGTTCTGTTATAAAATATTTTTTGTAACAGAACCGTTTTTTATATCATCCTAATTTTATATATGCTTATTGTACAGGTTTTATGGTTTGTTTGGGAGTGGATTCGTGGATTATTAAAGAAAATAACGGGAATAAAAATGAGAACTTGTAAAAAGTTCAACCATGCGCATTTTTCCAAAAATTATAAATATATTATTGACAGTGATGGCAATAAAGTTAGCCTTGATGATTCTAGGGTTATGCATGTTTGGCCCATTGACACCTATAAATATTCGACAAAAATGATTGCAAATGTTTTTGCGCAAAAACATTTGAATTTCAGATCCAGTGACCTTACAAATATTGAGACCTTGCAGTATGCGAAAAAGCTGTGTTCAGGAAGAGAATGTCTGCCTTGTACAGCTTTGACTGGTGCGACTTTAAAAGATATTGAAACCAATCGAAAAGAAAATGAAATATCAATTTACTATAATCTTGATCAAGATGGCCCATGTCAGAACGGAGCATGGGCAATTGTCTGGCAAACTTTTGCAAAAAGGCTGAATTTAAAAAATGTGGTTTTCATGGCAACTCCAACTGTTAAAAGCAACTATGCCGGTCAGGGAGATCCCTTTGGTGCAAGACTAGGAATTGCAGCTATTGTGGGTGATCTTCTTTTAGAAGCTGAAAACACATTAAAATGTCTTGCAAAAGATGGGGAAAAAGCCCAAATTATTTTTTGTAGCGAAACAAAAAAAGTTATAGAAAGTATAAAAAATGGAGTAGGGAAGCTAACTTCGGCATTGAAGATATGGGCAGAAAAACTATCTAAAATTTCTCTGAAGGCTGAAGTTGATAAAACAGCTAAAGTGCTTTTATTCGGAGGTTTAAATGTGCTTTATGTGCATTACCCGTTGACACAGTATTTTATAAGCCAGGGTGTTATTCCAAAAGTGGTTGATTTTACAGAGGGGCTTTGCTGGCTTGAATCTGAGCAGATTGTAAGATATGGATTTCAAAAAGGTCTTGTTTGCCCTGAAAAACAGTTTGCAATTTTACCAATAATATTTTCTTTGTTTGGCCTGAAAAACAGTTGTAAAAAAGAAGGCTTAAATGCCCTGAGACTAAGAACACACATAGCATCCATTGAGTTTTTTATGAAAAAATTTCGCAAAATTATGGAAAGATCCGGATTGTTGTTTGACAGGCATATACCATTTTTAGACATTGTTAAAAATGGCAGTCAATATGTATCCAACAATGGATTTTGTGAAACACCTGTCACAACAGGTCGCTATTTATGTTCTGTGAAAAGTGGAGTTTTTGACGGTTTAATCAACCTTGTTTCTTTTAACTGCCAGCCAGCTTTGAATGCACAGGCTATTTTAATGCCTTTGGCAAACAGGGTTGATGTCCCTTTTGCATCAATTGATTGTGAAGGCCCCTGGATTAATGCAAATCATCGCAGGATAATAGAGACAGTTGCTGTGCAGGCCAAGCGTGTACGCGAGAAAAAAAATAAAAACTGAACCAAAAAGGTAAGTGCTCATTAAATATGTGGTAGGAAAAAGCACAATTATGCTGTTGATTCAGCAGCTCTTATCTTCCTCAATTCTGATAAAGGGAGGATATTATTTTTCTTCCGTACTTGATCATCAGGATATTTTAAAAAAGATATGCCTGATTTCCGACATGTTTTTTTCAAACTTGTGAATGTGTCCCGACACTTTCTTCCAATATTACTTCGTGTTGAGCCACTTTTAGATGCTGGATTTCTTCAACTTGATGCTGAATTGTTTCCAGCAATATGATTACAAGCGGCGTCTTTTCGCTTTCAGAAATATTTTTTATTTGATCTGTTATACTCATTTGTTGTGTTGTATATAGTTTTTTTACTTCTATCACATATTTTTTGAGATGTTACCCAAAAAGCTAATAAGCTACTCAATATTATCCAATTATTTCTACTTTGACTAAATTATTAATATAATTTAAGGAAAAATTCCTTATCCAATTAATAAAAAATAGTGATCAGTCTTTAAAAATTATAGTGGCCTTGTTAAGCTAAATATGCAAAAAATATAAAAATTTTTACCTTGACTTATGCATTGTTATAATTGCAATATATTTATATATAAACAGTCTCTTTCTGATTAGGACAACCCTCACACTTTGTTTTTTTTCTGGTACTGTTTTTTGAAAAAAAGTCATTAGAATTATGTTGATAGGAAATACAAAAATGGATGGAAAAAATTAGTATTGTTGATTTTTTAATAAGTTGAAGAATTGATAGGAGAAAAGTAAATAATGCGTGTTTCAAGTTTATATGAAAGCAGTAAAAAACCTGTTATTTCTCTGGAGTTTTTCCCCCCAAGAAATGAAAAAGCAGAAAAAAATTTTGGCAACCTAATAGATAATCTTTCTGAGGTTAAGCCTGAGTATATGTCGGTAACATTTGGAGCAGGCGGTTCAAACAGAGACGGATCGTATCAAACAGTTAAAACAATAATGGTTAATAAAAATCTGCCAACTGTTGCATATATAGCTGGCTGCGGCCTTGGACCTGATGAAATTACAGAAGTTTTGGACAATTACAAAAAGCTGGGTGTTAAAACGATTTTTGTTATCCGCGGGGATACCCCTAATGATGATAATTATACTCCCCACCCTGACAGTTTTTCCTATGCTTCTGAACTTATTACTTTTATTAAAAAACGTTACGATTTTACATTAGGATGTGCAGGATATCCAGAAGGTCATATTGAGGCAGAAAGCCTTGAAAAAGATATTGAGTTCCTGAAGCTCAAAGTAGAAAATGGTGCTGAATATATTGTTGCTCAGTATTGCTATGATAATAACTATTTTTTCGAATATATTGAAAAATGCAGGGTAGCTGGAATTAATGTTCCCATTATTCCTGGCATTATGCCAGTGTACACTGTTAAAATGACCAAAATGCTTTCCAAAGTGTGTGGAACTACCATTCCAGACAAAATGCAGAGCGAACTTGACAGGCTGGATGCCTCAGACAAGGATGATGTATTAAAGTTTGGTATAGATTTTGCCGCTGAACAATGCAGGGAATTACTAAAAGAAAAAGTTACAGGGCTTCATTTTTATACCATGAATCGAAGCAAATCAACAACAGAGATTATTACCCGTCTTAAGCAGGAAAATTTACTGTAAATTTGATACGAAAAGGATAGTGGCATCATTATCCTGTGTAGATTCAAATATTCAAATATTTTTATGATATGAAAACATATTACGATTGTATTCCATGTTTTATCCGTCAGGCTCTTGAAGCGGCCAGGTTTACGACTCCAGATGAAACTGTTCAAGAATTAGTTCTTCGGGAAGTTTTATACGCTGTAGGGAAAATGGATTTAAAAAAATCTCCACCAGTAATGGGGCAGCACATTCATAGAATTGTTAGAAAATTTTCCGGCAGTAATGACCCATATAAAAAAGTCAAAGACCACTTTAACAAGTACGCTTTAAAACTTTATCCTGCATTAAAAGAGATGGTAAAAAAATCTCCGAACCAATTTGAAACAGCTGCACTTATAGCTACTGCAGGAAATATAATAGATTTTGGCGTAAATACAAAGCTTGATCAGTCTGTCATAGACAAAGCAATTGAAAATGCTTTATCAGAACAAATTGTAGGCAGTATTAAAAAGCTTCATAAAGCTGTATCCTCTTCAAAAAAAATTTTATATCTCGGAGATAATACAGGAGAAATAGTCTTTGATCGTCTGTTTATAGAACAGCTTCCTGCAGACAAAGTAATATTTGCTGTCAGAGGCAGCCCGATTATAAACGATGCCACAATGTCAGATGCTGTAGATGCAGGAATAACAGATCTTGTAAGGGTTATAGATAATGGTTCAGATGCACCTGGAACTGTTCTGGAAGAATGTTCCGATATCTTCAGGCAGTCCTTTTGGGCTGCTGATATTATTATAGCAAAAGGACAGGGCAACTATGAAACACTTTCTAATGAAAATAAGAATATCTTTTTTTTACTTAAAGCAAAATGTCCTGTAATTGCTGAGCACATTGGCTGTAACATCGGAGATATAGTTGTCAGTCAGGCCACGGATTTACAATTAAAAAAAAATAAGCCAAATTCTTAAAAGCCAGTTAAACATATCCTTATATTTATACCCAAAAATAAAGCTTGATGGCTACATCATAGGAGTTTGAAATTTAAAACCTTATTTTCATATTTTTTTTCCATAACCTCCGCCGCCAGGTGTTTTTATTAAAATTGTATCTCCTTTTTTTAAGTCTGACATAAATTTACCCGGCTTTTCATGATATTTTCCGTTTTTAATTATCACATTTTTTCCTTTTTTCCCTGATTTCCCTCCACAAAGTCCATAGGGCCCTTTCTTCCTTCTTTCAGAAAGTACAGTAACCAAAGCATCTGAAGTCAACATCATCTCTCTTATAATTCCATCTCCTCCGTTAAATATTCCCTGACCTCCTGAAAATTTTCTTACTGAATATCGTGTGACAATTACAGGGTAACTAAATTCCAAAGATTCAACAGGCGTGTTCAATGTATTTGTCATGTGTGAATGTACTGCTGATTCTCCATTGCTCTTAAAAGAAGCCCCCATGCCTCCTGCTATTGTTTCATAAAATGCAAATGGCTGCCTGGTTTTTTCATCTAAACCTCCTATTGTAAGATTATTCATTGTTCCCTGGCTTGCAGCAGGAATTTTTTCAGGCAAAGCTTGCGTGAGAGCTCCTAAAAGAGTATCAACTATTCTTTGAGAAGTTTCCACGTTACCTCCAGCTACTGCACAGGGAAAAACAGAATCAACAATTGTGCCTTTTTCTGTTTTTATTTTAATTGGTTTTAAGCACCCGGCATTTGCAGGAATATCCTCGTTAATAAGAGAGCGAAATACATACATAACAGCTGATAAAGTAACGGCATATACAGAATTTATACATCCTTTAACTTGTAGACTAGATTTTGTAAAATCAATCAGAACCTCATCATTTTCAACAGTTATTATGACTTTTATCTTAATATTTTCGGTACCATAACCATCGTCATCCATTTCATCTTCAAAAGCATAAACACCATCTGGTATTTTTCTGATTGTTTTTCGTGTTATTTTTTCAGAATAGTTAATCAATTCCGATGCATATAAAACTGCAGTATCTTGACTATATTTTATTACAAGCTCTTTTATTCGGTTTATGCCTGTAATATTAGCCATGATTTGAGCTGCAAAATCACCTTCTCTTTCATCAGGAGTTCTAACATTGTTTAGTAAAAAACTGTATATTGACTCATCTATTTTTCCCTTTTTAACAATTTTTACAGGAGGAATAATAATACCTTCCTGGAAAATAGATGATGAAAGAGGCATAGAGCCAGGGCTTATTCCTCCAACATCTGAATGATGTGCTCTGTTTGCCACAAAAAAAAGCGGCGATTTATTATCTGTTACAAATACAGGTGCAATAACTGTTATATCAGGAAGATGGGTACCTCCCTTGAAAGGATCATTTACCATTGCCATGTCATCATCTTCTAAGTTAAGACTATTTATTACCGATTTTACAGACATGGGCATTGAACCCAGATGAACAGGAATGTGGGCAGCCTGGGCAATTATATCTCCATTACCGTCAAAAACAGCACAGGAAAAATCCTTTCTATCTTTAATATTAGGAGAAAATGCTGTCCGACTTAATATCATACCCATTTCTTCTGCTATAGAAGAAAAGCGATTTTTAAATACTTCAATTAAAACTGGGGAAACTCTCATAAACTCTCAATTTATTATAACAATATTTTCATATTCATCAACCATGCAGGCTGCAAAAGGCGGAACAACAATTGTTGATGAATATTCTGTTAACACTAACGGGCCTTTAATTATATTTCCACATTCAAGTTTTTGCCTCGCAAAGACAGGCGTTTTTAAACTACTGCTTTCAAAAATAACATCTCTTTCGCCAATTTGTGCATCACATAAGGGTTTTGAATTTTTCAGTTTATTTTTTTTAAAAACCGGTTTTTTGTTAAATCCTATAGCCCTGATTCTTATATTTACTATCTCAACTTTTAAATTTTTATTGCAGTAACCATATCTTTTTTTGTGAAGGTTATGAAACGTTTCAATAAAATCAGCATCAAAAGGAACAAGTATCTCATATGACTGTCCCACATAACGCATGTCCAGATATTTTTTAACATCAATATGGCAGGTTGCTGCCCCCTCATTTTCAAGTTCATTATAACTGCGCTTTTCAAGAGGTAAAAACAGCTTTTGACAAGTTTTTACATCAACATTATTTTGCTTTAACATTACAGTCTTAGAAAAATCTTTTACTATGTCAGCCATGAGCATTCCTGTAGCAGAATGAATGCCTGGATTTTTTGGAATTAATACTTTAGGAATATTTAGTGCTCTGGCAAGAAATGCAGCATGCAAGCCTCCTGCCCCGCCATAGGAGAAAAGAGTAAATTCTTTAGGATCAAAACCTCTTTCAATGGAAATTACCCGAATAGCTTTTTCCATTTCAGCATTAACTACCAAAATTACTCCTTCAGCAAAAGCAACTTTACTTAAACCTGCTTTTTTTGAAGCTGTGTCTAAATATTTATTCAGTCTGAAAAGATCAAGCTTCATAGTCCCGCCCAGAAAAAAATCAGGAACAATTCTTCCAAGATAAAGGTTTGCATCAGTAACAGTTATTTTATCTCCTGTTCCATAACATACAGGTCCAGGATAAGCACCTGCACTTTTAGGACCAACTTTTAGTACTCCTCCTATATCAATTCGAGCTACAGAGCCTCCACCTGCCCCAACTGTGTGTATATCAACCATGGGAACCTTAACTGGATATTTGCTTATTTCAGATTCCATTTTAAATGGCAGAACCTGATCTACTAAAGCAACATCAGTAGAAGTTCCACCCATATCAAATGTTATAAGCTTGTTTTCACCTGAAATCTTTCCTATTTCATATGCTCCAACTACGCCTCCTGCAGGACCTGACAGTATTGTTCTTATAGGTTCACGCTTAGCTGTTTTAGCTGAAATGCTTCCTCCATTAGATTGCATGATTCTCACATTACTTTCACCTGCAAATTTTTCTATATGTGTTATGTATTTACTCATCCTGGGCAAAACATAGGCATTTATCAAAGTTGTGGATGTTCGTTCAAACTCTTTGTATTCCGATAAAACTTCATGGGATAAAGAAACTGCAAATTTTTGATCACCTAATATCTTACCTATCTTTTTCTCATGATCAGGATTTAAAAATGAAAACAGCAAAGAAACAGCAACAGCCTCAACACCTTCCTTTTCAAGTTTATAAGCCACATCAAAAATTTCTTTTTTTTCAATTTCTTTTAAAATATCACCAGAACTATTTATTCTACAGTCTATGCCAAACCTTAAATCTTTTGATACTAAGGCAGGATTCTTCTTATAACAAAAATTATACAGCTCTCTTCTGTCTTGTCTGCCAATTTCAAGAATATCTTCAAATCCTTTGTTTGACAAAAGAGCTGTTTTAGCGCCATCTTTTTCCAATATTGTATTTGTGGCAATAGTTGTACCATGTACAATTTGCACTTTTGATTTATCTGCAATCAATTTTATTCCTCTTAAAACAGCATCAGCCGGATTTAAGGGAGTTGACAAAATTTTTAAAACATTCCAGCAGTTGCCATCTTTATAGACAAAATCTGTAAATGTTCCACCAGTATCAATACCTATAATTAACATTGAATCTCTTAAATATATTTTTCAACTGTTTCAATAAGTTTTTCAGTTTTAAATGGTTTGATCAAATATGCTCTGGATTTGAACATTTTTGCTTTTAACCTGTCTAATAAACTGTTTCTACTTGTTAATATAATTACCGGAATATCCTTTAATTGAGCATTATTGTTGATTACTGAAAGCACTCCATACCCATCCATTTTGGGAAGAATGATATCCATTAAAATGATATTAGGCCTTTCCTGGCTTAGCGTGTTTAAAGCCTCAAGACCGTCTTTAGCTTCAATAATTTTGTATCCATGCTGGCTTAAAGCTATGGAAATAACTTTTCTTGTAGTTGTGTTATTTGCTACCACAAGCACTTTTTTAGTATTATCTTTAGTATTCTTTTTTTTATGGAAAACATCCTCTGATATTTTTTTTTCTGCTGCATACTCCATTGAAGCCAGATGGTCTAACAGCATTTGCAACTGTTTTGCCATATACTTGTTTTCTGGATCAAGTGTTACTGCCTTGTTTAAATAGTTTAAGGCCTTCTCCCAAGTTTTTAAATTAAGGTAAGCAATACTCATGTAATAACAGGCTTTAATATTTTTTTCTTCTTTTATAACATTTATGTACCTTTTAAGTGCATGTTTAATTATATTTTCGTCTACAGTTTGACTGAACGAAAAAAAATGTTCGCAAATCAACAAATATGCTCTGCAATACTGGCAAAAAATTGCATCCGATTTTACCGGGGACCAGCAAAAAGGACAATGGCAAATTTTATTTTTTATTCCACATTCTTTTGCCATATTACACTTATCAATTTCAAGAACTATCTCCGGATCTGTAGGGGCAATTATACTTGCATTTCTAAGCGATGACTTAATGACGTTCATATCATTTACAGTGCGAGAAAACCATAACCATCCCTTGTGATTGCGCGGTTTTTCGTTTAACAGATTTTTTAATATTTCCCTAGCAGTATCAAAATGATGCCCTTGAACCAATTTTATAGCCTCATAAAGCTGCTCATCAATTGAATCACTATCACCTTGTTCATCTTTTTCTTTAGCAGCTCGCATAAGTATATGCATTATGGGAACATTAATATTTTTTTCTTTTTTGCATGTACCCATAACATATACTTTTGCTTTATTCCATTTAACTATTTTAACTGCTGCATCAATTCCATCTATCTTGCCTATTTGCGCATCAATAAGCTTGCCATCAATAAAATATAAATATCCGGTTTTGCCTTGTGATCTTACCTGAAGAGTCCATGTTTTCAGCTCTTTTTCTACCATTTGAAGATAGCTGTCCAGGCTAAAACCTTCTATAACATTTTTTTTGTCAGTGGAAATAGCATCAAATATCTCATTTATAAGAGAAGTTATAGATACTGGTTTTCTTATATACTTATATGGCTGTATATTGTCATTTATTGTATTAACTTCTGATATGCCGGAAGTTAATACAATAAATGGGATATTAACATATTTTTTATTTAAATATTCTAAAAACTTAACACCATTAAATTCAGGCACATTATAGTCTGTAACGATAAGGTCTATGTCTGCAGAGTTTAAAATGTCAACAGCTCTTTCACTATTTGTAGCGCTTATTATTTTAAAATTGTCTGAATATATTTTGAAACCCTGTTGAAGCTCATGAATAAATGATTTTTCTTTGGCAATAATCAATAGATTTTTCATAGTTTAATATATTCTAAATCAAAGTTGCTTGCTATTTTTAAGAAATGAGAAGAAAATTACTAAATACTTTAGTTAACCTTGTTAGAAAAATATAAATTTTTTGTAATTTTCTTATGCTGCGATAGGTGGCAAAACAGATTGGCTGAATATTTGTAAAGAAATTAAAATCCTACCTTTCTACAGTGTAATAAAATCATAAAAAAGGGTCAAATCTTTTTTTAGCATAGTTTAGCTTTGCAACTATACCTGGTGACTTACATATTGGCCGCAATTTTTATGCCAGACCATTGTATAAGGTTGTTCAATATCGTTGAAGGAATAGAATCATCCAATGCTTTATAGATAAATTTGCTTTCATGAATCTTCATAGACTATGAAAAAATACACTGCTTTTAGTTTTTTTGATATATTCAAACCATTATCATATTTTTATTGACAAATATTTTTTTCTATTATAATTTTTACATATTTGTAAAGAAGGATAGCTTCATAATTATAGTATATCTCAGTAAAATTAATATTTTTTCTATTCTTTTTGTAACCTAAAATTATTTTATTTAAAAAAGTATTTTCTATCTTTTAACATAAAAGATATTTGTACCCGTCAGATATGTCCTACAAACAGAAGGACTGAAACTATAGAGCGGGTATATATGATAAAGTTGAATCATTACGTATTCTTGACAAGTAGTCAGAAATCAACCACTTTTTATTGAGCTTATTAATATAAAACCATTTCATAAATTATTTCGGATGCGGAATAGTAATTCTCTCTATTGAAGTCTCTAAGCAACCCCTTGAAATAGCAGGTGATATTTTTTTGCCATTAATGCACCAGCTTTGTTATTAATAAGACACGCACACTTCAACCACTTACAGTGTATTATATTTTTCGATAAGCTGTTACAAAACGCAATTTATCCAATTTCTGTGTTAGAAAATTAATTTGATTCGCTTAAATACTACTTGTATACTTGTGGTCAAATTGATTTGCCGTCTTGAACCTGAAGAAAGTTTCATTACGCAGCAGATTGTCTATGGATATTGTTCAAATCGCAATCAGGTTAAAATGTTAAAAGAGTTTTGGCAGATTTAATTAAAAAAGCAGTTCTTCGATAAAAATTATTTTCTGAAAGTAATAAACCTAAAATAGAGGGCACACATAATGAGACAAAATGATTATCTTATGAGCTTGTCATCCATAATAGGCAGGCAGGACACTTTTCAATTTCTGCATGAAGAACTTACAAACGCTTTGAAGATGTACTGGTCAACTGCCTCTGCAATTGTTCAAGGCAGCAACATATCCTTACATGAGCCTTCACTTGAATATTATTCCATTGAAAACAATCTGTTTGCAATACTGTTTCATTATTCATATTATAAAGCTGATATTCCTGTAAATCGCAGAATTCTTTATACTGCTGTGAATCAATGTTTAAAGGGTATGATTGCTGGATGCGATAATATTTTAGATAATGAATACCAAAAAGCACGTTATGCAAACCTGCCTGAACAAAGAACACAGTTTCGCTCCATACTTGACATACTGGTTTCAGATCGCGTTTTGTTTTCACTTTTTATTAATGCTTCTGCAAATGAAATAATTCCCCATAGCAGTGTTTTAACCGCATGTTTCGAAACTTTGTATTCGCTTACGCAAAGCGGTATTCAGGAAGCATCGAAAAAGAAAAGTATTGGGCAGTTTCTTAAACCCGAACAAATTTTAAATATGATTCATCATTATAAAGGAGGCATGCTATTTCAAAATCCCTGGGCTGTTCCTAGTGTGATTGAAGACCAAGATCAGGTAGATTCCACAAGAATAAAAGAAGCATTATATCTTATTGGTATCGGATATCAGATATTAGACGACATGGTTAATTTTTTATCAGATATTAGAACAAAACACCATAATTATATTGTATCATTGATATATTTCGGTAACAATTCAAAGGAACGCGATCTTCTTGAAACCATAATGGCAAGTCGTGACAAAAAAAATGACGGTATTAATCTTTTAATTAATTTTTCAGATGCCATGCAAATAGCTTCGTCAAATACACTAGCCTATCTTAAAAAGGGCATTTTATCTCTTTTAAAAGAGGAGGACAAATCTTTAACAGATTCCCTTGTTGCGTTTGTGATCGAACAAGCTGGAGTAGACGGTTTTGTAGCACAATATTTAAATTGAATTTTACCTAATTAAATATGGTAATTATAGTTTCTACTAAAAATATTAAACCAATATATAACTTGATTTATAAACCATATTATGATGTACTTGCTGCAATAATCTGCTTATATTTTGTTCACGTTAACATTATATTTATTTTAATAAGATCATGAGCATTAAGTTGTGTTAATGTAAGCTTAAGATAAAATTTATATTTATCCGGAAACTGGGATAAGGATGTTTTTAAAACCTTTGATTTAAAAACAAAAAGGTATTGATTAACATATGAGTGTTATTGACGTAATCGGCAATACCCCGCTGGTTGAAATTAAAAATATTTGGGATGAAGACAAAACAGGAGTTAAAATACTGGCAAAGTTAGAGGGTTCCAACCCAGGAGGATCAGTTAAAGACAGACCAGCTTATTATATGATAAAAAAAGCTATTGAGACCGGCGAGTTAAAAAAAAACAAGACAATTTTAGAGCCCACATCCGGTAATACAGGTATTGGTATGGCCATGGTTGCATCTGCACTTGGATACAAGATTAAACTTACAATGCCGGCATGTGTCAGCATTGAAAGACGTTCCATACTAATTGCCATGGGAGCTGAGCTTGAATTAACACCAGGCAGTGATAAAACTGATGGGGCTATTAATAGAGCCCATGATATCATGAGCAAATATGGGGATCAATATTATATGCCGAATCAGTTTGAAAATCAAGCAAACTGGGAGGCTCATTATAAATCAACTGCACCTGAAATAATTCGTGATACAAAAGGAAAAGTTGATGCGTTTGTCGCCGGCATGGGGACAACTGGAACCTTGATGGGAAACGCAAAATATTTTCGGGACAATAATTGCAAAATTAAAGTCATGGGAATTGAACCAGGCCTGAACCACAGAATTCAAGGACTTAAAAATATGAAAGAGGCTATTGTTCCAAAAATATATGATCCTTCATTATTGGAGACTAAAATTGTATGCGAGGACAGCCTTGCTTTTAATACAGTGCGGGATCTTGCCCTTAGAGAAGGGCTTTTTTGTGGCATAAGCAGTGGAGCTGCCATGTGGGGAGCAATGGAAGTTGCTAAAAATATGGCAAGAGGTTCAACTGTTGTTGTTATTTTCCCAGACAGAGGTGACCGCTATCTTTCCACAGAAGTATTTCGTTCTGTTTGTGCTGATTGTCCGCCATAGTTAATAATAAAACCTGTTTGGCTACAGCATTATTATTCACCTAAATAACTTTTTTATATTACTGATTTTTACTTTCAACATATCATTTAAATGTTGATATTTAATTTTTTTAAATTTTCCCTTGCAAATTCTATCGATGGATCAATTTTCAATGCAATTTTGTAATATTTTACTGCATTTTCCATATCCCCCATCTCACGATAATTAGATCCAATATTTGCATAATCAATACCAGAAGAAGGATCAAGTTTTATTACTTTTTTAAAACATCTGATCGCATTTTCATGCTTATTTAGTTTAAAGTAACAAAATCCCATAAGATTATAAATATCTGTTTTGTCCTTATCAAGCTTTTCCGCTTTGTTCAGCACGCAAAGCGCCTGCAAATATTGGCCCATATCTTTAAGACAAACGGCCATATAAGAATATATGATGGAAAGATCTTGTTTGGTAGGATCAAGATCCTTAGCCTCGTTAAAGTATTTTAAAGCTTTCTTATGATCATTTATCGATAGGTAAGAGGATCCGAGATAAAATTTTGTATAGTATTTTCCAGGCATCATTTTTTCAATCTCGTTTAAATGTTTTATTGCTTCATATGGAGTATCGTTTTGTGTTATCATTTTAGCAGAAAACATTCCTACACTTGTTCCCAAGGCTCTTTCCCTGAAATGTGCGCCTGGAATAATAGTGTAAAATGCAGGTACATCAAGCTGTGGATGCCTTGTGTCTATCAAAATTACATTCATGCTGTTTTTTTTTAGTGCTGCAACCATTTTGTCAATTTCAATTTTTATATTATTATCTGACAAGTCCGGAAGGTCTTGAATATTAACGGTTCTGTCAGCTTCAACAATAAAATCAGCTTGCTTGATATCTGTAAACTTAGGCAAACCACTTGCAATATAATTTACTCCGGTATTAAAATCTCCTGATAGCTGAGCTGTTTCACTAAGCGCTCTGCTTAAAGCCTTTTGTGGATCCGGTGCTGTGCCTGCTGTCCAGACAATTTCACTTTTCTCAGGAAAAGTGGCCAAATCCCAGGCAAGCACTCCTATAGAAGGTATACCCATGGACAAAGAAAAATCGGAAACATAAATTTGAATTCCAGCATTTTTGTATTTCCCAACCATTTCCAGAACCATCTTATCTGTTGCAGAACAAAGATTAATCGCCGGAACCTTAATCCTTTTTTGACTTATTACAGATGATACATGCCGTTCAACTATCTCACAAATCCCCTGACAAACAGCTTCTTCCACACAGTTTCCTGCTGAAGGGCCATTAAACTCATTTATCATAAAGAACCAGTCAAAAGGGACAAGAACTTTTCTTCCCTGTGTCAGATCATACCCCCATGTCCATCTCAAGGGAATATTTGAAAATATTTTTTTTGCAATTTCAAGATCACAGGACTCATCATGGACAGATTGTGCAATCATTTCAAATGGTATAGTATTATCTTTAATGTTACTAAATTTTTCTGTAAAAAAATTTTTCGGATTCTTATAATAACTGAAAAAACTGAATCTTTCAGCAAGTTCCATGATTGCGCTTGCTTCTGCCTGGTGTACTGTTGCCCCTTTTCCCATCTGTTTGTTTGTTCCTATAACAGATTTGGCATCATGTCCACATTCACTAAAAAAAACAGGAATATCAAGCCTTCCATTATCTATCCTTGTAACACTGTTTAAAATATTCAAATCAAGGCTTTTAAGTTTTTCCCTGAACTGTTTCACAGTCTCTTCAGGCGCTATAACCTTATCTTGATCAATGGTATGGCTTTTATATGCATCTTTTAATATTATATTGCTGTTACTGTTCAAAATTTGTCTCCAAATAATATATTATCTTATTTTATCAATCATTGTACTTGTTGATAAATTGTACTATAATAACAGAACGTTATGGATATTATTGATTATATTTTCAAATATTTTTTTGAAGTATAAACATAAGGGAAAAGTGGCAGGTACTCTAAATATATATATTTCTTACTACACGGGCAACCACAAGGGTTGCCCCTACACACAATTTTCAGACAAACATTTGTAGTTTAAATCATCTTTTAGCGAACAAATAAATTTTTGGCCTATTTCAATTTTTTCACGATATTTAGAAGTTCCTGAACTGCTTTTGCAGATTTTTGAAGATCAGCATTTTCCTCTTTTGTAAGTTTAATTTGAATTATCTCTTCAACTCCATTTGAACCTAATTTTACAGGAACACCAATAAAAAGGTTATTTATATTGTATTCGCCTTCTAGATATACAGCACAAGGCAGGATTTTTTTCTTATCTTTTAATATGGCTTTTGCCATTTCAACAGCCGCTGAAGCAGGGGCATAGTATGCACTACCTGTTTTTAACAAACTTACAATCTCTGCTCCACCGTTTCGGGTTCTTTTAACAAGAGCATCAATCCGGTCTTTTGCAAGTAGCTCAGTTATTGGTATGCCTGCCACAGTAGAATATCTAGGAAGAGGAACCATTGTATCACCGTGTCCCCCTAAAACAAATGCATGTGTATTTTCTACGGAAACATCAAGCTCTTTTGCAATAAAAGATCTGAACCTTGCAGAATCCAGAACACCAGCCATGCCAATAACTTTATTTTTAGTAAACCCGCTTGCTTCTAAAGCAACATGGCACATAGCATCAAGCGGATTGCTTACAATTATAAGCACTGCATCAGGAGATAAGGTAGCTACTTTAATTGTAACTTCTTTTATGATTTTTGCATTTGTGCTGATAAGATCATCACGGCTCATTCCAGGCTTTCTAGGTATACCTGCTGTAATAATGACAATATCTGATTTTTCTGAAGCTTCATAACTATTTGTACCAGTTAAATGCGAATCATGTTTTTCAATTGGAGCTGCCTCGGCAAGATCAAGAGCCTTTCCTTGAGGTACTCCTTCAACAATATCAATTAATACTACATCACACAATTCTTTTTCAGCTAACCGTTGAGCAGCAGTTGCACCGACGTTGCCAGCTCCAATTACAGTTACTTTTTTACTCATTACAAACTCCGCGTATATTAAAAATTTTTTTCCAGTTAAATTTTAATCACAAAAATAATATTTACAACTTCATATAAAATGATACTATTTATTACAATAGTTCGGTAAAAATTTTAAATCAATAATTTAAATATGTTATGAGCTTTGTTGTTAAAATATCAGTTTTAATAATTTCAGCTATTTAAGTTGTCAGAATAAAAAAATTACCAATTAATGTATTTAGAGTTATCATTTAATTTAAAAAAAATGTCAACGTAATTATATCTGCTGAATCCATTAACATGGTTTTTTCCAATTAAATTCGAAAAAAATAATTTTGGAATCAGTTCATATTTAGAAAAGATTTATTTCAAATATTGACATTTTCTCAAAAATTTATTAAAAATAATATAGCTTGGTATAAATCTATATTCTCCAAAGTTTAATATTATAATTTCGTTAATAAAAAAGTTTTATTGTTAACTCGTAATCCCCAACTGGTATTGAAAAATAATTTTTTTACAAGTTAATCATTAATTTAATGGTTCGGTAATATTTTTTATAATTCAATAGGTTGAAAATCATAACTATCTGAAATCATCGCAAAAGACCGAATATCTTTAATTTTATAACCTAATTGAAATTATTAGATTTAAAATTTTTTACTGACTGTTTTTAATTGGCCATTTAAAAAATATAATTATTTTCAAGTCAAAATGTTTATTTAAGACTTTTTTAAATTGCCCATGATTTTTTATAGCAAATCGATAAATATCTCATACCTGTAGCATATTTTTATATGAAACATCACATAAAGGTTTTTAAATTTGTTGTGACCTTTTTTGAGTTTATTTTGTTTGTTAACAATTTTTATATCTATTCAGCCTGTTTATTCTAATATATAAAACGGTTAGAAGAGGTCTTTGCTATGAATATTACAGAAAACATTAAAAATTTGTTACAGGAAGCACAAGTTTACAAAGCTCAAGGTCTTTTAAATGAAGCAAAAAACAAATATAATAAAGCTGTTAAAATAATTGAAAGTGCTAAAGTAAAAAATAAAAACACTATTATACAAGGCATAAATAAAATTATTAATGAGATTACGATGGACATGAAAAAGTTAAATAAAGCGGCAATATCACCTCTTGTTCCTGAGCGTATACAGGATTTAATTCTTAAAAACTTCTCTTTTTCAAATGATAAGGAAGCAGGAGCACTTGAAGGAGCTATTGCATTAGCAAAATTCGGCCAGCATGAAAGAGCTTTGGAAGAATTTGACGAACTTCTTTATAATGACTCACTACGTGTTATTGCAGCAAAAAATATAATCAGATGTCATATAGCTTATACATCAGTTGACGAAGCTGTAACTCAATATCAAAAATGGCTTTCTAGTAATTTATTTACAAATAAACAAATAGATAACGTACGTTTTTTTCTTGAAAATGTTCTTGAAAAAAGCAGCTTAGACAAAGATCTTCCAGTAGATAATTTATCAAGGTCTGCTAAAAAAAGTCAGCAAACAGAAGAGTTAAATGATGTAGAAATTTTAGATGACGATTCAGAAAATGGTGATTCTGAAGTATTGGATGTTAGTTCTATTGAAATAGAATTGGAACAAGGATCTAAAAAAGGAGATCCAGTTGAACTTGATGTTAGTTTTCAATCTGGCAATATAATAAGTTTGATAATATCAAAGTCAAATAAAGACCTTATAAATGCTCTGCATGCAGGACTTAAGTTAAATAATATTCAGTTTTTTTCACCTATGGCAATTTTTGAAGGAAAAGGTGTTGTTGCCTCCATCACAAAAATTGAATCTGGCCCTAAAAATGGAGATTACAGTCTGGATATAAAAATTATACCCAAATAAACGTGTTACATTATGTCTGTTAACTTAATATATCATTATGATTTGTTTTTAGGAATTTTTACCTATGGCAATTTTTAACTTAAAAAAAAAAGAAATTGAATGTAAAATTGTTTATTATGGAGCAGGCAGGTGTGGAAAAACCACAAATCTCGAATATATTCACAAGGCATATAAAAAACAGATTTCAGAGGATATGGTCTCTGTTGACACAGAAGGTGATAGAACTTTATTTTTTGATTTCCTTCCCATGAATATAGGTAAAATAAAAGGGTGTGATATACGGGTTCAACTGTACACAGTTCCAGGTCAGGTACAATACAGTTCAACCAGAAAGCTTGTTTTAAGAGGAGTTGATGCTGTAATATTTGTTGCTGATTCTCTTGCAGTGCGACGCGAAGCAAACATGTTGTCATTAAAAGATCTACATCAAAATCTGAAAGAATATAGTCTGAGCGTTTTTAAAATCCCAATGGTTCTTCAATTTAATAAAAGAGACCTTGCAGATCAGAAAATGCCGATTATGTCTATTGAAAAAATGGACAAAGACTTAAACAGGCAACTAAAAGTCCCTTATTTCCCTTCCAGTGCCACAAAAGGTGATGGCGTTGGTGCAACTTTGAATAAAACATTGCAAATAACATTAAAACATCTTCAAAAAGAGCTTAATTGGGCACAATAATAATTTGCTATGGAAAATAAAGCGGTTCTTTCTGGAAATCTTGATTTTATAAGCCTTGGAGATGTACTACAGCTTCTTGGTGTAAATGGCAGTACAGGCATATTACGCATATTTGAGCAATCTATTAACGAACCTGCAGCAATTTATCTTGACAAGGGGAATCCTGTTAATGCTGTGCATGGATCAGTAAAAGGGATTGATGCCCTTTTCCCTGTATTTGGATGGATTAATGGACGCTTTGAATTTTTTAATGCAGGTTTTAACATTAAAAAAAAGATCAACAAAAACCGGATGGAAATTATTCTTGACGGTTTAAGAATGCTTGATGAAGGAAAAATAAAAAAGGTATCTCCTGAAGCTGGTAAAATAACACAAGTAAATTTAAGCAATAAATCGAAAAATGACTCTATAATTAATGGGCCACTAGTAGACTATGTTTATGTTGTTGATGAAGAAGAGTTTAATGATGGTGATATAATTATTTCTGAAGGGAAATTCGGAAATTGGATTTGGGTTGTTCTTGAAGGAGCTGTGGAAATAGTTAAACAAACTCCCAAAGGAATAACAAAAATACTCCGAATTGGCAGTGGGGCATTTGTGGGAAGTTTGTCAGCAATAATATTGCAGGGAAGTACGCGCACAGCTACAACAAGAGCTGTTGGCAAGGTTCAACTTGGTGTACTTGATTCACAAAGAATTTCAAGTGAATATTCACTTATGTCTGATGATTTTAAAAAAATTACAACAAGTCTTGATAACAGATTAAAAGCTGTTACTCAAAGAGTTGCTGACATCGAAGTGCTGGCTTCTGATGGCAAAGAAGATTTCGCTGATAAAAAGCTTCTAATCAAACAAGGAAACAAAGAAGAAAGATTATTTGTTATCATGGAAGGTGAAGCAATTATCGCCAAAAAAACCAAAAAAGGATATAATCGTCTGACAACTCTTCGCAAAGGTGATTTTTTTGGAAATATTCCTTTTCTATGCATAGGGCATGAACCTTATTCAGCCTCTGTATTTGCAACGGAAAACATTAAAGTACGCGTATTGGATCCTGGGATACTGCAAAAAGAGTTTGAACAGCAATCATCTACAATCAAAAATATTATTAACACCGTGGGAACATGCATTTCTGTGACATCTGTTGTTGCTTGTGAAGAATTTGTAGGAAAAATCAAATAGTCAATAAATGCACATTGTCTTTCCACTATTGCCCATCCATAAATGAGGATTTCCGGAATAAACACTATATATGAGTCTGTTGATTTACTACCAAACACATATGCAACCCACAATATGTAGTATGGTTCGATGCTGGAATGCACCGCATGATGTGCGTCAATTTTAAAAAATCGACTAAATCAACAGACTCATATATCTTTGTCTGATTGCAAATTGAAAATCTGAAATTTTTTGAGTTTATAAATTTTAGCATTAAAATTATCCTGGATATAATACATTTTTTTATTAACATTATATGCTTGGAGTGGTATAAAAAATGAATGAGCAAGAAAGAAGAAAAGATGCCAGAATTAATTCGCTTAATCTTTTATCACTTGACTTCATTGATGAAAATGGAACAAAAGTTATGCAGAATATGGGAAGAACTTTGAATGTATCAGAATCTGGAATTTTGCTTGAAACATCTAAACAAATTCCCATGAATTATACAGTTATACTTAATGTTTGTTTTCAGGAGGATATTGTAGCTATTTTAGGAAAGGCAATTTATTCAAAGCAAAATGAAAATAAAAAATTTTCCACAGGAATTAAGTTTGTTCAAATGGACAATGATTCATTGTTAATGTTAAAAAAATATATTCGCAAGTTTAATGAAATGTGAAGAACTATAATGAGCATGTTTACTCTAAACAAACCATGAAACAGTTTCAACCATCTGTATTTGACCTGTTTCATATCAACTAATTACAAAGGCTTTTTTTTGATGAATCAAACAGTATTTGAAACTAATTTTCCAACACTTAATCTTGTTAAAAAAGGTAAAGTAAGAGATATATATGATCTTGATAATGCGCTTTTAATTGTAGCCACAGACAGAATTTCATCATTTGATGTTATATTAAAAGAGCCCATACCGGAAAAAGGAATAATTCTTACACAAATTTCTTTATTCTGGTTTAAAGCCTTGGAACCGCTTGTTAAAAACCATCTGATCACAAGCAAAGCAGAAGAATATCCAAAAAGCTGCAGACCATATGCTGAAACTCTTCAAGGAAGAAGCATGCTTGTCAAAAAAGCAAAACCCCTTCCTGTTGAATGTGTTGTAAGGGGATATATATCAGGGTCGGGCTGGAAATCATACCAGGAATCCGGCGACATATGCGGCATAAATCTTCCCAAAGGGCTAAAAGAGTCAGATAAGCTGGCTGAACCTATTTTTACACCTTCAACCAAGGAAGAAGTAGGTACCCATGACATAAATATAAATTTTAAGGAAACAGCAAATAAAATAGGAAAAGAAACTGCTGATAAAGTTAAAAAGTTAAGTATTGCAATATATAAAAAAGGGGTTGAGATAGCTGAAAAGCAGGGAATTATCATTGCAGATACCAAGTTCGAATTCGGTTTTTTTCAGGATGAACTCATTTTAATTGATGAATTGCTAACCCCTGATTCATCAAGATTCTGGCCCAGCGCATCTTACAAGGCTGGTGGTCCGCAAAAAAGTTTTGACAAACAATTTGTTAGAGATTATCTGCTTTCCATAAACTGGGATAAAAAACCTCCCATTCCATCCCTTCCAAAAGATATTATCAAAAATACCCGCAGAAAATATCTCGAAGCCTTACAAAAACTTACAGGCACAACTTTATAGCAACAATCAATGTTGCATAATATAGGATAATCAAATAAATAATATCCATGTAAGCTTTTGGCTCGGCTCATAAAAACTATGAAACAGCTTTAATCATTTGTGATGGAGTTGTTTCATACAGGAAAGTTTAAGTATAATATTATGCAATGTACAAAACAGACAGTTTTATTGAAAAATATTGATTTGAAAGATGAAACATATCGTATCACAACAAAAGAAACAACCAAAGAGCTTGCCCGATCAATTAGCATGGCTGGCCTGATCAATTTGCCTGTACTTGTAGAAAAAAAATCAAACTATATTATTGTTTGCGGATTTTGCCGGATAAAAGCCTGTATGTCCTTAGGATGGGCAAAAATTGAGGCAAGGATACTATCCTGCAATGATAATTGTGCAAAAAACTGTGTAAACTATGCAATCACAGATAATTCATTTCAAAGACAGCTAAATCTTGTTGAACAGTCTAAGGCACTGACAATGCTATCTAAAATATATAAAGATATAAATATGGTGGCAAAACAGGCAGCAATCCTTGCTCTACCTTCCAATGCAGCTGTTATAAAAAAAATTTTAAAAATATCTCATCTCCCTCTTCAGATTCGCAAGTGCATTTTATCAAACAGTATTTCCCTTGGCATTGCAACAAAGCTGCAAGAGCTTGATAATGATACAGCAATTCTTTTTACAATACTTTTCAGTGATCTTAAATTAAGCCTAAGCAAGCAAAGAGAGATAATTGAACTTTCAGAAGAGATAGCATTGCGTGAAGATATTTCCATAACAGAAATATTTACTGATCCCTGTTTGAATGAAATATCAGCAAATGATAACCTGGACAGAAATCAAAAAAGTCACATGATAAGACAGTATTTAAAAAAACGACGCTTTCCTGCCATAACAAAAGCAGAGCAGGATTTTAAAAATAATGTAAAAAATCTTGCCCTTGGCAGCAATATCTCACTTATTCCACCAAAAAATTTTGAAGGTTCAACATATTTGTTTAAAATAAGCTTTACCAGCTTTAAAGAGCTAAAAGATTGTTTTAAAATATTAGACAATATTATTATAAATCCGGTTTTCAAAAAAGTACTCGAATAAAAAGGCAGTAAAAAAACATCGTGTTTGTTTCAAAGATATATATTGATAAAAAAGTTGTTGACCTGCCTGTGGTTAACAAAATCTGTTCACGTCTTGATGTTCAATATGAGATTATAAATGACAAAAGTAAAGTTTATGAGTTTATACTAAAAGCAGATGATCCTGTATTAAAAGGAAAACAAACTCTTTTTTTGACTTCTAATAATGGGGCATTTGTAAAAAAATGTCCTGGAACAAAGTACTACACATGCTGCGATTATAAAATTTTGCATATTGGAACATTTTGCAATATGGACTGTTCCTATTGCATTTTACAATCTTATTTTCATCCCCCTGTAATGCAGTATTTTGCTAATTATAATGATCTTTATTCTGAGCTTAACCTTTTTTTTTCAGAAAGCAAAATCAATAGAATCGGAACAGGAGAGTTTACAGACAGCCTGATATGGGAGCCATGGACAGACATTTCACAAAAGCTTATCCCATTATTTGCAAAGCAGTCATCTTCTGTGCTGGAGCTTAAAACAAAAACAGTCAATATAAAAAAGCTAAAGGATCTTGAGCATAACCGTAAAACCATAATTGCCTGGTCATTGAATACGCAAACTATTATATCACATGAAGAACGTAATACTGCATCTCTTCAGGCCAGACTAAATGCTGCTTATAAATGTGAATTGTGGGGATATCCACTTGCATTTCATTTTGATCCAATGATTTTTTATAAAGGTTGTGAAAAAGAGTATGAGAAAGTTGTAGACAGCCTTTTTGCCCATGTATCTGCGGAAAATATTGTATGGATAAGTCTTGGCGCTTTTCGCTTCATACCATCTTTAAAATCAATTATACAAAAACGGTTTGTCAATTCCAGAATCATATATGATGAATTTGTTCAGGGAGTTGATGGCAAGATGAGATATTTTAAGCCTCTTCGGATCAAACTGTATAAAAAAATAGTTTCTTACATAAGAAAAAAGGCCCCAAATGTTTTAATCTATTTTTGTATGGAAGATGATAAGGTATGGCAAAAAGTCCTTGGATTTACTCCTGATGAAAAAGGAGGGCTGCCACACATGCTTGATCAAAGT